>Ga0102943_1000775_pt1 | contig 20841 bp, 19 predicted proteins | sample SalPonC_black_MG_FD_78174 | JGI IMG/M metagenome (GOLD analysis project Ga0102943, IMG submission 78174) | Salt pond soil microbial communities from South San Francisco under conditions of wetland restoration - Salt Pond MetaG... | ecosystem: Environmental > Aquatic > Marine > Intertidal zone >...
AGCGCCTCGAGCAGGAACGCCTCGAAGGGCTCGTCGGTGCGGTCGATCTCGTCGATCAGCAGCACCGGCGCGCCGCCCGGCTGCGGTCGCATCGCCTGCAGCAGCGGCCGCTCGATCAGGAACTCCTTCGAGAACAGCTCCTGCGTCAGCGTCTCCCGGTCCTCCGAGCCGACCGCCTCGGCGGTGCGGATCGCCACCATCTGCGCCGCGAAGTTCCACTCGTAGACCGCCGACGCGCTGTCGAGCCCCTCGTAGCACTGCAGCCGGATCAGCCGGCGCCCCAGCGCCGTCGCGATCGCCTTCGCGATCTCGGTCTTGCCGACGCCCGCCTCGCCCTCGAGGAACAGCGGCCGGCCGAGCGTCATCGCGAGATACGTCACCGTGCCGAGGGCGCGGCCGCAGACGTAGCCGGCTTCGCCGAGAACCTTCTGCACCTCGTCGATGGAACCGGGGATCTTGCTCACGGGCGTCTCCTTCTCTGTCCCCGTCGCAATGGAAGGGCGCCGGCCGCCAAGTCAACCCCGGCGCGGAGGCTCAGAGCAGCACCGTCGCCGCGAGGCCGAGGAAGGCGAAGAAGCCCACCACGTCCGTCACCGTGGTCACGAAGGTCCCGGAGGCGAGCGCCGGGTCCGCCCCCGCCCGGTCGAGCGCGATCGGGATCAGGATGCCCGCGAGCCCGGCCGCGAGCAGGTTGATCACCATCGCCGCGGCCAGCACCGCGCCGAGCCAGGGGTCCCCGAACCAGACCACCGCGACCGCCGAGACGAGGATCGCGAAGACGATGCCGTTGGCGAAGCCCACCAGAGTCTCGCGCGCGATGATGCGCCACATGTTGGCCGGCGTCAGGTCGCGCGTCGCGATCGCGCGCACCGCCACCGCCAGCGTCTGCGTCGCCGCGTTGCCCCCCATGCTCGCCACGATCGGCATCAGAACGGCCAGCGCCACGATCTTGCCGATGGCGTCCTCGAACTGTCCGATCACCATCGAGGCGAGCACGGCCGTGCAGAGGTTGACGGCGAGCCAGGGGAAGCGCCGCCGCGCGATCTCGGCCACCTTGTCCGAGAGGCTCTCGTCGCCGACGCCGGCGAGGCGCTTGAGGTCCTCGTCGGCCTCCTCGTCCAGCGCCTCCATCGCGTCCTCCATCAGGACGACGCCGACGAGACGCCCGGCGGCGTCGACCACGGGGGCCGAGGCCATGTGGTACTGGTTGAAGGCGTAGGCGACGTCGGCCTGCGGCTCCTCCGCCTCCAGCACCTCCATCCGGTCGCGCTTCAGCGCCTCGAGCGAGCGCGCGCGGGGCGAGCCCATGATGCGGCTGAGCGGGACCAGCGCCACCGGCTTCATCGCGGGATCGACCAGCACCACGTCGTGGAACTGGTCGGGCAGGTCCTCCCAGGCGCGCATCCGGTCGATCATGTCGCCGACGGTCCAGAACGGCGGGGCCGTCACGAAGTCCCGCCGCATCAGACGCCCGGCCGAGTATTCGGGGTAGGTCAGCGCCTGCTGCACGGCCGTGCGGTCGACCGGCTCCAGCCCCTCCAGCACCCGGCCCTGCGCCTCGGGGTCGAGATCCTCGACGACATAGGCGACGTCGCCGGGGTCCAGCTCGCCCACCGCCGCCGCCAGATGCGCCGGATCCATGGCGGCGAGCACGTCGTCGCGCACGTCGTCCTCGAGTTCCGAGAGCACCTCCGGATCGAGGTCGGGACCGATCAGGCGCACCGCCTCGGCCCGCGTCGCATGGTCGAGCTGTTCGAGCAGATCCGCGAGATCGGCCGCGTGCAGGTCCCCGACCGACGCCAACACCGCCTCGCGGTCGCCGGCCTCCGCGCCCTCGGCGCAGGCGGCGACGAGGGCGGGGTCGAGGCCCCAGTCCTCCTCGCGCCAGCCCTCGCCGTCCGTCGCAGCCGCGTCCGGCGTCTCGTCCTCGGGCTGCGTCATCGCCGGGCCTCGCGCTTGCGGAAAGGGGCGCTCCGCCACGGGTGATAGCGCCGGGCGCGCGGATTCGATAGGGCGGCGCAGGCCCGGTTGACAGCGCCGCGCGCCGCGGGGCCCCATGCCGGCGGGATGTCGCTTCGGCGGCGGACGGGGCCGGGGAGGTGGATGACGGAGCGCGAGCGCGAGGGCGGCCGGTCTGAGCCCGGGGACGCGGCGGGGACCACGGGATCCATGTTCCCGCTTCGTTCTTCAGCCTCCATCAACCCGCGACGCCACGGAAACGCGCTCATGCGGTCCGCCGGCCGGCGCCCGGATCGCCGCGCACGGCGGCCGACCGATCGGGGGCGCCGTCCGCCCCGGAGCGGGAGAGGGAGCGGTTGATCGAGGTGCATGCCGTCACGCGGTTCGCGGCCGCCCCCTCCGGCGTCAGCCGTCGCCGTGTCGCGGGAAGGCTCGACCTCGACGTCGGGGTCCGCGCCCGCCGCCGCGTCGACGGGGGGCCGGCGTGAACGCCCGGCGACCGGGAGCCGGCGGCCTCGTCGTCGTGATCCCCGTCTCGCCCGGCGGGCTGATCGACCGCCTCGCGGTTCTCGAACTGCGCCTCGACCGCCCGCTGACGACGCCGGAGCGAGCCTTCCTCGCGGAGGAGCTCGCCGCCCTGCAGGCCGCGCGCGACGCCAGCCTGCCCGCCGACGCGGAACTCGACGCCCTGTCGGACGACCTGGCGGAGGTCGTCGCGGATCAGCGGGCGCTGGTCGAGGATCTCGTCCGGGCCGAGGCGCGGGGCGACTTCGGTCCAGCCTTCGTCGCGCTGGCCCGCGCGTCGCTGCGGCTCGCGGACCGGCGCGCGGCGCTGCGGCGGGCGATCGACCTGCATCTCGGCGCCCGCTTTCCGGAGCCGCCGCCGCGCCCGCCCTACTGAGGGGCCGGCCCGCCGGCCTGCGTCACCGCCCGCGCGAGCGCCCGCTCCAGCTCCTCGGCGAGCGCTTCGCGCTCTTCGGGGCTCAGGAAGGCGCCGAGCTCGATCTCCCGGCCCGCGCCCTTCAGCGTCAGGTAGTTCTCCAGCTTCGCGTCCTTGTGCAGCGTCAGGCTCACCCAGTAGGGGTTCGCCTCCCAGCGCAGCACCCGCCCGCGGGGCTCGCGCCGCACCACCGCCACGAGATCGGGCCAGAGGCGCAGTTCCTCCGTGAGCCGACCGTCGCGCGCGTTGCGCCGTATCGCGAAGCCGAGCGCCAGCGGAACCGCGACGAGGAACGGCAGCAGGCCGAGCGCCACCGGCGTTCCCGCGAGCGGGATCAGCGGCAGGGTCAGCATCGCCCCCGTGAAGACCATCACCAGGAGGAAGCCGCGGTCGGAGAGCGAGCGGTGCGGCCACAGCACCACGCGGTAGAGCGGCTCGTCGCTGCGCCCGCCGAAATCGGAAGCGGCCGGGGCGGAGGCCCCGGCCGCGTCTTGGTCGTGCATCGGCCTCGGCCTCAATGCGCCGGCTTGTCCCACATGTCGCGGGTCGGCAGCTGTTCGAAGGTGTGGGCCGGCGGCGGGTTGGGCAGCGTCCACTCGAGGGTGTCGGCGTGCTCGCCCCAGTAGGCCGGCTCGGTCAGCTTCTCGCCCGAGGTCAGCGTCTTGTACATGATGTAGAAGAACAGCAGGAACGAGGCCCCGGAGAGGAAGGCCCCCCAGCTGGAGACCTCGTTCCACAGCGCATAGGCCTCGGGGTAGTCGATGTAGCGCCGCGGCATCCCCTGACGGCCGAGGAAGTGCTGCGGGAAGAAGGTGATGTTCGCGCCGATGAACATCATCCAGAAGTGGATCTTGCCCAGCCGCTCGTCGTACTGCCGGCCGGACATCTTGCCGATCCAGTAGTAGATGCCGGCGAAGATGCAGAAGATCGCGCCCAGCGACATCACGTAATGGAAGTGCGCCACGACGTAGTAGGTGTCGTGATAGGCCCGGTCCACGCCCGCCTGGCTGAGGATCACGCCGGTCACGCCGCCGACGGTGAACAGGAAGATGAAGCCCATCGCCCACAGCATCGGCGTCTTGAAATCGATCGACCCGCCCCACATCGTCGCGATCCACGAGAAGATCTTGATGCCGGTCGGCACGGCGATGACCATCGTGGCCAGCATGAAGTAGGACTGCTGCGTGTGGCTCATGCCGACCGTGTACATGTGGTGGGCCCACACCACGAAGCCGAGAACGCCGATCCCCACCATCGCGTAGACCATGCCGAGATAGCCGAAGATCGGCTTCTTCGAGAAGGTCGAGATGATGTGGGAGATCAGGCCGAAGCCGGGCACGATCAGGATGTAGACCTCGGGGTGCCCGAAGAACCAGAGCAGGTGCTGATAGAGCACCGGATCGCCGCCGCCCGCCGGATCGAAGAAGGTGGTGCCGAAGTTGCGGTCGGTCAGCAGCATGGTGATGGCGCCCGCGAGCACCGGCAGCGCGAGCAGGATCAACCAGGCGGTGACGAAGATCGACCAGGCGAACAGCGGCGTCTTGTGCAGCGTCATGCCCGGCGCGCGCATGTTCAGGAAGGTGGTGATCATGTTGATCGCGCCGAGGATCGACGAGGCGCCCGAGACGTGCACCGCGAAGATCGCGAGATCGGTCGAATACCCCGCCTCGCGCGTCGAGAGCGGCGCGTAGAGCACCCAGCCGACGCCGGATCCGAGCTGTCCGTTGCCGCCGGGCGATATCACCGAGAGGATCGCCAGCGCCGTGCCCGCGACGTACATCCAGTAGCTGAGGTTGTTCATGCGCGGGAACGCCATGTCCGGCGCGCCGATCATCAGCGGCATGAAGTAGTTGCCGAAACCGCCGAACAGGGCCGGGATCACCACGAAGAACATCATCAGGATGCCGTGGGCCGTGACCATCACGTTCCACAGGTGGCCGTTCGGCGTGACGCCGTCCTCCATCAGCATGTACTGCACGCCCGGCTCCATGAGCTCGAGCCGCATGTACATGGTGAACGCCACCGAGATGAACCCGACCACCGCCGAGGTGACCAGGTACAGGATCCCGATGTCCTTGTGGTTCGTCGAGAGGAACCAGCGCGTGAAGAAGCCCGGATGCTCCTCCTCGTGCGCGTGAACCGTCGCGTCGGCCATGTCAGCCCTCCTGCCTTCGCCCCGGCTCCGGATCGCTCCGCCCCGGGGCGCCGCCGTTTCGGATCGCGACCTCACGATCCGTCGCGGCGACAATACCCATCATCCGCGTGCCGCGTAAACGCGGCCTTTCGGCCCGTGGCGCGGCCCTGCGTCGCGAGACGTCTTACACCCCTCGCGGAACCGTTGCATGCAGACGTGCACCCCGAGGCCCGCCATGACCTGCGGCGAACGGGCGCAGTCCGTCAGCGCGTCGCCGGGCCCGTCCCGCCGAACACCTCTTCGAACGCCTCGATCAGCGCCATGTCCAGCTCGGCCGGCGACACGATCAGTCCCAGATCCGCCAGCGAGGTGACGCCGTGGCCGCGGATGCCGCAGGGCACGATGCCGTCGTAATGGCTGAGATCCGGCTCGAGGTTCACCGCGATGCCGTGGAAGCTCACCCAGCGGCGCAGGCGCACGCCGATGGCGGCGATCTTGTCCTCCGCCCCCGGGCCCTTCTCGGGACGGCGCACCCAGACGCCGACCCGCCCGTCGCGGCGCCCGCCGTCCACGGCGAAGCGCGCCAGCGCGCGGATCGTCCACTCCTCGAGCGCCCACACGAATCGCCGCACGTCGCGCCCCCGCGCGGCGAGGTCGAGCATCGCGTAGGCCACGCGCTGGCCGGGTCCGTGATAGGTGTATTCGCCGCCCCGCCGCGCCTGGTGGACCGGGAAGCGGTCCGGCCGCAGGAGGTCCTCCGCCCGCGCCGAGGTTCCGGCGGTGTAGAGCGGCGGATGCTCCAGCAGCCAGACCAGCTCGTCGGCCTCGCCTGCCCGGATGGCGGCGACGCGCGCCTCCATCGCGGCGTTCGCCTCGGGCCAGTCCACCGGCGCGTCGCTGATCCGCCATTCCACCATGGGACCCCTTCTGCACACTCGCGGCGGGGGTTTGACAAGCCCCCGGCGCGGCGATACCTGACGCCCCAGCCACAGAGCACGCGGTCGTGGCGGAATTGGTAGACGCGCAGCGTTGAGGTCGCTGTGGGGTAAAACCCGTGGAAGTTCGAGTCTTCTCGACCGCACCATGAACCCGGCCCTCGCGGCCGGGTTTCGCTTTTGCGGCCGGGCGCTTGCCGCCGTCCGCCGCCCCCCGTAGCCTCCCCGCCGAAGCGCCCGTCAGCGGCGCCCACGGGAGGGTTCCCCATGACCGGCGCCGCCCGCCGCGCTCCGCGGCTGTTCTATGGCTGGATCGTCGTCGCCGTCGCCTTCGTGACGATGGGCGTCGCGGTCTCGGCGCGCACCGGCTACTCGCTGCTGCTGCCCCCCATCATCGCCGAGTCGGGCTGGGACGCCGGCCTCGCGTCCGGCGCGTTCTCGGTCGGCTTCCTCGCCTCGACCGCGATCCTGCCCGTGATCGGCTGGGCGATGAGCCGCACCGGCCCGCGCGTGATCATCCCGATCGGCGGCGCCCTCGTCGCACTCGGCTACCTCGCGGCGCGGGAGGTGACGACCCCGCTCGAGCTCTACGCCGCCTTCGGCCTTCTCGCCGTCAACGGCTCCATGGCGATGAGCTACATCAGCCACTCGATGTTCCTGCCGAACTGGTTCGTGCGCAACCGCGGCCTCGCCGTCGGCATAGCCTTCGGCGGGGTGGGCGGCCTCGGCGCCGTGCTGCTTCCGGCCCTGCAATGGAGCATCGACACCCATGGCTGGCGCGAGGCCTGCCTCTACGTCGCCGTCGTCGTCGCCGCCGTCGTCATCCCGCTCAACCTGATCTTCGCCCGCAAGCGGCCCGAGGATCTCGGCCTCCGGCCCGACGGCGACGCGGCGCCCGAGCCCGGCGCCGCGCCCCGCAACCCCGACACCGTCGTGAACCGCGAATGGGCCGAGACCGACTGGACTCTCGCCCGCGCCGCGCGCACCGGGGCGTTCTGGTGGCTCGGGCTCGGCTATTTCTGCATGCTCTTCGTCTGGTACGCCGTGCAGCAGCACCAGACCGTGCACCTGCTCGCCGCCGGCTTCGACGGCACGACGGCGGCCTTCGCCCTCGGCATGGTCGCCTTCTTCGGCATCTTCGGGCAGATCGGCCTCGGCGCCCTCTCGGACCGCATCGGGCGGGAGAAGGCCTGGACCATCGGCCTCTCCGGCTTCGGCGCGACGACGGTCCTGCTGGTCCTGCTGGAGGGCGTGCCCTCCCCCGTCCTCCTCTGGGCGATGGTGATCGCGCAGGGGCTGATCGGCAACGGCGTCACCTCGATGTTCGGCGCCATGCCGGCCGAGCTCTTTCAGGGCCGCAACTTCCCGACGATCTTCTCGATGATCACGGTGATGGCCAACATCGGCGCCGCCTCGGGCGTCTACGCCCTCGGGCTGATCCGCGACCTGACCGGCGACTACGACATCGGCTGGTGGCTCTGCCTCGGCCTCGTCGTCCTCTCGGGCGTCGCGATCTGGGCCGCCGCCCCCCGCCGCGTGCGCGTCGTGGCGGGCGTCGCGAAACGCCGCGCCGCGGCCGCCGCGGAGTGAGCGCCCCTCAGTAGGAGCGCGGCAGCCCGAGCACGTGCTCGGCCACATAGGCGAGGATCAGGTTCGTGGAGATCGGCGCCACCTGATAGAGCCGCGTCTCCCGGAACTTGCGCTCCACGTCGTAGTCCTCGGCGAAGCCGAAGCCGCCATGCGTCTGGATCGCGACGTTCGCCGCCTCGTTCGAGGCGTCGGCGGCCAGCATCTTGGCCATGTTCGCCTCGGCGCCGCAGGGCTCGCCCGCCTCGTAGAGCCGGATCGCCTCGCGCACCATCAGGTCGGCCGCGCGCATGTTCGCGTAGGCCCGCGCGATCGGGAAGCTCACCCCCTGATTCATGCCGATGGCCCGGCCGAACACCTCGCGCCCGCCGGCGTAGGCCACCGCCCGCTCGATCAGCCAGCGCGCGTCCCCGATGCATTCCGAGGCGATCAGGATCCGCTCCGCGTTCATGCCGGAGAGGATGTAGCGGAAGCCCTTGCCCTCCTCGCCGATCAGGTTCTCCGCCGGCACCTCCACGTCGTCGAAGAACACCTCCGTCGTCGCGTGGTTCATCATCGTGCGGATCGGCCGGATCGTCAGGCCCTTGGCCTCGCGCATGTCGACGAGGAAGACGCTCAGCCCCTGGGTCTTCTTCTCCACCTGATCCAGCGGCGTCGTGCGCGCCAGCAGCACCATCAGGTCGGAATGCTCGGCGCGGCTGGTCCAGATCTTCTGGCCGTTGACGACGTACCTGTCGCCCTCCCGCCGCGCGACCGTCCTGAGCGAGCCGGTGTCGGTGCCGGAGGTCGGCTCCGTCACTCCGAAGGCCTGCAGCCTCAGCTCGCCCGAGGCGACGCCCGGCAGCCAGGCGGTCTTCTGCGCCTCCGAGCCATGACGCAGCACCGTGCCCATGACGTACATCTGCGCATGGCAGGCCGCGCCGTTGCCGCCCGAGGCGTGGATCTCCTCGAGGATCGCGGAGGCCGCGCTCAGCGGCAGGCCCGCCCCGCCGTATTCCTCGGGAATCAGCGCCGCGAGATACCCGGCCTCCGTCAGCGCCTCCACGAACGCCGTCGGATAGGCCCGCTCGCGGTCCAGCTCGCGCCAGTACCCGTCCGGGAACCGCGCGCAGAGCTTGCGGACCTCCTCGCGGATCTCCGGATGATCCTCCGGGCGGGCGGTCGCGGGCGCGGCGGCGTAGGTCATCTCGGGCTCTCCCCTTCGTCGCCCCGGCGGGGGGCTCCTGGTCGGGGCGGCCGGATTCGAACCGACGACCTTCGGTACCCAAAACCGACGCGCTACCAGGCTGCGCCACACCCCGACGGAAGGTCATCTAGCCCGGCGCGCCGGGCTTGTCAGCAGGTCCCGATCAGTCGCAGGGCCAGGCCGCCTCGGGCCCGAAGGCGGGGTGGCGCATCTCGGCGCCCTCCTCGAGGCCATAGCGCTCCGCCATGCCGGCCTTGACCTCGAGCACCGCGCGCACCGGCCCGCCCGACGGCATCGTCTCCTCCGAGAACGGGACCGCGTCCTCGGTCACGCGCCGCACCGTGCCGTCCTGCGCCACGAACAGCAGGTCCAGCGACATCGGCGTGTTGCGCATCCAGAAGCTGACGGGCTGCACCTCGTCGAACACGAACAGCATCCCGTGCGAGTCGGGCATCTCCTCGCGGAACATCAGCCCGCGCGCCCGCTCTTCGGGCTCGTCGGCGATCTCCACGGTGAAGCGCGCGAGGCCGCCGGGACCGCGCAGGTCCACGACGTCCTCGCGGCACGCCGCCCCGGCCAGGCCGGCCGAGACGAGCGCCAGCGCCGCCGCCAGGCACCCGGCGGCGCGTCGAACCGGACCGCGCACGGTCACGGGCCGACGATCTCCTCCCAGCGGCAGAGCTCGCCCGCCATGTTGCCCCGCGGACCCTGCACCAGCCGCACGCAGACGGCCTCTCCCGGCTGCAGATCCTGGAAGCCATGGCGGCGCAACGTCTCCATGTGCACGAAGACGTCGGCCGGGTCCCCGAACACGTTGAGGAACCCGAAGCCCTTCTGCTTGTTGAACCATTTGACGCGCGCCGGCTTGAACTCGCCCTCCGGCACCGCCTCGGCGGCGATCTCCGTGGGCCGCACGCCGCTTCCGGCGTCCGCACCCGAGCCGGAGCCCGCACGCTCGGCGTCATCTCCGGCGGAGTCGGACTCCGCGCGGTTCGTGACGCTCACCACTTCGGTCGCCTGGAGGCCGCGTTCCCCGCGCACCACCGTCAGCGACACGGTCTGACCCTCCTCGAGCGCGGAAAGCCCGGCGGCGCGCACCACGGCGGCGTGCACCATCACATCCGGACCTCCATCGGACGGGACCACGAAGCCGTATCCCTTTTCGGCATCGTACCACTTGACCCGTCCGGTCACGAAGCGTGAGACCTTGACGACATCCCCAGTCAAACAAACACCCCAGACTCTTATCGTGCGCACCCGCACGGTTTCTTATACAGCAGCCTGATGACAAGCCGCAACAATTGCAGACCGGCCCGCCTCCTTTCGCGGATCCGAACACCGATCGGACGCCTCGTTCCCCGCAAGACGCCCCTCGTCGCCGGCGCCATGATCCTGACGCTGACCGCATGCATGGAGCCCCGAGACGGCACCGTACATCGTCCCACTATACAGGATTCATTCACCAACTCAACCGTGATTCGCCCTGCCGGACCGGTTTCCGCCGAAAGTCCCGCCGCCGTCGCGGCCGCGGCGGCCGACGCCGCCAGAATCGTGCGCCGCGCCAGTGACGACGCGATCCGTCCGACCACCGCCGACGCGGTTCCGCTGCTGCACGGCTCGCCGGAAGGCCGCGCCTTCCTCGCGCTTGCCCGGCCCCGCGCCCTGGTCCTCGGGGAGCCGCCCCGCCGGTGCCCGGCGCGCAGCGTCGCCACCGGCGCCGACGCCGCCGCCGCGGCCGAAGCCGCGCTGGAACGCTGTTTCGCCGCGCTCGAGGCGGCGGGCGGCGCCGATCCCGGGTGCGGCTGCGCGGTCGCCGCGCTCGACGGCACGCTGCTGCTTCCCCCCGAGGCCTTCGCCTACGCCCCCGGCGTCTCGGCGCGGCTGATCGCGCCCGCGGCCGGGCTCGCGCTGCATCTCGTCGCGGACGAGACGGCCGGCCCGGACGGCGGGCGCCGGCTCGTCCTCGGGCCCGGCCCGTTCCCCGCGGAAGCGCTGATCCGCCCCGACGGCACGGCCGAGCTCAGGCTCGACGGAACCCTCTGGACCGGCCGTCGCGACGCCGAGGGACTGGTCCGCGGCCGCCACCGCGAACGCCTCGTGCTGCGCCGGCGGGGCGACGGCGCCCGCGCCGTCCTCGCCGTCAACTGGGATCCGGCCGACTGGGCGCGCGACCGCGAGCGCCTGCTCGCGCCCCTCGGGCGCTGAGCGCGCGCCTCTTCCCTCCGGCTCCGTTCCGCCCTACCCATTCCGGGCCGCCACGGAGGATCTCCATGTTCCAGAGCTTCGACGCCGCCTCGGATCCGGCCAAGGGTCCGGCCCGCCTCGCCGCCCTCCGGGCCGAGATGGCGGCGCGCGGACTCGACGGCTTCCTCGTCCCCCGCGGCGACGCCCATCAGGGCGAGACGGTGGCCGAGCGCGACGAGCGCCTCGCCTGGCTCACCGGCTTCACCGGCTCGGCCGGCGCCTGCGCCGTCCTCGCCGATCGCGCCGCCGTCTTCGTCGACGGCCGCTACGAGCTGCAGGTCCGCGCCCAGACCGACGAGGAGAGCTTCGAGCGCGTGCGCGTCGAGACCGTCAAGCCCGCCGACTGGCTGAAGGAGGCCGCGAAGTCCGGCGCCCGGGTCGCCTACGATCCCTGGCTGCACGGCCGCGACGAGGCCGAGAAGCTGCGAAAGGCGCTCGAGGCCGCAGGCGCGGAGCTCGTCGCCTCCGACAATCTCGTCGACGCCGTCTGGACCGACCAGCCCGATCCGCCCCTCGGCCCCGTCGTGCCCCACCCGCTCGACTTCGCGGGCGAGGATGCCGCCGAGAAGCGCGCCCGCCTCGCCGAAGATCTGCGCGAGGCCGGCGTCGCCGCCGCCGCGCTGACCCAGCCCGACAGCCTCGCCTGGCTCCTCAACATCCGAGGCTCGGACGTGGAGCGCCGGCCGATCCCGCAGGGCTTCGCGCTGCTGCACGACGACGCCCGCGTCTCGCTCTTCATGGCCCCGGAGAAGATCACGCCCGAGGCCCGCGCCTGGCTCGGAAACGAGGTCGAGACCGCCCCGCCCGACGCCTTCGGCCCCGCGCTCGACGCCCTCGCCGGCCGCAAGGTCCGGGTCGACCGCACCACCGCGCCCGACTGGGTCGCCCGCCGGCTCGAGGCCGCGGGCGCCGAGATCGCCTGGGGCGACGACCCCTGCCTCATGCCGAAGGCGATCAAGAACGCCACGGAACTCGCCGGCGTCCGCGAGGCCCATCTCCGCGACGGTGTCGCCATGGTCCGGTTCCTCCGCTGGCTGGACGAGGCCGCCCCCTCCGGCGCCCTCACCGAGATCGACGTGGTGGAGGCGCTGGAGGGCTTCCGCCGCGAGACCGGCGCCCTGATGGACCTCTCCTTCGACACCATCTGCGGCGCCGGGCCGGACGGCGCCATCGTCCACTACCGCGTGACGCGCGAGACGGACCGCACCGTGGTCCCGGGCGACGTCCTGCTCGTCGACAGCGGCGGCCAGTACCGCGACGGCACGACGGACGTCACCCGCACCATGGCGACCGGCCCCGTCCCGCCGGAGGCCGCGCGCGCCGCGACGCTGGTGCTCAAGGGCATGATCGCCATCTCCCGCGCCCGCTGGCCCAAGGGCCTCTCCGGGCGCGACCTCGACGCGCTGGCCCGCGCCGCGCTCTGGCGCGCCGGGCTCGACTACGACCACGGCACCGGCCACGGCGTCGGGGCCTATCTCGGCACCCACGAAGGGCCGCAGGGCCTCTCGCGCCGCTCGAACGTCCCGCTCGAGCCGGGCATGATCCTCTCCGACGAGCCCGGCTGCTATCGCGAGGGCGCCTGGGGCATCCGCATCGAGAACCTCGTCGCCGTCACCCCCGCCACCGTGCCCGAAGGCGGCGAGCGCGAGATGCTCGGCTTCGAGACGCTGACCTGGGTCCCCATCGACCGCCGCCTGATCCAGGCGGGCCTGCTCGACGCCGAGGAGCGCGCCTGGCTCGACGCCTACCACGCCGAGACCGCGGCGAAGCTCGCCCCCCGGCTCTCCGATCCCAAGGACCGCGCCTGGCTCGCGGCCGCCTGCGCCCCCCTCTGAAGGAGCCTGCCCGATGTCCGAGTCCGACAACGACGCCCCCCGGATCGCGCCCTCGCCGGGCCTGCACGTCGTCCGCGCCGGCGGCGCCGTGATCGGCGAGACCGCCTCCGGCTGGTCCGTCCTGATGCCGGGCGACGAGACGCCGACGATGTATCTGCCGAAGGCCGAGGCGGGCGCCCTCTTCCTCGAACCCGCCGAGACGACCTTCGAGATCCCCGGCCTCGGCCGCGCCCGGCAATACGACCTGATCGCCAAGTCCGGCCCGATCCGCAGCGCCGCCTGGGCGATCGAGGCTCCGGCGACCGGCGCCGAGATGCTGATCGATCACGTCGCCTTCGACCCCGAGCGCGTCGCCGTCGAACGCCTCTGACCCGGACGCCGCAGTCGCCCCGGCTGCGTCGCGCCACGCCCCGTCTGCCCGGCTTCGGGAACGAGACGGGCGCAGGCTGGCGGGCGGGCCGGCGCCGCCGAAGGCGGCGCTCGGGGCGACCGTCAGCCAGCCCGCCCGCGCCTCAGGGCTTCGGCCCCCAAGGCGCCGGGTTGAGCAGCTGCACCTCCTGGCTCAGCAGCAGCGGCCGCAGCTGCACCGCGAAGGCCATGAACCCCTTGTCCGAAAACAGCCGCTTCCAGTGCGCCCGCCGGTCGGCGTCGTCGTCGAACTTCCAGAGATGCACCAGCTGGTGCAGCGGGCCGGTGTCCGACACGAAATATCCGACCAGCTTCGCGTCGAACCCGCCCGCCTTCAGCGCCGGCCAGCCCTCTTCGCCGTAGAGCTTCACCACCTGCGGCATCTCGCCGATCCGCACCGCGTAGCGTCGTTCCTCGTAGATCATGCGTCCCTCCCGTGCCGCGCGTCTCCCGCGTCGGGCGAGCCTTCCCGCCCGCCGCGCCCGAGGCAAGCCCCCGCCGCCGCGCGGCCCGTCAGGCGTGCTCCTCGCGATGCGTCTCCACCAGGGCGCGGTTGTAGGCGCGCAGCGCATCGACGTGGAACAACGCCCCGATCAGCTCCGGGCGCGCGTCGGCGTCGCGCTCCACCACCGGGATCATCGCACGCCCCGCGCTCCGCTCGAACATCGGCAGCGCCGTCGCCAGCGTGTCGCCCCGCTCCAGCGCCGCGCCCTGCTCGACGAGCGCCCAACAGGCGCTGTCCGAGGCGCCGTTCTCGTCGCCCCGCATCCGCATGCAGTCCCGCACCGCGATGGTCCCCGGAATCCAGCTCTGCGGCCCCTCGGCCAGATGCACGTCGCGCCGTTCCAACTGATCGAGGAAGAAGCTCTTGTCGACGAAGCGCGCGCTGACCACGACCGCGAGCGAGACCGAGGCCATCACCGCGATCCCCGCCTGCCAGTCCCCGGTCAGCTCGAAGATGATCAGCGTGGTGCTCAGCGGCGCCCCCAGCACCGCCGCCGCCACCGCCCCGGTGCCGGCGATGGCGTAGAGCGCCTCGGACCCCGAGACCGCCGGAAAGATCCCCACCGCGACGTAGCCGAAGGCCAGCCCCGTCAGCGCCCCCAGCATCAGCGCGGGCGAGAACACGCCGCCCCCCATGCGCCCGGCGAAGGTGATCGCCACCGCCACCACCTTGACCATCGCGAACAGGATCGCCTCCAGGAAGCCGACATCCACCGTCAGCGCCCGACTCGTGGTCTCGTAGCCGACGCCGATGATGTGCGGAAAGCGCAGCGCGATCAGCCCCAGAAGCAGCCCGGCGACGCCCGGCCGAAGCCAGCCCGGGATCCTCAGCGAACCCTGCACCCGGTCGCCCGCGCGCTCGGCCACGAAGATCGCCTTCATCATCGCCACCGCGACGAGGCCCGAGATCATGCCGAGGATCAGGAACGCCGGCAGTTCCTGATAGAAGCCGAGCGTGTGTTCGGGCAGCACGAACTCGGTCACGTCGCCCATGTGGATCCGGCTCACCACCGCCCCGGCGACCGAGGCGACGACGATCGGCGCGAAGGCCTTCATCGCGAAGTGCCGCAGCACGACCTCGAGCGCGAACACCGCCCCCGCGATCGGCGCGTTGAAGCTGGCCGAGACCGCCGCCGCCACCGCGCAGCCCAGCATCTCGCGCGAGGTCATCGGCGAGGCGTCGATGCGCTCCGACACCCAGGAGGAGATCGTCGCCGCGAGATGCACCACCGGCCCCTCCCGCCCGGTCGAGCCCCCGGTCGAGAGCGTGATCAGCGAGGCCGCCGCGCTGGCGAGGCCGGAGCGCAGCGGCACCCGCCCGTCGCGCAGCGCCGAGGCCTCGATGACGTGCGCCACCGAGCGCGCCTTCCCGTCCGAGGTGAACAGCTGCAGGATCACCCCGACCGCGAGGCCGCCGAGGATCGGCACCCCGACCACCACCGCGGGGCCCAGCCCCGTCAGATGCGTGTGCAGCCGCAGGTCGTCGGCGCCGTAGATCAGCGTCTGAAGCTGCGAGATCGAGAGCCGGAAGCCGATCGCGGCGTAGCCCGCCGCGATGCCGAGGCCGAGCGCCAGCAGCCAGAACTGCACCGCCGTCGGGCCCTGCCGGCGCAGCGCGTCGCGCGCCTCCGTCCAGCCCCGCCGCAGCGACCGGCGCCCCGCGCGCCAGCCCAGCTTGAGCGCGTGGCCCCCTCTCGCGACGATACGGCGCGACTCGGCCATCTGCGGCGGTCACCTCTCGGGAAGTCCGACCCCTCGAACCTCTCGTAACCCCCTGCCGGGCGGAGCGCAAACAGGCGCGAAGGGGTCCTCCGCCCTCATCCCTTCCGGCGTATGCCGATCACCGCGCCCGCCTCGGCCGGCCGCGGCAGATCCTTCTGCGCCGCCATCAGCCGCGCCAGCCGCGCCTGCGCCCAGCCCGGATAGGCCGCCGTGCGCCGCGCCTCGAGATCGACGTTCAGGGTCAGCGTCTCCGACGTCGCGCAAAGCGTGCCGTCCGCGTCCTTCACCATGCGCGAGAAGAAGTGGATCTGCTTCGGCCCCCAGTCGAGGAGCTGCATCTCGCAGCGGAACGTCTCGCCCTCGAGCAGCTCGCCGACGTAGTGGATGGTCTGCTGCACCACCATCGGCCCCAGGCGCAGCTCGCGCGCCAGCGCCTCGCCGACCCCCAGCACCTCGTCGAACACGAAGTCGGAGGTCTTGTCGAAGGCCATGGTGTAATAGGCCACGTTCATGTGGCCGTTGTAGTCGATCCACTCCGGCGGCACCGCCCGCGGCGGGCTGATCAGGAGCCTCCCGTCGAACTCGGGCTCCGGTCCCGCCCAGGCGGGCGCGCTCTCGGCGGCGGCGGCGTCGGTCAAGGCTCTCTCCTCCTGCATCCTCGCTCCGGCCCTCCCATGCCTCGGAAGCCCCCCCGCCGTCCAGACGCCGCCCCGAGGCCGGGCGCCGGGCGCCGCTTCCCCCGCCCCTCGCGCTCGGCTACCGTCCTCCCCAAATCCGGGAGGACGCCATGACCATCCAGACCGCCATATCCGCCCTCGGCGCCAGCTTCGCCGAGCGCCTCTCCACCGCCGAGGCGATCCGCGCCCATCACGGCGAGGACGGCAGCTACTATTCCGCCATCCTCCCCGACGCCGTGCTGTTCCCCGAGTCGGCCGAAGAGGTGGCGGAGATCGTGAAGATCTGCGCCGCCGAGGGTTGCCCGCTGATCCCCTGGGGCGTCGGCTCCAGCCTCGAAGGCCACACCCTCCCCTTCCACGGCGGCGTCACGCTCGACATGAGCCGCATGGACCGCGTGCTCGAGGTGGTCGAGGAGGACCTCCTCGCCGTGGTCCAGCCCGGCGTGACGCGGGAGGCGCTGAACACCGAACTGCGCCACACCGGCCTCTTCTTCCCCGTCGATCCGGGCGCCAACGCCACCCTCGGCGGCATGGCCGCGACCCGCGCCTCCGGCACCAACGCCGTGCGCTACGGCACCATGCGCGAGAACGTGCTCGCCGCGCAGGCGGTGCTGGCGGACGGCCGCATCATCCGCGTCGGCTCCCGCGCCAGGAAGACCTCCGCCGGCTACGACCTGAAGAACCTCCTCGTCGGCTCCGAAGGCACCCTCGGCATCTTCACCGAGCTCACCGTCAAGCTCTACGGCGTGCCGGAGGCGATCACCGCCGCCACCTGCGCCTTCGACGGCGTGGAGGGCGCCGTCGACGCCGTGATCCAGGCGATCCAGCTCGGCATCCCCGTCGCCCGCATCGAGTTCCTCGACGAGGTGTCGATCCGCGGCGTCAACAACTACTCCAAGCTCGGCCTGCCCGAGAAGCCCCACCTCTTCCTCGAATTCCACGGCACCGAGGCCGGCGCCGCCGAACAGGCCGAGATGTTCGGAGAGATCGCGGCCGAGAACGGCGGCGGCGACTTCGCCTGGACCGCGACGGCGGAGGAGCGCGCCAAGCTCTGGAAGGCCCGGCACGACATCTACTTCGCCGGCATCTCGCTCCAGCCCGGCGCCAAGCCGATGTCCACCGACGTCTGCGTCCCCATCTCCCGCCTCGCCGAGGCGCTCCTGACCGCGCAGGCCGACATCGCCGAGAGCCACCTCCTCGGCAACCTCGTCGGCCATGTCGGGGACGGCAACTTCCACGCCGGCCTCCTGCTCCGCCCCGACCACCCCGAGGATCTCGAGGAGGCCAAGCGCCTCGCCGGCAAGTGGAACCGCCTCGCCGTCTCCCTCGGCGGCACCATCACCGGCGAGCACGGCGTCGGCCGCGGCAAGCGCGCCTACATGGCGGACGAGCACGGCGACGGCTATCTCGTGATGGCCGAGCTGAAGCGCGCGCTCGACCCGAAGAACATCCTGAACCCCGGAAAGGTCGTGGAGATCAACTGAGCCCCGGAGATCCCGAAGCCCCGAAAGGAGCCAAGCGATGACCGATTTCGACGCCTACGCCGAGGCCGAGCGCCGCGGCTGGTCCGACCCGGACGTCGCCCGCGCCTACGCCGACCGCTTCGCCGCCGTCGCCGACCAGGCCGCGCGCCCCACGCTCGAGGCCGCCGGCGCCGATGCCGGCCTGCGCGCCCTCGACATCGGCTGCGGCCACGGCACGCTCACCCGCGGCCTCGTCGAGGCGGGGTGCGACACCGACGCCGTCGACGCCTCGGCCGAGATGCTCGCCATCGCCCGCAACCGCGCCAAGGCGGCCCGCTTCCACGAGGCCGACGCCGGCGCGCTGCCCTTCAAGGACGCCAGCTTCGACCTCGCCGTCGCAGGCTTCTCGATCCCCCACATGGCCGACCAGCCGAAGGCGCTGGCCGAGGCGCGCCGCGTGCTCCGCCCCGGCGGCCGCTTCGCGATGACCGGCTGGGTCGGGCCGGACCGCTCGCCGGCCTTCTCGATCCTCTACGCCGCCCTCGACGAATACGCCGACCCCGACGCGCCGACCCCGCCCCCCGGCCCGGACTTCCACCGCTACGCAAGCCGTGAGGCGTCTATCGAGACGCTGGAGGAGGCCGGCTTCTCCGACGCCGACTGGCGCGAGGTCGACTGCGCCCTGACGCTGGAGGATCCGGGCGGGCTCTACGACCTCTTCGCCGAGGCGACGGTCCGCGCCGCGATGCTTATCGCCGCTCAGCCCGAGGCGGCGCGCAAGGCGATCCGCGAGGCCATGATCCGCGGCGTCGAGGCCGAGCCCGAGGACGAACACGGCCGCCGCGTCGTCCCGATGCCGGCCACCCTCGTCACCGCCCATGCCTGACGCCGCTACGGCGGAAGCCGAGGCCGCCCGCCTCGCGCGCGGGTTCCTCGCCGCCTGGAGCGCGCATGACGCCGACGCGCTCGGCGGCCTTTTCGCCGCGGATGCGGATTTCGTGAACGTCGCCGGCCTCTGGTGGCACGGGCGCGAGCGCATCGTCCGCACCCACCGCAAGGCGTTCCTCACCTATTTCGCCGCCGCCGCGCTGACCGAGGAGCGGCTGGAGACCCGCCCCCTCGGCCCCGGCGCCGCGCTCGCGCGGCTTCGCGCCCGGCTCGAGGGCCAGACCGCGCCCGACGGAACCCCCGCCGGCCCGCGCCGCACCCTCCTCCTCCTCGCCGCCGCCGAGACGCCGGAGGGCTGGCGCCTCGTCGCCGCCCAGAACACCGACGTCGCGCCGGAGGGCGAGACCCTGCTCGCCGAGGGGGACGCCCTCGTCCCCGCCCGCTACTCGTGAAGGACCGCATGACCGAAGAGACCCACGTCGACCCGACCCGCCCGCAGTTCGAGGCGTTCAAGACCCTCCCGCGCGACGAGCCGGCCGAGATGCTCAACCTCGTCCGCTTCCGCGACCTCGCCGCCTATCCGGATGGCCACCCCCTGCACGGCAAGGGCCTGACCGGCGCCGAGGCCTACGCCAATTACGGCCGCGACTCCGCCCCGGTCCTGAAGCGCGTCGGCGGCTCGATCCTCTGGCGCGGCGACTTCCGCACCGTCCTGATCGGCCCCGAGGACGAGCGCTGGGACGCCGTCTTCGTCGCCCGCTACCCGGCCGCGAGCGCCTTCCTCGCCATGGTCACCGACCCCGAATACCAGGAGGCCGTGAAGCACCGGCAGGCCGCCGTCCTCACCTCCCGCCTGATCCGCACCGCGCCGAGCGAGGGCGGCGGCGCCTTCGGCTGAGCGAGACCGGGGCGCCCCATGCCCCGGCGCCAGCGAGCGCACCTCGATGGAGACATGAAATGAAGGCGATCTCGGCAGCCTGACCCCGCTCAGGCAGAGGCGGGCTCCCGCCTCAGCCCGAAAGCAGCGCCCGCGCCGCCTCCCGCGCCGCCTCCGTCACCCGCTCCCCGGCGAGCATCCGGGCGATCTCGTCCTCCCGCTCGGGGCCCTCCAGCGGATGCACCTCCGTCAGCGCCGTCCCGTCCTCGACCCGCTTCTCGATCCGGAAATGCCGGTCCGCCCGCGCCGCCACCTGCGGCGAATGCGTCACCACCAGCACCTGCGCGTCCTCCGCCAGCGCGCTGAGCCGCGCCCCGACCGCGGCGGCGGTGGCCCCGCCCACGCCCCGGTCGATCTCGTCGAAGATCAGGCTGCGCCCCTCGCCCCCCGCAAGGCACACCTTCAGCGCCAGCAGGAACCGCGAGAGCTCGCCCCCCGAGGCGATCTTCGCCAGCGCCCCCGGCGCGCTGCCCGGATTGGTCGCGACCCGGAACTCCACCCGGTCCGCCCCCTCCGGCCCCGGCGCCTCCGGCCCCACCGAGGTCTCGAACCGCGCCCGCTCCATCTTCAGGGGCGCCAGCTCCGCCGCCACCGCCGCGTCGAGCCGGGCCGCCGCCTCGCGCCGCACCTCGCTCAGCCGCGCCGCGGCTTCGTCGTAACCGGCGCGCACCCGCTTCGCCTCAGCGGCCAGCGCGGCGATCCGATCCTCGGCGCCCTCGACCTCCGCCAGCCGGCCCGAAAGCCGCTCCGCCAGCGCCGGCAATTCGTCCGGCTGCACGCGATGCTTGCGCGCCAACCCCCGGATCGCGAACAGCCGCTCCTCGACCTGCTCCAGCCGCGACGGATCGAAGGCCAGCGCCTCCAGCGCGTCCTCCACCCCCGACTGCGCCTCGCCCAGCTCGACCAGCGCCCGCTCCAGGGCGGCGACCGCGCCCTCGAGCCGCCCCTCCGCGTGCTCGGCGGCGCCCTCGAGCCAGCGCACGGCATCGGCCATCCGTCCCTCGGCGCCGTCGACGCCCAAAGCCCCGGCGGCCCGCGCCACGTCCTCGCGGATCCGCTCGGCCGACTGCATCAGCCGCCGCTCGGCGTCGAGGGCCTCGTCCTCGCCCGCCTCCGGCGCCAGCGCCGCCAGCTCCTCGGCCGCGTGCTCCAGCCACTCGGCGTCCTTGGCCGCCGCCTCGGCCTCGGCCCGCGCCTCGGCCTCCGCCCGCGCCGCCGCCTGCGAGGCCGCCCAGAGCCGGCGCACGGCCTCCGTCCCCGCCCCCGCGAAGACGTCGAGGATCGTCCGATGACCCCGCGGGTTCAGCAGCCCCCGGTCGTCGTGCTGGCCATGCACCTCGAGCAGCGTCTCGCCCACCGCCCGCATCACCTCGCCCGAGGCGCGGCGGTCGTTGACGAAGCCCGAGGCGCGCCCCCCCGCCG
>Ga0102943_1000776_pt1 | contig 20820 bp, 25 predicted proteins | sample SalPonC_black_MG_FD_78174 | JGI IMG/M metagenome (GOLD analysis project Ga0102943, IMG submission 78174) | Salt pond soil microbial communities from South San Francisco under conditions of wetland restoration - Salt Pond MetaG... | ecosystem: Environmental > Aquatic > Marine > Intertidal zone >...
CCCGAAAACACAGCGCCCCTTCTTTTAGGATGTCATATGCTGCCTGAGTTGATCAATCACCTCCTGATTTTCCGGAAAACGGCCGGCTTTGCGTTTTGAAAAAACAGTTTTGTGATCAGCTGTTACGTCATACACCCCATTGCTGCCCGGTATCAGTTTCGGGGTGATATGCAGGGTTTTATGTATGTCGTCTGCCAGACCGGCAGCCCGCGGCTGGTAGTTTCAAACCGCACAATAGGTGATTGTGATTTCCATGGTAACCTCCTTGGTGTTGTGTGTCAGGAATCAGTTGTGATATCGCACTGAATATAGTAAACATAAAATATTTTTATTGCAATTGCAAAGAGCTGGCTTACGTTAAAACAAAAGAAACTATTAAAAGGTGATTCCATGACAGAAATTATTTTTGAGTTCCTGAACAAAATCGGTTTTACCCACCCTGTCCATCCGGCAATGACCCATATCCCCATGGGCCTGGTGATGGGGGCTGTTATCTTTCGCCTGGCTTCCTTTCTGCCGCGGTTAAAGGTGCTGGCAAGAACCGGGTATCATTGTGTCATACTGGCCCTTTTAGGGGTGGCCCCCACTGTGTTTACCGGATATCTGGACTGGCAGCATCGGTATGGCGGGGTGTGGGAGTTTTTGATTGTTTTGAAAATGGTGCTGGCTGCAGTGTTGACCATTGTGCTTTTTGCTGTTGCAATTAAGGATGATCCTGAAAACAGGAAACTGGACAGATATACCGGATTTTATCTGTTGCTGCTCCTGGTTACCATCGGCCTGGGATATTCAGGCGGTGAGCTGCAATACGGGTAATATTTTTGTATAAATAGTATGCAAGATCCTAACAGAATATATAAGGAGTGACAAAATGATACGAAGAATCGGAATTATTTTACTGGCGGCAGCCGTGTTTTTTCCTGCAGGGCTGTTTGCAGCAGATTATGCCCACACACTGAAAGCAAAAGACATGACTGTTTCCTGGACCCTGGAAGACGAACAGATACATATGCAGTTGTCTGCTGAAACCACGGGCTGGGTGTCCATCGGCATTGATCCGGAAGAGGCCATGGGCGGGGCTGACATTATCATCGGTGCGGTTAAGAACGGCAAGGTCAGGATTGAGGACCATTTTGCCGACTCCAGAAGAGGCCATTCTTCTGATGACAAACTGGGGGGAAGCAACCATGTGATAAATCCGCAAGGCAGTGAAACAGACGGGGTTACCACCATTTCTTTTACCCTTTCAACAGCAGCGGCAGAAGAATGGGATAAGCCCATTCATACAGACAAGATGACCCGGGTCATGGTTGCCTATGGTACCGGGCGGGATTCCTTCCGCACCAGCCACCGTTACCGGACGGTATATGATATCAATTTTGCCACAGGTGAGGTTGTCAAGGTTAAATGATCCGGCTGGACAAAAGAACAGGACTGAACCAGGCAGTCTGGATCTGCTGTCTGGTGATGGTGCTGGTAATGCCGATGCTGTGCCATATCCCTGCTTTCGGCACTGAAGAAGACAGTGCACATTCCCATGATCATGCCGGTATGCATGATGCCGTTCCTGATGATACAGTGCTGGATGAAACCGTCCTGGATCATTCAGGTCATACAGATACCGGCCATGACCATGCACAAATGGTCATGGCTGCAGAGGCAGCGCCGGATCTGGCAGACAAAGTCATGGTTGATGAAAAACTGGGGGAATATATTGATCTCGGGGCACAGTTTAAGGATGCCGCCGGCAGTACTGTGGTGCTGGAAACAATTTTTGACAAACCTGTGGTCATTCTGCCCATCTGGTTTTTGTGTCCCACCGTGTGCAGTTTTCTCCAGGCTGATCTGGCAAAGGCCCTGAACAGGGTAAGCCAGACACCGGGCAGGGATTTCAATGTCATTACCTTGAGTTTTTCCGATGATGAAGGCCCTTCTCATGCCAGTGCAGCCAAAAAAAATTATGCCAATCTGATCCAGCGGGAATTTCCCATGGAAAACTGGTATTATCTCACCGGAGATGCGGAAAATATCCGCCGGGTCACCAATTCGCTGGGGTATTATTTCATCAAGAAAAAACAACATTTTTACATCCACCCCAATGTGCTGGTGGTGCTGGCAGAAGATGGCAAAATCATCCGGTATCTTTACGGTCCGGGGTTTCTGCCTTTTGACCTGGGCATGGCTGTGACAGAGGCCCGAAAAGGTGAGCCCGGCATATCCATCAAACGGGGGGTGCTTTCTTTTTGTTTTGACTATGACCCTGAAAATAAAACCTATGTGTTCAAGATGTTCCGGATCACGGGAACAGCCATTCTGGTTCTGCTCGCAGGCTTTGTAATATTTTTGCTCAGGCCCTCCAAAAAACACGGAAACCCTTTGTGAGGTTGTCATGGAAACGGCTGCATCCTTTTATGAAACACCTGAACCCGCCCGGTTCACCGGTGTCTGGTCCTGGCTGTTAACCCTGGATCACAAGCGTATCGGATTGATGTACCTGTATGCTGTTTTGTTCTGGTTTCTTCTGGCAGTACTTCTGGGGGGATTGCTCCGGCTGGAGCTGATGTTTCCAGGGGAAACCGTTCTGTCTTCTCAGCTGTATAATTCCGCGTTTACCCTCCATGGGGTAATCATGATTTTTTTGTTCATCATACCGGCCCTGCCGGCTGTTTTTGGTAATTTTTTCCTGCCCATACATATCGGTGCACATGATGTGTATTTTCCAAAGCTCAATCTGCTGTCCTGGTACCTGTACATGGCCGGCGGAGCAATAGCTGTTTTTTCGCTTTTTTCCGACGGATTTGCCGATACCGGGTGGACCTTTTATGTGCCGTTTTCCATTTCCACCAACACCAATGTGTCCACCACTGTTTTTGCCGCCTTTGTCCTGGGATTTTCCTCCATGCTCACCGGGCTGAATTTTATCACCACAGTGCACAAGATGCGGGACCGGGCCATGGGGTGGCTGCAGATCCCCTTGTTTACCTGGAGCCTGTATGCCACAGCCTGGGTCCAGCTGCTGGCAACCCCTGTGGTCACCATCACCCTGGTGCTGGTGATGATTGAAAGGTTTTTCAATGTGGGGCTGTTTGATCCTGCCAGGGGCGGGGACCCTGTCCTGTACCAGCACCTTTTCTGGATGTATTCCCACCCGGCGGTGTATATCATGATCCTGCCGGGCATGGGGGTTATTTCAGAAATCATTCCGGTATTTGCCAGAAAATCCATTTTCGGATACAAGGCCATTGTGGGCTCGTCCCTGGCCATTGCCATTGCCGGCTCCCTGGTGTGGGCCCACCACATGTACACCAGCGGTATGAGTGATACCGCTGTTTTCGTGTTTTCCCTGCTCACCTTTGTGGTGGCCATCCCTTCGGCCATCAAGGTGTTCTCCTGGGTGGCCACTTTGTACAAGGGGGCCATACTGATGACCCCGCCCCTGTTTTTTTCTCTGTGCTTTATCTATCTGTTTTCCGTGGGAGGGCTCACCGGACTGGTGCTGGGGGCGGCAGGCGCCAATATCCATGTCCATGACACCCATTTTGTGGTGGCCCATTTTCATTTCACCATGTTCGGGGGCACAGGATTTGCCTTTTTTGCAGCCCTGCATTACTGGTGGCCCAAAATGTTCGGCCGGATGTATGATTTTAAAAAAGCCTATATCGCTGCCATCCTTGTGACCGGGGGATTCATGTTTCACTATGTGCCCATGTTTATTCTGGGTCTCCAGGGCATGCCGAGGCGGTATTATGATTACCTGCCCCAGTTTGCAGCCGGTAACTTTTTTGCGGGTTTCGGGGCCTTGTTCATGATTTTCGGCATTGGTCTTATGGTGGCCAACCTTGTTGCTTCCTTTGCCAGGCAGAGAACTGCCGGGCCTGATCCCTGGGGCGGGGTGACCCTGGAGTGGACCATCCCGTCTCCCCCGCCGGTACACAATTTTGTGCATCCGCCTGAAATCATGGCATACCCCTATGATTTTTCCGGGGTGACCGACAGGTCTGAGCAAAGGCAAAAAGGAGAATAAATGCCCGGCAAACCCGACCAGACGGGAAATAAACTGGGAATGTGGCTGTTTCTGTATACCGAAATTATCCTGTTCGGCGCTCTGTTTGTTTTGTATGCGGTCTATTTTTCCTGGTATACACAGGATTTTATTCTGGGTGCCAAAGTACTGGATCTGGGTTTCGGGGTGATCAACACCATTATTCTGCTGGTTTCGTCGTTTCTCGTGGCTGCCAGCATCACGGCGGTGCAGAAAAACCAGAGGAATATCGCACTGGCAGCACTTGCAGGGGCGCTGGTATGCGGGGCTGTTTTTCTGGTGAACAAGTATTTTGAATGGGGCCACAAAATAGAGACGGGCATTTATCCGGGATCTGAAAAACTGCTGGACGGGCCGGCACCCCAGAACCTGTTTTTCGGTCTGTACTATGTGGTCACAGGCCTTCACGGCATCCACATCGTTATCGGCATGGTACTGCTGGCGGTGAGCTTTGGTTTGGTTTTTTGCCGGAAAATCACGGCTGCAAATGATGCAGTGCTGGATAATTGCGGGCTTTACTGGCATCTGGTGGATCTGATCTGGATTTTTATTTTCCCTTTGTTTTACCTGGTGGTCTGATAAAGGAGGCGTGATGGAACAGGCTTCTCACATATTTTCCTACAAAACCCTGGGGCTTGTGCTCGGGGCGCTGCTGATACTCACCGGTGTGACGGTGGGCGCGTCTTACATTGATCTGGGATGGATCAATGTCTGGATCGCTCTGGTGATTGCATCGACAAAGGCCAGCCTGGTGCTGGTGGTGTTCATGCACATGAAATCTGCAGGAAAAAGTGTGGTGGTGTCTTTTCTTTCCACTGTGTTTTTTCTGGCCGTTATGATCGGTTTTATTTTCTGGGACGTGGCATTCAGGTGAGGTAAAGATGAGCGATATCATGAATCCGGTTACCCTGGTGGACAGATCCTTCTATTTTATCATAGGATTTTCCTTTGTTTTCCTGTTTGCCATCACCCTGGTGATGGTCTATTTTGTGATCCGTTACCGCAGGAGCAGACACCCGGTATCAGCCGACATACGGGGGAACTGGAAACTGGAGACTGCCTGGGTGTTTATCCCCACCGTCATTGCCCTGGCCATGTTCGTTTCCGGGTGGCAGGCCTATACCGGGTTGCGCAATGTGCCGGAAGGGGCCATGGAGATCGAGGTCATTGCCCAGTCTTTTTCCTGGATTTTCATTTACGACAATGGCAAGGAAACGGAAAATGAAATCCTGGTGCCGGTGAACACGCCGGTGAAACTCACCATTACCTCGACCGATGTGATTCACAGCCTGTTTATACCTGCCTTCCGGGTCAAAGTGGATGCGGTGAAAGGCATCAAGACACACGCCTGGTTCCTGCCGCAAAAAGAGGGAAAATATTTTTTTCAGTGTACGGAATTCTGCGGGGTGGGGCATGCGGACATGACCGGGATAGTCAGTGTGGTGTCCCAAAAAGCGTTTGATGAATGGGTGGAAGAAGATGATGAATGGTAATCCTGCCATGGCAGTATCTGCCCGGCTGGTGCATCCGGCAGGCAGGGTGAGAATTTTCACTGAACTCACCAAAGCCCACCTCACCTTTTATATCGCCCTGTCCGCTGTATTCGGCCATGTGATTTCCACACCGGAACCAGAAGGAGACACCCTGGTTCTGGGAGCTGCTGTATGGCTGCTGGCATCAGGCGCCGCCGTGGTGAACAATATCCAGGACCGGAGATATGATGCATGTTTTGTCAGAACCTGGCGCCGCAGCCTGCCCCAAAAAAAAGTAACAGCCAGCACCGCCGGTGTTATTGCAGCGGGCCTTGTTTTGTCGGGACTCGGGATGTTGTTTTTGTGTTTTCATAAGCCACTTCCCCTGGTTTTGGGTTTCTTGTCCCTGGTCTGCTATAACGGGCTGTATACCCCCCTGAAAAAAAAGTCATGCCTGGCTGTTCTCCCGGGGGTTGTGTGCGGGATGCTGCCGCCGGCCATCGGCTGGACCGCGGGCAGCATGACACCATACCACACCGGCTTTCACACCCTGCTTGTTTTGATGCTAGTAACAGGTATCTGGCAGGTGCCCCATTTTATGGTGCTGGCATCAAGGCACACACCTGTCTGCCCTGATCCTGTACCGTTTTTCACACCACCTGATCTGTGGACAACAGCAGAACGCAACCTACAGATTCTCATCTGGACCAGCCTTTACAGCCTGGCAGTTTTCCTGTTCATCATCAAAGGCGGTATTGCCGGTTATGCATTTTCAGCCGCCCTGGCAGGCATGGCTCTGGTTCTGCCTGTGGGCATGGCCGCTTTCTTCAAAAGGTGCCCGGGCTCCAAGACTGTCCCGATTTTTTATGCCGTCAACCTGTCCATGCTTTTTTTCATGGCTCTGGGCATACTGGATCAATTGCTTGTCTGAAAACAGCTGGTCCAGTACTGCTGCATTGCCGTTCTGCCAGAACTTTTCAATGAACAGGTCCCGTCCGGAACCCGCCCTGTAGAAACGGTACCTGGCAGCATTCTTTATATCAAAGTCCTGGTGGCTGGGGTCGGCTTTGTAAAATACTGGTGCTTTTATCACCTGGGTGGCCACGGGTTTGTCACATATCTGTGACCGGTTGAGCCGCTGGATGGCAGCCTCAGCCAGCATTTTCTGGGCACGGGTATGGTAAAATACAGCAGACCGGAACTGGGGGCCCCGGTCCAGAAAAGAACCCCCATGGTCTGACGGATCAATCTCATGGAAAAAATATGTCAGAAGGGTGCCATAGGAGATAACATCCGGGTTGAACCAGATCTGGATGGCTGCAAAATGGCCGGTTTCCCCGCTTATCACCGCCTTGTGGGAAGGGTTTTTTTCCGTTCCGCCCGTATATCCTGCCAGAACCTTTGCCACGCCCCCCAGGGATGCAAATGCTGATGCCATGCACCAGAAACACCCACCGGCAAAGGTAGCTTTTTCAAGATTTTGTTGTGTTTCCATGACGTCACCCCCTTTGAGTAAGTTAAGGCTAACTTTAACATGTGTACTGCCGAGGGGATGGCAAGCAGGAATTTACAGTTTTTTCTCTTTTTTTATGAGGGCGGCAATGCCGGAGGAAAGATCCTGGATGATCTGGGTTTCACAAACACCCAGGCGCCGGCGGTTGCTGATGTCAAATACAGATCCGGTAACCTGTGTTTTTTCACCGGCTGTGCCCCGGATCTGGAGGCCATGGGCATGGGCCAGTTTCTCCAGCACTTCTGGCTGCTTTTCCAGTTTGGGCAGCCGGATATGGACGCCGGCCCGCATGGCGGTCCCGATATTGGTGGGGCAGGCGTTCAGATAGCCCAGGTCTGGATGCGATGCAAACACAAGGTGTCGGCCAAGCATGTCCAGGGCCGCGACAAGGCGGTTGAACACCTGAAAGAGTTGCCCGGATTTTTCCATACAGATGATTCGCAGATGGTCTTCTTCATTGATCCACACCATGAATTTTTTGTCTGCACTGGTATATACCCCCCGGGACAGGGGAAAGTCCGCAAGAATGCCGGCCGCTTCCTGGAACCGGTCTCCAGGGGCAAAAGCCCTGCCGGAAAGGGCTTTGTCCCGGATTTGTTCAGGTGTCAGTTCTCCCATGGGATGGTATCGGCCCTTCAGCGGGACAGGCAGATGTTTCAATGCATCCAAAATCTGTTTTTCTGCGCAGTGCCTGGGCTGCCGGCTGATATGGGGGGTGAATGCATGTGCAAAAAGGTTTCTGGCCACCCGGACCCGGGAAGAAAGAATGAACGCCTTGTCCGGGTCCAGGTCGACAGGATCCAGCGGTGACAGATTCCCGAAATGGCGCACAGATCCTGTGATCTGGTGATAGGCTGTGATCACCGGATCAAATATTTCCCTGAACAGGGTATAGGATTCAGCATCCCCGGCATAGATGCCGATGCTGGAATCATGGTTTTTCTGCCCGGATTGGATGGCCCGGGCCAGGGTGAACCCTGTGGCGGTTTTGCGACCTGACAGCCGATCAAACATTGCCGGGGTCAAAAATTTTGCAGCAAGTGAGCGCGATGTTTCAGAAAACAAGGGTCCGGCCACCTGCATCAGCTTTCATATCTGGAAGACTGGCAGGATATGCCTCTGGCCAGGGTGGTCTGGATCATGTCCAGAATATCGCAGTCATCATGGCATCCGGGCAGATCTTTTCTGCGCTCGCAGTTCAGGCAGGGGCTGCGGGTCAGATAACCGATTTCAAAATCAAACAGATCTCTTTTGATAATATTTTTCATACCAGTTTTTCTTTTATTGTTCACAGGCCGTACTATACCAGAAAAAAAGTCTGGTGGTCAATACAGGTCTGTGAATTAAGGACGGTCTTTTGCCTTGTCAGACATGAGAACTCATGATAAGGAAAAAACAGCGGCACCGAGTTTTTGTTAACCCCCAAAGGAAGGTGGATTATCTGTGGCTGAATCACGGTTTGCAGAACTTAAGGAAAAAGAAAAACAGGCAAGAAAACAGATTGTCATTGAATCCGCTCTGGCATTGTTTGCAAAAAAACCGTTTTATGAGGTGGGGATGCGGGAGGTGGCAGATGAAGCCGGCATATCCCCTGCCACCATTTACCGGTATTTCCCCAGCCAGGAAGCCTTGTTCAACGAAGCCTTTCTCCAGGATATAAGCTCTGCCAGCAAGGATTTTGAAGCCATGGTGGAAACAGATGAACCCGCCAGTATTGAGCAGTTCGGGGTAAAATTTGTGGAACATCTCATTGAAAATGAATCCACATTTCAGATGATGACCTATTTGATGCTCAAAGATAACCTCACCCATCCGGTCATGGGAAAATTTGATTCCGTGACCAAGATATTTTTTGATCTGTTTGCCAAGCTGCTCTGCCGACACGGAGTTGCCGCAGACAGCGCCAGGATTTATTCCCATGCATTTGTGGCATCTATTACCGGTATTCTTATGACCTTCCGCAATTCTCCCTTAAAAGACAAAGCATTCAGGCGGGATCATATTATAAAAGTGGTGAAAATCACCGCATCGCTGTATGAAAACCAGTTGCTGGGTCATCAGAGTGGTAAAAGTTCTTGATGCCATTGTGCATGACCTGGTCCATCCATGATCCAAAGGAGGCAGTTATGGGAAAAACCGTATTGGTGCCAGTGGCCCAGGGAATCGAAGAAATGGAGGCGATTACCATCATTGACGTGCTCAGGAGAGCCGGTGCAAAGGTGGTGGCGGCATCTGTGGATGATATGGATATCACGGCTGCCCGGGGAACGCAGTTTAAAGCAGATGCATTGATCAAAGACTGCCTGGAACAGGCCTTTGACCTGATCGTGCTCCCCGGCGGCATCCCTGGTGCCGAAAATCTGAAAAAGTCCGAGGACCTGGCCTTTCTTCTCAAAAACCAGGCTGAAAACCAAAAATTGTACGGGGCCATCTGTGCCTCTCCTGCTGTGGTCCTGCATCACCTGGGCCTGGTCACACCAGGGGCTGTGACCTGTCACCCGGGCTTTGCCGCCCTGATTGAAGGCGGAACCGTCCAGGACAAGAATGTGGTCACAGACGGGAACTGCATCACCAGCAAAGGAGCGGGTACCGCCCTGGAATTTTCCCTGGCACTGGTGGCCCGGCTGTTTGATGACAAAACCGTGGATGACGTAAAAGGGGGACTGGCCCTTTAGGCTGGCACCATCCTGTGGATTTTCTGGCCGGGATGACCCGGAAACAGCGGCAGCGTTCCCTTCAGATCGGTCTGGGCTTTGGCATGCTGGTGGTGGTGATCCTGGTGGAAGTGCTGGCCATCTCTCCGGCCGGGATTTATTCCTATACCACCAACGGGTTTCGGGCTTTTAAAATTACTTCTCCCAAGCAGCGGATACTTGCGGAAATCAATCGGGTACCGGCCATCAGAACCCTGGTCACCTGCAGTCCCCGTTCCAGGACAACCCTTGTCACCCGGCGCCACTTTTCATATACCCAGGCACTTGAAACCGCAGATGTCTGGATCGCCCGGTACAGAAACCAGAATGTGCTGATTTTTATGTTTCAGGACCAGGTTCTGGTCAGGATACTGCAGCTTAAAACCAGGTTCAATCGGCCGATATCCTCGCCCCTTTTTGACACCTGCCGGCCGGATCTGCTCCAGAACCCGGACCGGTTTCTGGAGCAGCAGACCAGACACCCGGTTTTTTATCATTAAACCCGATGCTGTCTGGACAAAACATGCATTGAATGTTGAAGCGGTTTGCTGTATATCAGGATGGGGTCTGGCTTGCGATATTGGGCTTTTTTATGGAAAATTTGCTTGGTACATAACCAAACACGCAATAAATGCAAGCTTGATTCCGTTGGATATCATTTTATTAATTTGTCAGGAAGGGTGCATGAAGCAGACAGACAATGTAAAAACAACACGAATCGGGGTTGTGGGGGCCGGATCCTGGGGGACAGCCCTTGCCAAACTGCTTGCAGATAAAGGCCTGGCCCTGGATTTCTGGATATATGAGCCCGAGGTGAAAGAACAGATTGAAACCCTTCGGGAAAACCGCGTATTTCTGCCGGGGTTTCAATTACCGGCATCCATTTGTCCCTCCAATGACATGGAAACCGTGGTGAAAGACAAAGACCTGGTGCTGGTGGTGGTGCCTTCCCACTGCATGCGGACCGTGGCATTGCAGATGAAGCCGTTTATTGCCGGGGATGCGGTGGTGGTAAGTGCCTCCAAGGGTATTGAAAACAAGACACACCTGACCATGACCGGTATTTTTGAAGAGATCCTGGATCATATCCCCCCCAAAAACCTGGCGGTTCTGTCCGGACCCAGTTTTGCCAAGGAGGTGGCAGCGGGTATTCCCACGGTGGTGGCAGCTGCATCCGTGGACAGGGAAGTGGCCCGGTTTGTCCAGTCTGTTTTTTCCTGCCCCACTTTCAGGGTTTATGTAAATGATGATCCCGTGGGCACCCAGATCGGCGGGGCAATGAAAAATGTCCTGGCCATTGCCGCAGGCATCTGTGACGGCATGAATATGGGCTTGAATCCCAGGGCTGCGCTCATCACCCGGGGGCTGACGGAGATGAACCGTCTGGGCACCCGTCTGGGAGCGGATCCTCTGACCCTGTCCGGTCTGGCCGGGGTAGGGGACCTGCTGCTTACCTGCACCGGGGCGTTGAGCCGCAACTACACTGTGGGCGTCCAGATCGGCCAGGGCAAAAAACTGGATGATATCATTTCAGAAATGCGCATGGTGGCTGAAGGGGTGAAAACCACCCGGTCCGTGTACAACCTGTCCCGCAAACTCGGGGTGGACCTGCCCATCTGCAATGAAGTGTACCGGGTGCTGTTTGAAGATTTTCCGGTGACAGAAACCGTGCAGCGCCTCATGAACCGGTCCTTGAAACACGAGCTGGACGGGGTGGTGTAACAGCCATGCCAATGCAGGTGGAAAGATCAGAAAAAGAATAAAAATGCAGGCAGTATCCTATACATTTTTTAATGCTAAGGAGACAGTATGCCCTACGTGAACATCAAGATCACCAGAGAAGGGGCCACCAAAGAGCAGAAAGCCGCACTTATTCAGGGGGTGACCCGTCTGCTGGCGGATGTGCTGCAAAAAAATCCCGCCACCACCTTTGTGACCATTGACGAGGTGGATACTGACAACTGGGGCATCGGTGGCATTCCCGTCACCCAGCTTCGGCAGCAGAAAAAATGATATTCTGTGCTCCAGCAGAGCGGCCTGACCATGGCATCCCCTGTCCTTGACAGCCTGAATATTGCCTCCCCGGGCGTTATCAGCCTCATCGGGGCCGGCGGGAAAACCAGCCTGATGTTCTGCCTGGCCCGGGAACTGGCAGGTGCCGGCAGCACTGTTCTTTCCACCACCACCACCAATGTGCATTTTCCTTCCAAAGAACAATCTGCCGTCACCCTGGTGGCAGACACTGCGCAGGATCTTGCGGTCCAGAGCGTTTCTTTTTTGAAGGAACACCGGCATCTTTCCGCCGGGATACTGCATGTGCCGGATACCGGCAAGCTCAAGGGATTTGCCGCCTCTGTCATTGATGAAATCTGGCATGCCGGCTGTTTTGACTGGATCATTGTGGAAGCAGACGGTGCCCGGCAGCTGCCCATCAAGGCCAGCGACACCCATGAACCGGTGATGCCGTCGGTCACGACTGTGGTTGTCCATGTCACCGGCCTGGACGCCCTTCATGCTCCCCTGGATGACCACCATGTCCACCGGTCGGATCTGTTTTCCCGCAACACAGGGCTTGCCCCTGGAAAATGTGTGGATATCGGTGCCGTGGCAGCATCTTGTGTTCTGGAAATACAAAAAGCCTGGGCCCTGGCGGGATCTGATCCGGCAGGCGTTGTCTGGCTCAACAAGGCAGATGACCCGGCCCGGGTGGCAGCCGGACATGCGGTTGCAGCAAGGCTGAAAAAAGACCGCCAAAACATGAAAAAAAATGACCTCCAAAAAGGCGTGGGAAAACACCCCCTTCACCATAATCAGCCCTATCCGTGGCCCGGACGGGTGGTGATCGCCAGCCTGGCAGACCCGGATCCGGTCAAGGGCGTGGTGGCGCTGTGATGTCTGATAATACAAGGGCCTGCAAAAAACCGGTTGCCGGCATCATTCTGGCCGCCGGGTGCGGTTCCCGCATGGGCACCACCAAACAGCTCCTGCCCTTTGAAGAGACCACCATCCTTGGCCGGGTGATTGCCACGGCCAGCGCGTCCATACTGGACCATATTGTGCTGGTTCTGGGATTTGCGGCCGGTCGGATCCGCCAGTCACTGGACCTGACCCATTCGGACATGACCGGCATTCACGTGATCGAAAATCCAGACTGGAACAAAGGCCAGTCCTTTTCAGTGGCAGCCGGTCTCAAGGCCCTGCCGCCGGACACCTGCGGTGCCCTGTTCCTGCTGGGGGACCAGCCCCTGGTCATGGTCCGGACCATCAACCGCCTGGTATCAGCATTCCATGACACAGACAATTGGATACTGGTACCCCGGTTCCAGGGAAAGCGGGGCAACCCGGTGCTGGTGGCAAAGCCGTTGTTTTCCCGTCTTGCCTCTCCGGCAGGTGATGCAGGGGCCAGAGTACTGTTCCAGGAATTTGCGCCGCGGATACAGAGTATTGCTGTTGCAGATGCCGGGATTCTCAGGGATGTGGACACGCCGGAAGATTACAGAAAACTTGCAACCGTCCGGGATGAATCTTCAACACCATGACTATTCAAGTAAAGGAAATAATATATGATACGGTCCTTCAGGGGCAAAACACCGCGCATTGCCGCGTCTGCATTTGTGGATGACACGGCAGTGATTATCGGGGATGTGGAGATCGGTGAAGAATCCAGTGTCTGGCCGGGGGCAGTGATCCGGGCTGATCTGGGAAAAATCACCATCGGCAGGCAAAGCATTGTGGAGGACAACTGCGTGATCCATGCCGGCGCACCAGGCGGCAGAGACGGGGATGTCTTTATCGGAGACCGGGTGGTCATCGGTCACGGGGCGGTGCTCAACTGCCGTTCCATCGGCAGATATGTGCTCATCGGCATGAACGCCACCCTGCTTCACGAAGCCTGTATCGGCGATTTCTGCCTCATAGGTGCCGGGGCCCTGGTGGGTGCGGGCAAGATCATCCCGGAGTATTCCCTGGTGTTCGGTACCCCGGGCCGGATCACGGGCCGGGTGTCGGACGAGCAGCTCTGGTGGGCAAAAAGTGCATATGAAGAATACAAACCCCTGATCGCGGAATGCAAAAGCGCCCAGAACGAACAGGGCGGGAAATGATTCACCGCAGCGCGTCAATATACGCTGTGTATCCGGTCCTGCTGAAATTTTGTGAAAGCGGGTTCATAAATCCGTGCAGCCAGGCCGTTTTATGAACGGTCACGTTTTTTTTGCCTGCCAGGGCAGCTGCCAGGTCATCAACGCTGAATCCAGGCTCCATTTCCGGGAATATGTGCGTGATGGGAATATGGGGCACAACATGGGTTGCATGCCTGATCTGAGATCCGTAAAAGCATACGGCCCTGCCTGTTTTCTCCGGGGTCAGGGTTTGTGAAATCCCCCAGACGGCGGCTGCGCCCACACTGAAACCGATCAGCACACTGACCCGGGAAATGTCAGCCAGATGGGATGACAGTATCTTTTCATAAGCGCGTATCCCGACATGGGCCATGAAATGGTCATATGCCCGGCGCTCGCCGGAAAAGCCCATGGTTTTTCCGCCATAGGGATCGATGATAGCCACATCTGGTCCGATGGCCCCGGCAAGTGCCTCCAGGGCCGGTGTTGCACCGAATATATCCGATACAATCACCTTACCCATTTTTCAGGTCAGCCAGTTTTTTTTGCAGGGTATCGTATTCATCTTCACAGGCCAAAAGATCCATCATCACCGGGGGTTTGGTTGAGTGGGCCGGCAGCCGTTCTTTGGTTTCCCTGATCAGGATTTCCAGTTCTGCCATGCGTTTTTTTATGTCATCCGCAGTATTCAATGCTCTTTTCCCCTGATGATGGTAATGATCAGCCACAGCCCTATCACGGCGGAAATAAGATACCCGATCATGCCCAGGGCAGGGAATCCGAAAAGAAAGGGGGGCACACCGGTGGTAATAATCATGGATGAGCCGATGATCATGGCCCCCAGAACAATGCCCAGGGTCAGGCGCTTGAAACTGCTTTCCAGGGCATTTTGCAGGGGACTGAGATTTTTGTGTTCAAACCTGATGGTGAACTCCCCATGTTCCATTTTTTTGAAGATGGCGGAAAGGGTCGTGGGCAGATGCTTCTGAAGGTTCCACATGCTGGAGAGGTTATGGCGCAGCCGCTGCCACAGATATTGTTTTGAATACCGCTGGGCTACCAGTTTGCGTATATGGGGTCTGGATGCGGAAATAACATCCAGATCCGGATACAGCATGCGGGCGGTGCCTTCCATGGTGATTACAGCCTTGACCACGATGGACATGTCCGGCGGCAGCCGCAGTTCATGGGATTTCAGAATCTGGACCAGGTCCTCCAGGAGCTGGCCCACCTGGATTTCCTTTAAAGACAGAGACAGGTAAACATCCATGATATCCATCACATCTTTTTCCAGCTGTCGGGCATTTATGGGTTTTTGTGCAATGGCGATATTGAGCAGTATTTCTGTCAGTTTTCTGCTGTCTTTTTCCACTGCCGCCCGGATCAGAAAAAGCAGTTCGCTTTTTTCATCCACGGTCAGCCTGCCCACCATGCCCCAGTCCATGAGGCACAGCCGGTTGTCCCTGGTGATCACCATATTTCCCGGATGCGGATCTGCATGAAAAAACCCGTGGTCCAGGATCTGGAGAATGGCGGACCGCAAACCAATGCCGGCCAGGGATTTGCGCTGATCCTGGGGAAATTCAAGCGCCGGGGTGATTTTGGTTCCGGAAACAAAGGCAATCACAAGCACTTTAGGGGTTGAATATTCGGTGAATACTTCAGGAATAACAATATCTGATTCCTGTTCTATTTTTGATTTGGCAATCTGGATATACCGGGCCTCCCTGGAAAAATCAATTTCCCTGAGCAGTGTCCGCCGGCTTGATTCCACAATCCCCGGCAAATCGTACATCCTTAAGGTATCAATATTGTCATGGCATTTTTGGGCCAGGGTTTCCAGAATATTCAGGTCGTTTTTAACAATTTTGGCAATCCCGGGCCGCCGCACTTTTACCGCCAGAACCCTTGCCTTGCTGCGGTGGACTGCTTTGTGTACCTGGGAAAGGGATGCCGCAGCCACAGGTTCCGGGTCAAAAGAGCTGAACAAAGATTCCAGGGAGGTGTCGAATTCTTTTTCCAGAACCTCTTTGACCTGTTCAAAGGGTATCGGGCCCACCGCATCCTGGAGCTTGCTCAATTCCCGGATCAAAGGCACAGGCAATATATCCGGGCGCATGCTTAAGATCTGTCCCACCTTGACAAAGGTGGGGCCGAGTTCCTCAATGGCAAGCCGTATGCGCTCAAACACGTCGGCCTCTGTATCTATCTTGGGGGCTATGTCGTGCACCAGGTCTTTCATCGGCAGATCCAGGCGCTGGAGCAGATCCCCGAATCCATATTTGACCAGCACCACAGCGATGTCCTTTAAACGCCCGAGATTGGTTAAGGTTTTCAGTTCCACAGACAGATTCCTTTTATTGTATCAGCCACAGCCATTTTTTTGAAAAATAACTGTTGCATGTATACCATCTTTGATTTCGCTTGTTCAAAACAATTTTTTTATATTTGGAAAACAAGAGGTAATTGCTGAAAATATTTAAAAATTTGATATATTAATACAATAAAAATGATACACTTACCAGTATATTTGTTTGATATTTCATAAAGGAAAAACAGACAAGGAATCGGTGAGGAAGGCTCTGCCGCCAAAGAAAGCTAAATTTTTATGAAAAAATCATCCTTTTTCAAAAACATCAGGGACCACAAACAGATGTGTCTGTTTGCCGGGGGTATTCTTTTCTTCATTTTGGGGCTTGCTGGCATTTGGCGCTTTACGCCTCTTCAGCATTACGCTGATCAGGAAAACCTCAGCAGGCTCATTACTTTTGTCCGGGGCCAGTGGTGGACTCCCCTGACCGTTATCCCGGCCTACCTGATGGCCAACAGCCTTCTGTTTCCCAATATGGTGTTGAACTGTGCGGTTATTCTGACCCTGGGGGGATTTTTCGGCTGGGCCTGCGCCATCACCGGCAGCCTGACAGCGGCCTCGCTTTTCTTTTATCTTGGTCGACGGTTCGGTACCGGAAAGTTCGATTTCATGAAAGGCAAACGGTTCGGGAAGGTGCAGAAATTTTTGCGCAAAGGCGGCATTGGCGCAGTGGTCGGCGTCCGGATGATACCCATTGCCCCCTATGCGGTCGTGAATACCGCGGCCGGATCGATCAATCTCCGATTTCGAGATTTTCTGATCGGCACCTTCATCGCCCATCTTCCCGGGACCCTGACTCTGGCCATTTTCGGGGAACAGCTGGAAAACGTGATCAAAAATCCTTCTGGGGAAAATATCATGGTCCTGCTGGCAGTGGTGATGCTGGGCATTGCAGTGATCTGGGGAGTAAAACGGTATGCGCGCAAACACATCGAAACCGCTGGAACAGGGGACCAAAGAGGACATCAGAAAGTGATAAAGCCAAAACAATCATGACGCGCAGCAGAATTGGAATGTGCATGTTGACCAAAAAACCCTGTAACCCGGGATATTAAAATTTGACCTGAACACGGCTTTTGATTTAAAATACTTTCAAAAACCAAAAGGAGGCAGCAATATGTTATATTCAGGACATTTTTCATTTGATGAGCTAACCACATCCGGTCAGGAAGGACATGGGTATTTTACCTGTCTGGTAAAAGCCGGAACCCCGGAACTGGCGCTTCAAAAATTTCGTCAGCGGATCCAGACCATCAGAGATGAGATCAAGGCCCCGATTTTTAAAAATATCCAGGCAGTGTATGTAGAAGATATTGTGGAAATCGCTGACATTCCGGATGAGGCGGTGGTTACCCGTTTCCAGTCATCGGACGGGCCTTTTCCCAAATCCAGAAGCTGTTCTCTGCCCACTTCTGACACAAAAGTCATAAAAGCCTATCAATGGATCCCGAAATCAGCATCTGCTGCTGAAGAACAGCAAACTGACCAGGAACAGGAGTACAAAGAAGCGGTTCCTTTTATGCAGTTTTCCGAATAACGTTCTTGTTCAAGGCTGTGGTGAATTTTTATGCAGGCATGTCACACGCCACTTTTTGGACGATGACAGATCAATGGATACCTTCTGGTCCTATATCTCAGGCCCCCAGATCCATCCGGCAATGGTGCTTCTGCCTTATGCAGTCCTGCCGGTGGTGGGATTTCCCGTCATCCCTTTCCTGGTCCTGCTGGGTCTGCGATTCGGATCTGTTGGGGGCATCATCATCATGCTGGCTGTCATGCCGGTTCATCTTGCCTTTGCCTTCTGGTTCAGTCGGGAGGTTGCGGGCAGATGGGTACAGAGCCTGGCAAAAAAAGTAGGGGTGGCCATCCCCCGGATGCCGGAAAAGCGGCAGCTGGGGTTTGGGTTTTTGTTCATGGTGGTTCCGGGACTCAGTTATTCATTGAAGAATTTTCTTTTACCTTTGTCCGGGATCCGGTTTGTCCCTTATCTGATTTGCGGGTGGCTGATTCAGGGAATTATGGGTATTCCTTTTGTGGTCATGGGAAAGGCAGTGGTGCAATGGGACATAAAGCTGCTGGTCGGGGCAGGGACAGTTATTCTTATAATTTTTGTGTTCAGACGCAAAATTCTTGATATATACTATGAGATTATGAAAAAAGAAAAAAAAAGATGAAAATAGTAATTACAGCTGCAATGATTTTGTTGTTTTCCTCTTTGGCCTGGTGTCAGGAATCTGCGGGTTTGCAGACGTTTCAGGTTTTTTATGAAAACGATCTTTTTGGTGATACAGACCGGTATTATACCAATGCCCTGCAGATGACCTGGCTGTCCAAAGATCTGGAACGGTACAGAGAAGATGTCCGCCTGCCCGAATGGGCCCTGCCTTTGATCCGTAAAGTCCCGTTTGCCCATGTTCCTGACAGTATCCACAACATCGGGTTGCTGTTCGGACATCAGATCTATACGCCTTCAGACATCGAGACTGCTGCACTGCTGCCTGATGACCGGCCTTATGCCGGCTATCTGTACACAGGTATTGCGCTGCACAGCAAAACCACCACCAAACTGGATACCATTGAAATCACCCTGGGGGTAGTGGGCCCGGCATCTCTTGCGGAACAGGTCCAGAATACCGTGCATGACCTCAGGGGTATTGACGAGGCCCAGGGCTGGGATAACCAGCTGGATAATGAACCTGCCCTGGGCTTTGCCTGGCAGCGCAAATGGCGCACGCACCGGGTAAACCTCACCCGTATTCTGTGTTATGACCTGCTCACCCATGCCGGGGTTGCCCTGGGCAATGTCAGAACATCGGCAGATGCAGGCGCTGAAATCCGGCTGGGATACAATATCCCCATGGATTTCGGTTCTGACGTCATCCACCCCGGGGCCGGGGTCAGCGCACCAGTGTCTGTTTACGGTCATCCAGATCTGCCTGTTTTTGGCCTGCACTGGTTTGCCGCTGTACGGGGGGAAGCGGTGCTTCGTGATATATTCCTGGATGGCAGCACCTTTAAAAGCAGCCACAGTGTGGATAAAAAACCCCTGGTGGCGGAATTTTCCACCGGCATTGCCGTAAGCTATAAGATGGTCAAGCTCACCTACCGCCATGTTTTCAGAACCAGGCAGTTTGATAACCAGTCAGAAGGGCATGTATTGGGGTCACTGGCTGTGACTGTTTCCTTTTAGGCCTGCATCACGCTTGCTTCGGGTTCAGGTGCGGGAAAAAAGAATACCCGGTCTCATGGTGTTAAACCGGTGTAAGCAGACAATGCGCCTGTGATGTATCCAGATCTTTGGGGTGATATCCGGGAACCGCTGCCCTGCAGGCAATGGGCCTGTCATGTACAGATGCGTCAAGAAACAGTTCCAGGCCCTTGTCTGCCGGGGTGAATGTCACGGTAACCGTGCCCCCGGGCACCAGGGTGGGGCCAAAAGACAAAGGGGTGTTTTTTTCAAGCCATTGGGGAAAAAGCCCTGATCCCAGAACAAGAAGGTCCCCTTCTTCTCTTATGAACAGGCTGCGCATCATCAAAATCCATTCTGCTGCAGCCCAGCCGTGCTGTCCGTCTCCCATGCACCCGCCTCCGGTCAGGGGATTGATAGCTTCGGGCCACTGACCGGTGGGGGAAGCCAGATCTGCCACGGCTGCTGTCAAATCCCTGTACCGGGTGTCCTGGCTGCGCAAAAAAGTCTGGGCCATGGCCAGGGTCAGATAGATATTGATGCCTGAATGGATCATATCCTGGAAAAAAGCATTGCCATAGGAACAATGGGACATGAGATAAGACATGGTCTGCATGATTCTGGTATCGTTGGGCACGGTGATCTGCAGCGGATAATCTGCAACCAGAGAGCCTATCGCGCCTGCATCCATGCGGCGGTAGGGCGAGGCTGGTATGGCCTGGTGTTTTTTATACCCCGGGGCCTGGTGCAGGGAGGTGAAAATCTGGTTTTCAAAAATTTTTGCCTGGGCCGCAAAGGTGTTGTGATCTACCTTTTCTGTCTGCATTTGTGCCAGTTCAGCCGCAGCCTTAAGCCCGGCAACCCCCCAGAAATTATCCCAGTAATAATAGTCATTGGGGCCTAAGTGTTCAGCGCTGAAACCGGCCGGGAGCAGGCCGTCATGGGGTATACCGTCATTTTTGCTGCGGCGTTTGTTCACTATCCACCGGGCGCCTTTCATCAGAGCGGTGAAAAGCGGTTTTGACGGCGGCCGTCCGGTGCATCGGAAGCTTCGGTGGGCGATCCACAGCACCTGGCCGTTGGAATCCCATTCCCCTTCCTGGGACTGGAAATATCCGCTCAGTTTCTGGCGTTCGGGAAACCTCTGGATCAGGCGCTCGCTTCTCTTGCCAAGCCCCATACCCAGCAGGGCATTGATCATTAAACAGGCATCCCGGAACCAGAACCGGCGGTATGTATAGGGACCTGGGAATATCTCATCTGCACTTAACAGCAGCAGGGTCCTGACTGCCGCATCATACAGAAATTGAAAATGTGTATCCGGTATGGACAAAGCAGCGGTCTGTGAGGCAATCTGTGCAGCCGGTGTGACCGGCGTACCAGTATCCGGAAAGCTTGCGGTCGTGTCCTGATCCAGGGGC
>Ga0102943_1000777_pt1 | contig 20809 bp, 20 predicted proteins | sample SalPonC_black_MG_FD_78174 | JGI IMG/M metagenome (GOLD analysis project Ga0102943, IMG submission 78174) | Salt pond soil microbial communities from South San Francisco under conditions of wetland restoration - Salt Pond MetaG... | ecosystem: Environmental > Aquatic > Marine > Intertidal zone >...
CCGACGCCCTCGAGCGTCGTGACCTCGGCGAAGAGGGGAAAGAGAATCTCGGGGCGCCCGCGGCTCATGCCGGCAGTTAGCCCCGCCGGGCCCCTCGGGGAAAGACGCGGCCCGCCCTTGGCGGGGGCTGCGCCGCTCGGGGGGATCGACCCCCCTCGCGCCGCCGCCGATCCGCCGGAGGCGGATCCGCGAGGGGCGCCCGGATCCGAGGGACGGCGCGAAAGGCCGTCATTCGCCGGCCGCGACGAAGGCGCAAGCGTCTCGGCCGCGAGGGGGCGCCCGGCCGTCTCCCTTGACCCCGCCCGCATCGGGTCCGAAAGAGAGGGCCGTCCGCCGCAGGCCGAGGCCCGATGCCCCTCACCGTCCCCCTGCCCGCCACCAAGACCGAGAACCTGCAAGGCGCGGGCTTCATCGCCCTCTCGATGCTCGGGTTCGCGGTGAACGACGCGCTGATGAAGCTGGTGGGCCCCGGCATCGGACTGTTCCAGTCGGTGCTGCTGCGCAGCCTCTTCGCCATGGCGATGGTCGTCGTCATCGCCTACGCCTTCGGCGCGCTGCACCGCCTGCCGCCGCGGCGCGACGTCGGCTGGATGGCGGCCCGCGCGGTCGGCGAGATCGGCGCCGTGGTGTGCATCCTCACCGCCCTGTTTCGCATGCCGCTCGCCGCCGTCTCGGCGATCCTGCAGACGCTGCCGCTCTCGCTGACGCTGGTCGGGGCGCTCTTCCTGGGCGAGCGGGTGGGCTGGCGGCGCTGGCTCGCGATCCTCGTGGGTTTCGTCGGGGTCCTCGTGCTGGTGCGCCCCGGCGCCGCCGACTTCGACCCGAACGCCGTCTGGGCGCTCGCCGCGGTCGGCTTCGTGACGCTGCGCGACGCGGCGACGCGGCAGCTCGGGCGGGGGGTGCACTCGCTCTTCGTCACCGTCGTGACGACGACGGTGATCGTGATCCTCGGCGCCCTCGGCGTCGCGGTGCAGGGCGTCTGGGTCCCCGTCGACGGGCCGACGCTGCTCGGCCTCGCCGGCGCCGCGGCGGCGATCCTCGTCGGCTACGTCTTCGGCGTGCAGGGCATGCGCATCGGCGACATCGGCTTTATCGCACCGTTCCGCTACACCATCCTGATCTGGTCGATGCTGCTCGGTTTCCTGCTGTTCGCCGAGCGACCGGATGCCGCCACCTGGCTCGGCGCCGCCATCATCGTCGCGGCCGGCCTCTACACCTTCTGGCGCGAACGGCGCGTCGCGGGGGGCTGAGCCGAGCGGAACGATACCGGAACGGCGCATCGAAACGCCGCGGAACGATACCGGAACACGAGGCCCCCATGCGCATCGCCCAGATCACCGACAGCCACGTCGTCGCCCCCGGCACGCTCTGGAAGGGGCGGGTCGACATGGCCGCCAAGCTCGCCGCGGCGGTGGAGCGGCTGAACGCGCTCGCGCCCGATCTCGTGGTCCATACCGGCGACGTGGTGGACGGCGGCGGGGCGGCGCAATACGGGCTCGCGGCGGAGATCCTGTCGGGCCTGAGGGCCCCGCTGCGCCTCGTGCCCGGCAACCACGACGTTCGCGACCGGATGCGCGCCGCCTTCCCCGCCCAGACCTGGGAGGGCGATTTTCTCGAATGGCGCGAGGCGCATGACGGCCTCCGCCTGATCGGCGTCGACACCGTGGACGAGGGCCGCACCGCCGGCCGCCTCTGCGAGACCCGGGCCGCACGGTTGGGCGAGGCGCTGAGCGGCGCCGGGGCCGCGATGGTGTTCCTGCACCACCCGCCCTGCCCGATGGGCCTCGCGCACATGGACCGGTTCGTGTTCGAGGGAGAGGCGGCGGCGGCCGAGGCCGTCTCCGTCGCGCCGCCGCTCCGCCTCGCCTGCGGTCACGTCCACGCGGCCGCCGAGCGTCACTGGGCCGGCTCCCTCGTCACCGCCTGCCCGGCGGTCGGCGTCCAGATCCCCCCGGCGACCGGCGAGATCTTCGGCTTCACGCTGGAGCCTCCGGCGATCCGTCTGCACGACTGGCGCCCGGAAACGGGATTGACCGTCAAGACGGTGCCCGTCGACGGCTTCCCCGGACCCTTCCCGTTCGAGACGCACCCCGATGCCGACTTCGACGCCACGCCGCACGCCTGAGCGCGCTCAGACCGCCGCCGCCTCTCCGACCGAGACCCTGAGCCCGAGCTCGGCCCCGACCGCGCCGAGAAAGGCGAGCGTCGCGGCGAGCACGAAGGCGTGCCAGATGGCGTTGTGGAAGGGCAGCCGCTCCGCCAGAAAGAAGCCCACCCCCGCGGTGTACAGCAGCCCGCCGACGACGATCAGCGCCACCGTGGGCGTTGCCAGCGGCATGGCCGAGGGATCGGGCCAGAACAGCGCCGCCCCGGCCCAGCCCAGAACGAGGTAGAGCGGCAGAGAGATCCGCGCCAGGCGCTGCGGGAACAGCAGCTTGCCGAACGCGCCGCCCAGCGCCGCGGTCCAGACCGAGCCGATCAGCCATGCCGCATGCCCGCCGCCCACCATGACCGCGAAGGGCGTCTGCGTCGCGGCGATCTTGACGTAGATGGCGGCGTGGTCGAGCCGGCGCAGCACCTCGGACCAGCGCGGCACGTCGATCATGTGATAGGCGGCCGAGCAGCCGAGCATCGCCAGCAGCCCCGCGGCGTAGATCGCGACCGCCGCGACCAGCGCGGCACGCCCGTCGAACAGCGCCGCCGCGACGATCAGCGCGATCGCGGCCGGCACGGCGAGCGCGAGGCCGGACACGTGGACGACCGCGTCCACGAAACGTTCCGCCCGGGTGTAGCGGGAGCGTTCCGGCATCAAGGCGAGGGCATGTCGCACGGGCGGGGCCATTCGGAAAAGGTGGCGCTTGCGGCCCGTTCGCGCAACTGTTCCGTCGCAGTCGGCGCGGCCCCCCAGACGGGGCGGCCGCGCCGGGCATCAGCCGTCGAGGAAGCTGCGCAGCCGGCGCGAGCGGCTCGGATGCTTCAGCTTGCGCAGCGCCTTGGCCTCGATCTGCCGGATGCGCTCCCGCGTGACGGAGAACTGCTGGCCGACCTCCTCGAGGGTGTGGTCGGTGTTCATGCCGATGCCGAAGCGCATGCGAAGCACGCGCTCCTCCCGCGGGGTCAGGCTGGCGAGGACGCGGGTCGTGGTATCCTTGAGGTTCGACTGGATCGCCGAATCCAAGGGCAGGATCGCGTTCTTGTCCTCGATGAAGTCGCCGAGCTGGCTGTCCTCCTCGTCGCCGATCGGCGTCTCGAGGCTGATCGGCTCCTTGGCGATCTTCATCACCTTGCGGACCTTCTCGAGCGGCATCTGCAGCTTGGCGGCCAGCTCCTCGGGCGTCGGCTCGCGCCCGATCTCGTGCAGCATCTGCCGGCCGGTCCGCACCAGCTTGTTGATCGTCTCGATCATGTGGACCGGGATGCGGATGGTCCGCGCCTGGTCGGCGATGGAGCGGGTGATGGCCTGGCGGATCCACCAGGTGGCGTAGGTGGAGAACTTGTAGCCGCGGCGGTACTCGAACTTGTCCACCGCCTTCATCAGGCCGATGTTGCCCTCCTGGATCAGGTCCAGGAACTGAAGCCCGCGGTTGGTGTACTTCTTGGCGATGGAGATCACGAGGCGCAGGTTGGCCTCCACCATCTCCTTCTTCGCCTGCCGCGCCTCCTTCTCGCCCTTCTGCACGGTCTGCACGATGCGGCGGAACTCGCCGATGTCGACGCCGACATGTCGGCCGATCTGGCCGACCTCGCCGCGGATCTCCTCGACCTTCTCGCCGTGCTTCTGAAGGAACAGCGCCCAGCCCTTGCCCTTGAGGGCCCCTACGCGCTCCAGCCAGCCCGGATCGAGCTCCGAGCCACGATACTCGTCGATGAACTGCTTGCGATCGACCTTGCACTGGTCGGCGATCTTCACGAGCGCGCTTTCAAGCGTGATCAGCCTGCGGTTGATGCCGTAGAGCTGGTCGACCAGCGCCTCGATGCGGTTGTTGTGGAAATGCAGCTCGTTGACGAGGGTCACGATCTCGGACCGCAGGCGCTGATACTCCAGCTCCTCGTGCGCCGAGAAGTACAGCTTCTCGGACAGAGCGGCGCCGATCCGGCTCACCTGCATCTCGCGCAGGCGCGTGTAGTCGTCGGCGATCCGGTCGAGCTTGGCGAGCACGTCGGGCTTGAGCGCCGCTTCCATGGCGGCGAGCGAGAGGTTCGCCTGCTCGTCCTCCTCTTCGGCCTCCTCGCCTTCGGCTTCGGCATCGGGCCTCGCGGCGCCCTCCTTCTCTCCCTCCGCCGCGCCCGAAGGGGCGGCCGCGGCCGGGGCCGCCGGCGCGGTGGCGCCCGCGGCGTCGACGACCTCCTCGGCCTCCTCGTCGCCCTCCATCGCGGCGCCGAAGGTCGTCTCGAGGTCGATCACGTCGCGCAGCATGATCTTCTCTTCGAGAAGCTCGTCGCGCCAGATCGTGATCGCCTGGAAGGTCAGCGGGCTTTCGCAGAGCCCGGAGATCATCGTGCCCCGACCGGCCTCGATGCGCTTGGCGATGGCGATCTCGCCCTCGCGGGAGAGCAGCTCGACCGAGCCCATCTCGCGCAGATACATCCGCACCGGATCGTCGGTGCGGTCGAGGCTTTCGGACTGCGTCTGGACCTGGACGAGCTCCTTGGCGTCGGAGGTCTTCTCGCCGTCCTCGGCCTCGGCCTCCTCCTCCTCGACGACGTTCACGCCCATCTCGGAGAGAAGGGACATGACGTCCTCGATCTGCTCGGAGGAGACCTGCTCGGGCGGAAGCACCCGATTCAGCTCGTCGTAGGTGAGGTAGCCCTTGGTCTTGGCGTTGGCGATCATCTTCTTGACCGCCGCCTGGCTCATGTCGAGCATCGGACCGGAAGGTTCGACCTGCTCGTCTTCCTTCGTGTCGTCCACGTCTTTCGCCGCCATCAAGTCCTCCGGGTCGCCCGCGCCGCGTCGGAGAACGTCGTCTCCGTCCAAGGCGCGCGTGGCGCGAGAGCATCCGTCTGCCGCGATATAGGTGATTCGTCCATCGAATCACCCCCCGCGAAATTTCGTCCCCCGACCGGGCCTGCGCCGCCACGGTTCCTCGGCGCGCAGCGCCTCCAGCCGAGCCGAGAGGCGGGCGTCGTCGTCGGCGTCGCCCTCGGGTCCGGACCGCCGTCGAGTCGCCGCCTCGCGCTGCACGCTGATGTAGGCCAGACGGTGCGCGATTTCATCGGCGGTCTCGAGCGAAATGTCATCCTCCGCCGCGCGACTTTCCTCGGCCGCCGAAAGGAACACCGCGTGGCGGTCCACGAGTTCGGCGAAGGCGACCTCGACCTCGCCGCGGGCCGAGCCCGGACCGAGCGCGCGCGTCAGCGAAAGCCGCTCGGTCGTGAGAAACGGGCGCGGATCGGCGCCGAGCCCGGCCGCGAGCGCGCCGCGCAGCGCCTCCGCCGCATCCTCCGCCGCGAGGGCGTCGGGCAGCGCGTCGAGCAGCGTGTCCAGCATGTCGGCGAGGTCGCGATGCATGAAGGGCAGATTGCGCAGCGCGTCCTCGTGCCGCTCCGCGGTTTCCGGGTGGTGCAGCGCGCCCCATAGGATCGCGCTCTCGCGGATGCGGGCCTCGGTCGCCTCGTCCGCCGTCACGAGCAGGCTGCGCCGCGTCTCCGGCGTCGGCTCGGCGAAGCCGGCCTCGGCGAAGCCGAAGCGGGGCGCGAAGCGAGCGGAGCGCCCGCCCGGTCCGCCGAAGCGCCGTCCGCCGAAGGCACGCGAAGGACCGCCGCGCGCGCCCTGCGGCCGGAACAGGGCGTCGCGCCGCTCGCGGAAGGCGGCGGCGTAATGGGCGCGCACCGCGTCGTCGGGAATTCGCTTCAGCCGGGCGCGCACGTCCGCTTCGAAGGCCGCCCGGCGCTCCGGCGTGGAAAGATCCCGTCCCGCCAAGGCGTCGCGCCAGATCGTCTCCACCAGCGGCTCGGCCGCCTCCAGCACCCGCACGATCCCCGCCGGCCCCTCCAGCGCCAGAAGGTCGTCGGGGTCCTTGCCCTCCGGCATGAGCGCGAAGCGCAGCGACTTGCCCGGCGACAGGGCCCCGAGGGCCATGCCGCCAAGCCGCGCCGCCGCGCGCAGCCCCGCCGCGTCGCCGTCGAGCGCCACGATCGGCTCGTCCGCCATCCGCCAGAGCAGCGCCAGCTGGCGCTCCGTCACCGCGGTGCCGAGCGGGGCGACCGCCTCCTCGACGCCCGCGCGGTGCAGCGCGATCACGTCCATGTAGCCCTCGGCCACGACGAGCCGGCCGGCCTTGCCCGCCGCGGCGCGGGCCGGCCCGTGGTTGTAGAGGCTCGCGCCCTTGTCGAAGAGCTCGGTCTCCGGCGAGTTCAGGTACTTCGCCTTCTGCGACTCGAGCGTCGCCCGCCCGCCGAACGCGATGCAGCGGCCGCGGGCGTCGCGGATCGGGAACATGATCCGCCCGCGGAAACGGTCGAAGGGCGGGCCGCCCTCCTCCGGCCGGATCAGCATGCCGGTGCGCACCAGCGCGTCCTCGCCGATCCCCTTGGCCGCCATCGCCTCGGCGAGGCCGCGGCGGTCCTCGGGCGCGAAGCCGATCTCGAAACGCGAGAGCGTCGCCTCGTCCAGCCCGCGGCCGGCGAGATGGTCGCGCGCCGCCTCGCCCTTCGCCGCGCGGAGCTGCAGGCGGTACCACTGCACGCAGGCCTCCATCGCCTCGGCCAGCGCGTCGCGCGCCTTCGCCTTGGCGGCGGCCTGCGGGTCCTGAGCGGGCATCGGCATGCCGGCTTCGCGGGCGAGAAGTTCGACGGCCTCCATGAAGCCCATGTTCTCGGTGTCGCGCAGGAAGCTGATGGCGTCGCCCTTGGCCTGGCAGCCGAAGCAGTAGTAGCGGCCCTCGCGCTCGAGCACGTGGAAGGAGGCGGTGCGCTCCTGATGAAAGGGGCACGGCGCCCACCAGTCGCCACGGCCGGCGTTGGTCTTGGACCGGTCCCACGCGACCTTGCGGCCGACGAGATCGGCGAGGCTGACCCGCTGGCGCAGCTCTTCGATGAATCCGGGAGGAAGGCTCATCCCGCAAGGATCGCAGGGGCGGCGCCGAGTCGGCAAGCGTGCTCGGCGCCCCTCAGGTCCAGTGCGGGAGATCCCCGCCGGGCAGCGCGGCGCGGGCGCGCATCGGCGCGTCGTAGGGACGCCCCGCCGCGTCGCAGAAGGCGACGAGGCGATCCTCGTCCATGAGCATGAAGTCCATGAGAAAGCCCAGGAACTCCGGGTCCGCGGCGCGGCTGCGCAGTTCGGCCGGGCCGGCGCCGGCGGCGGCGAGGAAGGCGGTCAGCGCCTCCTCGTCGGAAGCGAGCCAGGCGAGGGCTTCGAGGGCGAGGGTTTCGGCGGCGTCGGGGGTCATGGCGAGGTGTCGCTCCGGTGCGTGAGGGGGCGCGTGTTCGGGTATCGTTCCGCCGGTTGCGGGCGGCGTCCGCAGCGGCTCCGGCGCGCCTCGCGATCGGATCGGGGCTTTCGCGTGGCCGGGCGGCCGGGGTCGGGAGGCGTCGGTCTCGGCGGAGGCGGCGTGGGAGGCGCGAAGGGTCGGCCATGCCCCCTAACGCCTCCTTAATCATTTGCCGCCAGCTTTCGTCAAAGCCGCCGCGTCGGGCGGCGCGGGCGAGGGCGGCGGGAGCGCCGGCGGCGTGGCGAGATGACGGGACGGATTCTGCTCACGGCGATGGCGGCGGACCTGAGGCGTCGCCTCGCGCAGGCGCTCGAGGCCGGCTATTTCGAGGTGGCCGAGGCCTCTCGGGGCGGCACGCCCACCAAGGGCATCGACCTCGTGATCGCCGACGCCGGGCCGCACGGCCTTCGCCTCTGCCGGGCGCTGAAGGCCGATCCCTCGGCGCAGCATCTGCCGGTGGTGATGATCGCGCCGCGCCAGGCGCGGGCCGCGCGGCTCGCCGGGCTCGGGGCCGGCGCGGACGACATCCTGTCGCCGGAGATCGAGGCGGAGGAACTCTCCGCGCGCCTGCGCCGGCTGCTGCGCTCCAAGGCGATGCTCGACGCGCTGCGCCTGCGCGAGGAGACGGCGCTGGAGCTGGAGCTGCCCGCCCCGCCGGGCGGCTGGGCCGGGCGCTGGACGGAGGAGCCCGAACCCGCCGGCCGCCTGCTCGTCGTCGGACCCGCCGCGGAGGCCCGGGCGCGGGAGCTGTCGCGCGCCCTCGGCGCGCCGGCGGAGGCGGCGGACGCCGCGGGGGGCCTCGCCGCCGCCGAGCGGGGGGCGCCGGAACTGATACTTCTCGAGATCGGCGGCGCGGCGGAGGCGACGCTGCGCCTCATCGCCCATCTGCGCGCACGTCCGGCCCTCCGCGAGACGGGGATCGTCGCGGTGCTGGAGGAGGCGGCGCTCTCGGCCACCGCGCCGGCGCTGGATCTCGGCGCGGCCGACGTCGCGCCGGCGCCGCCGGATCCGGCCGAACTCGCCGCGCGGCTCCGGGCCGAGCTGCGGCGGCGGCGCCGGGGCGAGGCTCTGCGTGCGGCGCTGCGCGACGGCCTCATGCTCGCGGCGCAGGACCCGCTGACAGGCCTCTACAACCGCCGCTACGCCGAGCCGCATCTGGCGCGCCTCATCGCGGGCTGCGCCGAGGCGCGCCGTCCCCTCGCGGTGCTGATGCTCGATCTCGACCGCTTCAAGGAGATCAACGACCGCCTCGGCCATGCCGCAGGCGATTCGGTGCTGAAGGGCGTCGCCGCGCGACTGCGGGCCGAGACCCGCGCGGCCGACCTCGTGGCGCGGCTCGGCGGCGAGGAGTTCTGCATCGCCCTGCCCGGCGCCACCCGGCCCGAGGCCGAGGCCGCGGCCGAACGGCTGCGCGCCGCGCTGGCCGCGACGCCCTACGTGACGCAGGCCGGCCCGGTGGCCGCGACCGCGAGCCTCGGCGTCGCGATGGCCGAGCCCGAGCCCGATCCGGCGCCCTCCGGCGGCGTCGGCCTCGCCGCGCCCGCGGGCTTCGCCGAGCCGACGCCGGCGTTCGGGCGTGCGCCCCTCGGCGCGCCGGCGCTCGACGCCGCCGCCCGGGCCGCGGCCCTCCTCGCGAGCGCGGATTCGGCGCTCTACGCCTCCAAGGCGGGCGGGCGGAACAGGGTGACGATGGCCGCGGCCTGATCGCAGCCGACGCGTCCCGAAGATCGCGACGCCGAACGGAGCCGGCCGCGCCGAGGGGCGCATCCGCGGCGACGCCCGGCGGAGGACCGCGGCCGGCGGCCTCGCGCCGCGCCGCCCGGAGGAGGGCGCTCGAATCGTCGCGCCACGGGCGGGCCGGGCGCCGCTTCGGGGTGCGCCTTGCGCGCCCCGGCGGGCCGAGGGGGGTCGATCCCCCCGAGGCGCGCGCCCGCCCCAAGAGGCGCCTCGTCGGCCGGCGAGGCGCGGTTGCAGCAGGGCGGCCGCTTCCGTCGCGCCGGCCACGGCCGCCCTTCCGCACGCCGAGCCGGTCCGCGGACGGTCGGGCTCAACGCCGGATGCGGGAGGAGACCTCGTCCCGCGTCACGGCGCCGTCACCGTCCGTGTCGAAACGGGCGATCATGCGCTCGAAACGGCGAGCGCCGCCGGCCGCGGCCATGAATTCGCCCTCGTCGACGACGCCGTCGCCGTCGGCGTCCGCCGCCTCGAGGCGGCCGGCCATGCGGGCGCCGCGCCGGGCGGCGGCCTCGGTCAGCTCGCCCTCGGCGAGGCGGCCGTCGCCGTCGACGTCGGCGCGTTTCAGCATGCGACGGGCCATGCGGGCGCGCCGGCCGTCGCCCGCGACGCCGAGCTCGTCTCGGTCGAGCGCGCCGTCGCCGTCGGCGTCGAGACGGGCGAAGCGGGCCTGCGCACGCTCGGCGCGGCGTTCGGCGCGAGCGTCGGCGGCGGCTTTCATCTCCGATTCGGACACGACGCCGTCACCGTCGACGTCGAGCCGTTCGAAACGGCCTTCACGCAGGGCCGAGAGGTCGTCGGCGTCGACGCGGCCGTCGCCGTCCGCGTCGAAGCGCTCGAACAGGCGCTCGGCCCGGCGGTCGCCGCCCCCGGCGTCGCGTTCGGCGAGGGCGGGAGCGGCCGCGGCGGCGAGCGTCGCGAGAGCGAGGGCGAGGGTCGTGCGGGGTCGTGTCATCGGTTTGCCTCCGTCGGGCGTCCGCGGATCGCCGCGGAGCGCGGCGCGCGCTTACGGTCCCGGCCCGGAACGCCCTTTCGATGTCGGAAGCGTGGCGGCGAGGGACAAAGGCGACACGAAGCCGCAAAGACGCTTGGTCCGATGGCGTCGGCGGACGATGAGGCGCATGCTCCGCCCCATGACACACGAAGCCGAACCGCCTCGCGAGGCCTTGACGACCGTCGCCCCCGTCGAGCGTGAACGCGATCTGCGCCGCGCGCTGCGCCGGGGTTGGCGGCGCACCTGCCCCTCCTGCGGCGGCGGGTCCCTGTTCGACGGCTACCTTTCCGTGCGCGACCGCTGCGTCGCCTGCGGCGAGCGGCTCGACCGTCACCGCGCCGACGACGCGCCCACCTGGATGACGATCCTCGTGGTCGGGCACCTCGTGGCCCCGGCGATGCTGTTCGTCTGGGACACCTGGGATCCGCCGCTCTGGGTGCACTGGACGCTGTGGCCGCCGCTGTCGCTGCTGCTCTGCCTCGCGCTCCTGCCGCGCTTCAAGGGGGCGGTGATCGGGCTGCAATGGGCATGGCGGCTCGCGGGCTTCGGCGAGTCCCCGGCCCGCTGAGCCGTGGCGCGACGCCGGCGGGCGCGCTGGACAGCCCCGCCGCGCCGGGGCACAAAGCCGGATCGGAGGTGCCCCCCATGACAGATCAGCCCGTCGCCGCCATCCCGCCCGCCGAGACGCCGCCCGAGCCGCCGGTGCGCGACGCCGCGACGGTCGTGCTGGTGCGCCGCGACACGGGCGAGCCGCGGGTGCTGATGGGCCAGCGCGGACGGGGGGCGAGCTTCATGCCCTCCAAGTTCGTGTTCCCCGGGGGCGCGGTGGACGAGGAGGACCGGCAGGCGCCGGACGGCGCGCCCCTGGCCGAGGCCTGCCTCGCACGGCTCGCCAAGATGAGCGCCGAGGGCCTGGGCCCGGTGCTGGCGCGCGCGGCGATCCGCGAGACCTTCGAGGAGACCGGCCTGATCCTCGGGCGCCGGGACGAGCGCGCGTCCGCGCTCGCGAAGGGCGCCTCGGAGGGCTGGCGGCCGTTCCTCGAGACCGGGCATCTGCCGGCCTGCGACCGGCTCGCCTTCATCTTCCGGGCCATCACTCCGCCCTACCGGCCGAAGCGCTTCGACGCGCGCTTCTTCCTCGCCGACGCGACGGCGATCATGGGCGATTCCGACGACCTGACGCGGGCCTCGGGCGAACTGGCGCATCTGACCTGGCTGACGCTGCACGAGGCGCGCGCGCTCGACCTGCCGCTGATCACCGAGGTGGTGCTGGCGGAGGTCGAGGAGATCCTGGACCAGACCGCGCCCGGCGAGGTTCCGTCGGACCGGCCCGCGCCGTTCTTCCGTCACGAGCGGGACCGGAGCGTGTTCGACGCCCTCTGAGGACGCCGTCCGCGACGCCTCGGGCCCGAACGAGGCGAGGGGCCGCCGACCGCCCGGTCCTTCCTTCGGCCGCGTCGGCGTTCCGCCCTGCGGAGGCCGGCCGCGAGAAGCTCGTCGGCTCGGGTGGGGCCTGACGCCGGGAGCCGGGTTGACATGGCCGCGGGCTGCGGTAAGTCAGCGGTTCCGAATTCCGAAGGGGCGCCGCCGCGCGCCGGGAGAGACGCGATGGCCAAGCCGACGACGATCAAGATCCGCCTGAACTCGACCGCCGGGACGGGGCACTTCTACGTGACCAAGAAGAATTCCCGCACCATGACGGAAAAGATGACGGTGCGGAAATACGACCCGGTCGCGCGCAAGCATGTCGAATACAAGGAAGGCAAGATCAAGTGATCTTGGCCTGACCATGAACTGCCTGGACGGGCGGGGCTTCGGCTCCGCCCGTCTTCGTTTCGGGAGGTGACACATGACGCCGAGCTATTCGCATGCGCTGGTGATCGGCGCCGGACCGGGGCTCTCGGCCTCGCTGGCGCAGCTGTTCGCGGCCAAGGGGCTGAGGGTCACGCTGGCGGCGCGGAGCGTCGACAAGCTGGGGCCGCTCGCCAAGGAGACCGGGGCCCGCGCCGTGGCCTGCGACGCGGGCGACGCGGGCGACGTCGCCCGGCTGTTCGCGACCCTCGACGAGGGGGGCGCGGGGCCGGACGTCGTGGTCTACAACCCCTCGGCGCGGGTGCGCGGGCCGGTGACGGAGCTGGACCCGGAGGCGGTCGAACGGGCGGTGCGGATCACGGCGCTCGGCGCCTTCTTCTCGGCTCGGGAGGCCGCGTTGCGGATGGTTCCGAAGGGGCATGGGGCGCTCCTGTTCACGGGCGCCTCGGCCGGGGTGAAGGGGTTTCCGGACTCGTCGAGCTTCGCCATGGGCAAGTTCGCCCTGAGGGGGCTGTGTCAGTCCCTCGCGAGGGAGCTTCACCCGAAGGGCATCCATGTGGGGCATTTCGTGATCGACGGAGCGATCCGGAATCCCGAGCGGCGGCCGGAGCCGTCGGAGGACGCGCATCTGGACCCGGACGCGATCGCGCGCAGCTACTGGCATTTCCTGGAGCAGGACCGGTCGAGCTGGGCTTGGGAGATCGAGCTCAGGCCTTGGGTGGAGCGCTTCTGAGCGCATCCCGTCGGGCCCAGGTCGTGCGCACGCCGTGCGTCTCTCGTGCCTGTGGCGTGGAGCGGGCTCGGGCCGTTCGTCCGGCTTGCGTCGGCCTCTCCTGCGGAGGATGTCCTGCGCGGGTCCGGACCGTGCGCGGACGCCGCGCGCGGATACCGCCGGGACGCGACGCCCGGAACGAGAAAGGGCCGGCGCTCGCGCGCCGGCCCCGTCGATTTCGGCCCCGAGCGGCCTGAAGGATCACTCGCGGTTGCCGAGGAACTGCAGCAGGAACATGAAGAGGTTGATGAAGTCCAGGTACAGCCGCAGCGCGCCCATGATGGCGCCCTTCTGCATGTAGGCCTGGCCCTCCGGCCCCATCTCGGACATGCCGAGATACTCGTTCTTGATCTGCTGCGTGTCGTAGGCGGTGAGGCCCGCGAAGATCAGCACGCCGATCACCGACACCGCGAACTGCAGCGCCGAGGAGGCGAGGAAGATGTTCACGACCGAGGCCACGATCAGGCCGATCACGCCCATGATCAGGAAGGTCCCGAGACCCGAGAGGTCCTTCTTCGTGGTGTAGCCGTAGAGGCTCAGCCCGCCGAAGGCGATGGCGGTCACGAGGAAGGTGCGGGCGATCGAGAGGTCGGTGTAGACCGCGAAGATCGTCGAGATCGAGGCGCCCATCAGCGCCGCGAAGACCCAGAACACGATCTGGGCGGTTCCCGCCGACATGCGGTTGATCATCGCGCCGAAGCCGAAGACGACGGCGAGGGGGGCGAAGATCACGATCCACTTCAGCGGCGTCCCGAAGAGCACCTGCAGGGCCGCCGGAGAGTTGCCGATGGTGAAGGCGACGGCGCCGGTGATGACCATGGCGAAGGCCATCAGGCCGTACACCTTGTTCATGTAGGCGCGAAGACCCTCGTCGATCGCGGCGGTCGTCCCGCCGTGCCGGCGGACGGTCTCGTACTGCTCCATGTGAGGCACCCTTGTTCGGTTCGTTTTCAAGACGGAGGACGGGGCCGTGCGGTCCCGCCGGAGTTCCGCAGACATGTTGGCGAGGCGGAGGGCGGTTTCAAGGGAAAAGCGCTTCGGATCCCGCGCGGCGGTCCGGCGCGCCCCCTGCGGACGGCGCGCCGGCCGGGCCGGGCGCCGACGCCCGGCGCGCGCCTGCGCGCCGGGCCGCGGCGAGCGGGGGGTCGATCCCCCCCGAGCCGCGAGCCCCCGGCCGGGCTCCCGCGACACGCGGCGCAGGTCCTCACTCCCTGTCGCGAAGGATCCGGGCCGGACGCGCGGCGAGGGGCCGGACGGCGAAGACGAGACCGGCGACGAGGCTGGCCAGCGCGCCGCCGGCGACGATGACGAACGCCGAGACGGGCTCGAACCGGTAGTCGGCCTCGAACACGACGGCGGTCACCGCCCAGCCCGCCGCCGCGCCGGCGACGAGCGCCACCAGTCCCGCCGCGCCGCCGAGGATCGCCGAGCGGAGCGCGAAGCTCGTCAGGATGCGCGAGCGCACGGCCCCGACGGTCTTGAGCACCGCCGCCTCGTAGACCCGCCGCCGCTCGCCCGCCGCCGCGGCGCCGATCAGCACCACGAGACCGGTCGCGAGGGTCGCCGAGGCGCCCCATCGCGTCGCCGCGGCGAGGTCGGAGAGCGCCGAGGACACCTGGTCCACCGCGTCGCGCACGCGGATCGCGGTGATGTTGGGGTATTCGCCCGCGACGGCGCGGAGCAGCGGGCCCTCGGCCTCGGGCTCGGCGTAGACGGTGGCGATGTGGGTGTGGGGCGCGCCGGCGAGGGCGCCGGGGTTCAGCGCCATCAGGAAGTTGATGCCCATGTCGCGGAACTCGACCACGCGGAAGTTGGCGACGGTGGCGGTGAGGTCGCGGCCGAGGATGTTGACGGTGATGCTGTCGCCGATCTCGAGGCCGAGCTCCCTGCCCTCCTCCTCGGCGATGCTCATCAGCGGCGGGCCGGCGTAGTCGGCGGGCCACCATTCGCCCTCGGTGACGACGGTTCCGGGCGGGGGCTCGGCCGCGTAGGTGACGCCGCGGTCGCCGCGGAGCACCCATTCGGCGCCCTCGTCGATCTCCGCCTCGCGCGCCGGAACGCCGTCGAGGCGGGTGATGACGCCGCGGAGCATCGGCGCGGTCTCGACGCTTTCGACGCCGGGATGGGTCGTGGCGCGCTCGAGGAAGCCGTCGAGCTGGTCGTTCTGGACGTCGACGAAGAAATAGGCGGGGGCCTGCTCCGGCAGCTCCTCGGAGATCAGGTTCCGCAGGTTCCAGTCGATCTGTCCGACGGCGGCCAGCACCGCGAGCCCGAGGCCGAGGGAGAGCACGACGCCGGAGGTCTCTCCGCCCGGGCCGCCGACGGCGCCGAGCGCGAGGCGCAGCGCCGGGCGCCCGCGGGCCATGCGGGTGCGCGCGAGGCGGCGGGAGAGGGCGCCGACGAGGGCGGCGGCGAGGCGGAGCAGCAGGAGCGCGCCCAGGACGCCGACGGCGAAGCCGAGCGTCAGCTTCCAGACCCCCGAGAAGGCGACGGCGAGCCCGACGAGCAGCGCGCCGAGCGCCGCGACGGCGATCAGGTAGCCGGGGCGCGGCACGGCGCGCATGCCCTCCGCCGCCTCGCGGTAGAGCGCGGCGGCGCGCACGTCCCGCGCCTGGGCCAGCGGCCAGATCGCGAAGATCAGCGCGGTGAGCAGGCCGTAGAGCGCGGCCTCGGCCAGGGGCGCGGGGTAGACCCGGAACAGGGCCGGGACCGGCAGCATGTCTTCGAACAGTGGGCCGAGCGCAGTCGGGATCGCCGCCCCGAGGGCGAGGCCGAGCCCCACGCCGAGGCAGGCGAGCGCGCCGATCTGGATCAGATAGACGGCGAAGACCGTCGAGCCATCGGCCCCGAGGGTCTTGAGCGTGGCGATGGTCTCGGTCTTGCGCTCCATGTAGCTGCGCACCGCCGCCGAGACCCCGACGCCGCCCATGGCGAGCGCGGCGAGGCCGACGAGGACGAGGAACGCGCCGATGCGGTCGACGAAGACGGCGACGCCCGGGGCCCCGTTGCGCCGGTCGCGCCAGCGTCCGCCCGCGTCGGCGAAACGCGCCTCGGCGGCGCGTTCGAGGGCGGCGAGGTCGGCGCCCGGGGGCAGCGCGAGGCGGTAGCGCGACTCGAAGAGCGTGCCGGGCTCGAGCAGGCCCGAGGCGTCCAGCGCCTCGCGCCGCAGCAGCGTGCGGGGGCCGAGGCCGAAGCCGCCCGAGGCCATGTCGGGCTCGGCGAGGAGTTCGGCCCGCAGCTCGTAGGTCTCGGTCCCGAGCCGGACCGCGTCGCCGGGCGAAAGCCCGAGGCGGTCGGCGAGGGCGGGCGCCATGACGAGGCCCCAGCGGCCGTCGCGCCGCGCCAGCGCCTCGTCGAGCGTGACGTCGCCGGAGAGCTCGGCCTCGCCGTGGAGCGGCCAGGCGTCGTCGACGCCCTTGACCTGCGTGAGGGCGCGTTCGGCGCCCTCGGGACGGTCGACGGTCGCCATGGAGCGGAAGTCGACGATCTCCGAGACGCGGGTCGCGCGGGCGTCGATCCAGGCGCGCTCGTCGGGCTCGGCGAAGCGGTAGGTGAGGGTGATCTCGGCGTCGCCGCCGAGGATGGCGCGGCCTTCGCGCTCCAGCCCCTCGGAGATCGCCGAGCGCACCGAGCCGACGGCGGCGATGGCCGCGACGCCGAGCGCGAGGCAGGCGAGGAACACCCCGAAGCCGCGAAGGCCCCCGCGCAGTTCCCGCCGCGCGAGGCGGGCGGCGACGGCGAGGTCGGCGCGGGAGGGGAAGGCGACGTCGGTCATGGGCGGAGCCTCGGCTGTTCGGTCGGCACGGCGGAGCCGGGCGCCCGTCGGCGCCGCGGCGCCGACCCGCGCGGCGAGCGGGAGGGGCCCTCGCCCCTCCCCGAGCCGCGCGCGCCCCCGGCGGAGGCGGAGCGGGTCATTCGGCGGCCGCGCTGAGGCCGTGGGAGACGATCAGTCCGTCGGCGACCTGCACCGTACGGTCGCAGCGGGCGGCGAGTTCGGGGGCGTGGGTCACCAGCACCAGCGTCGCGCCGTGCCGGTCGCGCAGGCCGAACAGCATGTCGACGATCGCCTCGCCCGTCGGACCGTCGAGGTTGCCCGTGGGCTCGTCGGCGAGCAGGATCGACGGGCGCGGGGCGGCGGCGCGGGCCAGCGCCACGCGCTGCTGCTCGCCGCCGGAGAGCTGGGCGGGATAGTGGTCGACGCGCCGCGCGAGCCCGACGGCGGCCAGTTCCGCCTCGGCGCGCTCGAAGGCGTCGGCGTGGCCGGCGAGTTCGAGCGGCACGGCGACGTTCTCGAGCGCGGTCATGGTCGGGATCAGGTGGAAGGACTGGAACACGACGCCCATATGATCCCGGCGGAAGCGGGCGAGCGCGTCCTCGTCCATCGCGGTCAGATCGTGGCCGAGCGCGGTCACCGTGCCGCCGGTGGCGCGCTCCAGCCCGCCCATGAGCATGAGGAGAGAGGATTTGCCCGAGCCCGACGGCCCCACCACGCCGACCGTCTCGCCGCGCCCGACCGAAAGGTCGACGCCCTTCAGGATCTCCACCCGCCCCGCCTTGGAGGCGAGGACGAGTTCGGCCTTGTCGAGGGCGAGCACCGTGTCGGGGGCTTCGGGCATCGGTCGTCTCCTGCTGCGGCGCGGCATGGCTCGGGTCCGCTCGGCATATGGGGCGGGGGCGGCCGCGCTCAAGGCGACGGCGGCGGGGGCGACGCTGCTCGCGGCCGCGCTCGCGGGATCGGCCGCCACGGCGGCGGAGACGTTGACGATCGCCGCGCTGGGCGATTCGCTGACGCACGGCTACGGGCTCGCGCCCGATGACGCGTTTCCCGTGCGGCTCGAGGCCTGGCTGCGCGCGCGCGGCCACGACGTCGAGGTGATGAACGCCGGCGTCTCGGGCGACACCACGCGGGGCGGACTGAGCCGGCTCGACTGGACGCTGACGCCCGAGGTCGACGCGGTGATCGTGGAGCTCGGCGGCAACGACCTGCTGCGCGGCATCGACCCGGCGTCGAGCCGCGAGAACCTCGACGCGATCCTCGCCGAGCTGGACCGGCGCGGCCTGCCGGCGCTGATCGCCGGGCTGCCGGCGCCCGGCAACTACGGGCCGGAGTTCAAGCGCGACTTCGACGCGATGTTCCCCGAACTCGCGGAGACATGGGGCGCGATCCACGTCGAGAACTTCATGGCCGGTCTCGGCGCGGCCGAGGACCGGGACGCCGCGATGGCGCTGATGCAGGACGACGGCATCCATCCGAACGCGCAGGGCGTCGCGGCCATCGTCGAGGCGATCGGCCCGGCGGTCGAGCGGCTGATCGCGCGGGCGCGGGGCGAGGGCTGAGCCGGTGATCCGAAGCTTCGTCGGCATCGCCCCGCCCGACGCCGTGCGCGACCGGCTCGAGGATCTCGGCCTCCGGCTGGAGGAGGGGCGTCCGGTCCCGTGGGACAACCTGCACCTCACGCTCGCCTTCCTCGGCGACCTGACCGGGCCGGCGCTGGAGGACGTGGCGCTCGAGATCGACGCGATCGACGGCCCGGCGCCGGAGGTGGCGATCGAGGGCGTCGGCGTCTTCGGTCCGGCCGGCAGGCCACGCAGCGCGCATGCCCGGGTGCGCCCGACGGCCGAACTCTCGGCGTTGCGCGAGGCGGTGCGGCGCGCGGCCCGGCGCGGCGGCCGCGAGCTGCCGCGCGAGCGATTCGTGCCGCATGTCACGGTCGCGCGGTTTTCGGGCAAGTCGCCGGCGGGCGAGGGGCTGGCGCGCTGGCTGGCGCGCGAGGCGGCCTTCGCCTGCGCCCCGTTCCGGGCCGAAAGCCTGCGGATCTGGCGTTCGGACCGCACCGAGGAAGGTCCGGTCTACACCGAGCTGATGGAGACGCCGCTCGCGTGATGAGGCCCTGCCCCGAGACGGGCGGGCGACGTCAGGACGGGCGCCGGACTCCGGACCGGCGGCGGACCGGCGGCTCCCTCGCACCCGACGAGCGAGACCGGCCGCGATCGTGGGGGGCGGGGCCCCGGGCCGCCCCCCGCGCCGCCCGATGCGGCCGTCCGAGGCGGGCACGGCCCGTGCCGGCGCGCGGCCCTGGCGGTCGTTCCCCCTCGGCCGCCGCGATCCCCGCGCCGAGCCTGCCCGGTCAGGCGTAGACGCGGGCGAGTTCCCCGCGCAGGCGCGCTTCCGCCAGCGCGAGCCGCACGCTCCAGCGCCCGACCCTTCGGGCGCGCTTGGCGCGCCTCCAGAGCGTCGTCGATCCGTCCATGGTCCTCCCCCGGATGACTTGGCCGCCCGGTCGCGGCGCGCCGGGCTGATTCACGCTTACGGGAAGAACGTGACCGGATGGTTGCCGCCGGGGCGCCGTCGCCGTCGGCGCCCCGGCGGGCCGAAAGGCGTCAGAGGCGCCAGTTGCGGGGCGCGTCCCAGAACGCGCGCCCCGCCTCGAGCGCCGCGGCGTCCTCGTCGAGGCCGATGTCGCGCAGCTGCGCCGGCGAGAGGCGGGCGAGGGCGCGCCGCTCCCGCGCGATGCGACGCCAGAGGCGGAGGCGGGCGACGAGGGCGGAGAGGCTCCAGCCCTGAAGGACGGGCGCGTCGAAGGCGCGATCGTGGGTGTGGACGGTCATGGCGGGTTCCGATGCTTTGCGTTTCGTGATGACGGTCCGATCCGCCATCGCTTCCGTTGATGCAGATGGGGGATCGCGTTACATTCCGCAAACGAATGATCGTGAGTTAACGCATCACGGAGTCTGATATGTCTCGCACCCTCGACCTGACCGCGCTCAGGAGCTTCGTGACCGTCGCCGAGACCGGCGGCGTGACCAAGGCGGCGGCGCGGCTGCATCTGACGCAGTCGGCGGTCTCGATGCAGCTCAAGCGGCTCGAGGAGGCGGTCGGCCAGCCGCTGATCGACCGATCGGGCCGCACCGCGGGGCTGACCGGCCAGGGCGAGCTGCTGCTGAGCTACGCGCGGCGGATGGTGGCGCTCAACGACGAGGCCTGGGGCCGGCTGACCGGCGGCGCCTTCGAGGGGGAGCTGACGCTCGGCGTGCCGTCGGACATCGTCTATCCGCACATCCCGGCGGTGCTGCAGCGCTTCGCGCGGGAATATCCGCGGGTGAAGGTGACGCTGGTCTCGAGCTACACGCGCAAGCTGCACGCGCTGCGCGCGCGGGGCGAGGCGGATCTGATCCTGACCACCGAAGGGCCGGAGGAGCGCGGCGGCGAGACGCTGGAGGTGACGCGGCTGGTCTGGGTCGGGGCGCCCGGCGGGCAGGCCTGGCGGGCGCGGCCGCTGCGCCTCGCCTTCGAGAACCAGTGCATCTTCCGCGGGCCGACGACGGCGGCGCTCGACGCCGAGGGGATCGAGTGGGAGATGGCGGTGACGGCGGAGACGACGCGCACCATCGAGGCCAGCGTCTCGGCCGACCTCGCGGTGCATGCGGCGGTCGAGACGGCGGCCTCGGAGAAGTTCGAGATCGTGCGCCACGGCGGCGCCCTGCCCGAGCTGCCGGAGGTGCGGATCAACATGTATCTCGCCGAGGGGCCGCGGAACCCGCTGACCGAGCGGCTGGCGGAGTTCGTGCGCGAGGCCTACGCGACCGGCTCCGGGCGCGAGGGGCGCGTCGCGGCGGAGTGAGGGCGGCTGAGGCCCTTGCCGGCCGTTCGGCCGAGGCCGGGGCGCGACGAGGTCCGCTCGTCGCGCCTCGGCGTCAGTCCGGCGCGACGCGGAGCACGACCTTGCCGGCGGCGGCCCGGCGGCGGAGGAGGTCGAGCGCGGCCTCCGCCTCGGCCAGCGGCAGCACGTTCGAGACGTGGGGGGTCAGCCGCCCCTCGGCCCGCCAGGCGAGGAGGGCGGCGACGCTCTCGGCCATCGCCTCGGGCGCGTGGCGCAGATAGGCGGGCCAGTTGAGGCCGATCACGTCGACGTTCTTCACGAGGACGATGTTGGCGGGGATCTGCGGGATCTCGCCCGAGGCGAAGCCGATGGGCAGGATGCGCCCCTCGAACTTCAGGGCGGAGAGGCCGGCGCGGAACTGGTCTCCGCCGACGGGGTCGTAGACGACGTCGGCGCCGCCGAG
>Ga0102943_1000779_pt1 | contig 20766 bp, 18 predicted proteins | sample SalPonC_black_MG_FD_78174 | JGI IMG/M metagenome (GOLD analysis project Ga0102943, IMG submission 78174) | Salt pond soil microbial communities from South San Francisco under conditions of wetland restoration - Salt Pond MetaG... | ecosystem: Environmental > Aquatic > Marine > Intertidal zone >...
CCGTCGGCCGCGGCCGTCTTCGCTCCGTCCATCGGGCCTCTCCCTTGCCGTGTCATTGAAACCTTACGGCTAGGCGCTAGGCTCCCGCAAGCGGCCGCGGCGCCGCGTAACGCCCCGTCATATCATCCCTCCGCGGGAGCCCCCGGCCCGGCCGGCGGGCCGCGCGCGACGCCCGCCGAAGGAGGGGCGCGATGTTCCGTCATCTCGAGCGTCTCCGCCGGATCGAGGATCTCTCGGATCCCTTCGCCGACTACGAGGCGCAGACCCCGCCGGGGCGCTACGCGGCCTTCATGTGGACCTTCCTCAAGCCGATCACGCCGATCATGCTCGGCGCGATCGGCATGGGCCTGATGGTGGCCCTGATCGAGACCGGGCTGATCCATTACGCCGGCCGTGTCGTGGACATGCTGGCCGAGGCCGCGGAGACCGCGGGGCCGGAGGCGCTGTGGTCGCTCAGGGGGCTGGAGCTGCTCGGCATCGCGCTTTTCGTGCTGCTGCTGCGCCCGATCGCCATCGCGGGGCAGATGGCGCTGCTCAATCAGGGCGTCAGCGTCAATCTGGTGGCGCTGGTGCGCTGGCGGACGCATCGGCACGTGCTGGGCCAGTCGGTCGGTTTCTTCCAGAACGACTTCGCCGGGCGCATCGCCAACCGCATCGTGCAGACGGCCCCGGCCGTGGAGGATTCGGCCTACGGCGCGCTGGAGGCGCTGGTCTACTTCGTCGCCTACGTGGCCGGCGCCGCGCTGGTGCTCGGCGGCATAGACTGGCGGCTGGCGATCCCGATCGCGCTCTGGCTGCTCGTCTACGGCTTCATCCTGCGCTCCATCGTGCCGCGCATGGCGGACGCGGCGGAGGCGGCCTCCGACCGCCGCTCGGCCCTCACCGGCAAGATCGTCGACGGCTACACCAACATCGAGACGGTGAAGCTCTTCGCCCATGCCGAGCGGGAACTGACGCTCGCCAAGGACGCCATCGAGGAGGTGCGCGACGCCGACGCGCGGCAGATGCGGCTGATGACGCTGATGAGCGTCTGCCTCGCGCTGGCGGGCGGGTTCCTGATCACCTCGACGGTGGGGACGGCCGTCTGGCTCTGGACCGGAGGGGCGGCCAGCCTCGGCGCGGTCGCGGCGGCCTCGGCGCTGACGCTGCGGCTGAACTCGATGATGGGCTGGATCATGTGGGTGACGTCGCAGCTGTTCCAGCACGCGGGCGTGATCCGGGAGGGGATGGAGACGATCTCCCGCCCGCACGCCATCGTCGACGCGCCGGAGGCGAAGCCGCTCGCGGTCGCGCGGGGCGAGATCCGTTTCGAAGGCGTGCGCCACAGCTACGGCAAGGGCGCCGGGCGCGGCGGGCTCGACGGCGTCGAACTGACGATCCGGCCCGGCGAGCGCGTCGGGCTGGTGGGGCGTTCCGGCGCGGGCAAGTCCTCGCTGGTCAACCTGCTGCTGCGGTTCCACGACCTCGAGGAGGGGCGCATCCTGATCGACGGGCAGGACGTGGCCGAGGTGACGCAGGACAGCCTGCGCCGCGCCATCGGCATGGTGACGCAGGACCCGTCGCTGCTGCATCGCTCGGTCCGGGACAACCTGCTCTACGGCCGGCCGGAGGCGAGCGAGGCCGAGATGATCGCCGCGGCGGAGAAGGCGCGCGCGCACGCCTTCATCCCGGACCTGCAGGACCCCGCCGGCCGGCGCGGCTACGAGGCGCAGGTGGGCGAGCGGGGCGTGCGGCTCTCGGGCGGGCAGCGCCAGCGCATCGCCCTGGCGCGCGTGGTGCTCAAGGACGCGCCCATCCTGGTGCTGGACGAGGCGACGAGCGCGCTCGATTCGGAGGTGGAGGCGGCGATCCAGGACGCGCTCTCGGACCTGATGCGGGGCAAGACGGTGATCGCCATCGCGCACCGCCTCTCGACCATCGCGACGCTGGACCGCATCGTGGTGCTGGACGAGGGCAGGGTGATCGAGGACGGTCCGCATGACGATCTGCTGGCGAAAGGCGGGCTCTATGCGCGGCTCTGGGCGCGGCAGACGGGTGGCTTCCTCGGCCTCGACGCGGACGTGAAGGCGGCGGAATGAACGCTTCGCGTCAACCCCCGGCGGGTCCGCCGAAGACGGAGGCCGAGCGTCTGGCTCGTTCCGACGCCGCGGACGCGGCGGCGACGAAGGCGGCGGAGGCCGCGATGCCGGCGGCGTTTTCGGCCTGGCTCGCCGGGCTGTTCGACCCGAACGCGCCGGCCTCCGGGCCGCCGCCGACCGGCTTCGTCGCGTTCCTGCGCTGGGCGATGGCGGGGGCCTGGGGGGCCTACGGGCTCGCCGTCCTCGCCTCGGTCGCGCTGGCCTGGGCGGAGGTCGGGGCGGCGTGGATGATCGCGTGGGCCGTGGATCTCGTGGCCTCGGCCGGGTCGGTCGCGACCGACGCCGCTGCGCGGTCGGCCTTTCTTGCGGAGCACGGCTGGGCGCTGGCGGCCGCGGCCCTCTTCGTGCTGCTGGCGCGACCGGTGTTCATGATGCTGAGCTCGGGGCTGATGAGCCTCTCGCTGCAGCCTGGAATGTATCAGCTGACGGTGTTCCGGCTGCATCGCCACACGCTCGGCCAGAGCATGGGGTTCTTCGAGAACGACTATGCCGGGCGCATCGCGCAGAAGCACACGCAGACGGCGACGGCGGCGACGGAGCTTCTGGGCGACCTGGTGCAGGCGGTGGCCTTCGCGCTGGCGACGCTGGCGGCCTCGGTCGTGGCGCTCGGGGCCGCGGACGTGGAGCTGGGGCTGGTCCTCACGGGTTGGCTGACCGCGTATCTGGGCTGGATCGGCTGGATGCTGCCCCGTCTGCGGCGGCTGGCGCGGATCCGGGCGGAGGCGCAGGCGGCGCTCTCGGGCCAGCTGGTCGATACGCTGGGGCACATGGAGACGGTGAAGCTCTTCGCCCATGCCGGCCGGGAGGAGGCGAACGCGCGCGCGGCGCTGGAGCGGCTGAGAGCGGCGAAGATCGCCTTCGGACGGGTGGTCTGGCTCTACCGCGCGGTGATCGCGGTGCTGGCCGGGGTGCTGCCGCTGGCCCTGGTGGGCTGGGCGCTCAACCTCTGGATCGCGGGCGCGGGAAGCCCGGGGTCGGTGGCGCTGGCGGGGCTGCTGGCGATCCGCATCGGGCAGATGAGCGGCTGGATCAGCTTCACGGCGATGGGGATGTTCGCCAATGTCGGCGTGGTGGAGGACGGCATCCGGACGCTCGCGAAGCCGCACGGCCTGCCGGATTCGCCGGAGGCCAGGGCGCCCGAGCCGGGGCCGGGGCGGCTGAGCTTCGAGGCGGTGACGTTTCTCTACGGCCGGGGCGACGAGGACCGGAGGACCGCGGGCGGCCTTCACGACCTGTCGCTCGAGGTGGCGCCGGGGGAGAAGGTGGCGCTGGTGGGCCGTTCCGGCGCGGGCAAGTCCACCGTGATGAAGCTGGCGCTGAGGCTGCACGATCCCGAGCGGGGGAGGGTCCGGCTCGACGGGGTCGACGTTCGGGATCTGACGCAGGAGGGGCTGAGGCGGCGGATCGCGCTGGTGACGCAGGACACCGCGATGTTCAACCGCTCCGCCCTCGACAACATCCGCTACGGGCGGCCCGATTCGTCCCGCGAGGCGGTGGAGGCGGCGGCGCGGCAGGCGGCGGCGCATGATTTCATTCAGGACCTCAGGGACTACGCGGGGCGCGCCGGGTATGACGCGCATCTGGGCGAGCGGGGCGTGAAGCTGTCGGGCGGCCAGCGCCAGCGCATCGCCATCGCGCGCGCGATCCTGAAGGACGCGCCGATCCTGATGCTGGACGAGGCGACCTCGGCCCTCGATTCCGAGACCGAGGCGGTGGTGCAGGACGCGCTGAGCGCGCTGATGGAGCGGCGCACGGTGGTCGCCATCGCGCATCGGCTGTCGACGATCGCGCGGATGGACCGGATCGTGGTGATGGATCGGGGGCGGATCGCGGAGCAGGGGACGCATTCGGCGCTGCTGGCCGAAGGCGGGCTCTACGCGGATCTCTGGGCGCGGCAGTCGGGCGGGTTCCTCGGGCATGAGGCGGCGGCGGAATAGGCGCGGATCGGCGCCGCATCCGTGCGCACCGGGCGCGGCATCCGTGCAGCAAGTGTCGGCCTTTCGTCGGCCTTTCGTCTGACATCGGTCGGCCTTTCATGCGCCGCGCGTCGGCCTTCGGTCGGACCAAGGTCGTTTCTTCGTGCCGACCGCATGCGCCTTTCGTGCCGACACCGTCGGACGCCGGGCTCGCCTCCGCCGCGAGCGGGCGGAGGGCGGGAGCGTGCCGGCGAATCGTCGAGATTTCGTCAACGCGGATCGGCGCGTCGCCGCCCCCTCCGCGCCGGATCGGCGGTCGGGGCCGGTCGCACGCGCCTCGCGCCGATGCGAGCCGCGGGACGGGACGGCGCGACCGTCCCGCGGCCCTCGGATCTCGTCGCGCCGCGGCCCCGGCGGGAGCCCGCGGCGCGCGGGCTCACCCCTCCTCGTCTTCGGGCTCGTAGGGCGGCAGCTCGTCCAGCTGCACCGAGGTGTAGGGCACGGCGAAGTAGGGGCCGTAGGGGTCGTAGGCCGTCGCGTTGTAGGGCACCGCCACCGGCCGGCGGCGGTAGGCGGCGCTGGGATAGACGACGACGGCGACGATCTCGCCTTCCGGGTCGAAGAGGACGTCGTCGACCGCGCCGTAGCCGACGCCGTTCGCGGTCACGAAGTCGCCCATCAACTCGCGCACGCGGAAGTTCATCGGCTTCGGAGGCATGTCGTCCATGTTCTCGTAGCGCTCGGCCTCGTCGAGATCCTCTTCCGCGACGGCGACCTCGACGCGCTCGGGGTCCACCATGCTCACCTCGCTCCAGGGCACGGCGGCGTGGACGTCGCCGATGTCGGCGAAGCCGCCGCCCTCGACGATCACCGACTCGATGCGGCCGTCCGGCCCGACGATGATGTCCTCGAGCTCGCCGACGACCTCGCCGCCGGAGCCGATCACGTCGGTGTCGAGCGCGCGGTCGGCGCTCCAGCCGTCCGTCGCGGCCGCGGCGCGCCAGTTCGTGATCTCGACCCAGGCGGCCCCGTCGGCCTGCTGGGCGAGGGCGGGCGAGGCCGCCATGAGGGCGGCGGCGGAGACCGTCGCCAGACGGAGCGGGACGGTGCGGATCGCGGTCTTCATGCTGAGCCTCCTTCGGTCGGCGCGCGCGCCGTCCGGGCGTTCGGCCGCCACGGGCGGGGCGCCGCGATGACGCCGGGAACGACGTCCGCCGGAGCAACGCCGCCGGCTGGACCGCGTTCCGGTCTCCGGCGGTCGAGGCGGAGCGAAGCGGGGAACGGCGGCGCCCGCATCGCGCGCGGACGCCCGCCTCCGCGCCCGGGCCGGGCTCAGCCCTTGAGGGCGGGGGCGGGGGGCGTCAGCGCGCGGCGCGAGGCCGCCCGCTCGCGGTGCGCGATGTAGGTGGCCGCCGAGACGACGATGCCGCCGCCGAGGATCACGTAGGGGTCCAGCGGCTCGCCGAAGGCGACGATGCCGAGGATGGCGGCCCAGACCAGCTGCAGGAACTGCACCGGCTGGGTCACGGTGATCGGCGCGCACTGGAACGCCTTGGTCATGGTCAGGTGACCCCCCGTGGCGAAGACCGCCGCGAGGCAGAGCCAGCCGACCTCCTCCCAGGTCGGGTCGGACCAGTGCAGGATCGCCGCCGGGGCCAGAACCAGCGTCACGAAGACCGAGAGCAGGCCGACGATGACGGCCGGGTCCTCCTCCCGCGTCAGGCCCTTGGCCATCAGGAACGAGGCGGCGAAGCAGGGCGCCGCGGCGAGCTGGGCGAGCTGGCCGAGCGAGATCTCCTGAAAGCCCGGCCGGAGGATGACGAGCGCGCCGAGGATGCCGGCGGCGACCGCGCCGATGCGGCGCAGTTGCAGCCGCTCTCCCAGGAACATGGCGGCGCCGATGGTGACGAAGATCGGCGCGACGTAGCCGAGGGCGGTGACCTCCGCGATGGGGATGTGGGCCATCGCGTAGAACCAGAGGATGACGCCGAGGCCGTGGATCAGGCCGCGCGAGACGTGGAGCCTCATGGCGCCGCGCGACGGCGGACGCTTCAGCATGCGCAGCATCAGCGGGGCCATCAGCGCGACGCCGGCGGCGTAGCGGATGAAGGCCGCCTCGACCGCCGGGACGTCGGCGCCGACGTGGCGGATGATGCCCGTCATGCAGACGAAGAGCAGCGTGGTCGCCACCATCCAGGCGATGCCGACGCCGACGCGCGTGTCGGCGCGGGGGGCTGCGGCGGCCTCAGCCATTGGTCGGGCGGTCCTCGCTCCAGTCCCATGTCCCTTCGTCGCGCTCGCGCACGGCCTGCTTCCAGCCCATCGCCTCGGCCCGCGCCTTGAAGGCGAGCCCTTCGGGCGAGTGGCGGGTGATGCCGTCGAAGAGCGTCGCGAGGCGCTGGGTCTCGTTCAGGCCCATCGCCTCGATCGCCTGGTTGATCATCATCTTCTGCATGGCGAGCTGGTTGGAGGGGACGGTCGCCATGCGGTGGGCGAGGCGCTCCACCTCCGAATCCAGCGCCTCCTCGGGGACCGCCTTGAGCACGAGGCCGAGGCGCTCCGCCTCCCGCCCGTCGATGCGGTCGCCGGTGAGGAGCATGCGCTTGGCCTTCTCCGCCCCGAGGCGGTAGACCCACATCGCGGTGGTCGGGCAGCCCCAGACGCGGGCCGGCATGTAGCCGATCTCCGCCGTCTCCCCCATCACGACGAGGTCGCAGCAGAGCGCGATGTCCGACCCGCCCGCGACCGCGAAGCCGTGGACCTTGCAGATCACCGGCTTGAGCGAGCGCCAGAGGCTCATGAAGCGCTGGGTGTTGCGCCACATGAAGGCGTAGTCGCGGATCGGGTCCCAGGGCATCTCCTGCGTGACCTCGCCGGGGTTCGCCTCGGCGTAGTAGGCGAGGTCGTAGCCGGCGCAGAAGGCGCGGCCGGCCCCGGAGAGGACGATGACGCGGATGTCGGCGTCGTCGTTTGCGCGCTGGACGGCGGCCTCCAGCAGGGCGGGGACCTCGTCGTCGATGGCGTTCATCACTTCGGGGCGGTTGAGGGTGATGCGGGCGACGCGGCCGTCGGCCTCGTAGAGGATCTTGTCCATGACGCGGGTCCTGCCACCGGAGACGTTAAGGCGACCTGAGCATGTCGGCTCCGAGGCGGCAAGGGGCCCGCGCGCCGCGGCCGCACTGCGACGGAACGCGCTCGTCGAAGCTCTGGACCGTGCGGCGCCCGCCCGCTAAATGACGCACGATAACACGGAACCGGGCGCGAGCGCCCGTCACGGGCAGAAGCCGCGATCCCGGAGACGACCCCGGTGCGCGGAGAGACATCGGCGAAAGGGAATCAACGTGGCCCACGCAGACTCGGACGACGAACCGACCCGCCGGGACTTCCTCTACGTCGCCACCGCGGCTGCGGGGGCGGTCGGTCTCGGCGCGGCGATCTGGCCGATCGTCAACCAGATGAACCCGAGCGCCGACGTGCTGGCGCTGGCGACCGTCCAGGTCGACGTGAGCCAGATGGACCCCGGCACGCAGATGACCGTGAAGTGGCGCGGCAAGCCGGTGTTCATCCGCAAGCGCACGGAGGCGGAGATCGCCGAGGCGAGCGACGTGGATCTGAGCGCGCTGCCGGATCCGATCGCGCGGAACGCCAACATCGACGGCGAGGCGCCGGCGACGGACGACAACCGCACCCTCGGCGAGGGTCAGGAATGGCTGGTGCAGATCGGGGTGTGCACGCATCTCGGCTGCGTGCCGCTCGGCGAGGCGGGCGACTTCGGCGGCTGGTTCTGCCCCTGCCACGGGTCCCACTACGACAAGGCCGGCCGCATCCGGCGGGGTCCGGCCCCCACGAATCTTCCCGTGCCCACGGCGTCCTTCGTCGAGGACGGCGTCATCCAGCTCGGCTGAAGGAGCGCGACATGAGCGGCATTCCTCACGAACCGTACGAGCCCAAGTCCGGCTTCGCCAAGTGGGTGGAGAGCCGGCTGCCGATCGGCTCGATCATCCATTCCACGCTGACGATTCCGACCCCCAAGAACCTCAACTGGATGTGGATCTGGGGCATCGTGCTGACGGTGTGCCTGGCGCTGCAGATCGTCACCGGCATCGCGCTGGCGATGCATTACACGCCGCATGTCGACCTCGCCTTCGCGTCGGTCGAGAAGATCATGCGTGACGTGAACGCCGGCTGGTTGATCCGCTACCTGCACATGAACGGCGCGTCGCTGTTCTTCATCGCGGTCTACTTCCACATCTTCCGCAGCCTCTACTACGGATCCTACAAGGCCCCGCGCGAGATCACCTGGATCATCGGGATCCTGATCTACGTCGCCATGATGGCGACCGCGTTCATGGGCTACGTGCTTCCCTGGGGCCAGATGAGCTTCTGGGGCGCGACGGTGATCACCAACCTGTTCTCGGCGATCCCGCTGGTGGGCGACACCATCGTCACCTGGCTCTGGGGCGGCTTTTCGGTCGACAACCCGACGCTGCAGCGCTTCTTCTCGCTGCACTATCTGCTGCCCTTCGTGATCGCGGGGCTGGTGATCGTGCACATCTGGGCGTTCCACTCGACGGGCAACAACAACCCGACGGGCGTCGAGGTCCGCCGCGGCTCGATCGAGGAGGCCAAGAAGGACACGGTGCCGTTCTGGCCCTACTTCGTGATCAAGGACCTGTTCGCGCTGGCCGTGATCCTGCTGGTGTTCGTGGTCCTGGTGTTCTTCATGCCGAACTATCTCGGCCACCCGGACAACTACATCGAGGCCAACCCGCTGGCGACGCCGGCGCACATCGTGCCGGAGTGGTACTTCCTGCCGTTCTACGCGATCCTGCGCGCCATCACCTTCGACATCCTGTTCATCGACTCCAAGCTCGGCGGCGTGCTGGCCATGTTCGGCGCGATCGTGGTGCTGGCGCTGGCGCCCTGGCTCGACACGAGCCGGGTGCGGTCGGGGCGGTACCGTCCGACCTTCAAGCTCTTCTTCTGGGGCTTCGTGGCGAACTTCTTCGTGCTGATGTGGGCCGGCGGCATGCCGGCGGAGGGACTGGTCCCGACGATCTCGCTGATCGGCACGATCTACTGGTTCGCCTATTTCCTCGTGATCCTGCCGCTGCTCGGCGTCATCGAGACGCCGCTGCCGCAGCCGAAGACCATCGAGGAGGCCTTCGCGGCGGAGCAGGCCGAGAAGTCCATGAAGGCGGGCACGACACCGGTGACGAGCACCGAAATCGCCACTCCGGCCGAGTGAGCGGAAAGGAGCGCAGAGGCATGAGAGCCCTCAAGACCCTGGCGGCGGCGTCGATCGCCGCCCTCCTCCCCGCCGGCGCCTACGCGGCCGGCGGCGGAGGCGACGTCACCGACGTGTCGTTCCCGTTCGAGGGGCCGCTCGGATCCTACGATCAGCAGCAGGTGCAGCGCGGCTTCCAAGTCTACAACGAGGTCTGCTCCGGCTGTCACGGGCTGCAGTACGTCAGCTTCCGTTCGCTCGGCTGGGATTCCGGCCCCGGCTACTCGGAGGAGCAGGTGCGCGCCTTCGCGGCGATGTATCAGGTGCCCGACGAGTCGGACGAGGCGCTGCCGGGCGACATGCGCGAGGCGGAGCCGTCGGACAACTTCCCGGCCAACGACTCGATCGGCGCGCCGGATCTCAGCCTGATGGCGAAGGCGCGGGCCGGCTTCCACGGGCCGGTGGGCACCGGCCTCAGCCAGCTGGTCAACGGCATCGGCGGACCCGAATACATCTACTCGCTGCTCACCAGCTACACCGGGGACGACAAGGAACAGGCCGGCTCCATCCTCTACGAGAACCCGATCATGGACGGGGGCTGGATCCAGATGGCGCCGCCGCTCTACGAGGGCGCGGTGGAGTACGCGGACGGAACGCCGGCCACCGAGTCGCAGATGGCCAAGGACGTGTCGGCCTTCCTGATGTGGACGGCGGAGCCCAAGCTGGTCGAGCGCAAGGAGGCGGGCGCGCGGAACTTCGTGTTCGTCGCCCTGCTCGGCGTGCTGCTCTATCTGACCAACAAGAAGCTCTGGGCCGGCGTCAAGAAGCGGCGGGCCGAGTCGAGCTGAGCCGGCTCCGGCCGCCCGGTCTTCGCGACGGCCCCGCCCTTTGCGGCGGGGCCGTTCGCGTTTCGGGCCGGATCGGAGGCGGCGCCCCGGGCGTGGGCCGGGATCGGCGTCAGCGGCCGCCGTAGCGGTCCTGCAGCGCCGCGAGGCCGCTCTCGAAGATGCCGGCGACGATCGCGTCGGCGCTCGGGTCTTCGGCGTCGAAGGTCGCGGACCAGAACACCCGGCAGCCTCCCGGCTCCTCGAAGCAGGTCAGGGTGGCGCGGTAGTTCTCGACGGGCAGCGGCCCCTCGAGCAGCTCGTAACGGTAGTGATGGGGGCCGTGCTCGGTCAGACGCTCCAGCAGGTGCGCGTCGTCGACGAGGGTGAGGTGGCGGTGGGTCTCGCCCTCCACCTCGAGCAGCTTGCAGTGCGCGACCGCCGGATGCCACTCGGCGACGGAGCCGAAGGGTCCGATATGCGCCCAGACCGTCTCCGCCTTGGCCGGAAGGTCGATCCAGCGCTCAACCCGGTCGCGATGCGGCTCTTCGCTCATGGCGTCCTCCCCCGTTGTCCCTCGTCGATCCGAGCATGATCCGCCGCCGGACGCCCCGCAAGCCTTCGGCGCGGTCCGGCGGCGCCGCGTCGAGGGCGGGGCGGGACGCGCGGTTCAGGCCCTCGTCTCCGTCGCGATCAGCCGGGCCGTCGCCTCGGGATCGCTCACCATCGCGTCGTGCCCGGTGGCGAGCGTCTCCACCCGCCAGCCCCAGGCCCGCGCCCGCTCGCGCGAGGAGGCGAGCGGGGCGTAGACCGGATCGACGCATTCGACGTAGAGGCAGGGCAGGCCGTTGCCGGGGGCGCCGTCGATCGGCAGCGGCGACTCGTAGACCGAAAGCGGATGCGGGGTCAGCCGCGCCGTCAGCCACGCGGCCTGCTCGGGATCCGTCACGCCGAACGCCTCCGGCGGCGGCGGGGGGATGGAGACGCCGCCGTCATGCGCGCGGGCCGCGGCGCGGCGCGCCTCCGCCACCTCGGGCGGCACGCGGGAGAGGCCGCTCTCTCCGCCTTCGAGCAGCAGCGCGTCGAGATGCACGAGCCGGGCGATGCGCTCCGGCACGCGCTCGGCCGCGACCGAGAGCGCGTTGCCGCCGAAGCTGTGGCCGACCAGCACGGCCTCGGTCAGGTCCTCGAAGATCAGGTGCTCGATCAGGTCGCGCCCGAAGGTCTCCAGCGTGAGGGCGTCGGACAGCAGGTGCCGCCGCTCGCCGAGGCCGGTCTGCGTCGGCGTGGTGACGCGGTGGCCGGCGGCGCGCAGGCGGGCGGCCACGGGCGCCCAGCACCAGCCGCCGTGCCAGGCGCCGTGCAGGAGCACGATCTCCGCCATGGTTCAGCCCCCCGCCGCGCGCAGACGCTCGAGCAGCTCGGCGCTGGCGTAGCCGTCCGGGGTCAGGCCGCGGGCGTCCTGGAAGCCGCGGATCGCGGCGCGGGTCATCGGGCCGACGATGCCGTCCGTGCCGCCGGTGTCGTGGCCGAGGGCGGTGAGCCGGCGCTGCATCTCCTCGGTCTCGGCCCGGGAGAGGGGGCGGTCGCCGCGCGGCCAGTCGCCGATCAGCGGCCCGGCGCCGGCGATGCGGGAGGCGAGCAGCGAGACCGCGAGGCCGTAGCTGGTGGCGTTGTTGTAGCGCAGGATGGCGCGGAAGTTCGGATAGGCCGCGAAGGCGGGTCCGGCGGCGCCGGCGGGCGCGAGGATGGCGACCTCGCCGCCGTCCGGCAGCGCCCGGCCGTCCGCCCGCGTCACGCCCATCTCGCGCCAGACGGCGGGATCGCGGCGGATCGCCGCGTCCGCGAGGGCGTGATCGAAGCCCGCGGGAAGCCGCACCTCGAGCGCCGCCGGCGCGCCGCGCTCCCAGCCGAAGCGGGCGAGGTAGTTCGCGGTCGAGGCCAGCGCGTCCGCCGCGTCGGGCGCCCAGAGGTCGCGCCGCCCGTCGCCGTCGAAGTCGACCGCGTAGGCCGCGAGCGAGGTCGGGATGAACTGGGTGTGGCCCATGGCCCCGGCCCAGGAGCCGACCATGCGGTCCGGCGTCACGTCGCCCGACTGCAGGATCCGGAGGGCGGCGATCAGCTGCTCCTCGGCGAAGTCGCGGCGCCGGCCCTCATGGGCGAGCGTCGCCAGGCTCTCGATCACGGGGATGTCGCCGTAGTTGAAGCCGTAGGCGCTTTCGAGGCCCCAGACCGCGAGCAGCACCTCCCGGTCGACGCCGTGGCGCGCCTCGATCCGCGCGAGGAGGGGCGCCTTCTCGGCCGCGAGGCGGCGGCCCGTCTCGACGCGCGTCTCGGAGACGGCGGAGTCGAGGTAGTCCCAGATCGGGCGTACGAATTCGGGCTGGTAGGCGTCGAGTTCCAGCACGCGGGCGTTCACGCCGACGCCGGCGAAGGCGGCGTCGAAGACCTCGGGACGGATGCCCTCGGCCAGCGCGCGGCGGCGGAAACCCGCGCGCCAGGCCGCGAAGTCGGCCGGCACGGCGGCCGCCTGGCGCGGCGCGGCGGGGCGCGGCGCGGGCGGGGCGCCGGAGGCGGCCTCCGCGCCCGGGCGGACCGTCGGCCGGTCGGACATGCGCTCCGGCGCGTCGGCGGCGGCGCAGGCGGCGAGGAGCGGCGCGACGGCCGCGGCGGCGAGGCAGCGGCGCAGGCGGGCGCGGAAGGCGGCTCGGGGCATGAGCGGGCGTCTCGATCCGTGACGGGATGGGAAGGGCGACGGCGCGACGATAGCTTGAGCCCGGGTGCGAAAAAAGGCGAGGTTGCGCGCCGGCGACGAGTCGGCGGCGACCTGACGACGCGAGGGGAGGACTCAGATGAAAGTGAGCGAGGCTGTGGACACGCGGGTGTCGGTGCGGGCGTTCCTGCCCGACCCGGTGCCGACCGAGACCTTGACGCGGGTGTTGACGCACGCCGCCCGCGCCCCCTCCGGCGGCAACGTGCAGCCCTGGGTGATCACGGTCCTGAACGGGGACGAGCTGACGCGGTTCCGCGACGAGGTGATCGAGCCCCGCCTCGCGACCGGCGAGGACGACGAGCCGGAATACGACGTGTATCCGCCGAGCCTCTGGGAGCCCTACCGCACTCGCCGCTTCGGGGTGGGAGAGGACATGTACGAGCTGCTCGGGATCGCGCGGGGGGACAGGCCGGCGCGGCTGGAATGGCTGAAGAACAACTATCGCTTCTTCGGCGCGCCGGCGGCGATCTTCTGCCATGTCGACCGCGGCATGGGTCCGCCGCAGTGGTCCGACCTAGGCATGTATCTGCAGACCGTGATGCTGCTGCTGCGCGAGGAGGGGCTGGACAGCTGCGCGCAGGAGGCCTGGGCGCGGCACCACGGCGCGGTCGACGCCTTCGTGAAGCCGCCGGAGAACACCATGCTGTTCTGCGGCATGGCCATCGGCAGGCGCGATCCGGAGGCGCCGGTGAACACGCTCCGCTCGAAGCGCGCGCCGGCGGAGGAGTGGCTTCGGGTGCTCTGACGCCTGACGGGGGGATCCTTGGCGGGCGTGCGGGGCTCGGGGGGATCGACCCCCGCTCGCCCCGCCGAGGCGCGTTCCGCGCCTCGCGCCCGGCCCGCCCCGGCCGCGTCAGGCGACCGAGAGCAGCGCCTCGGCGAAGCGCTCCGTCTCCGACGCCGCGAGGCCGGCGACGTTGATGCGCCCGCGCGGCATCACGTAGATCGCGTGCGTCTCGCGCAGGCGCGTCACCTGATCCTCGTCGAGGCCGAGCAACGAGAACATGCCGCGCTGCTCCTCGAGGAAGCTCCAGCCGCCGCCGCCCGGGCGGCGGGCCAGCGCCTCCGAGAGGGCGCGGCGGTTGCCGGAGATCCGCGCCCGCATCTCCGCCAGTTCCGCCGCCCAGTCCTCCGCGAGCGCGTCGTCCGCGAAGATGCGACGCATCACCTCGCCCGGCCGCCACGGCGGGAACGAGACCGAGTTGCGGTTGACCACCGCCAGCGCCTCGCCCGCCGCGCGCCGCGCCTCGGCCGTGGGCGAGACGACGAGCGCGACGCCCGCGCGGTCGCGGTAGAGCCCGAAGCTCTTGGAGCCCGAGACGGCGATCAGCGTCTCCGGCGCCGCGTCGACCATGGTGCGAAGGCCCGCGAGGTCCTCGTCCCAGCCGCGCCCGAGGCCGGGATAGGCGACGTCGAAGAACGGGATCCAGCGCCGCTCCGCCGCGATGGCGGCGAGGCGCGCCCAGCCCGCCGCGTCCGGATCGGCCCCGGAGGGGTTGTGGCAGCACGCGTGCAGGACCACCAGATCGCCGGCGGGCGCCTGTTCCAGCGCCGCGACGGCGGCCTCGAAGTCCAGCTCCCGGCCCGCGGCGTCCAGCCAGGGATAGGTCTCGCAGGTCAGGCCGGCGGCGGTGAGCAGGCTGGCGTGGTTGATCCAGGTCGGCTCCGGCAGCCAGACGCGGGCGCCGACGCGCGCCAGAGCCGCGAGCCGGCCGAGCGCGAAGAGCGCGCCGGTGCCGCCGGTGGACTGGCTGCCGGTCGCGCGGGCGGCGCGGTCGGGGCCGAGCACCCGCTCGGCCATCGTGGCGACCACGGCCGGATCGCCGGTGAAGCCGAGATAGGCCCGCGTCGTCTCGCTCTCGGCGATGCGCCGCTCCGCCTCGCGCACGGTGCGGAACACGGGGGTCCGCCCTTCGGCGTCGCGATAGACGCCGATGCCGAGATCGATCTTCTCCGGCCGCGGATCGTCCCGGAACATCCCCATCAGGATCATCAGGCGGTCCGGGGCGGGGGGCGGAAGCGCCTCGAGCATGGATCAGTCTCCGGTCGGCCGGCGGAAGGCGGTGGGCGCGCCCGTCTCGGTGGCGGCGATGCGCGCGACGGCGTCGGCCAGCGGCTCCGCCGCCACGGCCATGTGATGGGCGTTGGCGTGCAGCAGGGTCGCGCCGTCGAGCATGATGCCGACATGGCCGCGCCAGAACACGAGGTCGCCGCGGCGGAGCGCGTCCGGATCGGCCGGCGCGCCCGCCGCCGCCTGCAGGTCGGAGTCGCGGGGAAAGGCCACGCCCGCGGCGTCGAGCGCCTCCTGCACCAGGCCCGAGCAGTCGACGCCGAGCAGGCTGTGCCCGCCCCAGAGATAGGGCGCGCCGAGGAGGCGCTCGGCCGCAGCGACCCAGTCCGCCTCCGGCGCGTCGAGCGGCGCGACGTGGCGCGCAGGGACCGCCTTGGCGTCGTGCGTGAGGAACCACTCCCCCTCGATCCGGCCGGAGAGGCGTGCGTTCATCGGCAGCGGAAAGAACGGCGCGGATTTCAGGTCCGGCGCGCCCCAGAGCCCGTAGAGATGGCTGAGCGGCGCCGAGACCCGGTGCGTCGCGGGGGGCGACGGCGCCTCCAGCGCCGCGGCGGGGACGTAGCCGACATAGCCGTCCCGCGCCGACTGGACCCAGGCCATGCCGTTGGCGGCGACCTCGTAGACGTCCACCTCCAGCCCGTGCGGGAGCTCCGCCGCCAGTCCCTTTTCGGCGGGCGCGGCGCGGAGCGGCAGCAGGCCCACGAGCACGCGCCGGCGTTCCGGCGCGACGTAGCGCTCGGCCTCGACGGAGCCGCGGAGGCTTTCGGCGGCGAGGTCCGGCCGGGCCGGGGTCAGGCGGGGGTCCATCGTCACCCCCCGGCCCGCGCGGCGATCACCTCGAAGGCGGCGCGCAGGCCCTGCGCCTCGCCGCCCTGGGGGCGGCCGGGCCTGGCCTTCGGCGTCCAGGCGTAGACGTCGAGATGGGCGAAGGCGCGGGCCTGCTCGACGAAGCGGCGCAGGAACAGCGCGGCGGTGATCGAGCCCGCCATGCCGCCCGTGGGCGCGTTGTCGAGATCGGCGAGGCGCGGCTCGATCAGCTCCTCGTAGCCGGGCCAGAGCGGCATCCGCCAGAGCGGGTCGCGCACCCGGCGGGCGGCCTCGAGCATCGCCGCCGCCAAGGGCTCGTCGTCGGTGTAGAGCGGCGCCAGCTCCGGCCCGAGGGCGACCCGCGCGGCGCCGGTCAGCGTCGCGAAGCAGAGGAGGAGGTCCGGCGCGTCCTCGTCCGCCCGGGCCAGCGCGTCGGCCAGCACAAGCCGGCCCTCGGCGTCGGTGTGGTTCACCTCCACGGTCAGGCCCTTGCGGGAGCGGAGGATGTCGCCGGGCCGGAAGCTGGCGGCGGAGACGGCGTTCTCCACCGCCGGGATCAGCACGCGGAGGCGCACGGCGAGCCCCTCGGCCATCACCGCGCGGGCGAGGCCCAGCACCTGCGCGGCGCCCCCCATGTCCTTCTTCATCAGCGCCATCGCGGCGGCCGGCTTCAGCCCGAGGCCGCCGGTGTCGAAGGCGACGCCCTTGCCGACCAGCGTGATCCGCGGCGCGTCCTCCGGCCCCCAGCTCAGCGAGATCAGGCGCGGCTCGCGCCCCGGCGCGGCGGCGCGGCCGACCGCCTCGATCATCGGGTAGCCTTCGGCGAGCGCCGCGCCGGTCACCGTCTCGACCTCGGCGCCGTGGGCGTCGGCCAGGCTCCGGGCCGCGGCCTCGATCTCGGCGGGGCCGAGATCGGCCGCCGGCGTCTCCACCAGCGCGCGGGTCAGCGCCACGGCGTCGGCGATGCGGTGCACCCTCTCCGCGTCCACGCCAGCCGGGCCGACGAGGCGCGCCTCCGGCAGGCTCTGCGCCTTGTAGCGGGTCCAGCGCAGGCGCGAGAGCAGCCAGCCGAGCGCGGCTTCCTCCAGATCCTCCGCGCCGAGTTCCGCCAGCGCGGCGTCGAGCGAGTAGCTGCCGGCGGGCGCGGTTTCGGCGAAGCGGCCGAGATGGAAGCGCGAGCGCGACCGGCTCTCGGCGTCGCCCCAGCCGAAGAGCGCCGCGGCGATGCCGCCGTCCTCGGCCGGCAGAACGACGCTGCGGCCGAGCTGTCCGGCGAAGCCCTGAGCCTCGGCCCAGCGCCGTTGCGCCGGCGTCAGCGCCGAGAGGGCCTCCTCCAGCCGGGCCTTCGGCACGAGGCGGAGCGGGACGGCGTCGTCGCCCGGACGGGCGAGGCGGTCGGCGGCTGGAAGCTCGGTCATCGGGGGATCCTGAACGTCGCGGCGGCGTCACCCTAGCGGGGCGCGGCCGGGGCGCAAGCCGAAGGGCCGCCGCCGGGCGCCGCTTCGAGGCGCGGCACGCGCCTCGGCGCGGCGAGGGGGGTCGATCCCCCCGAGCCGCGCGTCCCCCTCCGGGATCCGCGCGCCGGGGCCGCGGTGGCGAATCGGGTCGCGCCGGCCCATGTTCGCGTCAGACCCTTCCCTTGTCGGAGCGCCGCACCATGCAGAGCCGCAGCCCCTTCCTCGATGACCTCTCGAAGCTGATGACGAGCGCCGCCGGCGTGGCGCAGGGCGCCCGCGCGGAGGCGGAGACCGCCTTCCGCGGCATGCTCGAGCGCTGGATGTCCGAGGCCAACCTCGTCACCCGCGAGGAGTTCGAGGCCGTCCGGGAGATGGCGGTGAAGGCGCGCGAGGAGAACGAGGCGCTGAAGGCGCGCCTCGCCGCGCTCGAGGCCAAGCTCGGCTGAGGCGGGGTTCCGGCGGAGGATGCGATCCGGACCGGCGCCGGGAGGGGCCTTCGAGGCGCGGACCGCGCCTCGGCGGGGCGAGGGGGGTCGATCCCCCCGAGCCCCGCACCCCGCCGCAGGCCGCGCCGCCGTCGCTCGGCGTCCGAGGCCGGCCGCCGCGAGGAAGGCCATCGACCCGGGGATCAGGTCCTTGTCGCGCAGCTCCAGCACGAGGCGCGGCTCGGCCTCGATCTCGGAAAGCGCCCGGAACAGCGACGGCCAGAGGATCGTGCCCTCGCCGAGGCTCCAGTGGCGGTGGGCCGGGCGTCGAGGGTCTGCGCGTCCCAGGCCGTGAAGGGCGAGCGGATCACCATCGGCGTCGCGCCGAGCCGCTCGCAGACGTCGAGACCCTGCATCATCCGGCGGGTGACCACCTCGCGGATGCCGGCGTCCGCCGAATCGATGGTGAAGCCCCGGAACGGGCCGTGGATGCCGAGCCGGCCCTTGAAGCCGTCCAGCGCCTTCGCGGCCTCGGCCGCGGGCGTCTGCCCGTCGCCGTCGACGACGCCGGGCTGATGGCAGGTCTGCGCCTCGAGGTCGCGATCCATGTCGAACGGCCAGTCGCGACATCGCGCCAGCGACCCGACCGGCAGGCAGGCGCCGACGACGGGCGCCACGTCGTTGCGGCGGGCGTCTTGCATGGGGAGTTCCTCGGGTGACGTTCGGGTATCGTTCCGCCCGCTTCCGGTCATGGACGGGAGGCTCGGCTGGCGGCGGCGCGCGACGGGTGCGTGACGCTTCCGAGACGGTTCGGTCTCGTCTTCCGCGGGAGGCTCGACAGGTTCGAGAGTTGTTCATGCCCTGGCGCATCCGCGTTCCGGCTGTGATCGAAGCTTGACGAAGGCGCCGCGGCTCCGTCGCGGGGCCGGGCGGAGGGAGGGCCCGCGGAGGCGCCGGTGCGGCGTCGCCGGAAGAGCGTCCGACGGACAGCGAGGAGCCCCCCATGACCATCGCCCCCCACCCTCCGCAGGACCGCCGCCGGCCTCGCCGCGCTCGCGTCGACGGCGGCGCCCGCCCTCGCCCAGGGGGATCCGCGGCCCGTGTTCACGGTCGGCGTGCAGGATCTCGTGACCTCGGGCGCGCTCGACGTGATGCGCGAGCGCTCCGACGTCGGCGCGCGCCTGTTCCACTCGATCTTCGAGGGGCTCGTCGACGACGAGCGCCAGCGGGCCGCCCTGCCGCGGAAGCCGATGCCGGCGACCGAATGGCGTCGGATCGACCCGAGCACGGTGGAGCCGACGCTGCGCGAGGGCGTGACCTTCCACGACGGCGGCACGCCCGACGCCGAGGACGTGGTCTTCACGGTCTCGCCGGAGCGCTTCGGGACGCTGCCCGAGCGGCGCGCCGCGCAGGAGGCGGCCCGGGGAGCTGTTCACCGCCAACGTCTCCGGCGTGCGCGGCAAGGTCCCGCCGCCCGAGGTCGCGGCGATCTGCGAGCGCTCCCGGCCGCTGCCGGACCGGGGCGGGACGGTGGACGGGATGACCGTCCGCTTCGTGACGGCCCGGCCCGATCCGACGCCGGTCGGCCGCATCTCCCGCCACGGCTCCGAGGTCCACTCCGAGGAGGGCTGCCGCGCCGCCGAGAGCCGGCTGGCGCAGGCGCGGAAGCCGGCCGGCGCCGGGCCCTGTCGCGTGGTCGGGTTCGAGGACGACGACATCCTGCGCCTCGAGGCCTTCGACGACCACGGGCGCCGCCCCCGATCAAGGAGCTGCGCTTCGTGGTGGCGCCCGGGGTCGCGAGCCGCGTGAAGGGCCCGCTGTCGGACGAGTGCGACGTCATCGCCGACGTGCCGCCGGACCGGATCGAGATCGTCGAGGCGGCCGAGGGCTTTCAGGTCGTCGGCGGGCCGATCGCCGACCTTCGGCTGATGGTGTTCGACAAGACCGACGGCGCCATGCGCGACCCGCTGGCGCGCCGCAGTCCCGGGACGGAGCGGGAAGACCGAGAGAGCGACGCCGCCCCTGATGGCGCTTCGCGGCCTGACCGTGGATTTCGACGTCGGAGAGCGCGCCGTGCGCGCGCCGCACGGGGTCGACCTGACGCCGGAGCGGGGCCGGACGCTGGGCCTCGTCGGCGAATCCGGTGGCGGCAAGTCGATCGCCCGGCTCGCGGCGCCGGGGCTGCCCGGGGCGCTCGCTCCCGGTCGGGGCTCCGCGACGTTCGAGGGGCGCGAGCCGGTGGGGATGCCGGCTGACCGGCATCCGCGGCGGGCGCGCGTCGCCGATCTTCCGGGACCCGCCGAGCGCGCCGAACCCGGTGCAGCGCATCGGCCGGCGGATCGGCGGGGCGCTGCGGCCGCATCGCGGGCTGAGCGGGCGCGCCGCCATGGCCAAGGCCGGGCGGCTGCTCGACCGCGTCGGCATCGCCGACGCCGGGCAGCGGCTGAACGAGCATCCGCACGAGCCGTCCGGCGGGATGACCCAGCGCGCGATGATCGCGATGGCGAGGCCGGCGAGCCGGACCTCGTGCTCGCGGACGCGCCGACCGCCGCCCTCGACGCCGCGATCCAGGCGCAGATCCCCGACCTGCTGCGCGAGATCCGGGACCGGACCGTGATGGCGCCGGGGCCGATCTCGCACGATCCGGGGCGTGATCGCGGACATGGCCGGCGAGGTGGCGGTGACGTGTTCCGGCCGGGTGGTGGATCTCGCGGAGGCGCGGCGCCTCTTCGCCTCGCCCGCCCATCCCCACACCCGCGGGCCGATGGCCGCGCTGCCCGGGATCGAGGGGCCGAAGCGGCGGCGGGAGGCGATCCCCGGCTCGGCGCCGCCGCCCTGCAGGCTGCCCTCCGGCTGCGCCTTCGCGGTGCGCCGCCCGCATGTCGACGGGATCCGCGAGCCGGCGCCGCCGGCGCTCCGCGAGGTTCCGGGCGAGGCGCCGCGCCTCGCCGCCTGCGCCCGGCTCGCGGCGCTGCGCCCCGCCGCCAGCGCCCTGCCGGCGCTGCGCCCGCCGGCGCGGCCGCCGTCAGAGCCGCCGGGCGGAGGGGTCGAGGCATCTGCGCGATCCTGGAGGCCGAGGGCCTGAAGCGGCACTGCCGCGTCACCGTGCCGGGCGGCCTGCTCGGCCG
>Ga0102943_1000780_pt1 | contig 20756 bp, 21 predicted proteins | sample SalPonC_black_MG_FD_78174 | JGI IMG/M metagenome (GOLD analysis project Ga0102943, IMG submission 78174) | Salt pond soil microbial communities from South San Francisco under conditions of wetland restoration - Salt Pond MetaG... | ecosystem: Environmental > Aquatic > Marine > Intertidal zone >...
GTTGTAAAATTAATGTATTAGTTAAAGTAGATGAAGATACCATTATTGATTTGGATCATTTAATGTTTATTCTTTCCTGATTTTAATATTAGAGTCAAAAATAAATAGATATAATAAACTCAAAGTTATGATAGAATTATTAGAAGATGTTAGTGATGAATTGGCAAATCCAGAAACTGTAATTATTAAAAATAAATATTATCCATCTGGACTTAAAGAAAAAGATACATATTCATATTATATGAAAAATAAACAACTTATTTTAAAACAAACAAATGATCGTGAAATAATGTTGTTAATTCATATTGGTATTAATCAACCAGTAATTAGACGAAGAACAAAAGATGGATTTATTAAATTAACGTCTTCAAATTATGAAAAAATAATTCATGGTCGAGTAGTAACTGTATACTCAACCATGAGACAACAAGAAAATATTGGAATTGTTGATGTAGATTTTCATAATTTTAAAGTAGCAAAACAAGCAACAATGGAAGTATATGATTATTTATATGAAATATATAATCATCCAAAAATACGATTTTCTGGTAAAACGTCTTTTCATATTATAATACCATTCAAAAGACGTCAACATATAGATGATATTCGAATAGTACTTAATAAAAAATTACAAAAATTTAGTAATAAATATACTATTGGTGAAACAAGAAGTCAAACAAAAGTAAATTTAGATTTATCAATCAATAAATTTAGAGGTGCTTTTACAACACTTCATGCATTATCACCAATTGGATTACGATGTATGGAAGTACATCGATTACACATGGTAAAATTTACCCCACATATGGCAAAAATATGAATTATATAATTGAAGCAATACGTAAAGTTATTGCAACTAATAAATTTGTAATTCACGAACATTATGCAGATAGAGCAGGTTTACATTACGATATTAGAATTGAGTATAATGGAGTTTTAAAAAGTTGGGCAACTAAAAAAGCACCAGAATTAATTGAAATTCCATCAAAAAAAATTCAATTATTTCAAACACCAGATCACGATTTTAATGAATGGATTAAATTTACTGGTAGAATATCTAGTGGAGAATATGGCGCAGGTACAGTTAAAATATGGGATACTGGTAATGTAAAGATATATAAATGGGAAAATAAAAGTAAAATACTTGATTTTAATGGTAAAAAAATTAAAGGTAAGTATGCAATTATTCAACCTAAACCAAAAACATTTATGATGTTAAAAATGGTGAAATAATATGAATATATACCAAATATTATTCGAAGCACAAAAAGTTATTAAAAAAGTAACTACTCCAAATTTCAAGGTTGATGATTATAAAAATCCAGATAAAAAAGATATTGTTAAAGATAATAGTAATCCAATATATCGTTCTAAGAAATTACCTGGTGGTGAAGTAATTCGATTTGCTGTAATGAAAAAGTCAGGTCCTCAAGGTGGAAAAACAAAAGCTACATCTTTTTGGAGACCTAAGAAATGAGTAATATAAAACAATTAGTACTGGAAAGTATAAAAAATACATTTATGATTCCATTAACTGAAGAATTAAATTATATTATTGAATTAGCAAAACCAGAATTAAACGATAACGAATATGCTGTTGCTCGAATTGAAAAACATAAAGAACGACGTTTAAATCCAAAAACAAATCGTATAAAAAAATTCAAAACTACGAAATGGTTAAAAACAACTATTCCTCCTGAAGAACGAACACTTAAAAATTTACCTCGAGATTCAAATAAAAAAGCTAAAGTTAAATTTCAAGACTGGCTTGAATTAAAGAACGGTTCACGTTCACCTCATTCAGTTGGTCAAGCTCCCGATGGAACATGGTATGGATGGAGTCATCGTGCTATTGCTGGATTTAATATAGGTAAAGAAATAAAAACATCTAATATTATCGGTAATAAACATACTTATGGTAGTGATATTGATAAAAAATATCATGAAATATCAAAAAAAGATGGATATGAAGTTGCTGATAAATGGAGAGATAATCTACCTTTTACTCCATACAAAATCAAAACTGATGAAGAAGCATTTCAACACGCCGAACGGTTCGCAAGGGATGTAGCATGATTTCAATTAGAATAGTAACTGGAGATACATTAATATGTATGATACAACAATACCATTACATAGGCAAGGAATAAATGAACGTATATGTTACATATGTGGTGGATTAATTGAATTTGTAATTGATGAAAATTCAAAAGTTGGTGATTATACTGAAACAATTTGTGACGGTGGTTATTGTAATGAATGTTGTAACTACCTTCGAGAAGAATATGAAAAAGAAACTGGAGATAAACTGAAATGAAATTCGTATATGTTGGAGGAAGTAAAGCATTAGCGGATGGTATTAAACATGTTGGTCAAGATGTACAGATTAATGAAAATAATCCATTTCAAACATGTCTTTTAAACCAAGAAATTGAAGCTAGAAAGAAAACTGACTATAACCAACCGATAATTGAACAAACTAAACAGGCATTAATATCTATTATTGATGGATTAAAACAGCAAAATTTTGATCATTCAACTCTCAGTGTAGCTATGAAACATATTCGTGGCTATAAAGAAAAATATATTGATACAGTTCCTGGATCTGAACTTTATATGGATTCAGGAGGTTATTCAATAATTGTTGGTGATGTAAATCCAACAGATGTTGGAAGATTTATATATTACTATAATTATTATTTAGAAAATGAACGTAATGTTTATGATTATATGTTTTCACTTGATATACCAGTATTTTTGGCATACCCTGAACATAATACATATGATGCTATATATAAATACAATAAACAATCATTATCAGCATCGCGTGATATTTTAATAGCACATCCAGAAATACAAAAGAAATTTTATTTTATTCACCAATTCAAAGTACATGGTCAATATGACATATGGACGAAGTTATACAAAGAATTAGAACTAAAAAAATACATAAATAACTGGGCTATTGGTGGAATGGTAGGACTTCGTGGGATTCTTAGAAAAGATCCTAATTCTACAGACATTAGTTTTAGTCCATTCACAGCATTAGCATATCGATCATTTTTCGATTATATAAATTCTGATAGTGTAGATAATGATTTTCGATTACATTCGTTGGGTGTGTATATTAGATATGATCGTTTTCAATTGACACTACTTGAAAAATTATTTCAACGGTATCGTGTCGAATTAGAAGGTAATAAAACATGTTCTGCACAAATGTTTCTCACATATGATTCTGTTAATTACATGAGAACAGCACAACTTAAAGTAAGAGATTTATTAGTTTATCAATTTAAAGATAATAAACTCATTACACATCCACAAATTCAAACTCTTGATAATTCAATTTTGAGAGAAGTTTATAAAACATATTATGATGATATGAAAATAGATATGGCTAATCTAATAGCCAACAAAATGCTTCATAATATCGATACTTTTACTCCAGTTAATGTTTATTCAAATAAACAGCTGGATTATTTTTTTAATTATGTTATTGAAAATTATAACATTATTGATATGTTTTTTACTTCTGGTAATTGGGAAACATTAAGTAGAAAATTAAATAATTTCCTACTAACAATGAGTGCACAATATCCAACATTATTTAATTCTAAATTAATGAAATGTATTACTGAAAACTTTAGAATTACATATATATTTCATCATTGGTATCAAACAAATCGTAAAGAAGAAAAATTAAATGAACTCGTTAATGCTTTTATTAATAAAATTGGTTTTCCGGCGAAATTGGGGTAATATATGGGAATGATAAAAAAATATGTTAAAGATCATCAGTTAATAGTTAATCAGACATTTGCTAATTGTTCTACTGAAATTAAACATGTTTCAAAAAGCATACTTAATGCATTTGAAAATAATAAAAAAATATTAATATTTGGTAATGGTGGATCAGCTGCTGACGCTCAACATGTAGCAGCTGAATTTACAAATCGTTTTGAAACTGAACGTAAACCATTACCAGTATTAGCATTAACCACAGACACATCTGCATTAACCGCAATTGGTAATGATTATTCATATGAACAAGTATTTTCAAAACAAGTAGAAGCATTTGGTTTACCTGGAGATATTGCTATTGGGATAAGCACTAGTGGTACATCAAAAAATGTGATACGTGCCATTGAAGTTGCTCAACAACAAAACATGAAAACTATTTTATTTTCAGGAAAAATTAATGAATTTACAGAAATACTCGAAAAACTTGATCATTTAATTGCAGTACCAACAACAAAAACTGCACGAATACAAGAAGTCCATATTTTAATATGGCATATCATTTGTGGTATTGTTGATAAACATTATGAGGTTTCTGAATTATGACAATTTTACTAAATGAATTAGCAGTAGGTAATGCATTTAAAACAAATGGAGAAATTGCATTTCGGTGTAAAGGTAAAATTTCTCCAGATTATCTACCAATAATTCCAATTAAACAATATTTTTTAATAAGTAAAAATGCTGAAGTAATGCCTATTTCAGATGCAACAACATTTACATCTAGTCAAGATCGTCAATCTAAAAAATCAATTAATACGGTTCAAGTTGGAATGGTTGTTTGGACATGTAATCCATTTGGATTAAACCAATATATATTAGTAACAAAAAACATCCGTAAAGATGTTATGATGGTAGCAGCATTGGGTGAACCACGTTTAATGAATGCCTCGTCTAGAATTGTAGATCTTGGATCAATTAAAAATTATAGTGGTCCAAGTATAGCATATGATCAATTACGTCTATGTCCTAATTGTCTAAATAAATCTTATGTTGCATCACCTGTTGACGAAGAAGATAATACATTTCTCATTGGAGAATGTTATAATTGTAAATGTACAACTAAAATTTCATGGTGATAAAATATGAATGATGATAAAGTTACACCAAAAGATGTTGACAAATATATTGATAAATGCGTCTGTCCAGAATGTGGCATTGAAGATGAATTAGGAATTAATGATACATCTTGTGAAGAAAAGAAATGTAAAAAATGTGGAGTATCAATGATGGCTTCTTTAAAAGAACAAAATGAAGCGATTCTTAAACGAATAAAAGAAGAAAAAACAATAGAAGGAAAATTTAAAATATTAGTTGATTCAACTGATTTTACTCTATCTAAACACACAAAAATGAATAAAGCCGTTAATAGCAGTGAAGAAGATATGGATGAGGTTGAAGAAAACGGATTATTTAATCAAATAGATAAAGTTAATAAAGATATCGATTATAAAAACAAATACCATTGTAATAAATGTGGTATTGTTATTTCTGCAGCTACTTATGAGGATGAAGATATTTGTCCTAAATGTGGTGATGATTTTATTATTCTTGAAAATAAAGTGTTTTTAAATAATGAACGGCGATTTATATGTCCTCAATGTTCTGCTAGTTATAAATATACAAAAATTAATGAAGATACATGTCTTTTTTGCAATTCATTAATGACAGTTTTTGATAAACCTGAAATTCGTAAATCTAAAACGGCAATTCCAACTGAATAAGGTTATGTTATGGATTATAATTCTAAACTGTATATTCATCAATTAATCTCAACCATACAAGGTGAAGGTGATTTAATTGGTGTTCCTTCTATATTGTTACGATTAGCTGGTTGTAATTGCAGATGTTCATGGTGTGATACAGCATGGTCATGGACTAGTAAAGGAACAATTGAAATTACATCTGAAAATATTGATAATTGGCTTAAAGAACTTAACCGTTTTAATAATAAAACGTGTAGAAACTTAATGATTACTGGTGGTGAACCTTTTCTATATGCTGATAATCCATTATTTAATAAATTATTACGTTATTCTAATTTCGAAACAATTGAAATTGAAACTAATGGTTCATTAATAACTAATGATCATCTTAAAAATTTACCATATAATGTTAAATTAAACATTAGTCCAAAACTAGATGAAAAATGGTATACTCTTGGAACTAAAAATTTCCATCATATGATTGTTATGCGGGATGCAATTCTCTCTTATAAGAATTCAATATTTAAATTTGTAGATGATCCTCAATATACTAAAGATGTAGAAGATTTCATCAAACAAATGAATATTCCAAATAACAAAATATACATGATGCCTTTAACACCAATACGCTCTAAATATAGTGATAAACGTGATTTTTTAGACGATGTTAAAATATCAAGTTTAAAAACATTACGATACTGTATCGAAAAAGGATATACATTTGTTCCAAGACTACATTTGTATTTATTTGATAATGAAGAAGAAAAAATATAATTAAATATGATGAGGGGAATCTTATTCTCCTCATCATTTATTTAGGTAATAAATATGCGATTACAATTACTTGATGTTGATAAATTTGTACAACGAAACAAACTTAGTGAAGTAACATCTACCAATATTTATTCAATAAATAAAAATACATTTGATCCTAAAGGATTATGGTCTGAAGAAATTTTTGGTAATGTTGGAAGTGATACAAGAAAAACAAAATTTGCATATATTGATTTAGGATGTCAAATTATAAATCCTGTTTTATATGATATGGTAACAGGAATTTGCACAGAATTACGAAATATTCTTAACGAAAACAAACATTATGAATTTAAAAATGGAAAATTTATCGAAACAGAAATTGGTCAAACTGGATTAATGTATTTTATATCAGTATTTGATGATATTAAATTTGAAGATCTAGCAAAAAGCAATAAACAAGATATTGCTAAATATTTAGATAAAAATAAAGATCAAATTTTAATTAGTAAACAATTAATTCTTCCAGCTGGTGTTCGTGATTTAAGTTTGACTCAAACCAAAGGTAAACAATTTTCATCTGAAATTAATGAACTGTATGAAAAAATGTTACTATTAGTTTCACAAAGATCATCACAATCTGAAGGATTGGCTGAAATGTTTACTGGATATATTCAAAAAACAGCTATTGCTATTTTTAAATGGGTTCAATCAAAAGTCAAAGGCAAACAAGGATTATTTCAAGGAACAATGTTAAAAAAGACTATTGATTTTTCAGCCAGACTTGTAGCAATATCAGATCCTAATATACCTTTGGGAACAATTGGTATACCATGGCACGTAGTTATAACATTATATCAACCATTTTTTATTCATAATATTTTTAAAAATGAACGAGCAAAAGAATTAATTGCTGAGTTTATGCATATTGACATTGATGAAATTAATGATCATAAATTACAAGAATTTAATCAAAAAATTAATAAATATCCAGAAAAAATTTCTGGCGAACTTAAAGATGAGATACTAAATATTGCAAGAATAATAACCAAAGATAAAGATATTTTATGTAAACGAGATCCCGTAGTATCAAGAAATTCATATTATTCAGCTTCAATACAAGTATTACCCAGTGGTCACGGTGCAGTTGTTAATAGTTTAAGTGTAACTCCTCAAGGTCTTGATTTTGATGGTGATACAATTGCATTATTTCCAGTGTTTACAAATGAAGCTCTTAAAGAAGCTAAAAAAATGAATCCTGCGAAATCGAAATCATCATGGAAAGATCCAATTTCAAGTGGTCATCATTACCCATTAACACTTGATCCAATTTCAACAATCTATGCTGCAACAAAAGAGTAATAATCATGGATAATGAAAAAATAATTAACGAAGTGTTTGGTGGACAAAATAAACATATCACTTCAGGAAAAGTTTCAAATCCAGGAACACATTTACAAAACTCAAAAAATAATGTAAATGTTCGTAGAGGAACAGTACCGACAATTACACGTGATTCTGAATTTCATAAATCTCATCTTACTAAACGACTTCGTAAACCAGATATAGTTCCTAAAGGTTGGCAGAATTTAATGATATCGAATGTTAAACATGGAAATGTTAATATGTTCATTAATGTTGCGCCATCTGCTGGAAAAACATATCCTCTATTAAAAGCATATCGTGAATTGCTTAAAAATGCTAAACCTGGTCGTATTCCAAAAATAGTGTGGGTAGCTGAAACAAAATTATTATCTGCACAAATAACTCGAGAATTACAAGAAACATTATATGAAGCTTTAATTGAAGGTGATATACCAAAATTTATGGTAGCTCCATTTTTTAAAGATATACCAGATTTCGATAAATATAACGATTTACGATCAATTCCATTAACTCCAAATCAAACATATCGAATTCGTGAAATGATTAAAAGTTGGACAGGAACAGTTATGCAAGCAACAGCAGAAGCTGATCCTCCAACAAAACATTCAATTGCAATTACATGTACATATTCATTTGCAACAAAAATGATTAAAGAATATAATCCTGCATTAGTTGTAATTGATGAAGTTCAAGAACGATTTAAACCAGAATTAACTTCGGCTGGTTCAGAATCTGATAAAGTACGTCATTTTTTTAATAATGTTATTGCTGCAGATAAATCACCTGGAACATCAATAGCTATATTAACCGGTTCAATGAATCATGTAACTGGTAAATATATTGTATCATATTTAAATAATTATGTAAATTCAAAATTTCAATATATTGATTTTACATCAAATAGCCCAGGGAGTATGGGTGAACGAAATAGAGCTTTTATCAAGGTATTACCAACTGATTTAACCAGAAAAGAAATACCATCTTTGATTATAGATCAAATTAAAGGCAAAAACCAAAATAATCTTATTGCAATATTTAGTAAAAATGCAATTATTAAAATAACAGAAGATGTTGTAAAAAATACTCCGTCCAGAAATATGGCAGCTGTAATAGGTATTCCAGATTCAAAACTCCGTGATAAGTATATGTCACAATCACGAACATTACATGGATTAGATAATAAAAAACCAGAAGAAACATTAGGATCTTCAGCAAAACGCACAAAAGAACGTGGAACACCTGAATATTTATATGATTTATATGTAAATATGAAAGATCCGGATCTTAAATCTGCAATTGAACATGGATTTGGATATATTATTGCAGGCGATGAAGCTAAAGGTCGTGTTTATGATAATGATGATATTTATTTAGTTGAAGAATTATTTAAACGTGGATTAATTTATACAGTTTTAGCAACTACTACAGTTGGTGTTGGTGTTAATCTTAAAGTTCGAGCTTTATATATACCAAAAATTGATGTTTTTAGTCAGGATATTGGAGGTATGAAACCGATGTCAGCTTCATCGTTAGCACAAATGGTTCATCGTGTTGGACGAAAAGCTGATGAAAGTGGCGTTGTATATTGTAATAAATCTGATATCGATTTAATTTCAAAAATAATGAAAAGTGGTGATCCATCAAAACACGTCGATATAATACCATTTAGTGGTAAAGGTTCAACTGTATCAATAATGGATCGTTTTAAATATGCACGAGCAAAATGGTATCAAGATACTACTATTTATAAACTAATTACACAAAAGGATGTATAGTAACATGGAACATAGTGAAAATGCACTAGCTGTATATAAATCATTATACATGAATGAAAATGAAACTACAATTGACGATGTTCACAGAAGAGTTGCAAAATGCATTTCGCAATCAGACGAACAATTTAAATTATTTAAAGATATACTTGATGAAAATAAATTCAGACCTAATTCACCATGTTTAATTAATGCCTGGGAAACTGAAGAAGATAAAACTCATTATAATAATAACCTCGTTGCGTGTTTCGTTGTCGGTCTTAAAGATGAAATGAAATCAATCATTGATATGTGGAATACTTGTGCTACAGTTTATGCTGGTGGTGGAGGTACAGGTTTTTGCATTTCAAATCTTCGTGAAGCAAAAGCACCAATTTCTATTGGTGGTAAAGCTAGTGGACCCATTGAATATCTTAAAGTTGTTCAATCAATATCTGATACTGTTAAAAGTGGTGGTAAAGCTAGACGTGCTGCTAATTTGGCATCGTTTTGGTATAAACATCCAGATATTATCGACTTCATTCAATGTAAGAAAAACAATAATTTTTCAGCAGTTAATATTAGCATTTTAGTTGATGATGAATTCATGACATTCGTTGAAGAAGGTAAATGGGATGAAAAAATAGAATTAAGAAGTCCAAATAAAAATACATTAATTAAAACTGTAACAGTTAAAGACATATGGAAACCGTTAGTACAAAATGCATGGGAAAAAGGAGATCCTGGTTTATTATTTTTTAATTCAACCAATGACACTAATCCATTACCTTCAAAAGGTGATGTAAGATCGACCAACCCATGTCTTCCAATTTGGGCACCAATTAAAACTAATGATGGATACAAATATTTATATCAATTAAATAATTCAATTCATATTGATTCATCAAATAGAGAATGTAGTGATGTTTTTAAAACCGCTTCTGATGAATGTGTATATCAAATTGAATTACAAAGTGGATTATGTTTATATTTAACTGGAAATCATTTAGTAACTCAATCAAATGACATAGATATTGAAGTTGATAAATTAAATATTGGTGATCCAATTCAAATGGATTATACACCGATTGAATATATCGAATCTATATCTGAACAAGAAAAAGGGTTTATTGCAGGCATATTATTTGCTGATGGTGCATTATTTACAGATAATACTAAACATAAAATTGGATGTTCTTTTTCATTAGGTGATAAAGAATTATTATTTGAAAATGAATTCATAGCACCAATTCGTAAACATCTTTATGATGAATCATTAACATTTAAACAACATCATCAAAATGATAATTGTAAAATTTTAAGATTAAATAAAGATTATCATATTAATTTAATCATTGATAATATATTTAAAGCTGAAAATAAATCCAATTTTGATTTATTTCAACATACACCATCGTTTCAACTTGGATTTATTAATGGGATGATATCTTGTGATGGTCATATATTAAATAATTCCAGATCCAAAACAGTTAGTATTAATCAGTCTGGAAATAATGGTTATCGAATTCTTAAACAAATTCAATTATCATTATCGGCATTCGGTGTTTATTCTAATTTAAATCTATGTAATAAAGGTAAAATGGATCCAAAAGGTCGAGGATTTTATCGAAATCCATCATACCGATTAGAAATTACTGATGTTAAAGGATTATCTAATATTATTACATTAGTTCATGAATTTAAACAATCTGAAATGATAAAGTGTATTGCTGAATATGGACCACATAAAGATAAACGAATCGAAACCCTTAAAAATAGTCAAAAAATTAAATCTATAACTGAATTTAGTTATGAAGATGTTTTTGATATTAATGTTCCAGATGGAGAACATTTTGTAACTAGTGCAGGTGTTGTACATAACTGTGGAGAAGTACCACTATTCGATGATTCATGTTGTGATCTTGGATCAATTAATTTGAACAAATGTTTAATATTAAAAGATAATCAAGACAATGGTAATAAATATAAATTTGATTATTCAATTTTAGAAAATATTGTAAAAGTATCTGTTGAATTTCTCGATCAAGTAATTGACGTAACATCATTTCCAAATGATCGTTTTAAAAAAACAATGACAACAACTAGACCACTAGGATTAGGTCTAATGGGTTTTGCCGATATATTGTATAAAATGAATATTCCATATGGATCTGATGAATCAATAAAACTATTTGAAATAATTTGTCAAAATATAACAATTAAAGCATTAGAACATTCAATAGATTTAGCAGAATCTAAAGGTAGTATATCACTAGGTAAAGATAAAAAAGTTATTAAAAAATTACTAAAAGATCATGGAGTATCAAATAAATATCTGCAGAAATTTGATAATGTAGGTATTAGAAATTCTCATGTTACTTCTTTAGCTCCTACTGGTAGTATTTCTATTTCTGCGGATTGTTGTTATGCGTTTGAACCAATGATGGCTTTAGTTTGGGAAAAACCATTAACTGATCGAAATCAAACATTAAAATTTGTTAATGAAGAATTTCTTAATAGATGTCATGCTGAAGATATTGAATTAACCGATGATATCATGAATGAAATTATTGACAATAACGGCAGTATTCAAAAAATAGATTATTTTCCAGAATCAATTCGTAATATTTTTGTAACGGCCCATGATGTTGGTTGGAGTAAAAAAATTGATATGCAAGCAGCTGGACAACGGTATATTACCCTTGCCATTTCATCAACATGTAATCTTCCAAATAATGCGACTTTTAGTGATGTTGAAAAAGCATATATAAAAGCTTGGAAATTGGGTCTTAAAGGTATAACTGTTTATCGAGATGGATCATTAGATACTCAACCAGTTAATTTTGGTAAAATTCGTGATAAAGATGGTGACATTATTGATGAAAAAGATCCATCAATAAAAGCAGAACCGATTAATCTTCCAAATAAACGACCAGGTACTACTGTTAAATTTAAAAGTCCTCATGGATCTGTATATATTACATGTAATAAATATAAAGGTGAAATTGTAGAATTGTTTTTATCAATGGGTAAATCTGGACAACTTGAATCGTTATTGATTAAAAATCTATCTAAACAGATAAGTAAATCACTACATCATCGTGTTCCAATTGAAACTATTCTTTCCCAAATGGAAGGTGAAGGTGGACATCCATTTTGGTTTATGTTAGATGAAGATAAAGTAAATGGAAATGGTGATAAAGGTATTCGAGTTAGTGCAGAATCTGTATTAGATGCCATTGCTAAAATGGTTCGATATCATTTTGTTGAATTACCAGTTGATGGATATTGTTTAAATGACATTGAAGGTAAAAAAATAGATACCTCTTTGGAAATTTGTCCAGTGTGTCGAAATCGTACTTTACAAAGATCGGCTGGTTGTAGAGGTGGATCATGTATTGATCCAACTTGTGGATATTCAGCCTGTGGTTAAGACTTTCATATATATACAAATATAATAAAAAAAGAGGAACACAAAAAATCGTGTTCCTCTTAAGGACATATTATGAGCAAGGATATTTCAACTATTGAAGAAGTTTATGAAGAACTGAAAAAAAGTTCAGTTCAAATATCCGATGTATATTCATTTACACATCGAATTAAAACAAAAAATAAAGCGGTTAATATGTCATTGGGTAGAATATGGTTCAATTTATTACTACCTGATAAATTTAAACGTTTAATAAACGAACCAATAAATAAAAAGAAATTATATTCAATAATTGAAGAAATTACTGATGTTACAGATGCTGAAACCACAGCAGATACATTAACAACATTAAATAAAGAAGCGTTTAGACTGTCAGCAATAATACCACAATCAATAGATATCAATAACATATTGGTATCTGAAAAAACAAAAAATGAAAGGAATAAACGTTTAAATAAAGACACTCCACTTGAAAAATATTCTTCAGAATTAACTAAATTATCTGAAGAATATGTAAATGAAGAAATAGATGAAAATAGTGGTATTGCAAATATTATTAAATCTGGATCAAAAATCAGTTCTACTGATTTAGGTGTATTACAACTATCGAAAGGACCAACAATTGATATTGAAGGAAATATATCTGATCCTGTAACATCTGCATTGTCTGAAGGTTATGATGGTAAAGAATATTATACAACTGCTGCAGATGCAAGAAGATCTTTATATATTCGTGCAGTTGGTACAGCTGAACCTGGATATCTTGCTAAAACTGTTGTTTTTGCAAATTCAAATACAAAATCATCGAAAAAAGAAGATTGTGGAACTAATAAATATTTAGAAATATTTATTAAACCAGGCATGGAAAGATATGTTATTAGTAGATGGATGCTTAATCCTCGTACTGGAAAACTTGTTGAAATTAATGAAGATTCTAAAATTGTCAATAAAGTAATTCAATTACGAAGTCCAACATATTGTAAAACTAAAGATGGAATTTGTTCGATATGTTATGGAAAATTAGCCAAAAATTTAGACACAAAACATATTGGATTATTGGCAGGTAGTGCTGTAAATACTGCTGGTATTGAAGGTTACAGTATGAAAGCAAGACATCAAAGTGTAACTGTAAATATTAAAGAAGTCGATTTCACTAAAGACATATTATGAAAATTCCAAAACTTTTTTTAGTTAGTAAAATCAATTCAGATTTAACTAAAACACCATTATTTGTAACAAACGATAACGTTTTTGGTGTTAATTACTTCAATCAATGGAAAAAAGTAAATGGTTTAGATGATGTATTATGTCAAGTAACACCAATTGAATTTATTCATTCAAAATTATCTGAAAAAACAGACATACCAACAACTCAATTTGGAGACAACAATGACAATTGAAAAGATTTTATCATTACCGGAAATGGTTAGAAATGAAGATGATACTGCTTATGTATATCCCGAAGATTATCAAGATAAACTATATGCTTTTGATGGGAAGTATGTTATTCTTCGAGGAAACACTAATGAATCTATACCCAAAGAAATTTTAGATCGTGTAATTGAAACTAAACTTGAAAATTTAGATATTGAACAAATACCTTTTGATTTATCAAATGATGAAACTGCACTTAAAATAATTGACAATAGAATTACCGAAGCATTAGCCGATTCTTTTAATAATATTAATCGGGTTATTGATAATGTTAATGATAAACTTGGTAGTACATTAGAATTAAAACATTTACAAGAATTTCGTCAACAAATCGAAGCCACAATTAACAATATGTTTGAAGATCGTGGTAAAATGATTGAGGGTTTCGATGTTAATGAATTTATGAAAGATTTTAATTTAATAACCGTTAAATTAAATGAACTTGAAGAAACAGTAAATAGCTTTGGTGAAAATAAAGAATCTGTTAATATCAATGAAGAAACTATTAAACAAATTATTTCTCAAGAATTAAATTCATCGGTTAAAAAGATTGTTTTACAAGAACTAACTGTAGTTCATGAAAATCTTCCAAATATCGTTAAAGATATTATTGATCAAACAGATTTACCAAAAGCAACTGTTAAAAGTGTTTCTTCTGAAAATACTAAATTAACATTGGGTCAGCTTGTTGCACTTAAAGAATCTGGTTATTCAGTACAAGAAATTAAAGATTTAAAAGAAGAAGGTTTAATTTAAGAATATAGGTGACTGAGTAACATATTAAAATTAGTATCCGGAACTGATGGAGATATGATGAAACCGGACTCGACTCAGAATGGAGATAGTTCCACAAGAAGCAATATGAGGATGTAGACAATAACTGCAGATAAAACTAATCCAATAGAATTGTTGTTTCTACCTCTCAGTCACCTATTTTAAAGGTGATATATGTTACAATTAGACGATGTATTTGATATTGAAAAAAATCAAATAAAATGTAAAATACCTTGTGAAATAACGGTTAATGAAAGAGATTATGATGAGAGATCATTTATCGAACAATCAGATAAAATAGCATTACCTGGTATTTTAGATTTTTATGTTCCATCACATGATACAACTGTCCAATTTGCAGTAACATTTTCAGTTAATCTTCATAAAACTGAAAATACTGACAAAAATCGAAAAATGACAACAATACATTATGAACCCGGTAATGTTGTTATTGATAAAGACTATGTTGAAATAAAAACGGATATTGGATTATTAACAAGATTGTTACATGGTAATATTAAATATGTTAATGATCCTAAAACCCTAATAAATATGATTTATGATATAATACCTTCAATTGATTTGGTTCATATTGAATTAATTGTATCGAATATGTTTCGACGAGAAACTAATACTCAAGAACGATGTCGAATTAAAGGTAATTATAATAATGCTATAATTATTGGACAAAAAAATCAACCATTTGAAGATAGCTGGATGTCAGCATTAGCGTTTCAATATATTGATAAAGCAATATCACAAGGTTTAGTTCAGGGAAAAAGTTCAGAAAAAAATCCAATTGAAAATATCATTACTGAAGATTTTAAAAATTTATAATTGGAGCTGTTATGCATAAAGATAAATTAATAATAAATGATGATTTTACAACTATTGGAGGGCATAATAAACCTCCTAAAAAGAAAAAATCAGATAAAGACAAAGATGATGATAAAAACAAAACCAAAATTCCTCAATCTGAAAATGACGTTGATGGATTAACGTATATTGAAGAAGGTTAATTAAAATGGCTAAAAAAATCGATCTTTCTGGAAATAAAATTGGTAAATTAACTGTTCATAGAGAAGCTGAATCTAAAACAAAAACAACATATTGGCACTGTACATGTGACTGTGGTAAAAACATTAAATTATCTACACGTAAATTAAATTCTGGCAATACTAAAGATTGTGGTTCATGTAGCAAAACCCGTAAAGATAAAAGTAAATTTATCAAATAGGGGTCAATATGATTACACCAAAAACCCCAAAAAGACGCCCAAATAATCAAAAATCAAAAGGAAACAAATATGAAAGAGACACTGCTAAAAAATTAAGTATTTGGATGTTTTCTGATCCTACTATATTATACAAACATGAAGATTCTGGGGCTAGAAAAATTGTATATAATGGTGATATAACTCCAAAACATATATCCAAATATCCTTGGGATATATTTCCTTTTGTAATTGAATGTAAAAATGGATATAAAAATAATATTCCAACATTAATGAATCAAAATCATTTAAAAAAATGGTTGAAAAAGTTGTTAGAAGAAAGAACTGATGAACAACGTATTCCAGTATTTATTGCACAATATCATCATCAAATTCCAATTCTAATGACAACTATAATTTTAAGACATGGTTATATGTTGGCATTAGTAGTTAATACAAAAAATTCTAGTGAATTTTTTTATGTTTATAAATTTAATGATCTGTTAAAGCGTGATTTTTTATCCGTAATGCCAGATTGGTTTGAAGGTGTCATCAAAAAAGATGTCAACCAAGAAATTAATACTCAAAAAGATGAGAGTAAAATTAACGATTCGATATCAACAGAAGATGTTGCACTTGAAATCGCTTTATCAAATAAAAATAACAATGAAGCGATCGATCCAGTATTAGATGATAAACCATTAAGTAAAAAAGAACAAAATAAAATAATGGGAGAGATCATCGTAGACATTTTAGGTTTCACTGATGAGGAATAATAATGAATTCAAAACAACTAAATTATAGTTCAAAAGTTACAAATTTAACATTTACTAAACCCACTATAATTCATTTTGTTCCCGATTTCGGAACAACTAGTGCAGAAATAATTCATACATCTGGAATTGATTTACATAACTGTTATGCATTAATAACAAAAGCAAAATTACTTAAATTAGGTAGTAGATCTTTTAATGGAAGAAAGTTATTTCTTAATTCAAAAGAAACATTAGGTAAAAACAACGATGAACATTCATCGACTGTTAAAATACGTAGAGTATTACCTAAATCAATTCCACAAAATCGTTTCATAGTCTTAGACCATACATTAACATCACAGGCCACACAATATATTTCGGAATTAACTAGTGTTAAACGTGGATTAACTTTTTTATTTCAACAGTTATCCAAAGAGTTTAAATTCATTAAAAGTCAATTTCCAAATCATGAAAATATGATTGTATTTGGATTAGACAAAGCATCTGAGGATATTTCACTAATTGATATTCTTTCACGTTTAATAAGTGTATCAAAAGAAGATTTAAATATAAATTTTCGGGCATTTGATCGTTTTACAATGGCATCTGTCGCATTATCAGATAAATCATTAGTATTACCGATCATGGGATTTAATCCGAAAGGAAAAGTTATAGCATATAATTCAAATTTACAGTTTGTTAAAAAACTACAGAAAGAATTTACAATAGCAGTTAAAGATTTAACAAATGTAGATACAGTTAAATCAATTTCAAAAGATTCTGGTGACTCTGAATTATCTAAAGATATTTCAAAAGTATCATTAGATAAAAAAGTTAATGTACAAAATGATGGTGAAGTTAAACCTGTTGTTGAAATAAACAATCGTCAATTGTCGAAAATTCTTAGAAAATATAAAATCAAAGATAAAACAATTGGTGATAATATTAAAACAGCTTTAGATAACTTTATTGTTTCAAATGAAACTTTTGATGAAACTGATTTAGAAGAACAAATATTTAAAGCGATTCATTTAACAATATTTGGAACATCTGAAGTATCAGAAGAATATCGTGCAAATCCAGCTAAATTAATTTCAAAATTAGAAGAAATTAATACATATTCTAAAGAAATTAATATTAAAAATCTCAAAGATGAATATATTTGTGAACCATCCGATATTGTTAGTTTAGACAAAGTAACTGGATTAGTTCGACAAGAATATGAATTTTCTGAGAATATTCATAAAAATATCAAAACTCTTTTTAAATCATTAGAAAATCGTAAAGATAATCCAATTAAAATCGTTAGTTTTAAACATAAATATCAAGATGATAATTTAAATCGTGTAATTAATTATGAAATTACATTGAAAAATTTAGCTGGGGGTTATGATAAACCATATACAGTTAATGTTAAAGTTCCAGCATTAGTAAATGAACGATATTTTAAACTTAATGGTAAACAATATATATTAGCTAATCAACAATTTTTTGCTCCAATAACAAAAACTGCTCCTAATGAATGTCGTTTATTATCATCATTTGCAATGATGACTTTATCTGTTGAAAATCTCAAATTCAATATATCTGAATTAGAAAAAATTATTGAATATATTTCAGTTAAATATCCAGAATTAATTATTGAAATTGAAAAAGATAAAAACAGAATAGTTAATGCTAAATTCACAAATGGTATGGAAATTAATTTACTTAAATCTCCATATTATACAGATGAAAAATGTAATGTTATTAGTAAAGAAGGACATTATGTTGCTAAATATTTTGATGAAAATGTAGATGATGTTAATTTAAAGAATGGTATATCTGAATTTATTTATAATAAATTATTACTTGCTATACAATCAGTTAATCCTGAAGAAACACTTAATAAAAGTCAAAAATCAATACCATATATGCAAGTATATGTATCGGGTGTTAAAATACCAGTTATCATCTATATGTGGCAACAGATTGGACTCTTAAATGGATTAATTAAATTAAATTTAGATTATGAATTTCTTAAAAAAGATAATCGCAATAATACTAAATTTAAAAAAGCATTATATTTTGAAATGAAAAATGATGAGGTATTAGTCATTGATGTAAGTACACGACAAAAAGAATTACTTGCTAATGGATTACTCCTTATTGATAAACGTAAATTTCAATTTAATAAAGCGGATATTAATAATCCTGACTCAATTGTTGATTTTATTCAATCTAAAAATGGAACTCGTTCAATTTATCAATTAAACAATGCTACTGAAAATATTATTGATCCAATCACCAAAGATATTCTTGAATTTCAAGATAAACCTACAACAATGATTGGTTTGATTAGTGAAGAAATGATTGATAAATTACTTAATGATCAACCTGATAGTTTAACTGATCTTAAAATATATCGAAGTCGTCAAGCTGAAATAATGTTTAATTTATTATACAGTGAACTTATGATGGCTCATTCGACATATAAAAATAATTTAAATCAGAATGATGATACTTCTAAAATATTCCTTAAACCAAATTATGTTATTGATTGTTTACTTGGAGTTGATCCAAATTTAAGAGGTAATGCTGTTGTTGAACCAATTCAAGCATATACTCCTATAGATGAACTAAAACTTGCAACTAAATTAATTAAAACTGGACCACAAGGAATACCGAATATAAGAAGTTTCAAGAAAGAACACCGTAACATCCATCCATCCTATTATGGTAATATTGGTTTGTAATTAAGCCACTTTATACAGTGATGTATAATGACAATTCTAGTGAATTCAGGGGAAGCCTACGTCTTCGGATATGGTAATCCTGAGCCAAGCCCAGTTCGCTACTGGGAAGGTGCAACGACTATCCCAAAGACCCTTCATGGAGAGGGAGTACACTCAAGCGAGTGGAAGCGCTAGACATCTTTATTAATATGTTTAAAAAATTATGATATTTACACAACAAGATATAAATCGTTTTTATTCACATATAATAAAGATGAAGATATAGTCTAGTCTCATATGAAAATATGAGCAGTAATTTAATTACTGGGTATAGTTTAGCGAACTATATTTAATACTACGGCAAATGCGACAAGTGAATATCAACCAGTGGGTATTGTTAATCATATGACTTTAAATCCATTAATTTCAAATCAATATGGAAGTTATGGAACAAAAGACATTACAAAAGCATCTGGTTGGGATTTTGTGTCATTAGATGAATCGTTAGTTCCATTTATTAATGAAATGGATGCAACTCGTGCAATATTAGCATACACACATAGAGCACAAGCTTCACCAATTAAAAATGGTGATGTTCCATTAGTTGCAACAGGTGCTGAATTTATTGTTCCACAGATTGCATCAAAACGATTTCTTCAAAAAGGAAAACGTGATGGTAAAGTATTAGAAGTAAAATATAATAATTACGTTAAAGTAGAATATGATAATGGTGAAATAGATTATATTGATATTACACCACGACTTGCTACAACTAAAAGAGCATCTCATGTTAGACTTGGAATGAATACACTTGAACCTGGTAAAAAATTCAAAAAAGATGAAATGCTTGCTTGGACAGATAATTTTAATGGTGATGCATATGCATCCGGTAAAAATCTTAAAGTAGCAATTATGAATTATATGGGTTTTAGTCACGAGGATGGTTACGTAATTAGTTCTAAAACAGCATCGGAAATTCAAACTGAAGTTATTGAAGAAGTTAGTGTTATTATCCCTCCTGGTGCAAAAATCCATAACA
>Ga0102943_1000781_pt1 | contig 20748 bp, 15 predicted proteins | sample SalPonC_black_MG_FD_78174 | JGI IMG/M metagenome (GOLD analysis project Ga0102943, IMG submission 78174) | Salt pond soil microbial communities from South San Francisco under conditions of wetland restoration - Salt Pond MetaG... | ecosystem: Environmental > Aquatic > Marine > Intertidal zone >...
AGATGGGAAGACCGATGCTGATCTGCCAGGCCCAGGCGGCAAACGCCAGGCTGCCCATGGTCAGCCCGGAAACCAGGACCTGCCGGACCATCAGCCGGTTGAACATGCCTTCCGCCGGGGCACGGGGCGGACGCTCCATGGCGCCCGGTTCCCCCCGTTCGAAAGCGAGGGCAACGTCCTGGATGCCGTTGGTGACCAGATTGAGCCAGAGCAGTTGGACCGCCAGCAGGGGCAGGGGCAGCCCGCTGAACAAGGCCAGGCAGAACAGGACGATTTCGGCACCGCCGGTCGAGATCAGCAGGTAAACCACCTTGCGGATGTTGTCGTAGGCGATCCGGCCTTCCTCGATGCCGGCGACGATCGAGCTGAAATTGTCGTCGGCGACGATGATCGACGCCGTCTCCTTGGCGACGTCGGTGCCGGTGCCCATCGCCACGCCGATGTTGGCCCGTCGCAGGGCCGGCGCATCGTTGACGCCGTCGCCGGTGACCGCCGTAAAGTGACCGTTGTGGTTGAGGGCGTCGACGATCTGCAGCTTCTGCAGCGGAGAGACCCGGGCGAAAACCCGGGGGCGGCCGATCTCCCGGCGAAATGCCGCCTCGTCGGCGGCCAGTTGCTCCAACTGCGCCCCGCTGAGCATATCCGTCTCCGCAGTGGCCAGGCCCAGCTCCCGGGCGATGCCGAGCGCCGTCGCCGGATGGTCGCCGGTGATCATCACCACCTCGACGCCGGCCCGGCGGCAGATGGCGAGCGCATCCGGCACTTCCGGCCGCAGCGGATCGATGAAGCCGACCAGGCCGAGCAGGGTCAAAGGCGGAATGGCCGGCGGTTTCCGGTTGGCGGCCGCAGGTTCTTCTGCCATCGGTCCCTCAGCCACCGCCAGCACCCGATATCCGGCATGGGCCAGACGCAAGGCCGCCTGTTCCACCGCGGACCGATCCAGGGGCTCGGTCCCGGCATCACCCTCCACCCGGCTGCAGAAGGAGAGGATCTGCTCCACCGCGCCTTTGACGATGCAGCTGGGTTGTTCGGTGTGCAGAAAGCGCGCCGCGTAGCGCAGTTCGGACTCGTAGGGGATATCGGCAATCAGGGAGGTGCGCCGTGCTTCCTCCTCCGGGTCGAGGCCGAGCTTGTGGGCCAGGGCGAGCAGGGCGATGTCCATGGTGTCGCCGCTGTGGATCCATTCGCCGAGCGTCAGCTTGAGAGAGGCTTCGTTGCAGAGCAGGCCGGCCCGCGCCAACCGAAGCAGTCGTGGAAGAGCGACCTCATTCGGCGGCAGGTTCCGGTCGTCGCGAACTTCGCCGACCCCGGCATAGCCCTCCCCGCTGACCTGGAAGGAGGCTCCGTCCGGCAGCCAGAGGCGGCGGACCGTCTGCCGGTTGACGGTCAGGGTGCCGGTCTTGTCACTGGCAATGCAGGTGCAGCTGCCCAGTCCTTCGACCGCCGTCAGCCGGCGGACGATCACGCTGCGCCGGGCCATGCGGGTCGTGGCGATGGACAGGGCTACCGTCATGGCGACCGGCAACCCTTCCGGAATCGAGGAGACAGCCAGAGCTACCGCCATGAGGAAAACCTCGCTGAACGGCAGGCCCTGGCCGAAAGCGACGGCGGCCAGCAAAGTGATGAAACCGAGTACCAGATAACTGACCTGGCGGGCGAAGCGCTCCATGCGGATCACCAGCGGTGGTTTGGTGCCGGCCGTGTCGGCGACCGCCGCGGCAATATGACCGACCTGGGTCTGGCGACCGGTGGCGACGACCACGCCCGAGCCGCGGCCCCGGCCGATGCTGGAGCCGGCAAAGGCCATGCAGCTGCGTTCATTCAGGGATGCCTCGGCGGCATTGGCGGCCGTCTGCTTGGCAACGGCTTGGGATTCGCCGCTGAGCAGGGATTCGTCGATCGCCAGGCCGCGCACTTCCAGCAGGCGCAGATCGGCCGGCACCTTGGTTCCCGATTCGAGCAGGACGATGTCGCCGGGAACCAGGTCCTCGGCCGCCACCTCCACAACCTCCCCAGCGCTCCGTATCCGGCTGGTGGTCTTCAATAAATTGCGCAGGGAAGCGGCACTTCGTTCGGCTTTCCATTCCTGAAAAGTGCCGAGAGCGGCATTCAGAAGGATGACGGCGGCGATGAAAGCGGCATCGGTCAGTTCGCCGATGACCAGAGAGATGCCGGCGGCGACCAGTAGAATATAGATCAGCGGGCTGAGAAACTGATGCAGGAAGATGATGCCCAGCCCGGGAGGGGGCGCCGCCGGCAGCCGATTGGCGCCGAATTGTTGCCGTCGGATATCTGCTTCTTCACGGCTGAGGCCGGCAGGCGAACTCTCCAGACGGGCGAGGACCGCCTCTGCATCCAACCCATGCCAGCCAGATTCCTGCTCTGTCTGAATATTGCCGAGCTCGGTCATCATAAGAGGTCTTATGGAAAGTTTTTTGCTCGGGACCGGTTTTTCCGAAAATTATAGCAGCAAAAATCAGTCGCGGGACCGTGGCCGGAACGGCTGCTGTTGACGCCCGCTCCGGGTGTGTGGTTAAATTCGCGAACAGTAGGACCATGACCGGGAGCCGACCCGTTATTCAGTGGACCATCGGTGGCGCGACTTTTGGACTGAAATTGAAAACCGGAGGAACAGTGAGGTTCCGGCGATGGCCGTGGCATATCTGGGTCTGGGCAGCAACCTGGGCAACCGCCTCGCCTTTCTGCGCGGGGCCAGGCAGGCATTGAGCGGCCATCCGGATATCGAACTGGAGCGTTCCTCCGCCGTTTATGAAACGGCGGCACAGGGCGGTCCGCCTGACAGCCCCGATTACCTGAACGCGGTCCTTGCGATCCGGACCGGGCTTGATCCGCGCCGGCTTCTGGACTTCTGTCTGGAGATCGAAAAAGAGTACGGACGCATCCGGTCCGAGCGTTGGGGCCCGCGTACCCTGGACATTGATCTCCTGTTGTACGATGATCAGGTTCTCGCGGAAGAGCGTCTGCAGCTGCCCCATCCCCGGCTGCAGGAAAGGCCGTTCGTGCTGGTTCCCCTGGCGGAAATTGCCCCTGACGTGATTTACCCGCAAAAACAGTTCTCTATCGCCGACCTGGCCGGCCAATGCCCGGACACGGGTAGGGTCATACTCCTGCGTTCAACCTGGTGAATTGCTCATGATTGTTCGTCTGCTGATCTATATTCTGCTGGGCTTCGTGGCCTACAGCGTCTATCAGGGTGTCCGCCGGGCCCTGAACGCGCCGCGGCCGCGGCCACCGGAACAAAAGGCCCGCGGCGAGGAGATGGTCAGGGACCCAAGGTGCGGAACCTATCTGCCGAAAGCGGAGGCTATCGAAACCCGGGTCGCCGGGGAAACCCATTACTTCTGCTCGGCCGAGTGCCGGCAGGCTTATCAAGACCAGGCCAAGACCTGAAAAGGAGTTGTGCATGAAATTCTTCATCGATACCGCCGACGTCAACGAAATCCGGGCCGCCAAAGAACTGGGACTGGTCGACGGCGTCACCACCAATCCTTCCCTGGTTGCGAAAAGCGGTCGGGATTTTCACGAAGTGCTGCAGGAGATCTTAGCGCTGGTCGACGGGCCGATCTCGGCCGAGGTGGTTGCTATAGACGTGGCGGGAATGCTGCGCGAAGCCGGCGAACTGGCCGCCCTGAACCCGGAAAAAATCGTGGTCAAGGTGCCGATGACCGATGAAGGGCTGAAGGCGACCAAGGCTTTGACCGAACAGGGGGTCAAGACCAATGTCACCCTGGTGTTTTCGCCACTGCAGGCCTTGCTGGCCGCCAAGGCGGGCGCTACCTACGTCTCCCCCTTCGTCGGGCGTCTCGATGACATCGGCCACCCCGGCATGGAAAGCGTGGAGCAGATCCGCAGCATCTTCGACAATTACGGCTATCCCACAGAAATCATCGTCGCTTCGGTGCGCAGCCCGCAGCATGTTCTGCAGGCGGGTCTGATCGGGGCCGATATCTGCACGATCCCTTACGGCGTCATGCTGCAGTTGGCCAGACATCCCCTGACCGATGCCGGTCTGGAAAAGTTCCTGGCTGACTGGCAGAAGCATCAGGATCGCTGATGCCGCACGCCCTCAGCCATCTTATGCATCGTGAGGTCGCCGTGGATGCGGCGGAGATGACCTTGACCGGTATTCTGCGCGAGGTGACCGAAGAACATGTCGTGCTCTGGACCGCCAAGGGCTGGCGCAGCATTCCCCATGACCGGATCAAGGGGGTGCGCCCGGCCGGAGAAGGCAAAGAATAGCTGGATTACGGGTGCAGGATGCGGAGGAAAAAGAGCGGAGGGGGCGCCTGTGGGCGCCCCCTCCGGCAGTCTGGCCCGGGCGGGCCTTGGCGTGCCGGCTTGTTGTTCAGTTGCCGGTGGCGCGGATGACGGCCTGGTCGAGAATCTCCTGCATCTGCCCGAAGGTGCCCGGCGCCCGCAGGTAGTCCGTATAATAGAGGAAGAACCATTGGTCGCTGCCTGCAAAACCGATGACGCCGAGAAACCGCACCGGCTCCATGTGATGCCGGTAGTCGGCGGCCAGCAGGAAGGCCTCGCGGGCTCCCTGCACCTGGAATTCGGAGACATCCGAAAACACATCGGTGACCCCTTCTTCACCCGCCAGGCTCTGGGCGGCATATTTTGCCGAATTGCGCAGGGTTTTCGTGCTCGGTGGTTTCTGGCCCGGGTCGAGGGCGCTGAAATCGATATCCAGGTGGGCGCCGCCGGCTTCATGGTAAAGGATGGCCTCATTGGCCGCCAGACGCTTGCGGGCGACATCCATGATCTGTTCCCGGGTCGGTGACGCGCCTTGGGCTTCCGCTTCGTGAGCCACGTGTTCGGCCATTTCTTCCACCAGCGCCGTCGGCGGTTCTTCCTGGTAGAGGGTCCAGCCTTCCGGGACCGGAATCTCCAGTTCGAGGCCACCGCCGACCTCAATGGTGGCGGCGAAAACCGGTCCGCTCAGGACCAGGCTCAGGAGAAAAGTCAGCAGCAGAGATTTCATGGTCGACTCCTTGATTGATGGGGGTCGCTGTAAAGAAGCGATGCGGCAAGGGACGCCGGCAAAGGTAAAGCCCGGGATTTTCTTGCCCACACCCTAAAGTGTCTTCTTTGGAAACCAGTATACGTGATTTGGGCGGTGGTGAAAACGTATCAGTCCGTTTTCTGCCGCCGTTCGGTTAAAAACTTGAGGAGAAGCAGCAACGCCGGAGAAAGATGGAACAGCAGATCGAAGATGTCGAGGGGCCGGGTCAATTGGCCCGCGACCAGCAGTTTTACCTTCTCGACGGCATGCGGTTCAGGCACAAACGGCGCCAGGCCGAGCAGCAGCGATGCTGCGATCAACACAGGATAAGAGAGGCCACGCAAAAAGTTCTGCAACCTTGTCGTTCTCCCCGGCAAATGCCAGCCGACTGGACAACCAAGCCGCACAGGATATGCTTGAGACATTTCGCTGTTGCCCTTTTCGCAGCTCCTTCCGGAGTGGGGCGATCAACCTTTTACTGCAAAGGATAACATGAAAATGCAGCTTTTTCTTATGCAGCATGGTACGGCCCTGAGCGAAGAGCAGGATGCCGAGCGTCCGCTCAGCCGCTTCGGCATTGAACAGGTCCGCAAATCCGCTGCCGGCGTTCGACGATTGCTGCAGGGCTTCGACCTGATCGCCTGCAGCCCTAAACGACGAGCCCATCAGACGGCCGCCCTGGTGGCCGAAGCGGTCCGTTTCCCCTATAGCGATATCCTGGTCAGCGAAGCCTTCCTGCCCAAGGCCGAACCGGATGAAGTCATGAGCCTTCTGGACCGCGAGGCCGGTGGCAGCCGCATTCTGCTGGTCGGTCATCAGCCCTGCCTGGGGCGATTGGCCGCCTGTCTTCTGCAGGGAGGAGAGGTCCGCTTCGAGAATGCCGGTCTCTGCGCCTTGCGCAGGATCGCAGCCGATCAGTCGGCAATTCTCGATTTCCTGCTGACCGCGGAACATCTGGCCGGGCTCGGGGCCTCGCGAATCTCCGGCTCCTGATCACCCCCTTCGGCCTTCGACCTCCAGCCCCAGAGCAAACTCCCCACCCGTAAAAGAAAAGATTAGAATAGCGTTCTATTGAATCGGGTTTTTGTTTTGTTTTCATGAGGATTTTGATGTATAACGAAACAATTCCGCTCCTTTGGGGGAGCTCTGTTTTTTTTAAATCCTCTGCCGTGGAGGATGAACTGTGTCTGGAGGTGTTATGAATTCCCTGGCGATGCAAAGACGAAACTCCTGGCTGAAACTGTTTCTGGGACTGGTCCTGGTTTGTGTTTCGGCCGGATCGGCGGCCGCTTTCCCCTTCACCCTGGGAGAGGTCAGGGGCAATCTGGATACGACGCTTTCGTACGGACTCGCCTGGCGGATGGAGGACCGGGATCAGGATCTGATCGGACTGCAGGAAGGCGGAGAGGCTTTTTCCCACAATTTCGATGACGGCAATCTCAATTACGATGAAGGTGAGCTGATCAGCAATACCGCTAAAATCACCTCGGAACTGGCTCTCGATTACCGGAACTTCGGATTGTTTGTGCGGGGCTCGGCCTTCTATGATTTCGAAAATTACGATGGCGAGCGGGAGCGGACAGAACTCAGTGACGAGGCCCTGGAACTGGTCGGCCGCGATGCTGAACTGCTCGATGCTTTTGTCTCCTGGGATTTCGATCTCGGTGACATGCTCGGCCAGCTGCGGGTCGGCGACCAGGTTCTCAGCTGGGGGGAAAGCACCTTCATCCAGAACGGCATCAACGTCATCAATCCTTTCGACGTCAGCAGCCTGCGCGTCCCGGGGGCCGAATTGCGGGAAGCACTGGTGCCGGTGGGCATGGTCTCCGCCTCAATCAGTCCCACCTACAACGTGAGTTTCGAAGGTTTCTATCAGTACGATTGGGAAAGGGTCGAAATCGATCCTCCCGGTTCCTACTGGAGCACTAATGATTTCGCGGGGCAAGGCGGAGAAAAGGTCATGCTCGGCTTCGGTGATGTTCACGACCAGGGCGTTGCTCCTGTTGAAGAAACTTTGCTCGGCGTGCCGCGGGCGCCGAACATCTTTGCCGATAACGACGGCCAGTTCGGCATCGCCATGCGGGTATTCGCGCCGGCTCTGAACGATACCGAATTCGGCTTCTACTACATGAACTACCATAGCCGGCTGCCGGTCATCAGTTCGCAAACCGGCAGCCTGGACGGTCTGGCTGCGGCCGGTGCCATGCAGAACGAGATCACCACCGCAATCGTTACCGAATACGCCATCTCGGGCGGGACCGCCACCCTGACCGAGCTGGTGACCGCCGGCATTATCGCCGGCGCCAATGCCGGGGTGAGCATCTCGCAGATCCAGGCCGGGGCCATCGCCCAGACGCTGCAGGCGGTTGGCGGCGATACCACGAATCCGGCCTTTGCCCGGGCAGTCAGTGCGGCCACCACGGATTCCTACGCCAAAACGGCTCGCTACCAGGTCGAATACCCCGAAGACATCCAGCTGTTCGGCGTCAGCTTCAATACCACATTGCAGGATTCAGGCGTGGCGCTGCAGGGTGAAGTGAGCTACCGCAAAGATGTCCCCTTGCAGGTCGACGATCTTGAACTGCTGCTGGCGACCCTGGAGCCGCTCAGCATTGCCTCGCAGCTCGGCCCGACCGGTGCCGTGCCCCTCGATCCGACCTACTCGCAGATGGATACGGTCACGCCCGCCGAGATTCTGGCCAACGGCGGCAATCCCGTTTACATTCCCGGTTACGAGCGCTTCGACACCAGCCAGGTGCAGATGACCGCCACCAAATTGTTCGGTCCGACCTTCGGCGCCGACCAGTTGACCCTGATCGGTGAGATCGGCGTTACTCATGTGCATGGCCTGCCGGATAAGGACGACCTGCGGTACGACGGCCCGGGAACACCGGTGACGGGCAACCCCAATCATGCTGACCCCAACTATCCCCTGGCGGCCCATCCGGGCAAAGAAGAAGAGCCTGCCGATGCCTTTGCCGACGCCACTTCCTGGGGATATCGGGCGGTCGGCAAGCTGGATTTCAATAATGCCCTCTGGGGCTGGGACCTGGCGCCGCGCATCGCCTGGGCGCACGACGTCAACGGCACCACCCCGGGTCCTGGCGGCAATTTCGTCGACGGCCGCAAAGCCGTGACCTTCGGGATCGGCGCCAATTACCAGCAGAGGTGGACGGCGGACCTGAGTTACACGGAGTACTTCGGCGCCGGCCGCTACAATCTGATCAACGACCGGGACTTCCTGGCCTTCAATGTCAAGCACTCCTTCTAATTGCACAGGGAGAGAAATTATGCTGAAGCACGCAAGTGTCTGGATGATAACCGTTGTTATGCTCACAGGGCTGGCCGGCCAAGCGGCCGGCGCCCTTTCCGCCGAGGAGGCGGCAAAGCTGGGGAACAGTCTGACGCCGCTGGGCGGCATCAAAGCCGGTAATGCTGAAGGCACCATCCCGGCATGGGAAGGCGGCATCACCGAACCACCCGCCGGCTACGAAAAAGGCATGCACCATCCCGACCCCTATGCGGGGGACCAGGTCCTGTTCACCATTACGGCCGACAACATGGCCCAGTATGCCGACAAACTCACCGCCGGCCACCAGGCGATGCTCGAGACCTATCCCGATTTCCGGATGCAGGTCTATCCCTCGCACCGCAGCGTTGCGGCGCCGCAGCGAATTTATGACGACACCCGGGATGCCGCCCTCAAGGCGGAACTGGCCGCCGGCGGTTTTGGCGTACTCAATGTCACTTCGGGCATCCCCTTCCCGCTGCCGAAGTCGGGGATCGAAGCGATCTGGAACCATATTCTGCGCTGGCGTGGCCCCGGCGTCGACCGCTACTTCGGTGTGGCGCCGATGGAGCGTGACGGCGATTACACCATGGTCGAGTTCAACGAAAAGGCTTTGTTCCTGTACAACCAGGAAGGCATGACCCAGGAAAGGATGGATAACACCATCGCCCTGTTCCGGCAGGAGATCTTCGCGCCGGCGCGTCTGGCCGGCCGCATCCTGCTGGTCCACGAAACGCTTGACCAAAGCAAGGAGAACCGGCGGGCCTGGCTGTACAATCCAGGTCAGCGACGGGTGCGTCGGGCGCCGAACGTGGCATTCGACAATCCCAAGGAAGGCGGCGACGGCCTGACCACCAGCGACACCGTGGACATGTACAACGGCAGCCCGGAACGCTACAATTGGGATCTGGTGGGCCGCAAGGAGATCTATGTGCCCTACAACAGCTACCGGCTGCACAGCGATCAGCTTGATTACGATGACATCCTCAAGCCGCTGCACCTCAACCCCGAACACCTGCGCTACGAACTGCACCGCGTCTGGATGGTGGAGGCGACTCTCAAGGAGGGCAGCCGTCATATCTACAAACGACGCACCTTCTACATTGACGAGGATTCCTGGCAGATCCTGGCCATGGATCAGTACGACAACCGGGATCAGCTCTGGCGGGTTTCGGAAGGGCACAGCATCAACTATTACGAAGTCCCTGCCTTCTGGACCACGGTCGAGGTGCATTACGACCTGCAGTCGGGACGCTACATCGCCATCAATCTCAACAATGAACATTCCATGTACGACTTCGAAGCCGACCTCAACCGCAGGCTGTTTACCCCGGCCGCCCTGCGCCGGGAAGGACTGCGTTAGGCCGGCAGCCGACAGTTACGGCCGGGCGCAACTGCCCGGCCGTTTTTGCGTCTGCCTTGCCGCCGCCCCGGCTCCCTGCTTGACGGCGGGCAGGGAACATTCTATGCTGTCTGCCCGCGCCGCGTGGGAGCGGTTTCCTTTTGCCAGTCGAGGGTGCTTGTGGGCTCCTGGTTTCGCCTACCTATCTTGACGGGATGTCTGATCTGCCTGTTGCTGACCGCTCTCGGCCACGGACCCTCTCTGGCCGCACCGGCGGAGATGGCGCCGTTGGCCGCCCGGTCACTGCTGCTGGACGGCCAGGTCGTCGGTGACCGGCTGGTGGTCGTCGGCGCCCGCGGCCATATCCTCGTCTCCGACGACGACGGCCGGACCTGGCAGCAGCGGCCGGTGCCGACCCGCACGACCCTGACCAGCGTCTTTTTCGTCAATGACCAGCTCGGCTGGGCCGCCGGTCACGACGCCGTGATTTTGAAGACCGAGGACGGTGGCACCAGCTGGCGGATGGTTTATCAGGACAGGACCGACCAGCGACCGGTTCTCGACCTCTGGTTTCGCAACCAGGACATCGGTTATGCCGTCGGCGCCTACGGCCTCTTCCTGAGCACCGCCGACGGCGGCGAGACCTGGACGGGCCGCTCCTTCGAAGCCGAAGAGACGCTCGCCGGCGAGAACGTGCAGGCGGAGGATGCGGGTGGTGGCGAATGGTACGAGAGTGAAGCGGCCTGGCCCATGGACTTCCATCTCAATCACCTGCGCGCCTCACCCGCCGGCCGGCTGTTCATCGCCGGCGAGGCCGGCCACGTTTTCCGCTCGGACGACGGCGGCGACACCTGGAGCGATCTCCTGCCTCCCTACGAAGGCTCCCTGTTCGGAACTCTGCCGCTCGGCGGGGACGTTGTACTCGCTTACGGTTTGCGGGGACATCTGCTCGCCTCCGCAGACGCGGGTGTGAACTGGGCCTTCACCGAAACCCGCACCGAGGCCACACTCAACGATGCCATTCAGTTGGCCGACGGCCGGATCGTGGTGGCCGGGCTGGCCGGAACCCTGCTGGTCAGCGACGATGGCGGGCGTACCTACCGGCATTGGCCGCAGCCGGACCGGGCCGGGCTGGCCCGGGTCCTGGAAGCCGACGACGGCGGCCTGGTCCTGATCGGCACGCACGGCGTCCGCCGCTTCAGCCTGTCGCCCACCGCAGCCGATGCTCCGCTCCGCCGGGAGGATGCGCCGTGAAACAGCTGAGCCTGCTGGACTATATCGAAGAGTTCCTGTTCAGTCATTGCGGCCTGGTCATCGGCGTGTTCGTTCTGGCCACCCTCGTCCTCGGTTATGCCGCCACCAACCTGCGTATTGATGCCGGATTTGACAAGATGCTGCCGCTCGAGCATCCGTACATGCAGACCTATGTCGAGTACCGCGATGATTTCGGTGGCGCCAATCGGATCCTGGTGGCCCTGATGGCCGAAGACGGCGACATGTTCACGCCTACTTTCTTCGAAGCACTGCGCAAGGCGACCGACGAGGTCTTTTTCCTGCCGGGCGTCGACCGCAGCCGGGTGAAGTCGCTGTTCACGCCCAACGTCCGCTTTACCGAGGTGGTCGAGGACGGCATCGCCGGCGGCAACGTGGTACCGGCCGATTTCGAGCCGACTCCGCAGGGCCTCGACCAGGTCCGCCGGAATATTCTCAAGGCCGGCATCGTCGGCCGGCTGGTGGCCAATGATTTCTCGGGAGCGATTATCAGCGCCGAACTGCTGGAAGTCGACCCGGCCACCGGCGAACAGCTCGACTACATCGAGGTGGCGCGTCAGCTGGAAGAGAAGATCCGCGAGCCCTTCGATACCGAAGAGATCAACGTTCACATTATCGGTTTCAGCCAGGTGATCGGTGACATTGCGGCCGGCGCCAAACGGGTGGTGCTGTTTTTCGTGCTCGCCTTCTTCCTCACCGGCTTCCTGGGGTATCTTTACACCCGCTCGCACCGGTTGACCATGCTGCTTCTCAGCTGTTCGACCATTGCCGTGGTCTGGCAGCTGGGCGCCCTGACCCTGCTGGGTTACGGCATCGACCCGATGGGCATTCTGGTACCCTTTCTGATTTTCGCCATCGCCACCAGTCACGGCGTCCAGATGCTGACCGCCAGCCGGGTGGAGATTTTCGAAGGGGCCAGCAGCGAGGACGCGGCCCGGGCCAGCTTCCGGCGTCTGTTGATCCCCGGCGGCATCGCCCTGCTGTCGGACACGATCGGCTTCATCACCATCATGCTGATCGATATCCGCGTCATCCAGGAGATGGCGGTGACCGCCAGCCTCGGCGTGGCAGCGATCATCCTGCTCAACCTGATCCTGCTGCCGGCGCTGCTGTCCTGCATCAACTTCCCGGACGACTACCGCCAGCGTCTGGAAGGCCGCATCGAGCGCATGGACCGCTTCTGGTACCGGGTCTCGAGGCTGGCCAAGCCCTGGCCGGCGATGGCGGTGATTCTGGTCTCCTGCACCCTGTTCGGCTACGGCGCGGTGCGCGGCGCCGACGTCCAGATCGGTGATCTGCACCGGGGGGTGCCGGAACTGCGACCTGATTCCCGCTACAACCGGGACACGGCGGTAGTGGCCGAGCATTTTTCGATCGGCGTCGACCTGCTGACGGTGATCGCCGAAGCGCCGCCGAACGGCTGTATCGACTATTCGATCATCGATGCGGTCGACCGTTTTGCCTGGCGCATGCAGAATACCGCAGGCGTGCAGTCCGTGATCAGCTTGCCGCAGGTCGCCAAGGTCATCAACGCCGGCTGGAACGAGGGCAACCTCAAGTGGCGGGTTCTGCCCCGCAACAGCCAGAGACTGGTCGAGGCCGTGCAGTATATTCCGACCAGCAGCGGGCTGCTCAACGCCGACTGCAGCGTCATGCCGGTGATCATCTTCACCAGCGACCACAAGGCGACAACCCTCTCTCACGTCGTCTCGGAGGTCAAACGCTTCGAAGCCGAGGAAGATAATGAGCAGCTCGATTTCGAGCTTGCCACCGGCAATGCCGGGGTGATGGCGGCCAGCAACGAAGTGGTCGCCGCGGCCCAGTTCCCGATCCTGATTTACGTGTTCGCGATCATCACCGGTTTGTGCCTGCTGCTGTTTCGCTCTATTCGGGCGACTCTCAGCGTTATCCTGCCGCTCGGCCTGGTTTCCGTGCTGGCCTATGCACTGATGGCGGAGCTGGAAATCGGTCTCAAGGTTTCGACCCTGCCGGTGGTGGCTCTTGGTGTCGGCATCGGCGTCGATTACGGCATCTACATCTACAGCCGTTTCCAGACCTTCCTCGACCAGGGCATGACCATCTTCCAGGCCTATCATGAAACCCTCAAGATCACCGGCAGCGGCGTAGTCTTCACCGGGGTGACCCTGGCCATCGTCACCGCCACCTGGATCATCTCGCCCCTGCAGTTCCAGGCGGACATGGGCATCCTGCTGACCTTCATGTTTCTGGTCAACATGCTCGGTGCCATTATCGTTCTGCCCGCCCTGGCCAGCTGGTTTCTGCGCATCGGCAGGAGGGTCTGAACCCGGGATGTCCGATTGTCGGATGTTTCCACAGTTTGAGGCATGAACGTGCATTCAGAGCAGTGGCAACCCCATTCAGCTTCGGTCATTGCCGCGATCATGGCGGCCTGCGACCGGTTCGCCGAGCGTCCTGCATTCATATACCGCACGTCCGGCAATGAATTCACGGTGTCTTTCGCCAAACTGCGCGAAGACGTCATTCTCCTGTCGCGGGCTCTGCGCGAGCGCAAAATCGGCGCGGGCAGTCGGGTGCTGGTCCTTTCCGACAATCGCTATGCCTGGATGGTGACCGATCTGGCGCTGATGGCGCTGGGGGCCGTCAGCGTCCCGCGCGGCAGCGACACCCCTTCCCGGGAACTCGCCTATATCCTCGACCATGCCGAATGTTCCTTCCTGGTCGCCGAAACCGAAGCGTTGCTCGAAAAGCACCAGGAAGTGATTGACCAGCACAAGGAAATCCGCGCCGTTTTCCTGATCGAGGGCGGCCCGACGCATACGCTGTTCAGCCGCATCTACAGTTACAACGACCTTCTCGAAGACCGGACTCTCACTCCGGCCGACTTCCGGGAATTCGCTGACCAGGTCGCGGCCCATGACCCGGACGGGTTGGTCACTCTGATCTATACTTCGGGGACCACCGGCAATCCCAAGGGTGTGATGCTCACCCATGCCAACATCGTCTTCAACATTGAAATGCTGCCGGTGCTGGTCCAGCTCAGCGAGCATGATCTCTGGGTCTCGATCCTGCCCAGCTGGCATATTTTCGAACGGACCGCAGAGTATCTGGCCTTGTCCGGCGGCAGTTGTACCGTCTACTCCACCCTGAAAACCTTTGCCGCCGATCTCGAGCATTATCGGCCGACCCTGGTCGCCACCGTGCCGCGCCTCTGGGAATCCCTTTACGGCCGGGTCTTGAACGCCATGGCCGAACGCGGCCGCTTCAGCCGCAGAGTCTTCGCTCTGCTGATCGCCATTGCCGTACGTTTTCGGCGCGCCCGGCGCCAATGGAGAGAAGAGCTTCCCCGCTTCCGGAGGGCTGCCTTGCCGGTCCGTTTTGGGGTTAAGGTGGCCGCGCTGCTGAAGATGGCGCTGCTCGGGCTGCCTTATCTGCTGGCCCGGAAAAAGCTCGAACCCCTGCGCAGTCGCTTCGGCGGCAGACTGCGCATGGCCATCAGCGGTGGCGGCGCCCTGCCGGCTTACCTGGAGGAATGGCTGGACGCCATCGGCCTGCGCATCGCCAACGCCTACGGCATGACCGAATGCGCGCCCGCCATCGCCGGCCGCGGTTTCAACAGTCGCATCTTCGCAACTTTGGGACCGCCGGTTCCCGGCACCGAAGTCCGGATCGTCGACCCAGAGGGTCACATGGTCGCGGCCGGGGTTGAGGGGGAGGTCGAAGTCCGTGGCCCGCAGGTTTTTCCAGGTTATTTCAACGATCCCGAAGAGACTCGGCGGGTATTTACCGCGGATGGTTTTTTCCGCACCGGCGACCTGGGCAAGCTGACCGTGACCGGTGAGCTGGTGCTGACCGGCCGCTGCAAGGAGATCATCGTGCTGGCCAGTGGCGAGAACATCGACCCGTCGCGCATCGAGGGGGCGATCGGCCAGCTGCCCTTCATCGCCGATGCAGTGCTGGTCGGCCAGGACCGCAAAGGGCTGGCGGCATTGATCGTCCCGGACTGGGAGAAGCTGAAGGAATTTTTTGCCGAGAAACTGCACACCAAAGCGGAAGGTGCCGAAGAACTGGAAAAAGACCCGGCCCTGCGCGAACGCGTCCGTCAGGAAATCAATCGGCTGCTGAATGCCAAGCAAGGCTTCAAACCGCACGAGAAACTGCAGAAAATCGATTTTCTGAAAAAGGAATTCACGGTCGGCGAGGAACTGACCAATACCATGAAGAAGAAGCGGCATGTCATTGAACGGAAATACCGCGAGCTGATTGACCGGCTGTTCAAGTAATCCTCTGATCGAGGGCCTGGCCACCCAAAATCAAGATGCTCCTCCGGGTCCCCGGCGGGGGCGTTTCATTTTTGATGTTCTGAATTTGCTGAACACCTCGACCACATGGATTGCATCTTTGACCGGAGGACGGGGACAAGAATCCCAGGGCAGGACCAGCGGAAAAAAATCACAAAGAAGTGGTCAACGCCTTTACGAATGCTTTTATGAAATTATACTTGAGAACATCGATGTCACCATGAACGAAAGGGAGTTGCCTCATGATCAAGGCATACGCGGCAAGCGAAGCCGGCGGAAAGCTCGAACCGTTCGAATACGAACCGGGCCCCCTCGGCGTCGGCGAAGTGGAAATCGAGGTCGAGTATTGCGGCATCTGCCACAGCGACCTGAGCATGCTCGACAATGAATGGGGACTCAGCAAATATCCATTCGTTCCGGGCCACGAGGTGGTCGGCACCCTGGTCGCCGTCGGCGACCAGGTGCATGGCCTGCAGCCCGGCATGCGGGTCGGCCTGGGCTGGCAGTCGGGCTACTGCATGACCTGCCCGAGCTGCATGGGTGGCGACCACAACCTGTGTACCGACTATGAAGGCACCATTATCGGCCGGCACGGCGGTTTTGCCGACAAAGTCCGGGCCCAGGCGGCCAGCGTGATTCCTCTGCCGGCCGAAGTCGACCCGGCCAGTGCCGGGCCCCTGTTCTGCGGCGGAATCACCGTCTTCAACCCGTTGGTCCAGTTCAGCATCCCAGCAACGGCAAGGACCGCGGTGATCGGCATTGGCGGGCTCGGCCATCTCGCCCTGCAGTTCCTGAAGGCCTGGGGGTGCGACGTCACCGCCTTTACCTCGAGCAAGGAGAAGGAGGAAGAGGCATTGACGCTGGGTGCCCACCAGACCATTGATTCGCGGGATCCGGCGGCGATCAAGGCTTCTGCCGGGCAATTCGACCTGATCCTTTCGACGGTCAACGTCAAGCTCGACTGGCAGGGTTACGTCAACGCCCTGCGGCCAAAGGGGCGCCTGCACTTCGTCGGTGCCGCCCTGGACCCCCTCGAATTCATGGTGTTCCCCCTGATCGCCGGGCAGCGCTCGATCTCCGGATCGCCGGTCGGCAGTCCGGCAACCATCGCCAGAATGCTTGCTTTTGCCGCCCGGCACCAGATTGCCGCACTGACGGAAATCTTTCCCTTCGAACAGGTCAATGAAGCGCTGGAGCGGCTGCGCAGAGGCCAGGCGCGCTATCGAATCGTTTTGAGTCGTTGAAAAAGGCGGGCCTGCCGCCGCTGCAGGATTGCGACGCAATGCAAAAAGCCCCTCCGTGGCAACGGAGGGGCTTTTTGCATTTGGCGTCCCCAGGGGGATTCGAACCCCCGTCGCCGGCGTGAAAGGCCGGTGTCCTGGGCCAGGCTAGACGATAGGGACTTAAGGGTTTTAAGTGCCCAGCGGGAAGTGTTCCCGCATTTTGCTGACGCCATTTATGAAAATTTACTGCGTGTTTTCAAGGGTTTAAGCGTTCCGCATCCGGCAGAACGGGCTGCCGGATGCGGAATGAAAAAATGGTGAGCCGGGAGGGGATCGAACCCGCGACCATCTGATTAAAAGTCAGATGCTCTACCAACTGAGCTACCGGCCCACAGAAGGGACTTTATATCTTGTCACCTGGCAGCTGTCAACCCCTTTTCCGGAAAAACAACCGCTGCGCTGCTCCTCAGAGCAGGCTGAAGGGATTGCTGATCTGGATTGTCTGATCACGCCGCGGTCCGATGGAGATCAGCGCCACCGGACAACCGGTAACCTCCTCGAGACGGGCCAGGTAGGCTCTGGCCTGCGCCGGCAGGTCCGCCAGCGAAGCCGCTCCGGCCAGGTCGCGCTGCCAGCCGTCCATTTCCTCGTAAACCGGCGTACTGTCGCGCAAAATCTCGGGGTCCCGCGGGAAGACCTGCAGCTCCCGGTCCTGGTAGCGATAGCCTGTGCAGAGCTTGATTTTGGGCAGGTCGCTGAGAACATCCAGCTTGGTGATGGCCAGCCCGGTAAGACCATTGACTCTGACCGCCTCGCGCAGGGCAACGGCATCAAACCAGCCGCAGCGCCGCGGCCGGCCTGTGGTGGCGCCGAATTCCTGGCCGGCCTGGCGCAGACGCTCGCCCTCTTCCCCCTGCAGTTCGGTCGGGAAGGGGCCTTCGCCGACGCGGGTACAGTAGGCTTTGGAGATGCCGATGACGGCGTCGATGACCTGCGGTCCGACGCCGGTGCCGGTGCAGACCCCGCCGGTGACGGTCGAGGATGACGTGACGTAGGGGTAGGTGCCGTGGTCGATGTCGAGCATGGTTCCCTGCGCCCCTTCGAAAAGGACATTCTTGCCGGCACGGATGCTCTGGTCGAGCAGGGTGGAGGTGCACCCCAGATATTTTTCGATCTGGCGCGCATAATCGCTGTATTCCTCGAATAATTTCTCAGCATCGAGAGGAGCTTCGCCGAAATATTTTTCGAGCAGGAAGTTTTTTTCGGGCAGCATTTCTTCGATGCGCTGGCGCAGGATCCGGGGTTTGATCAATTCATAGAAGCGGATGCCGCGGCGCCCGATTTTGTCCTCGTAAGTGGGACCGATGCCCCGTCCCGTGGTGCCGATCTTGCGGTCCAGTGATTTCTCCCGGGCCAGGTCGACGGCGACGTGCCAGGGCATGATGATGTGGACGTTGCCGTCGATCACCAGCTGGCCGTCTTCCTGCAGGTAGCCCTTGGCTTTCAGATTGCCGACTTCCTGCAAAAAGACCTTGGGATCGAGGACCACGCCGTTGCCGATGATGCAGCGCTTGCCGGCATGCAGGATACCCGAGGGGATCAAGTGCAGAACGGTTTTCTCGTCGCCGACGACCAGAGTGTGACCGGCGTTGTTGCCGCCCTGGTAGCGTACCACCTCGTCGGCGTGCTCGGTGTAGATATCGACGACCTTGCCTTTGCCTTCGTCGCCCCACTGGGCGCCAATGATGACAACGTTTGCCATGTAAATTACTCCGGAGAAGAATTCAGACGCAGCTGGCCGTCCATTACCGACGGCATGTCCAGTTCGGTTTCCCGGCCATCGGTCGTTTTGACCAAGGTCAGCCGGTCGGCGTCTTCGTGAATGATCAGCAGGTTGCGGAACTGCATGCGCCGGGCATAGGCCAGACTGGCATGCCGGTCGCGCGCGATAATGTCACGGGCCACCGAGTAGCCCTGGCCGCGAAGGACAGTCGCCAGGCGATGGGCCGGATGTTTGTCCTCCGCCGCGGAAAACAACAGGATGTCGGTGCCGTAATCGACCCGTTGGTCGAGTTCCCGGTCAAGGGCGAACAGCAGGTTGAGCAGACTGAACGTCAAGCCGGTCGCCGGCGCCGGGAAGCCGTAGCGGCCGGTCAGCCCGTCGTAGCGGCCGCCGGCACAGACGGCATGTCCGAAGCCGCCCAAAAAACCCTGAAAAATCAAACCGGTATGATAGTCGAAGCCGCGCAGTTCGCCGAGGTCGATGGTGATGTGCTCCTCGACCCCGTAGCTGCCCAGGATATCGAGCACCTGGTGCAGGTTGTCCAGGGCCTGCCGCGAGATATCGTTGTCGACCACCCGGGCCGCCCGGTCCAGAATCTCCTTGCCGCCGAACAGGCGCGGCAGGGCGAGAATTTCGTCGCGGCGGCTGTCGGAGATCGGCAGGTCGGCCAGCAGCTTGGCCAGTCCGGAGCTGTCCTTGCCGGCAATCGCCGTGCGGACCGCCTCCGCTCTGGCAGGCACCACGTCCAGGCCGGACAGGATGCCGCGCAGGAATTCCACCTGGCCGATATCGATGGTGAAATCCCGGGAACTCGTCTCCTGCAGGCTCTCGATGGCCATGACGATCATTTCGGCGTCCGCTTCCGGATTGTCCAGGCCGATCAATTCCACCCCGCACTGGTAGATGCCGCGCTCCTTGCCGAGCCTCTGCTCCGCATGGCGCAGCACGCAGCCGCTGTAGCTGAGGCGAAAGGGCAGGGGCATCTCCTGCATCCGGGTCGCCGCAATCCGGGCGATCTGCGGCGTGATGTCCGGCGGGAAGGCAACCAGACGGCCGCTTTGGCGGTCGTCGAAGCGGAAGGTCTTTTCGCGAAGATCTTCGCCGAGGCCGAGTTCCAGAACGGCCAGGTCTTCCAGCGGAGCAGGCGCAACCCGCCGGAACCCCCAGCGTCCGAAAACCTCCATGAGGCGGCTCTGCAGGTATTCCAGTTTGCTTGCCTTGATCGGCAGGAAATCCTTGACGCCCGTGGGCAGACGGGTTTCGATCTGATTGGCCACTTTGAAATCCTTGCTGCTGCCGATCAAAGGGTGATCTGGTGCGCCGACAGGATATGCTCGTGGGCACGCAGTCTTTCCAGAGTTTCCTTCGGGATGGGACTGTCGACGCTGATCAGTGAAACGGCTTTATCGTTGATCACCTGACGGGAAAGATTCATCATGGCTATGTTGATGTCGGCTTCTCCCAGAACTTGGCCGATATAGCCGATCATGCCCGGGCGGTCGGCATTAAAAAGCACCAGGATGTGTCCTTTCGGAATGGTTTCCACGCTGTAGCCGTCCATGCTGACGATCCGGTAGTCCCGTTCATTGAACATGGCGCCGGTGACGGAGTGTTCGCCCTTGCTGCCGCTGATGGTCAGCCGGATCAGGCTGGAATAGCCCTGGGATTCCTTGCTCTTGGTCTCGACGATGCGGATGCCGCGTTCCCGGGCAAGGTGCGGGGCATTGATATAATTGACCGTCGGTCCGGCGAGGGGAGTCAACAGGCCTTTCAGGGCGGCCATGGTCAGCGGAGCCACGGGAAAATCGGAAACGCTTCCGGCATATTCGAGACGGACTTCCCGCAGACCTTTGGCCGACAGCTGGGCCTGGAATGCCCCGAGTTTCTCGGCCAGCTCGATGTAAGGCCGCAGGGTTTCCAGCAGGTCGGCGCTGATCGAGGGAACATTGACCGCGTTGACGATCATGCCCTGCTGGAGGAAGTCGATAATCTGCCGGGCCACCTGGACGGTGATATTGATCTGGGCGTCGCGGGTTGCGGTTCGCAGATGAGGGGTGCAGACGACCTGATCCAGATTCAGCAGCGGGTGGTCGGCAGGCGGCGGCTCCTTGGTAAAGACGTCAAGGGCCGCACCGGCAAGATGCCCGCTGGTGAGGGCTTCGGTCAGAGCCGTTTCGTCGATCAGCCCGCCGGTGGCGCAGTTGATGATATAGCTGCCCGGTTTCATGGCTGCCAGGGTCTCTGCGTTCAGCAGATGGCGGGTATCGACATTGAGTGGGGTGTGCAGGGTGACGAAATCGGACCGGGCCAGCAATTCTTCGAGTTCGACCTGCTCCGCGCCGAGCAGCCGGATGGTTTCCCCGGCCAGGTTCGGATCGTAGACGATCGCCTTCATTTTCAGAGCCAGAGCCCGTTCGATGACCAGGCGGCCGATCTTGCCGGCGCCGACGACGCCCAGAGTCTTGCCGCAGATCTCGACGCCGAAAAAGCGTTCCGTCTCCCAATTGCCGGCCTGGGTCGAACGGCAGGCCGC
>Ga0102943_1000782_pt1 | contig 20748 bp, 17 predicted proteins | sample SalPonC_black_MG_FD_78174 | JGI IMG/M metagenome (GOLD analysis project Ga0102943, IMG submission 78174) | Salt pond soil microbial communities from South San Francisco under conditions of wetland restoration - Salt Pond MetaG... | ecosystem: Environmental > Aquatic > Marine > Intertidal zone >...
CCACCGGTCATTCCGCTGCCCGCCGGTGTCTGGCTTCTTCTCGGCGCGCTTGGCAGCCTCGGCGCATTTCGCCAATTCGTCCGTCGACACTAGTCCGCGGCTACTGGAAACCCGCCCTCAAAGGGACTAATCAGGCGGTGTTCCGAAACGAGGAAGGCCGCCTGGGATGGACAAGTTCACGAAGATCACAGGGATCGCGGCGCCTTTGCCGCTCATCAATGTCGACACCGACATGATCATTCCGAAACAATTCCTGAAGACGATCAAGCGCTCCGGCCTGGGCAAGAACCTTTTCGACGAGATGCGCTACGACGACGACGGAAACGAGATCCCGGACTTCGTCCTGAACAAGCTGGCCTACCGCGAGGCGGAGATTCTCGTCTCCGGCGAGAACTTCGGCTGCGGGTCGAGCCGCGAGCACGCGCCGTGGGCGCTTCTCGACTTCGGCATCCGTTGCGTGATCGCGCCATCCTTCGCGGACATCTTCTTCAACAACTGCTTCAAGAACGGGATTCTGCCCATCGCACTTCCGCAGGAGCAGGTTGATATCCTGATGAAGGATGCCGAGAAGGGCCAGAACGCCCGGATCACCGTCGATCTGGAAGCGCAGACGGTGACGACTGCGGACGGAACGGCCTTCGCGTTCGAGGTCGACACGTTCCGCAAGCATTGCCTGCTCAATGGATTGGACGACATCGGCCTGACATTCGAGAAGGTCGGTGCGATCGAGAGCTTCGAGGCAAAATCCGCGCAGGATCGCCCCTGGGTCTGAGCTTCAGTTCGCCGGGTAAAGGGGCAGAGCCGGCGAAGCCGCCCTTTTGCAGGTCCAAAATGATGCAATGACGCACCAGTTTGACCATGAAAATGCCGCACTTCCTTTCGATGGTTAACCTCGAGTTGCTGGGACAGTTGGAAGTAGGCCAGAAGTGGGCAAAAATGTGGCGGGCCGCCACAATCGGTGCGGCGAAAGGCATGAAAGGGCGGGTAAAGTTCCGTCCGACCGGATCGGGGGCGACGGGCAGTGATTTCCCGGCTGGCATATGCCATGCTGCGCGCATTCATGGTGGTGATCCTCGTTTCGATCCCCTCCCTGATGCTGCCCGGCACCAGTACGGATACAGCGCAGATCGTGGCGCTCGTCGCGATCTTCGGCGCGGTGCTGACGATCATAGAATACACCTCTGCCTATCCGGGTCTCGTGGAGTTTCGTGACGCGCCGCCGTTCAACCGCATCCGCTTCTTCTCGCTTCTCTTCACCGTTCTTCTCCTTTCGATCATTCTGAGAGGCGAATACGGCCAGACGTCGCTCACGATGTTCCTTCAGGCGATCGGCGGATTGATCGGAAGCGTGATCGACTTTCCTTACAGCCCGGTCAGGCTGGTGGTTCTCATGCTGCCAGAAGAGGCGAGCAGCGCGCATATCTATCAGGTGCGCACGGCCGCCGGCATGGCTTACCTCATCTCGCTGACCACGCTTGCAATCTTCATCATCGTTCTCCGTATTCAGCGATGGCCGCTCGCCAACGGCAGCTTCAACGTCTGGGTCAACCTTCCGACCTTCGATCCGACCACGGGCGGCGACGTGGTAGAACGCCTGGAGCGGGACGCCCGCTTTAACATCGCCTTAGGCTTTCTTCTGCCATTCCTGACACCTGCGGCGGTCAAGGCGGCGGGGTCGGTTTTCGGCACCGTTTCCCTCGAAAACCCGCATACGCTGATCTGGACGGTGGCGGCATGGGCGTTCCTTCCGACTTCCTTGTTCATGCGAGGGATCGCCATGGGCCGTGTCGCAAACATGATCGCCGACAAACGCCGCCGCGCGCAGGACGAAGAGGCCATCGGGCTGCAGCCTGTCTGATCCTGTCGTTCGCCGCGCTCGCGGCCTCGGCCGACCCATTGCGCATCGCCACCTACAATGTCGAGCTCTCGCGCGACGGCCCCGGCCTGCTTCTTCGCGACATTCTAGAGGGAGCGCCGGATGTCCTCGCGGCGGTGGCGGTCATCGCAGAGGTATCTCCCGACGTTCTGCTGGTGACAGGGTTTGACTACGACCAAGATCTCCATGCGCTCCGCGCCTTGACGGCCGCTCTCGGCGAGGCCGGGCAGCGCTACGATTCGCTTTTCGCCTTCGCGCCGAATTCCGGTCTACAGAGCGGCCGAGACATGAACGGTGACGGCCGTGCCGGGAGTCCGCGCGACGCGCAGGGGTATGGCGAATTCGCGGGCCAGGGCGGGATGGCGCTGCTGTCGCGATTGCCCGTCGACAGCAGCGCCAGCCGGGATTTCTCGCGGTATCTCTGGCACGATCTGCCGGATGCGCTGCTCCAAGGTCGGGAACCGCCGAACGGCTCTTTTCCCGACCAGCGGCTTTCATCCACTGGTCACTGGGATGTTTCCCTCGCGCTTCCAGACGGGCGCGAGATTCGCCTCTGGGCTTTTCACGCGACCCCTCCCGTCTTTGACGGGCCCGAGGATCGAAACGGCCGGAGGAACCACGACGAGGCCGCCTTCTGGCTCGCCTATCTTGACGGAAAGCTTCCCGAAAGACCGGTCGAAGCTCCTTTCGTGCTTCTCGGCGATGCGAATATGGATCCCGCAGATGGCGACGGGCGGCCCGCAGCGATGCACAGCCTCCTGTCTCATCCACAGCTTCTCGATCCCGCACCGCGGAGCGCAGGCGGCGCAGCCGCCGCAGACCGGGACGGCGGGTCGAACCTGACTCACGAGGGCGACCCCTCACTCGATACCGCGGACTGGCGGGACGGACCCGGCGACCCCGGGAATCTCCGTGTGGACTACGTTCTGCCGTCGTCGCACTGGAAGGTTCTGGGATCAGGCGTCCATTGGCCTCTGGCCGGCAGCGCTGCGGAAACCGCGGCGGCGGCGTCCCGTCACCGGATCGTCTGGGTCGACGTCGAGCTTCCGTGACGCTTGCCATAGTAGAGTCCGACGACATGCTCGGCTTCGGCGAAGAAGAGCCACCGCGCGACAAGGGCGCCCGCGATGTGCGACAGCACCGCGAGCGTCGCGAATACATGCGAGAATGGCAGGAGAAGGAGGATCACCGGCAGGAACGAGACCAGGACGAGGGCGATCGCCCGAAGCTTGCGCGCATGCTTGCGGCCCACGACGTAGACCATCTCGGTCAGCAGGTAGTTCTTTCCCGTGTGCGGCGGTTCGAACGAACGGACCGTGCCACCGGTAAGCCCCGTCGCGGTAGCCATCGTGGTTCCCGACCGCGCGAAGCGCGCATCCCCGTCGCGCCAGACCCATGCCTGCAGGGCGGCGAGTGCGAGGAGCAGGAAGATCGCCATCGTGACCTCTCCCGAAAGCAACGCACCACCTGCTATGGCGTATGCTAGGAAGAGAATCGGGGTGGTTCGGTCGTTCCAGCGCGGGACGGAGCCGAGCGAGGCGTAGATCATCGACGTCGACACCACGGTTGCGAGACACAGCAATGCGCCGACGATGCCCAGCGCCGCGACGCGGGTGTCGAGGAATACGAGGCCAGCGCCATAGACTGCCATGACCACCAGCGTCGCGACCGAAGTCCACGCCTCGCGCGACAGCCAGCTTGTCCGCCACTGGGAGAACGCCTTAAGGGCGCGTTCCGGATGCCCGAGGTGGAAGGCCGAGGCGGCGAGACCGCCAGCGGCAAGCATGTACGCGATGGCGAAGAAGACGAAGGCCGTCATTCCCTTGACGTCCGGGTACCCGAGCCCGAGAAATGTCAGCAGGCCGAAGCCAAGGCCCGAGAGCGTCGTGAACAGGATGATCGAGCGTGCGGGATGCAAGGGCTAGCCTCTTGATCCCGCTGATCTGCCCACCGGAACCCCGACCTTCATCCGAGCCGTTCCAGAGTGCGGTCGAACCAGCCGAGAAGACCCTTCGGGTCGTCCGCGACAGGTTCGAGCAAGGGCGCGAGAATGTCGATCTCTCCCTTTGGGCGCGGCGGCAGATAGCGGTTCACTGGCTTCGTTCCCTGCTCGGGCATGAGCTCGAGCCCACCGCGCTCGGCGACGAGTTGCGAGACCGCGCTTCCGGGGTCGGAGAAGTCTCCGAAGTGCCGTGCACCCGTGGGGCAGGTGCGTACGCAGGCGGGGACGCGATCGTCCTCCGGCAGTTCCTCGTTGTAGATCCGGTCGACGCACAGAGTGCATTTCTTCATCACTTGTTCGGTCGGATCCATTTCGCGCGCGCCATAGGGGCAGGCCCATGCGCAGAGCCCGCAGCCGATGCAATCGCTCTCGTTGACGAGGACGATGCCGTCTTCCTGACGTTTGTAGGAAGCGCCGGTCGGACACACCGTGACGCAGGGAGCGTCGTCGCAATGCAGGCAGGACTTCGGGAAATGGACGAGTTGCGCAGCGCCCTGATCCGGCTGGATTTCATAGGAATGGACGCGGTTGAGAAACGCGCCTGTCGGATCGGCCCCGTAAGGGTTGGCATCTGTCAGACCGGAGGGTTGCGAGGCATCGTTCCAGCCCTTGCAGGCTACGACGCAGGCATGACAGCCGACGCATGTGTCGAGGTCGATCACGAGGCCGAGCTTGCGGTCGGTATGAGACGGAAGTGAGGTCATTCGTGGAGCAATGAATAGGTAAGGATGACGCAGGGACTCCGCACGAGCCGCGCAGTTTCCAAGCGGCGTCCCGGCTGCAGGATGGAGACCGGCGTGTCCTGAGCAGGATGACGGCTCATTCCGCCGACACCTTCAAGGGTGGGAAGATGGGTCGCGTCTCGACCGGGGCGTCGACACGCTCGATCCTAACGCGTAGGTCGAACCAGGCGGCCTGGCCCGTGACAGGATCGGAGTTCGACCAGCGCAAACCGTCGCCCTTTTCGGGCAGCAGCTCCGAGATCAGGTGGTTCAGGAGAAAACCTTTGGTCGCTTCGGGCGACTTCGGATCGAGCGCCCAGGCACCCTTGCGCTTGCCGATGGCGTTCCACGTCCAGACGGTGTGGGCATTGAGCGCGGCCATGTGCGCGACGGGAACGGTAATCTCTCCGCTGGGCGAGGTGACGCGCGCCCAGTCGCCGTCGCGGAAGCCGTGCGCCTCCCATAGATCGGTCGGGAGGAAGAGTGGATTCTCTCCGTGGATCTGTCGGAGCCAGGCGTTCTGGCTCCCCCAGGAGTGGTACATCGCCATCGGGCGCTGAGTGAGCGCGTGGATCGGATAGACACCGGTGTCGATGCGTTCGTCCGAGAGCGGCGGATACCAGAGGGGCAGCGGGTCCATCGCCTGTTTCAGCCTGTCGCGCAGATGCTCCGGCGGCTGGCGGATACCTTTGCCTTCGGAGGAAACTTGGAAGCGGCGCAGCGGTTCGGACCAAAGCTCGATCAGGTAGGGCTGCGGGCCGTCGACGAGACCCATCGACACCGCCCAGTCCCAGTACGCGCGGTTCCAGGGCTTCATGAACTGCGCTTCGTCAGGGATGTGAGCCGTGAAGAAGCCGCCGTTTTCGCGGTAGCGATCGAGTTGGGCCAAATTAGGCTCTCCCCGGCCGTGGTCCGTTCCGTTTCCCCGCCATCCGGCAAGGGGTCCGATGCCCGGCTTGCGCTCGTGGCGCACGATGTAGTCGGCGTAGTCTCGATAGGACGGCGAGCCGTCCTCTGTCGTCATCCCGGGCAGGCCCAGACGATGCCCGAGGTCGAGGAGCACCGACTGGAACGGCCGGACGTCCCGGTCGGGGGTGAGGACCGGCCAGCGAATGCCATCTGCGGCGGCCTCGGCCTCGGAGATCGGGCGGTCGAGCAGGCTGATGCAGTCGTGGCGTTCGAGGTACGTCGTATCGGGCAGGATCAGGTCGGCGTAAGCGGTCATCTCGGAGCCGTAGGCGTCGGAATAGATGATCCGCGGGATGACGAAGTCGCCTGCCTCGTCGGTGTCGGTCAGCATCTCCATCACCGCGGAGGTGTTCATCGACGAGTTCCACGACATGTTCGCCATGTAGAGAAACAGCGTGTCGATCCTGTAGGGGTCGCCCGCGTGGGCGTTCGGGATCACCATATGCATCAGGCCATGCGCCGAGAGCGGGTTCTCCCAGGTAAAGGCCTTGTCTATCCGGGCGGGCGCCCCGTCATCCGTCAACGCGAGGTCGTCCGGCCCCTGCGGATAGCCGAGATGCGGGCCATCGAGCGGCTGGCCGGGGCGGACGCGGAAGTGCGGGCGGGGATGGGCCGAAGCGGGTTTCGGGTACGGCGGCTTGAAGCGGAAACTGCCGGGGCTTTCGACTGCGCCGATGAGCGTCTGGAGAAGGTGCAGGGCGCGGGCGGTCTGGAAGCCGTTGGAATGAGCGGAGATGCCGCGCATGGCGTGGATGGCGACGGGGCGCGCCGTCATCGCGTCGTGCGTTTCGCCGCGGAAGTCGGTCCAGCGGCGGGAGACCGCGAATGATTTCCCGAATGCGGCGTACGCGATCTCTCCGGCGAGGGTGCGGATGCGGTCGGGGGAGAGACCGGTCCTGGGCGCAACGGTCTCGGGCGCGTAGTCGACCGACAGGTAACGGTCGACCATGCGGTGAAAGACCGGCCGGTGCGTGCAGCCCGCATGGCGCCAGGAGCCTGTCAGATCGGGCCGAACCCCGGGTGTGTCGAAGGGCACCGGTTTGCCTGTCGTGCGGTCGAGCACGACGGGTTTGTCATCGTCGTCCTTCAGAAGAAGTCCGAAATCCGCGGAGTCAGGGTCCTCATTCAGGAGGCAGGGCGCGTTCGTCCAGCGCGCGAGATAATCTGCGTCGATCTTGCCCGCTTTCAGCAGGCAGTGGACCAGCGACAGGATCAGAAGACCGTCCGTTCCGGGCGTTATGCCGTACCAGTCATCGGCCACGGCATTGTAGCCGCTCCGGATCGGGTTCACTCCGATCACTCGCGCGCCACGTTCCTTGAGCCGACCGATCCCCATCTTGATTGGGTTCGAATCATGATCCTCGGCCACGCCGAAGAGAAGGAAAAGCTCCGCCCGCTCCCAGTCCGGCTGGCCGAACTCCCAGAAGGCGCCGCCGATCGTGTAAATGCCGGCCGCCGCCATGTTTACGGAGCAGAAGCCGCCGTGGGCTGCGTAGTTCGGTGTGCCGAAAGCCTGTGCCCACCAGCCGGTGAAGGACTGGCTCTGGTCGCGACCGGTGAAGAAGGCGAGCTTTTCAGGCGCTGTCGCTCGCAGCGGCTTCAGCCAAGAGACGGCGGTTTGCAGCGCCTCTTCCCATGATATCTCCTCGAACGCGCCAGACCCGCGCGGGCCGGTGCGGCGGAGCGGGGCGCGGAGACGGGCGGGCGAGAGGACCTGCTTGATCCCGGCCGATCCCTTTGCGCAGAGTACGCCCTTGTTCACGGGGTGGTCGCGATTCCCTTCGATGTAGGTGACCTGACCGTCCTTGAGGTGCACGTTGATGCCGCAACGGCACGCGCACATGTAGCAGGTCGTCTTCCGCACCTCGTCGGAGACGCGCACCTGTGTCGCGGCGTCTGGCTGATGACGGGTCATTCCGAGCATCGTCCTCCCTCGGGCGCGAGGCTAGACCGAAATGGTCGGAAGGTTCCACGGCTTTTTCGACGCTGGCGGCTGCGGGGCGATGTGCTATCGGTTGGCCAGGAGGTGTTGCCCATGAACTGCGTCTTCGTCCAGCTTCGCTGCCACCCCGGCAAAACCTACGAGGTCGCCCGTGAGATCTATCTCCGCGAGATCGTGTCCGAGCTTTACTCGACGAGCGGGGACTTCGACCTTCTCGCGAAGATCTACGTTCCCAAGGACGAGGATATAGGACGGTATCTGAGCGAAAATCTCTTCGATATTCCCGGCATCTCGCGGACACTGACCACGATCACCTTCAAGGCGATCCACACAGACGGGGCCTGACCCTCAGAGGATCTTGCCAGGATTCATGATGCCTTTTGGATCGATCGCCGCCTTGATCGCCGCCATGACGTCGACCGCCTCGCCCAGTTCGCGCCGGAGATAGGGCTTCTTGCCCTGTCCGATGCCGTGTTCGCCGGTGCAGGTGCCCTCCATCGAGATAGCGAGGTCGTTCAGCCATCCGACGAATTGCTCGGTGCGGGCGAATTCGTCCGCGTCCTCGAGATCGACGACAGGCGTCACGTGGAAGTTGCCGTCGCCGACGTGACCCACGATGGGGGCGATAAGGCGGAGTTCCGAAGCCTTCGCCCGCGCGGCCTCGACGCACTCGGCAAGGCGGGAGATCGGGACACAGACGTCGGTGGCGAGTGCCCTGGCGCCCGGTCGCAGCGCACAGGTCGCCCAGTAGACGTCGTGACGCGCCTGCCACAGCTTCGTGCGTTCCTCTGGCGATGTCGTCCAGGCAAAGCCGGTACCGCCAGAATCTCCCGCGATCTCGCCGAAGGTCTCGGCCTGTTCGGCGACCGACGACTCCGATCCGTGGAACTCGAGGAGGAGGAGTGGCCGTTCGGGAAGCGAAAGCTTCGAGTAGGCGTTCACCGCCTTCACGGTCAGAGGGTCGAGAAGCTCGATCCGTGCAACCGGTACGCCCATCTGAATCGTCATGATCACGGCCGAGCACGCGGCCTCGATGCTCGGAAACGAGCAGGTCGCGGAAGACATAGCCTCGGGTATGCCTTGGAGGCGCAGCGTGAGTTCGGTGATGATCCCGAGCGTCCCTTCGGCGCCGACGAACAGCCGCGTGAGATCATAGCCGGCCGAGGATTTTCTCGCACGCTGCGCGGTCTGAATGACGCGACCGTCGGGCAGGACGACCTCGAGTGTGACGACGTTGTCCTTCATCGTGCCGTAACGCACCGCGTTCGTGCCCGATGCGCGGGTCGCCGCCATGCCGCCGAGCGAGGCGTCCGCGCCAGGATCGATCGGGAAAAAGAGACCCTGATCACGCAGATGCTCGTTCAGCCGGCTACGCGTGACGCCGGGCTGGATGACGACGTCGAGATCGTCGGCATGGACCGCGAGGACATTGTTCATCCGGCCGAGGTCGATCGAGATGCCGCCTGCGGGCGCGTTCACATGCCCCTCGAGCGACGTGCCCGTGCCGAACGGGATGATCGGTACGCCGTGGTCGGCGCAGGTGCGGACGATGTCAGCCACTTCCTCGGTGGATTCGGGGAAGGCCACGGCATCCGGCGGCTGGTTCAGGATCCACGTCGTCGTGTTGCCGTGCTGTTCACGGATCGCGGCGCCGGTCTGAAGCCGGTCACCCAGACGCTGCTTGAGGATCGGGACGACCGTGGCGATTGCGTCCTCTTTCCTTGGCAGGGCCGTGATGGTCGCCATTGAGACTTCTCCCGGATGGACGGACCTAAGATCGGTCCAGAAGGGGCATCATCGTGGCGGATGCGGGAATGCGCAAGGCAATGCGTGCGGCGCCGTGCTCAGTCGACGGCGCGGATGAGCTTTCGGTCCAGAACGCGAAGAACCGCCTTCAGGTCGTGCCCGCGTTTCAGAACCTGTCCGTCCATGCCGATGACCGCGTACATCCCCTGCCGGTTCCTGAGGCGCGGGCGCTTCTCGACCCGGTAGAGCGGGTGCTCGGCCGAGCGGCGGAAGACCGCGAACACGGCCACATCCTTGAGAAACGACATCGCATAGTCACGCCATTCCCCGGCGGCGACCATACGCCCATAGAGCGATAAGATCTGGTTAAGTTCCGTCCGGTCGAAAGCGACCTGGTCGGCGTGCGTCGGGAACGGCGTCGGCGCATTCATTCCCAGAGACTGGTATGTTCCGGGTGCGAAATCAAGCGCCGCCAGATTTCCGCCGCAAAATGACCGCGGAAAGGTGCGGCCCGCTCCACCGTGCCGCCGGGTTTGCCCGGCAAACGTTGATCATAGCGATTGTAACGCTACCCCGGTGTCGCGGATTAACAGCCCCCACCCAGCCCGCGGCACCGGGGACAAGTTACGGACAGGGACACGCCCCTGCTGAAAAGAGCAGGGGCGGCTTTTTCGTGTAAGGCCGGATCTCCAAGGCTGACCAACGCCGCGTTCCCCACTCTTCATTTCCGGACGTGTTCCGCCGCTCCGAAGCTCGGCTCGCGGAGATGGTGCCGCGCTTAGTGGTCCCCGTGACACACAGAGAGTCTAGCGTACGATGAACTCGGCGTGCAGCGCGCCTGCGGCGTTGATCGTCTTAAGGATGTCGATCATGTCGCGCGGCGGAACGCCGAGCGCGTTCAGTCCGTCGATGAGGTCGCGAAGCGAGTTCCCACCCGATACCTCGAGAAGTCCGCCACCGTCCGCCTCACCCAGTTCCGCGACCGTCCTCGGCACCACGACCGTTTCTCCGGCCGCGAACGGGTTGGGCTGCACGATCTCGGGTCGCTCCTCGACCCGTACCACGAGATCGCCCTGCGTGACGGCGACGCGCGATATCCGCACATCCTCTCCCATGACGATCGTACCTGAGCGCTGATCGACGACCACGCGGGCGCGGACCTCCGGTTCGACTCCGATGTTCTCGATCCGGCCAATGGCGTGAGCAGTGGTCGGCTCGCCCGTCGCACGGACGTCCAGGAGCACCGTCCCCGCATCGAGCATCTGAGCCGTTCGGCGGCCGTAGGTCGAGTTTATGGCGAACTCAATCCGCTCGGCGGTCGTGAAATCGGGTGTGCGGAGCGCGAGGCGGATGGTCTTGAGATCATTGAATTCAAAGGGGATCTCCCGTTCGATCCGGGCACCGGAGGGAAGAACACCCGCGGTCGGTACACCTTCGGTCACGCTGGCCGCGTCGCCTTCGGCACTGGCGCCTCCCGCCAGGACCGTTCCCTGAGCGACGGCGTAGATCAAGCCGTCCGCCGCCTTGAGCGGCGTCATCACGAGCGTTCCCCCAAGGAGGCTCTTCGCGTCGCCGATCGCCGAGATAGTCGCGTCGATGCGCCCGCCAGCACGGGCGAAGGGTGGCAGCTCCGCCGTCACGAAGACGGCGGCGACGTTGCGGGGCCGGAGCTGTTCGCCGGTCACGTTGACGCCGAGCCGCTCCAGGATGTTGGACATGATCTCCTCGGTGAACGGCGCGTTTCGGAGGCCGTCTCCCGTTCCGTTCAGGCCCACGACAAGGCCGTAGCCGACGAGGTCGTTGCCCCGCACACCATCGAATTCGACAAGATCCTTCACTCGGACGGTCTGCGCGGCGGCAGGCCATACAGAGAAGAGAACGGCCAGCAGGATAAGCGCGCGCACGATCATCGGAGGTACGCTGCCAGGTTCAGGCTCGAGAGCCGCGCGGTGACGGCATAGAGCGATTCCAGCTGAACCTGGACCGACTGAAGTTCCGCAGCGGCGACAAAGGGATCGGCGGCTATGACTCCGGCCCGTGCAACTTCGGCCGTGGAGCTTTCCACTTCGACGCGGACGCGGGACCGTTCGATCGCCGCCTCCGCGTCGCCGACGCCGGCGCGCAGGGCGATGACACCGTCGCGCGCCGGAAGCAGAGCCTCCGCGGCCCTCCCGGCAAGTGCGCCGCGTTCACCCGGAACGGCCGCGAGAATACCGCGGTCGAGCAGCGCTGCCGTCGCCATGCCTTTCAGGGTTGCGCGCAGCTCGGGCGCTTCGGCCGTAAGGTTCAGCGTCGCCGTGTCGCCGTCGGACAGCCGGAACGGTCGCAGCGCATCAGAACCGAGGTAGGCCATGGTGTCGAATCCACCGCCAGCGGCGAACCAGGTGTCGAGCGCCACCTCGACATCGGCTGCCGTCGTTGCGCCGGCTGCAGCGACCTCGACCGCGTCGAGAATGTCCTTCGCCGGCGCCAGCGCCGGGCGATCCGTGGCAGTGCCCGCGAAGACGGTGCGGCCGGCCACTTGAACGTTCAGCCGTGCCACGGCGCTCTCGAAGGCCGCGGCCGCAGTTGCACCGACAGCGTCGATCTGCGCCGGCAAGCCCGCCGTCCGGGCGAGGAAGAGATTGCCCATCAACTCGTCCGCGCTGGCGTCGAGTGTGGCGAGCGTCGCCTGCGCGGTCTCGGCGAACAGCGCAGCCTCTCGAACGGCCGTGCGGTAGCCTTCCAGTAGGACGACCGTGCGCTCTATGGCGGCCAGCGGGCGCAAGTCGCCTTTCTCGGCTTCGCGAAGGTCCGCGTTGCGTCCGCTCGACAGTTCGCTGGACAACCGGGCGAGGTCCGCATTCAAACGCGCGTTGTCGCGCCGCAGCTGCAACGATTGAGAAAGATCGCCGATCGAAACGAAGGACATGGCTCAGATCTCCAGGAGACGGGCGATGAGGGTATCGATCGTCTGGATGACACGCGCGTTGGCGGCATACGTCTGCTCGATCAGAAGGAGTTTCTGCATCTCCTGGTCGGTATCGACGCCGCCTCGCCGTTCAAGAGCGATTAGGCCTGCCTGGCGCGTGGAAGCGTAGCCCAGTTCGGACTCCGCCTCGAAGCCGTCCCTCAGCACGAGCGACTGGATCTCGCTCGCGAGCCCCGAGAGCGAGAGGTTCGCCGTGGCCACGGCAGCGCTCGCCGGCGGCCGACTGTCGGCTGCTGCATCGGCCATCCGTATCAGAAGTGCGGAATCCCCGACCGGGCCCGGATCGGTGGCCCCGAGTCCGGCCCGGAGCTTCCAGAGATCACCGCCGAGGACAGGCTCGGCCACCGGATTGGTCGAGATGCGAGACGCGAGGCCTTCCTCGTCCGACGGATCGAAGGCGAGCCCGCGATCGGTGAAGAGGCCGGCGCCGCCGGGAGTGAGCGTGGGATCAACGGCGGACTCCTGAAACCGGGCGATCACCTCCCGCGCGAGCGCGTCGATCCGGGACTGTACCTGGGGCCCGATCCTGTCGCGCACGTCGAAGGCCGCGGCGAGGCTGCCGCCGCCCAGCGGCGCGAAGGAGCCGTCTGTCCGCACCGCACGACCATTGATCTCGATACCAGAGAGGGCGCCGGATGCCATCGTCATGTCGGGTGTGATGACGCCGACCGCCGCGAAGGAGATCTCGGCGGGGCTGCCGTCGAGAAGCGCGACGCCTCCTGCCGTGTAAAGCGCGACGGCGCCCCCCTGCCGGGGCATGACGCGCAGTGGAACGATCTCCGAGATCAGGTCTACCGCCTGCTGTCGCTGGTCGAGAAGCGCCGTCAGGTCGCGCCCGGATCCGCCGAGCCGGACGATCGTGTCGTTGAGTTCGTCTATCCGGACCAAGGTCGTCCCGAGACTGCCGACCTGGCGTGCAATTTCGGCATCGCCAGCCATGCGCTCGGACTGGATGCCGGCGGAGATCCGATTGAGGGTGCCGGCGACACCTGACGCAGCGTCCAATGCGTTCTGGAGACGCACCGTGGAATCGGGGCGACTCGCGGCCTCGACGAGAGAGGACTCGAACGCGGCGAGACGGCCCGTCACCGACGCGGGATCGTCGGGCATTCCGAATAACCGGCCAAGGCGGTCGAGCGCGGCCGAGAAGGTCTGGCGTTCACCGAGCGCTGCGTCCGCGAGGCGGCGGTCGCGGAGCACCGCCTCGTCTACTGCCCGGTTGACCGCCGCCACCCGGACGCCGGCCCCGGCGCCGCCAGCGCTCCGCGAGCCGAGCGCGATTTCTCGGCGGCCATAACCTTCCGTCATGGCGTTCGCCACGTTGTTCGAGACGAGTTCCGCTGCCCTCGAGGAGGCGGTCAGACCCGTCAGCGCATTCGACAGGGAGGTGGTGATGCTCATTCAATCGGCCGCGGGGGCCCTCCTCAACGTTTGATGTTCGTGGTTTCCTGCAGCATCTCGTCGACGGTCTGGATGACCTTCGCATTCGATGAATAGGCGCGTTGCGTCTGGATCAGTTGGGTGAGTTCGCCCGCAACGTCGGTCGCCGATTCCTCGAGCGCGTAGCCAACGACGTCCCCGGTTGGACCGTCTCCCGCGTCCCAGAGGAAGAACGAGCCGCTTTCGTTCGAGAGCTGGTAGGCCTGATTGTCTTGCGCGAGAAGGCCGTTCGGGTTCGGGACGTCGACGAGCGGGATCTGGTAAAGTGTACGCGTGATGCCTGTGTCGAAGTTCGCGCGGATGAAGCCATTTCCGTCGACTTCGATCGAGGTCATGTTGCCGACAGGGAATCCGTCCTTGTTGATGGAGGTGGGCGCGAAGCTGTCCGAGAGCTGCGTCATGACCGTGCCATCGCCCACCCCGCCGATCGTGAAGTCGATCGGACCTCCGGCGACACCGACCTGAAAGACGCCCGCGATGCCGTCGTAGGCGGTGCCGATCGTGGCGCCCCCGGGGTCGGGTGTTCCGTCCGGCAGGACGAGCGGTTGCGTGACCGAGGCGAGTGTGCCCCCTCCACCGCGCGTTGCGTCGAAGGTAAGGGTGTATACGCCCACGACAGCGTCTCCCTGCGCCGAGTCGCGCAGCGTCATCGTCCACTGGTTCGACGCGCCTGGCGTCCCCGGAACGGTCGGCGTGTACGTCACGTCGATTGCCTGCGACGTGCCGAGATTGTCGAAATATTCCACCGAGAGATTCAGGGGTTCGCCCGTTGCGCCGAACTCGGTTTCGGTCGCCGGGAGGTTGACGCCGAGGGTGATCGCCGTCGTGGGTTCGGCCGCGAACTGGTTCGTCTGGATCTGCACAGGCGCGAGACCATCGGAGGTGTCGCGCGGGAAGGTCGGGATGGTGCCGTCGGAATTGGCTGGCCAGCCCAGAAGCACAAGGCCGGTCGATGTCCTGAGATAGCCGCTGTCATCGGTGCGGAACGACCCCGTGGTGGTGAGGTTCATCGGGTAATCCGCCGTAGACGAGATCAAGGCCGTGTCCGACGTCACGGGAAGAAAGCCCCGCCCCCGGACGGCGAGGTCAGTCGGGTTGTTCGTCGGCGCGAGGGCTCCGGCCTCGTCGATCAGCCGCGTTGTCGTCACGCGGACGCCGCCTGCCGAATACGTGCCAGTCCCGCCGTTGATGACCAGAGAATGGAAATCCGCTTCCGCTCGCTTGTAGCCGTACGTCGCGGAGTTGGCGATGTTGTCCGAGATCGTCGCGAGGCGGCTCGCGTTGGCGGCGAGGCCCGCAACGCCTGCGTTCAGGGACGAGGAAATGGTCATACGGTGCACCTTTCTGCTGCAACGACCCATGGGTCGCCGAACCGAATACGCGCGGCGGATTAAAGCTCCGCTAATTCTCGAGATTCGCGGGAGTCACACGTTGTCCCGCAGGACCACGATCTCGATGCGATTGTTTCGGATCGCCATCGGATCCGAGGTAACCGGAATTCTGTCGCCGAAGCCGACGATCCTGCGGGAGCGGGGCGCGTCGAGGCCGCCTGCTTCGAAGAGGCCCCGTATCCGGTCGGCGCGGGCGACGGCATCGGTCCATGGGTCACGTGCCTTGAGGACCACGGGCGCGGCCGCGACGTGTCCCTCGAACGCGAGGCCGTTGGACACGAGCGTGAGCGCCTCGACGATGGCGGGCACCAACATCCGGAGTTCTTCGCCGGGCGTACCGTCGGCGGCAAACAGCGTGGCGCCTTCGCGGTCATAGATCTCGATCACAAGCCCCTCATCCGAGAGCCGCGTGACGACGTGCTGGCGTATGAGATCGCGGATCGTGCTTTCGCCCGAGAACGCGAAAAGCGCCTCCTCGACCTCCGCGAGTCCAGCGTCTGTCGGGGACGGTTCGCCGTCGTCGGGGTCGGTTCCTGCCGTCCCGCGCGCCTGTCGTTCGGCCGTCGGGCGGACCTGTCCGGCGCCCGTGCCGACTTGCGCCATCGTTTCTTCCGAGAAGACGCTGTCGCCTCCGAACGCGCCCTCGCCACCGCCGGAGATCCTGTTGATGGGAATAGTCGGATTGAAGTAATCCGCGATTCCTTTCCTCTGTTTCTCCGTCGTCGCGCCGAGAAGCCACATCAGCATGAAGAAGGCCATCATTGCGGTCACGAAATCCGCATAGGCGACCTTCCAGGCGCCGCCGTGATGTCCGCCGCTCTTGACGACCTTCTTGCGCTTGATGATCGGGCGCGCATTGCCTTGCGCGGCCATCCATCCACCTCGTCTCTCACCCGGGACGAGGAGTAGCAATCGCGGGTTAAGGGGCGTTTGACCATTCCTCTAGAGTCCGCGCCTATCGCGGAGTTCGCACTTCTCCCCGAAAAGGAGCGCCACGACCGCTCCGGCGAGGAAGCCGCCGAGGTGTGTCTGCCATGCCAGAAGCCCGTCCATCGCCCACCAGAGCACAGCGTTCAGGATGACGAGCACCACGATGATCCGCACCACCGGCCGCATCGTGAGCCGGAGCGCCCGACGCTCGATCGCGTCCCAGGCGGTGAGCGCTCCGACGAGTCCGAAAAGTGCGCCAGACGCGCCGACCATCGGCCTGAGAGATGGTGCGAGAAGACCGAAAACCACAGCGCCCCCGAGGATCGACGCGACGTAGATCGTCGCGTATCTCCCAATGCCGCCGCGCTCGTGGACGGCACTCCCGAGCGAAATCAGCGTGATCATGTTGACGACGAAATGGAGTAGCCCGCCGTGGAGAAAGCCGTAGGTGAAGAACATCACGACGGCCTGGCCCGGGAAGTTGGCCGTCCAGTCACCGAGGAGGCCTGGCCAGAAACCGCCGTAGGCGTAGGCGAGCGCCCTGAGGCGCGGCCAATCCATGATTCCGTGATCGGCAAGCTGCAGCGTGATCTCGATCACGCCGCACACCAGGAGAATCGTCAACGTGACAGGGTCGATGCGCGGAGCGCCGCGTCGTCCGGGATTTTCCGAAGGCGACACCTCAGCGGCCGGCATTGGCGAACGTCGCGGGAGCGGCCGTGTCATCAGGCCAACGTTCAGGGACGAATCGAGAAGCTCCGGTCGATCCGGGTGAAGATCGTGTTCGAGTTTCGCCCGTCGCCGGCGTTCTCCCTGAGGTACTGCGTACGGTAGCCGAGAGCCCAGTCCCATTCGCTGGTGAGTTCGCGTCGATAGGTGACCCCGAGGTTCGCCCGCGTCGTCTCATCTCCGCCGCCACTGCCGATTTCCTCCGTGCGTCCGAGACCGAAGTCGACGGTGAAACCGGAGACGTTGTTGATGTCCTGGGTGTAGGTGACGGCTGCGCGGGTGAACAGAACCTGCTCATCCTCGTCGTTTGTCGCTGCCTGCTGGGAGAGCGACGCGCTAAGGCTGCCGCGCGGCAGGTCTCGGCCCAGCGCAAGCTGTGCAGTCAGGCGGTCTTCACCGTCGTCGCTGAACGTATAGCCCAGGCCGTAGCTCAGACTTCCGGTCGGCAGTTCCATGGCGCGGTCGAAGCTGATCGCCGTGCGCTCCCCGGCGGTGTTGATCGTGCGTTGCAGCGATCCTCCGACCGTGCCGTTGGCAAGCTCGGTGACAGCCGACACCGCGAAGCCGAGGCCGTCGGTCGTTTCGGTGAAGACACCGAACTCGGTCGTTTCGATCTGGTCGTAGGAGACGTTGCCGCTGACGGTCGTTCGCGGCGAGATGTCATAGGCCAAGCCAACACCAAGAGATGTCGTCGTCCGTTCGGTTTCCGCTGCATCCTCTGCATCGAACTCCGACGCGGACGCCGTGATGCTTCCTGTGAGGACATCGGAGAAGCGCAGAGACGTGACGGCGGACGCGCCGAAGGTTGTCCGATCGTAGAGTTCCGGATCGATCGTGTCGGAATAATCACGCGTGTTGTAGAAGACGTTCCCGGTGAACCCGAGCGGCCCCTCGATCCCGAGAGAGAGCTGCGCCGACGCGGACAGCTGCTGAAGGTTCCCGCCATCGACGAGGAAATCGACCGGTCGGAGGTCCTCGTCGAGAAACGTGAGCACGCGCTCGTCGAGCTCTTCATCCCGAAATCTGACGTTCAACGCGAAGGCGCTGTTCGCGCCCTCCCGCGTGTAAGTCACGAAGCTGTCCGGCGCGATGAACTCGGCCTCGTCGTCCGATTCCGGTTCATCCCGAAAGCGCAGCCCTGTCGACACGCTCGCGATGAGCCGTGACGATCTTGTCTCGCTGATCAGCCCGAAGTCCAGGGACGTCGTCGACGATGTCGTCGTGCCTTCTGAAGGATCATCAAGCCCGGCGTTCTCTGTCACGGAGACGCCCGTTCCCACGTCCACCGTCAGCCGGAGGCCCGCTTCCTCCTCCGCCTGCTGCGCGTATGATACCGAGTACGAAGCGGCGGCCAGAAGAGCCGCCGTCGATACTGCCGTTATTGTTCTGCTCTGCCCCCGTCGCCGCATTTTTATCCTACTCGAATAGCCTTCTCTCCGGGACGATGATCACGTCGCCATCCGCCAGCTGCGAACTTCCGATGTTCGAGGCGCCCTGTTCAATGGCGTTGTAATTGATCGCGTAGACGGTCTGCTGACCCGATTGCGGATCGGTGCGTCGCAACTGGATGCGCTTGGTCGCGGCGAACTTCGTGAAGCCGCCGGACAAGGCCAGCGCCTGAAGGATCGTGGTGCCCCGCTGCACCTGAATGAGGCCGCCACCCCCGGCCAACTCCCCCATGAGATAGATATCGATCGTGCGCGTTCCGCCGGTGACGGCGCGCTCCCCGAGGGCTGCGACCGAGACCGAGACGGTCGGCGACGTCGCGAAGTTCGGCGCGAGCGCCGAGGCCAGAGCGGATTCGACCTGCGTGGTCGTCCGTCCGCCGGCGCTCACCGCACCCGCGAGCGGGAAGGAGAAGCTGCCGTCGGGCAGCACGAGAACCTCCCGGTTCAGGGACGGATCTTCGAGAACTTCGATCTGCACCCGGTCGCCTGGGCCAAGAGTGAATTCCGACTGGGCGTTCACCGACGTCGCCAAGACGACGGCCGCCAGAATCGCAACAATACGTAAAACCATGACAACTCCCCCGCGGTTCGGGCCTGGCGTGTTTCGCCAAGCGTTACTCTTAATCAAACACGATTCCAAGAAAGAGCAAACGCTAACGCTCGCGTTGAACCCGCGAGCGTTACCGCAAGGGCACAAAAGGGCTTATTCACTCGGACGGTTGCCTCGCAAGCAACTCTTCGAGGCGGCGGATCTCGTCTCTCGCGTCCTGAAATTGCTCGCGCGTATCCGCCGGTCCGGCAAGTTCCACGGCGCGGCGGAGCTGGGCCAGCGCGTCGTCCGGACGCTCCGCCTCAACATAGGCCATTCCGAGGTGATATTGCACAAGCGGATCGTTTCCGAGTGCATCCGCTGCCGGCTCGAGGTGCTGAAGAGCCTCCTCGGTCTCGCCCCGGCGCAGCGCGATCCAGCCATAGGTATCCTGAAATTCGGGCCGGTCGCTGCCGCGAAGACGGCGCGCGATCGACCAGGCACGGTCAAGGCTTTCGTCGTCGGTTTTGTAGGTCGAGATCAGGCTTGCAAGATTGTTCGCGATGACGACGGAGTTCGAATTGCGGGAGTAGAGATCTTCGTAGATCTCGATCGCTCCTTCGACATCGCCCTCACGCTCGAATTCGCCGGCGAGAGCCCACTGGAGGTTTGCTGCCTCTGGCAGAGCCTGAAGACCCTCCTCCAGCGCGACGCGCGCATCGTCGAACCGTCCTTCCCGGTTGAGAAGGGTGTAGAGCGTACGCCAGATCACCTCTTGTCTCGGATTTTCCTCGAGCATCTCGCGATAGATCACCTCGGCCTCCTCGGGCCTGTCCGACGAGGCATAGATCGAGGCCCTGAGAAAGCGCATCAGCGGCTGGTCGGGGTTCTCTTCCAACGCCGTGTCTATGTACTGCTCGGCAGACTCCAGATCGTTGTTCCGCAGATGCGTCCGGACGATCTCCAGTGCCGCGCGATCGTTCGCGCCCTGCTGCTGGATGATGGATTCGAGGAGTGCGACGGCGTCCTCGGTGCGGTCCTCCCGTTGAAGCCGCTCCAGCCGCAGAGCATCGGCCGCAGCCACGGCTTCCTCGCTCCCAAGCCTGCGCAGGCTGGCCTCGACCTGCTCGAGCCGCCGCCAGTCTTCCTGACCGACATAGACGCGACCCAGTTCAGTCAGGATGCCGAGATTCCCTGGGGCGCGCCGCAGAGCATCTACAAGGCCCGGCTCCGCGATGTCGAGCTTTTCGTCCGCGATCAGGAATCTGGCGTAGCGGATCGCCTCTTCCGGAGCGTTGTTCGACGCGTCCACCGCCAGAGACAGCATCTCGCCCGCGAGTTCCCTGCTTCCGCTTCTGAGATAGGCGGAGGCCATCAGTGTCATTATCTCGGAATCCCGCGGCGCCTGATCCAGCGCGGTTCTGAGCGCGCTGATCGCTTCATCGGGCGAATCCTGCTCGATCAGCCAGCCCGCGCGCATCTTCAGTGCCTCGACATGCGTGGCATCCTCGGCCAGAACCTCCTCGATTCTCTGGCGTGCCCCGACTTCGTTCCCGGTGGCCGAAAGAAGCCTGGCGAGTGAGACCTTCACGTCGCGGATCACATCGCTGGTCTCGGCACCCGCGATAATGTCTTCCATCTCAGCGATGGCCTCATCCTGGCTACCGGCGTCGAAGTCGAGCCCCGCGCGCAAGGCCCTGAGAACGACCGTATCGTGTCCGGCCCCGAGCATCGCGTCGATTTCCTCACGAGCCGCCTCTGCGCCGCGTGTTTGGCGGATGAAGGCGATATATTGGACGCGGTCCTCGGTGCTCGCCCCTTCGGCGGAGGCCTTGGTCCGAAGAAGCTCCTCTGCCCTCTCCGTTCTCCCCTGCGACATGTACCACCGCATCAGCGCATCGCGCGATTCAGCGTCTTCGGGGTCGTTGTCGACCATCTCGACGAGCTGAGTCTCGAATTCCGCCTCGTCTCCGAGCTGCAGCAGAAGGGCGAGGCGCATCTGCATGAGTTCCGGTTGATCGGGATCGGCGGCGAGCGCGGCATCGACCTCCTC
>Ga0102943_1000783_pt1 | contig 20727 bp, 17 predicted proteins | sample SalPonC_black_MG_FD_78174 | JGI IMG/M metagenome (GOLD analysis project Ga0102943, IMG submission 78174) | Salt pond soil microbial communities from South San Francisco under conditions of wetland restoration - Salt Pond MetaG... | ecosystem: Environmental > Aquatic > Marine > Intertidal zone >...
CTGAATCTGCCGGTTGACGCCCGTGCCTGGTATGTTGGCGACAGCTTTGTGGATATGGTGACGGCGAACCGGGCAGGCGTGTCCGGCATTTTCTACAATGGCGCGGGATGGGAGCCGGAGCGCATTGACAGCTGGTTCAGCAGCCGGGATGCACCGTCTGCCATTGCCGACAGCTTTGAGGAGCTGATCGACCTGCTGGCGCTGCTGGAACGCAACCAGCCCGACGCCTTCCGGGCCATGCCCGCCACAGTCAGGCCCCGGCCCTTCCCGAAACCTGAACGGCCGGCCCCGCGCCAGGAGCCCGACTGGCACCCGGCCGCTGTAAAGCTGATCAGGCCGGCGGTTGTGCTGTTCGACTGGCACGCCACCCTGGTGGATACCCTCGATGCCATGTACCACGCGGTGGACGATATGTTCCCGGACTTTGACGGACTGGGACTGATCGAACGCATGCTTGCACCGGAAGACAGCAAGACCCCGGAAGATGCCCGGCTGGTTGCCCATGTGCGTGAGTTCGCGCGTCTCCATCCCAGGGTGAAAGCGGACCGAAAGATTTCACGCACGGATATCTTCGAGGTGTTGTTCGGTGACGACCAGGACGCCAAGCACAGGGCCCACATGGCCTTCAATCGCCACTACCGGAATCACTATGGCACGGTAACAGCGTTCGAGCCTAAAGTCCGTGAAGTGCTTGAGGGACTGGCGCGTCTGGGAATCCAGGTGGGAGTGATCACCAATCGCGACCGCGAATTTTTCGAGTATGAACTGGCGGCCGTGGAGGGTACTGGCTGGACCCATCTGTTTGCCGTGGATGTCTGCGGTGACGATGTGCCGCTGCGCAAACCCCATCCGGACCAGTTGCTGCTGGCCGCCGAAAAGCTGCATTACCCTGCCGGTGCCAGTGTCTGGTATGTGGGCGACAGCACCACCGATGTCATTGCCGCCAAGCGCGCCGGGATGACCGCCGTATTCTTCAATGGTGCCCAGTGGGACCAGCCCTGGCTTAACCGGATTTTTCCCGGTACCCATAAGCACCCGGACCGACCGGATGTGGTGGTCAATGATTTTTCGGAGTTCTGGGCACTGGTGCTGGCCTGCGAGGTCGGGCCACCATGAGCAGCTGATCAGGATTAACGCTCAGTTAACGCATCACTCTTGCCGGCCAACGCCTTTTCCACGTCAAGCCCGATCACCAGTACGCCCAGGGGAAGCCAGTGGCCCGCGGCGATGACAGGCTTGCTTACGATCACCTGGAAGCGGGATGTGGACTCGTCATAGTAAACGCGCGAGATGTAAAGGTTGCTCGGGTCTTTGCGGATATGGCGTTCGAATTTGGCTTCGTCGCCCTGCCAGAAATCAGAACTGAGGCCACTCATGGCAACCAGCGTGCCGATGCTGTTGGTCAGCATGACTTCGGTTACCAGCGACTCCTGATTTTTCTGCCACCTGTTCATGGCGATGGACGCTTCCTGACTGGCAATGATTCTGGCCATTTCCGAGTAGTGCCCGGGTGCCATCGCCCGCCACTGGGCATCCAGATTGAGAATCTCGGACAGGCTGCTGATGTCCGGCCCCGCTTCAATGGCTGCTCTGATCGGGACGGCGGCCTCAAGCGAGCGGAAAAGTTCGTGGGCAATGACACGGATCTGGTCGTTCTCTGACTGGTCAAGGTCAAAACCCTCGTTGATACAGCCGGGAATCTGCTGGTTGAAAGTAGCGATAAATTCGGGGTTACGGTCCACGAAGCCGGAACCGAAGTAGACATGCAACGGCACATAGCGCACAAACTGAGTGGTGAAATTGTCGCTGTGGCTCAGGTTCGCCAGTACCCGCTGATCCATCAGTGCCTGGTCAATGCGACCGCGATCCAGCAGGGCAATCAGTTGTTCCGCTGTTCGCACCGACATGAAGATCTCTTCGCCGTTTGCCAGCAGCCAGGCCTCTTCATTACTGCCGCTGACCGCCCCGATTCTGGGTTCCTCCGGTGGCCTCGAACCGGAGCGCGAAACCAGAAACCATTTTTCGAGGGCCACGGGGTGGGTCCGGAACGCGACCTCATCGAGGGCCATCGAGGGATCAACCGCAAAATATCCGTCGATCAGGCCATTCATCAGAAACCGGACGGCCCGTTTCTGGGGCGCAGCCCTGACCCGGCTCTCTCGTCCGGCACTGGCAGTGGCGCAACGTACAACATCGACCGTGAGGCCACGGACGTGCGGGTCTGACCCGGGTATGTCGGTTACAACCTGATAAGGCGCTGACGGAAAGGTATAAAACTCGATGTTTTCTGCCCGGGCTGAACCGGGCAGAAGGATCATCGCTGATACGATCGCCAGAAGATTTTTTGAATATTTCATACTATCCGTAGCCAACAGGCCAAGATCCTTTCCTTACAGAGTAGCAGCAGCAGGAGACTAAATCCCGTCAAGGTTTTGCAGCAACGCCTCAGCCCGCCTGAGAAGTGCTTTCCGTCGATCCGGTTTCTGCCTGTCCCAGTTCCGGTACATCATGCCCATGCGTGGATTATTGGCGAAATTATCCCGATGGCGATCGATGAAGTGCCAGTACAGCGCATTGAACGGGCAGGCGTCGTGCTCCGTGGCCCTGTTCACTTTGTAGTGACAGTTGCTGCAGTGGTCCGACTGGCGCTGAATGTATTTGCCGCTGGCGGCGTAGGGTTTCGAGCCCAGATAGCCGCCGTCGGCATGCATCACCATACCCAGCACATTGGGCAGTTCCACCCAGTCGTAGGCGTCGGCATACACGGCCAGATACCAGTCGCAGATGGCCTCCGGGCGCACCCCGGCCAGCAGGGCGAAATTGCCGGTAACCATCAGTCGCTGGATGTGGTGGGCGTAGGCGTTGCGGCGGGTGGCGTCGATGGCCTTGTGCATGCAGCGCATTCTGGTGTCGCCGGTCCAGTAGAACCAGGGCAGATCCCGGGTGTTGCCCAGACGATTCTGCTCAGCGTAGCCCGGCATGTTCATCCAGTAGATGCCCCGCACGAACTCGCGCCAGCCCAGAATCTGGCGAATAAACCCCTCTACCGCGTTAATCGGCGCCTGCCCGGCGTACCAGGCCTGTGCGGCCGCTTCGCAGACTGTCATCGGGTCCAGCAGGCCGCAGTTGAGGTAAGGCGACAGAATGGAATGGAAGAGCCAGTCCTCATGGTCTGACATGGCATCCTGAAAGTCCCCGAAGCACGGCAGCGCGAAGTCGATGAAGTGATCCAGAGCCTGCTGCGCGCCGGTGGCGGTAACGGCAAAATGGAAATCGTCGGTGGTGCCGAAGTGTTCCTGGAAGTGGGTGTCGACCAGTTCGATCACTTCCCGGGTCACCGCATCCGGTTCGATCCGGAACGGGGCGGGCGCCGCAGGTTTGCCGGTCCACTTGCGGCGGTTATCAGCGTCATAATTCCATTCGCCGCCTTCGGGCTTGCCGTCAGGGCTCATCAGCAGGCCGGTTTTGCGGCGCATCTCGCGGTAAAAGAATTCCATTCGCAACTGCTTGCGGCCTTCTGCCCAGTCAGCGAATTCCTTTTTGCTGGCAAAGAAGCGGGTGTCCGGACGGATTTCCACCGGCACCCTGAGGGATTCATGCCATTGGCCGATCTGCTCGTGCAGGCGCCATTCGCCGCACTCGGTGGTAATGACTCTGCCTGCGCCGGTTTGTTCCAGCTGGTCGGCGACAACCGCTTCCAGGCTCCGGGCATGGTTGTCCGGGTGATACCGTTGATAGTGAACCTGCCAGCCGTCTTCCTGCAGTTGCTGAGCAAAATGCCTCATGGCACTGAACACCAGAACGAGTTTTTTCTTGTGATGATTGGTGTAACTGGCCTCGTCGTGGACCTCGGCCATGACAATACGGTCCCGGCTTCTGTCAGCGTTTTCGAGGGCGCTTATGTCGACAGTCAGTTGGTCGCCTAGAATCAGAATCAGATTTGCCATGGACGAAATTGAACTCCAGTTTGTAGGTTGGCGGGCATGTCACCGGGCGCCAAACACGAAACTTTAAACACCGAACACTCCCTAAGGGGTTAGAAGGAATACGCCAAGTGCGTAAGGGTGGTTCAGACGTGTAATTGATATTATCCTATGCATTGGCCGCTTTACCCTTATTCTGATGCTCAAGGCTCGCACTATGACCTCAAACACCGCATTAAAAACTCCACAGTCCACTCTGCCGGAATTCATCTGGGATGAAGCACTGATTCGCCGGTACGACCTGAGCGGCCCACGCTACACTTCCTATCCGACCGCTGTGGAGTTCAACCAGAATTATCCGGTGGAACAAATGATGGAGGCAGCGGCTCGCAGCAAGGCCAGCAACCGTCCCCTGTCGCTCTACACCCACCTGCCATTCTGCGCGCATCTCTGTTACTACTGCGCCTGCAACAAGGTCATCACCAAGAAACGCGACAAGGCGATGCCCTATGTCGAGCGGCTGCTGAAAGAAGCGGCGATTCAGGCAGACCTTTTCGGAGCGAACCGGCCGGTGACTCAGCTGCACTGGGGCGGTGGTACGCCTACGTTCCTGCTCCGGGACGTGATGGAACACCTGATGGCGGGCTACGGGGAGCTGTTTAATCTGCAGACCGGTGACGAGCGGGATTACAGTGTTGAGATAGATCCCCGGGAAGTGGATCACGATACCCTGCCAACGCTCTGGAACCTGGGTTTCAATCGCATCAGCCTGGGTGTGCAGGATGTGAATCCGCAGGTCCAGAAAGCGGTCAACCGGATCCAGCCACAGGCAATGACCGAAGCGGTTCTGGATGAGGCCCGCCGGCTCGGCTTCCGCTCCATCAACCTGGACCTGATCTACGGTCTGCCATACCAGACCCCGGAAAGCTTTGCGGAAACCCTGGAAACCGTGATCGAAATGTCGCCGGACCGGCTGTCGGTGTTCAGCTATGCCCACCTGCCAGACCGCTTCTACCCGCAGACCCGTATTCTGGCGGACACACTGCCCAGTCCCCAGCAGAAGCTGACCATCCTGCACAACACCATCAACCGGTTGCTGGAAGCAGGCTATGAATACATTGGCATGGACCACTTCGCCAAGCCCGACGACAGTCTGGCGGTGGCGCAGCGGGAAGGCCGGCTGCATCGGAATTTCCAGGGCTATACCACCCATTCCGAATGCGATCTGGTGTCTCTGGGAGTGTCTGCTATTGGTCAGACCGACGATGCCTACTTCCAGAACAATCACGATCTGCCGTCCTGGGAAGCCGCTATCGATGCAGGCCAGCTGGCGATTACCAAAGGCGTCAATCTCAATCGGGATGACCGCATCCGGCGCTGGGTGATCGGTCAGCTGATCTGTCAGTTCCGGCTGGAACGCCAGCTGTTTGCAGAGGTCTGGGGGGAAGACCTGGACACCTACTTCAAGGATGAACTGAACCGGCTCAAGCCCATGATCCAGGATCAGCTGATTGGTGATGACGGCAGGGCGCTTCAGGTCCAGCCAGCGGGCCGGTTACTGATCCGCGCGATCTGCCAGATTTTTGACCTGTACCGTAAGGAAGGCGCCAGCAAGCGGTTCTCTCAGATCATCTGAGCCCCTGGTTCGGCGTTGCCAGCGCCTGCGCGTCAGTTACTGTCCATGCTCCGGACATACTCGGCGACGGCCCGGATATCATCATCGGAAAGGTTGGCGGCCACGGCTGTCATTATTTCGCTCTGACGTGCCGGGTCCTTGTCCCTGAAAAGCCTGAGGGTGTTGCGAATGTACTCTGTCGGCTGGCCGGCCAGCCGCGGCAGTTCCGCCTGTCCCTTGCCTTCCTTGCCATGACACTGGCGACAGGCGTTGCTGTAAACTGTCTCACCCTGGCTGTAAAGGGCAGGTGAATCCGGGGGCTCACTGATCACTTCCTGGCCGGAATAATAAATGGCAATATTTACCTTGTCTTCCTCGGACAGGATTTTCGCCAGACTGGACATTACGTAGTCCGACCGCTCACCCGTACCGAATTTGCGGAAGGCGTTGAACAGGTAGACCGGGTTCTGTGCCGCCAGGTTGGGGATATAGTCACGCTTGCTGTTGCCGTCGGCACCGTGGCAGTAGCCACAGAACAGAATTCTTTCCTTGCCCGCATTGTAGGCCTGCTGGCGGAGCGTTTCGTTGCTCATGATTTCATTGTGGCGGTCCAGGGGGCTGTCGCTGGCCAGGCCGGGAATGGCTAAGCTGGCCAGTACAAGGCCGGTCAGAACGCGCATAAGGTTTTCTCCCTCAGATAAACGTGTTGCTCCACTCTTTGCAGGGCGCACAACGGGGTTAACTCCGGCCCCGGGCCGGGACAGTATCGGGGACTACCGGGTTGCCATGGGTAACAAAATATCCGCTAGTTTGACGTTGCGCAACCAGAGGCTGATTTACCGGAAATCCTTTTTCGTATCCGCCTTCGATGAGCTATGCTTCAGGGCATGACAAGTCACCAGAAAAGGTGGACTCCACGTGACAATGCTTATACACAAAGGTCCGGAGGTGTTCAGAATCTTCCCCTGGAACCGGAATTTCGAGACCGGGCTGGAGAAGATTGATGAACAGCACAAGGTGCTTGTTGATATCGTCAACAGGTTAGCCCGGCATTTTGCGTCTGTCGACTCTGAAACGAACAGTTCGGTGCTGTTCGAGGAACTGCTGTCCTACGCCTCCTACCACTTCGAATACGAGGAAAGTGTCTGGCAGGAAACGTTTGGTGATTCCGAGGTCACAAGAAACCATCACGATTGCCATCAGATGTTTTTCGAACGGATCCAGGCGCTGCGTCAAAGCAAGGAGCCCCAGGAGAGTGTTCTTGCGGACCTGTTTGATTATCTTACCCGCTGGCTTGCCTTTCATATTCTCGAGTCTGATCGCCGGATGGCGTTGACGGCCAGAGCCGTGATCGAGGGAACACCTCTCAAGGAGGCCAAAGAAAAAGCGGATTCGGAACTCAGTGGCTCGGTGTCCCTGATGGTCTCGGCATTGCTGGAAACCTACGGAACGCTCTCTTCCAGCACAATACAGCTGATGCAGGAAAAAATGGCCAGGCAGCAGGTGGAAGATGAGCTGTATCAGCTGCAGAAGGATCAATGGAAGCCGCTTACTGATGATCCGGGGACTGACCGGCAGAAACGGATGAGCGAGGAATCGACGGGCGGCCGCCATTGGCTGCCCGCGGAAATTGCGAAAGCCATACGGGAGAACCAGTTCCGGCTGTTTTACCAGCCCAGGGTCAATCTCAGGACCGGTGCTGTGGTGGGGGTGGAGGCATTGATACGCTGGCGGCACCCCGATAGAGGATTACTCTTGCCCGACGATTTTCTGCCGGCAATTGCGAACCAGGCCCTGCTTACAGAGCTTGGTGAATGGGTTCTCAGCGAGGCCCTGGGCCAGCTGCGGGACTGGGAGCAGCGGGGCATCAGCCTGAAAATTGGCGTGAATGTCGCTGCTTTGCACCTGCAGTCAGCAGGTTTTGTTGCCTGGCTGAAACAGACTCTGGCGGAATTTCCTGAACTCGATCCGGGTCGTCTTGACCTGGAAATACAGGATACAGCAGCACTCAGTGACCTGACACAATCTGCCGCGATCATCCGGGAATGCAGGAACCTCGGGGTGACATTCTCCCTCGATGATTTTGGCACCGGATTTTCGTCCCTGTCCTGTCTCAGGCGGCTCCCCGTTAACACTCTGAAGATAGACTGTGAATTGCTGAGCGGGGTCGATGATCCCCGGGAGAGCTCTGCGATTCTGCAGGGCGTTGTCGGGCTGGCCAAAGCGTTTGGCTACGAGCCTGCAGCGGAGGGCGTTGAGACTGACGGGCAGGCTTACACTCTGATCGAACTGGGATGTGACCATGCCCAGGGCTACGCCATTGCCTGTCCGCTGCCATCGGACCAGCTGGAAGCCTGGCTGGACAGCTGGAGCCTGGCCCCGCAGTTTCCGCCCAAAGGCCGGGACTAGCGGGCCCGGCTGTCTACTCAACCTTTGTGTAAGCCGCCCTCAACTGCCCAGATAGCCACCTCCACCCGTGAGTGCAGGTTCAGTTTTTTCAGCAGGTGCTTTACGTGGACCTTGACGGTGCCATCACTGATGTCCAGCTTGCGGGCAATCATCTTGTTGGACAGGCCTTCGGCAATCAGGCGCAGGATATCTTTTTCACGGGGGGTCAGGCTGTCGAAATCCGGGCGGTCTGACTGCCGGGATTTCTTGGAGCGAAGGGCCTCGGCCAGCAGTGTGGTAAGGCGGTCACTGATGACCATCTTGCCGAGAGCTGCCTGTTTCACGCGCGCAAGCATGTCCTCGGGTTCCATGTCCTTGAGAAGGTAGCCGTCTGCCCCCGCCCGCAACGCCGCAACCACGTCGTCCTCCTGGTCGGATACCGTGAACATGATGATGCGGGAGCTGATATTCAGTTCCCTTAGTTTCTGCAGTGCTTCAATGCCATCCATTTCCGGCATGTTCAGGTCCATAAGAATCAGGTCCGGCTCCAGCTCGATGGCCAGCCGGATGCCGTCAGCGGCGTTGCTCGCGTCCGCAGCAACCACCATATCGTCCTCCATCTCTACAAGCTGTTTGATACCCTGTCGAAGAAGGGGATGGTCATCGATAAGCAGAATGCTGGCAGGTGATTCAGACATCGTGTTCTCTCTTTTGTTATCACGCGGTGGAGGTTTGTGTGGTGATCAGGTTCCGGTTTTTCGGCACAAATGCGAGCATGACTTCTACACCCCCTTCCACACGGTTCTGTATTCTTATCTGGCCGCCGAGGGTTCTGGCGCGGTCCTGCATGATGACCAGGCCGTAGTGGCCGACGGGCTGCCCGTTGTCGGGAAGACCCTTGCCATTATCAAGAATTCTGGCCTTGACCTGCGGAGATTCAAACACCACGTGCACCGAAATCTGGCTGGCTCCAGCGTGTTTGACCGCGTTGGCAAGGCCTTCCCTCACAATCTGCAGAGTGTGGATTTCCTCATTCGGCGACAGGGTTCGTGGTGGCAGGCCATAGTCCAGGTTTATCGGCTTGCCCAGTCTTTCGGAAAACTCGTCGGTGGTCTTGCGCAGGGCTGTGGCAAGATCCGGGGTGTCGAGTTTCAGCCGGAACGTGGTCAGTATCTCCCGTAACTCGCGGTAAGCGCTATTCAATCCGGTGCTGAGTTCATCGAGAATGGAATCGTGTGACGGTTTCTGTTCGCCCTCGATGTTAAGGCGCCGTAGCCTGGCAACCTGCATTTTCAGGTACGACAGTGATTGCGCCAGAGAATCGTGCAGTTCCCGGGCAATGACGGTGCGCTCTTCGGCCAGGGTCTGGCGCTGTTGCTCGGTGATCTGCTGTTCCAGAAAGATGGCGGTTGCAAGCTGGTCGCTGAGTGTTGCCAGTAACTGGCGGGCAGTCTGCGAGAGGCCATTTGCTGCCGGATACCAGACTTCAAGTGTTCCCAGCAACTGACTGGAGGTCCGGATCGGCAACAGCAACCGGCGCCCGTCGTTATCTTCGCCAGGAAGTTCGTCGTAGACCTCGGGTTTGACCAGGCAGGCGTTACAGTGGTGATCCTTGCAGTAGAAGGGCCGGTCGCGCGTGGCCGTGGTGACTGCCTCGACCGGCTTCGTCGATTGCTTGTCGTGCAGGTAAAGACGGATTGGCCCCACCTCCAGCAACTGCTCCAGTTTCTGCAACATGGGGATGGCGCCAGTGCAAAGATCCTGGTGGGAGAACAGATCGCGGCTGGCGGCGTGCAGAAGTTGCAGCGCCGCGTGGCTTTTTTCGAGCTCTTCGGTTTTGATCCGGGCTCGCTGTTCCAGCTCGTAATAGGTAAGGGCAAGTTCACTGGTCATCTGGTCGAATGCAACGCCCAGCTTGGTCAGTTCATCCGAGCCTTTAAGATTGGCTTTCTGTGTGAAATCCTGCTCACTGACTGCACTGGCGATACTGACCAGTTTCCGCAGGGGGCGTAAAACGCGGTTTTTCAGGTCAAGGAACAGGGCGACCACAATGAGAATGGAAAACGCGAGGCTGATCATCTGGATCAGGTGCAGCATATCGATACGGGCTTCGGTCCTGTGCTCCAGCATGGTGACCAGACGGTTGACTTCGGCCACGAAGGTTTCGGTTGCCTGAAGCAGGGGCGCCGGGACTGATTCGCCTTGGGGCCGGTTCTCGAGTTGCGGGCGAAGGGAATTCTGCCAGCTGGAAATAACAGTCAGATACTGGTCTGACAAGGGACGATCCGGTGCCTGGGGAATAGCCCGGGCGATCCCGCTCTGGGTCAGCATTGCCTCAAACTCATTCAACCGGTTGCTGCGCGCTGGCAACTCGTTGCCGCCGGCAAGCAGGCGGTAGGCGCCCATGGCAAGAGCGCCCACCTGATTGATGGCAGTGGCGTTGCCTTCAATGCTGCGGGAGACGGCGAGTGTGGTTGCCATACTGACCACCGCGGTGATGATAATGGCAGCGACAACAATCACAATCCGGTTAACAAGGGGATTCTGGGATTTCATGGACTCTCGTTTACGCCGTTGCCCTGACCAGGGGGCTCCCGGGTTCATTGCCGAAAATGAACCGGGGAATCTCTGCCTGATACCACTTTCGGGATAGTCAGCTACCCAATTAGGTGATAACCCATCATAGTCTTTGACGCTCCCGGGCACAAAAGATGAAACTGAAAAAGCATGTTTTTCAGTTATGGAAGGGCCGGGGTTGATGAGAAGAGAAGCGGATCGGGAAGATGACAGGCTGGCGTCGCTGGCTGTTATTCTGCCGCTGGCATTTGTCGGGCTGGTGATCGTCGCCGGCTGCTGGACACTTTTTGCGATTGCCGGGGTGCACCTGCGGGCCGAACTTGACCTTACCAGCCTGGAGTTCGGCCTGTTACTGGCAATGCCGATGGCGGTCAGCGCGCTGCTTGCTATCCCGGCCGGGATGGCGGCTCAGGCCTTCGGGGCGCGACGGGTCATGCTGGTCTGTCTGGCGGGACTGGCACTGTGCATGGTCGTCCTTCTGGTCACCGATACCTATCCCGGTTATCTGCTGGCGGCAGGCGGTCTGGGCCTTGCCGGCGGATTTTACAGTGCCGGCCTGCAGTTCGTGACCGGCCATTGCGATCAGAAACGTCTGGGGCTGGCTCTTGGAGTGTTCGGTGCCGGCGTAACGGGCGCGGGTTTTAATTACTATCTGGTACCGCTGTTTCATGAAGCCTTTTCATGGCAGGCGGTTCCCCTGGCCTATCTGATCGTTTTGCTGCTGATCCTGGCCCTGTTCCTGTTGCTTACCAATCCCGACGATGAAGACCCGGACCCACAGCTGGAAACTTCCGTCCGGGGGTCCCTGAAGCTTCTCAGGCATCAGACTATCTGGCAGTTAAGCGCTTATTTCGGGGTTGTGGCAGGGAGTTTCCTGGCCCTTGCGCTCTGGCTTCCGGACTATCTGTCTGCCCAGTTCGGGCTGTCGGTAACTGCCGGGGCCGGGCTGGCACAGGGCTTTGTGATTCCCGGCGCTCTGGCCCAGATCGCGGGCGGCAGTCTTTCTGACCGCTTTGGCAGCACCCGGGTGATCAATTACTCCATGCTGTTGGCTCTGGCCGCGCTTCTGGTGCTTTCCTATCCGCCCATGACCCTGGCGATTCAGGGTGTAGACAAAACAATAGATGTTGAATTCGCTCTGCCCGTCGTGCTCGAGAGCATTTTCGTGGTTGTTTTGGGTCTGGCCATGGGCGGCGCCATGGGCGGCCTTCAGCGTATGGCGATTCTTGCGGGACGGCAGGCGGCGGGTTTTGTCGCCGGGCTTCTTCTGGTCAGCGCCTGCACGGTTGCTTTCGTGTTGCCAGTGATTTTCGGCGCTGTAAATCTCTGGCTGGGCGTGCGTACCACCGCATTCATGATCCTGTTCGGTCTGCTTGTCGGCTGCCTTGCCCTGTTTTATTGGAACAGCCGCCAGCAGGAGCGCCAGAGGCTCCTCCAGCCGGGCACATAGACCGCTTATCCTGGCCCCACAGATTACTCCGGCCGCTCGGAGGATTTCTCATCAGGCTGCGCCCTGATCCATAAAAGCGGAATTGATTTAAATCAGTTACTCAGAAATAACCTCCCGGCTACCCCCATAGAGGGAGCGCTTTCCCGCCGATCTCTCTCTACCATTAAAAGTATGATATCGAATGCATGAAGCTTACAGAGGACATCCAGATGGCGCTAACCCAAACAGTTGAAACCGGTCGCCGGAAGCCGTTTCTGGTAGCCGTACACAAGTCCCGTGAAGACCAGGACGGCCTCCAGATTCTGCGCAGCCATGCCCTGTTCTCCACCCTCGGTGACAAGGATCTGCAGATGCTGATCCAGCAATCCCGACGCCAGCGACTCGAACACCACGAACTGCTATACCGCCAGGACACGCCGGCCCATCACTTCTTCTTCCTGATCACCGGCAGCATGCGTCTTTACCGCCTCGATTATTCAGGCATTGACCGCACCCTGGACAGCATCGCCCCCGGCGACTGTTTTGCCGAAGTCATGATCTATGCTGATCCGCCAAGCTACGCCTGCTACGCCGAAGCATTGAAAAGCAGCGAAGTGCTGATGATCCCGGTCAGAGCCTATCAGGATCTGATCGAGAGCAATCCTGAGTATGCGCGGGCTGCCCTGGGGCATTACGCAAAACGCGCACTCTCCGGTTTCCATGATCTGGAAATCATGACCGTTCAGAATGCCCGTGAACGGCTGATCCGATACCTGATCGACCTGCTTCCGGAAGGAGCTGAAGAGGGTGGTGAAGTGGAACTGCCGCTACCGAAATGCCTGGTAGCATCAAGGCTGGCCATGCAGCCGGAGACCTTTTCCAGAATCCTTGCGGAACTGAAATCCAGCGGACTGGTGCGGGTCAACCGCAGCCGGGTATTCATTTCGGATCCCCAACGGCTGGTCCAGATCAGCCAGTAATACTGGCTGGTTTAATTCGGACACTAACCACCGGTCATATTCATGAACCGCAGGATCTGCACGTCGCCGTTGGCAGAGAACTCATGGCGCTCTGGCTTCAGGTCCATGGCATTGATGATGGTCTCGCGCAGCTTGTCATCGTTCACTGGGTGACCACGCAGAACACGTCGCAGATCCACCGAGTGTTCGTTACCAAGACAGAGCAGCAGGCGACCTTCCACGGTCATCCGGACGCGATTGCAGGTAGAGCAGAAATTGTGGGAGTGGGGTGAAATGAAACCAACCCGGATGTCACTGTCCGGCATCCGGTAATAGCGGGCAGGGCCACCGGAATCTTCAGGTGTGGGGACCAGTTCATGGCGCTGGCTGATAATATCCCGGACCTCGTCACTGGTGCACAGTACCTGCCCGCGATCGTGGTCAGAGATTTCTCCCAGTGGCATTTCCTCGATAAAGGTTATGTCCACGTTCTTTCTGCGGGCAAACTCGACCAGCTCAGGAACCTCCTGATCGTTACCGCCCTTCATGACTACGGTATTGAGCTTGATGCCTGCAAAGCCTGCGTCCCTGGCGGCATCTATACCGTCAAGCACCTGGCTCAGACGGCCGGTACGGGTAATCCGGTGAAATTTCTCCGCATCCAGCGAATCAAGGCTGATGTTGAGTCGCTTGAGGCCGGCCTTGCGGAGGGGCTCTGCCATGGTCGGCAGCTGACTGCCATTGGTGGTCATGGCAAAATCCCTTAGCCCAAAGCTGCCGATCTCCCTGACCAGCCCGAGTATGTCCCTGCGCACCAGAGGCTCGCCCCCGGTCAGCCGGATCTTTTCGGTGCCAAGTGAAACAAAGGTTCTGGCCACACGGGCAATCTCTTCCAGGGTCAGCACCTGCTCACGTGGCAGAAAGGTCATTTCCTCCGCCATGCAGTAGACGCAGCGAAAGTCACAGCGGTCAGTCACTGACAGACGTACATAGTTGACGGTACGTCCGAACCGGTCTGTCAGCTTGGCTGGAGGCATGGGAACAGTTCCTGTTGCTGAATCTATAAGATCTTACGGGTAAGCATAGTGAAAGATTATCAATTATGGCAAATCCTGCCCGCGAATCCGATAGCCGGCAGCCGGGTTTCTCCTTCGCTCCGGCAGACCTGGTTTTTTTGTTACCGATATAATAAATGAAAGAATGAGCATAATGGGTGCCGCACGGAGCAGTTGTTCCGGGAAAACCATATTTTGTATTCCTGCGTACGTTCATGGATATTACCGTTAGTTGGACGACGCTGATCGCTTTGGGATTTTACGGCGTAAGTGCAGTCATAACCGGAGTATCCTTTATGGGCATTGCATGTTACCTGGTAACGCGGCTGGCCCTCGGACTCGATTTATCATGGGAGTAGCGCATGCACATAACCCGTTATACGGACTACTCGATCCGCGTGCTGATCTATCTTTCAGTGCAGGGCGACAGGCTCGCGACCATCCAGGAGATTGCCGAGAGTTATGACATCTCCAGAAATCACCTGATGAAGATTGTTCATCAGCTGAACAAGAAGGGCTATATAGAAACTGTCCGCGGCAAGAAAGGTGGTATGCGTTTACGCAGGTCGCCAGCCGATATCAATATCGGAGTTCTGGTCAGGGAGACCGAGCAGGACTTTAATATTGTGGAATGCTTTTCGGGAAAAAATGGCTGCAAGATAGTCCCGGTTTGTGCTCTGAAGAGTATGTTCGGTGAAGCAGTAGATGCGTTTTTGAAAGTGCTGGATCAGTACACTCTGGACGACGTCATTCTTCCGGGGCATCGCCAGCAGTTACTGAGAATTCTGCAGATTGCCTGACGTTTGCCCCGGCCAGGCCGGATTTTTTGCGTTGCGATCGCGCGTTACCCGGCGGGCTTTTTCTTTGCCTGTTTCGGCTTTGGCGCCTTGCGTTCAGGTGGCAGTATCAGGCTTTCCAGTTCGTCCAGCGCTTCGCCGGTGTACACCGCCAGTTTCTGCATACTCGGCAGCGTGTCCCGACAGCCGGTATAACCGAAGTTCAGCGAGCCTGCATAGCTCAGGCAGGTGATGTTCAGAGCACCGCCATGGGCAATCAGCGATACCGGATACATAGCCTCCAGTTTGGCGCCCTGAAAGTAGAGCGACTCCCGGGGCCCCGGCACATTGGATATAGTCACATTGAACACCGGCCGCATACGTCCGCCCAGACCCGACATCAACTGCAGAATATACGGTGACATCAGCAGCATGGTGTACTGACTCAACGCCTTGCGGGGCAGTTTCTGGAGATGCTCCTTGGCCCTGCGGCTGGACTGTTTGATGTGTTGCAGGCGCACCAGCGGGTCTGCCTGGTCGGTGGCCAGCGACGCAATCATGAAACTGATCTGGGTGCCGGTGCCCTGGTCGTCGGCGGGGCGAATATTGACCGGAATACCTGCTGTCAATGGTGTATCCGGCACACTGTCACTTTCCAGCAGGAAGCGCCGCAGGGCGGTACCGCAGAGGTAAAGCACGATGTCGTTGAGGGAGCCATTGGCCGCGTGCGCCACTTTCTTGATGCGATCCAGCTGGTAATGCTGGGTGGCGAAACGGCGCTGGGGTGTCACCCGGTGGTTGAGGATGGACACCGGCCCTGCAAATGGCGCGGTCAGGCCGTCTTCCGGGTGGCGTGCCGAATTCACCAGTCGGGCAAGGGCTTTCACCAGCCTCGGCGCCATGTCGGTCTGAAGCTTGAGTGCATCTTTGGCCTGGGCCAGCGCTGCTGTAATGCTGGCCTCCTCGTCGGATTTGCTGGCCCGGGTGCGCACGGGGCGAACCGCCCAGGGCGGCAGCATGTCGGTGTCAGCCGGGTCTTTGCTCAGCACCCGCTGTAACAGGCGTACGCCGCTGATACCGTCAATCAGTGAATGATGCATCTTGGTATAGAGCGCGAACCGGTTGTGCTCCAGGCCTTCGATGATGTGGCACTCCCAGAGCGGGCGGGAAAAATCAAGCGGGTTGGAGTGCAGGCGGGAAACCAGGATACCCAGCTCCCGCTCGCTGCCGGGGCGGGGAAGTGCAGAGTGGCGGACGTGATAATCCAGGTCGATTTTTTTGTCCACTTTCCAGGAAGGCGCAACCACCCGGCCCAGGAAACTCGGGAAAGCCAGCTTGTAGCACCAGGGCGGCGCAATCTCGCTATCGGCTTTCATTTTTTTGAGCATATCGCGCAGGAAGGTCTCAGGTGCATTATCCGGCAGCGAGAAAATCTGGAGATTTCCCACCTGCATCGGAGTGTCTTCCGACTCAACGGCAAGCCAGGATGCGTCCAGTGTTCCCAGGCGTTTCATGTGTTGCCCTCTATTGAATTCGGCATTGATTATGGCTCATATTCTGAGTCTGGATTAAGAGCGCAAGTATACGCAACCTGTGCCTCCCGCACACCGGACACCCGGGGCAACCCGCCAACTTTTCTTTGCTTTGTGCTATGTTTGCCCGCAATCTACCTTTAATAAAAAATTCAGCGGAGGTTTCGTGGAGTCTAGTCCACTCATCCCAACCGGGCTACCGGCGGCAGCGGTTATCGCAGCGGGGCCGGTATGAGCTTCCTGACCGGAATCACTCTGCTGCTGGTGTATCAGCTGGTTGGCGAGGTGACGGTGCGGCTGCTGGGCCTGCCGATTCCCGGCCCGGTGCTGGGAATGATGATGCTGTTCATCACATTGCTGGCCAGGGGCTATACCCCTGAATCTCTGAATACCGCTTCCAGCGCCTTGCTCAGTCATTTGTCCCTGTTGTTCGTGCCGGCCGGCGTGGGCATGATGGTGCACTTTGACCGGATTGCGAGCGAATGGTTACCGATTACGCTTGCGCTGTTCCTGAGCACCCTGATTACCATGGTGGCTACGGCTGCCATCATGCAGCTTGCCAGCCGCTGGTTTGGTCCAGCCCCGGTGATCCCGGAGCAATCTACGGAGGCCGGACGCAATGAATGAACCCGCCATTGGTGATATCTGGGTCTACCTGTCGGCATCGCCCCTGCTGGGGCTGACCATTACCCTGGTCGCCTATGGTCTGGCTTACCGGCTCTACCTCAAAGCGGACTCCAGCCCCCTGGTGAATCCGGTGCTGACCTCGGTTGTCATGCTCATTCTCCTGCTGGTGCTGACTGGCACAAGCTATGACGCCTACTTTGAAGGCGGGCAATTCGTTCACTTCCTGTTGGGGCCTGCGACGGTAGCGCTGGCCGTGCCGCTGTATCAGCAACTCTCGCGGTTGCGGGCGCTCTGGCTTCCGATCATGATTTCCCTGGTTTGCGGTGTTGTGATTGCGGCTGGCAGTTCCATTGGACTGGCCTGGATTCTGGGTGGCTCGACAGAAATCCAGATGTCACTGGCTCCCAAATCGGCAACCGCGCCGGTTGCCATGGGCATATCGGAAACGATTGGTGGTATTCCATCGCTGACGGCGGTGCTGGTGGTGATTACCGGTATCGTGGGGGCCGTGACAGGCACCCGGGTGTTTGAACTGATGCGTATCCGGGACGACAGTGTAAAGGGTATCGCAATGGGGGTGGCCGCCCATGGTATTGGCACCGCCCGCGCCTTCCAGATCAGCAACCAGATGGGAGCGTTTTCGGGACTGGCGATGGCGCTGTCTGCATTTGCTACGGCGCTTATTGTACCCTGGCTGGTAGATCTGGTCGGGATCTGATTCATGAGGTTTATGGGGGCAATCGAAACAATCTCCGTAATGGTGCTGGCGCTGGTGATGACCGGCGCCGCGACGCTTGCCAGAGCGCAGGATGATAGCAATGGGACATCCACCGAGCCATTCATCACCGTGACGTCGCCACGGCTGGAGCGAAGTCTTTACGAGACCCCTGCCGCGGTTTCGGTAACAAACGCCCCGGAGATCCGTAAAGGCCAGCAGCGGCTGCAGCTGGATGAATCCCTGGATACCGTCCCCGGGCTGTTTTTCCAGAACCGCTATAACTTTGCCCAGAACCTGCGGCTGTCCACCCGTGGTTTTGGCGCTCGTGCGCCTTTCGGTATCCGCGGTATCCGTATCCAGGTGGACGGTATTCCCTATACCCTGCCGGACGGGCAATCCCAGATTGACGCCGTGGACCTGGATTCCGCCCAGCGTATCGAGGTGATCCGGGGGCCTTCGTCGGTCCAGTACGGTAACGCTTCCGGTGGGGTCATCGACATCACCACTGCCCGTGGAGATGATCTGCCGCCAGGCCAGCGAATCCGGCAGGATGTGGGAAGTAATGATTATTACAAGACGACCTTTCAGGCCAACGGTAGTCAGGGCGACACCAGTGGCATCGCGACCATGTCGTGGCTCGATTACAATGGCTATCGTGATCAGAGTGAGGTCGAGAAAGGCCTGTTCAATGGCCGGGTTTCCCGCGAATGGGGGTCGGGCCAGCGTCTGACCGCCACCCTCAATGCGCTGCACACGCCGAAGGCTCAGGACCCGGCCGGCCTCGACGCCGGCGAGGTAGAACAGGACCGGCGCCAGGCGACCGCTAACGCCCAACGGCTTGATTCGGGCCAGGACGTGGACCAGCAGACGCTGGGGCTGCTTTACGAGAATCCGGCTGTCGGTGCTGGCGACCTGACCGTCAGCAGTTTTTTCACGCGTCGCGATTTTTCCCAGCAGTTGCCTTTTCCCGGCCCCAGCCGGATTGCCTATGACCGCCGGTTCTACGGTATCAGCATGGACTATCAGCAGGGCATCGAGGTGGGGGGACTGCCGTTGACCTGGGCAGTGGGTTCGGACCTGCATCGCCAGGTTGATGACCGCCGTCGCTATCAGGTGTCATTCAGTGGCGAGGTAACCGGTCAGACCCAGGACGAAATCCAGAACGCGACCACTGCGGGGGTATTCGCCCAGGGCGACCTTGCCCTGAGTGAGCAGTTCAACCTCTCGCTCGGGACGCGTTTCGATCATCTGCGGCTGTCTGTCGATGATCAGTTCCTCACGGATGGCAATGATTCCGGAAGCCGTACCTATCGCGAATTCAGCGGTTTTGTGGGGGCCAGCTACCGGCTGGCGGAACGTCAGCAATTGTATGCCACCGTGGGCACTGCCTTTGAGGCACCCACGTTCACCGAATTCGCCAATCCCGATGGCGGGGGTTTTAACCCCGATATCGAGCCGCAAAAGGCAATCAGTCGTGAGGTGGGTATGCGCGGGGTTCTGGGGGAAGGGTTCAGCTTTGACGTTGCGCTGTTCTCGATCCGTGTCGACGATGAAATTCTTCCCAACAATGAAGGCAGCCAGACTTTCTATCAGAATGCCGGCCGCACAGAGCGTAACGGCATTGAACTGGGTGTTGACTGGGCTATTTCCTGGGCGTGGCGGGTCACCAGTGCGCTGACTCTCGCCGATTACACTCTGGAGAAGTTCGAAGACGATCAGGGAAATCGTCTGGATGGCAACCGGTTGCCGGGTCTGCCGCGCCAACAGTGGGTTTCAGAACTGGAATGGCGTGGCGACGGTCAGCGCTTTGCGGCATTGGAGTGGCAGTACGTCGGTGACCTGTATGCGGAAAACAGCAACGAGACAAAAGTGCCCGGCTACTGGCTGTTCGGGCTTCGGGCCGGTGATACATTCCGTTTCGGCCGCCAGTCCGTTAACATTTACGGTGGTATCCGTAACCTGGCTGATGAACAGTACTTCAGCAATATTCGCATCAATGCCAACGCAGATAATCCTGTGGTGGAAGAGCGGGGCTATTTCGAACCTGCACCCGGCAGAACCTTTTATGCCGGTCTGGAGTGGCGCTTTTGAAAGTGCCGGCCATGATCCATCGGTTGCCGATTTGAGAGGGTGAAAAAAACAATGTCCAAACCCTTGCTGTTCCTGAGACGCTTTGTCAGTTGTCCGGTTGCCGTGGGCAGCGTACTACCCAGTTCCCGTTTCCTGGTACGTTGCATAATGGCGGGAATCGACTGGCAAAGGGTGGAAGCGGTTGCCGAGCTTGGTGCCGGCACTGGTGTGATTACCGACGCTATCGACCGGAACCGCCGGGCCAGTTCCCGCTTCCTGAGCTTTGAGCTCGACGGCAACATGCGCAGTACTCTGAGCGATCGTTACCCGTCAGTGAATTTTTACCAGGACGCCTTCGGGCTCAGGGCGGCACTCGAGGATCAGCAAATGCAGGGCCTTGACTGTGTAATTTCGGGCCTGCCGCTGTTCAATTTCCCGGATCAGCAGCGGCGACGGTTGCTGACGGATATCCACGACCTGCTCAATCCGGGCGGGATGTTTGTGGCTTTCCAGTACACACGGATACTCAAGCCGTTTCTGGTTTCAATGTACGATGATATGGAAACCCATTTTGTCTGGGCCAACCTGCCGCCTGCCTTTGTCTACCTCTGTAAAAAGCCGGCACGTTAATCCTCAGCAGCCGGCTTTTTCGGGCAATGGCTTTCGGCCAGCAGCTGGCCGTTATCCACACTTTCCAGATGGACATCAAAGCCCCACAGCCGGTGAACATGGCGCAGCACTTCCTCGGTGGCGTTGCCCAGGGGCACGCGATCTACCGGCACATGCCGCAGGGTCAATGACCGGTCGCCCCGGATATCCACGTTCCACACCTGTATGTTGGGCTCACGGTAGCTCAGGTTGTATTGCCGGGCCAGCTTTTCCCGGAGGGCGCGGTAGCCCGGGTCGTCGTGAATGGCGGTAACCCGGTAAACGTCCTCCAGGTCGTCGTTCTGGATCGCGAAAAACTTCATGTCCCGCATGACCTTGGGCGACAGGAACTGCTGAATAAAGCTTTCATCCTTGAAGTTCCTCATGGCGAAGTGCAGAGTTTCCAGCCA
>Ga0102943_1000784_pt1 | contig 20702 bp, 11 predicted proteins | sample SalPonC_black_MG_FD_78174 | JGI IMG/M metagenome (GOLD analysis project Ga0102943, IMG submission 78174) | Salt pond soil microbial communities from South San Francisco under conditions of wetland restoration - Salt Pond MetaG... | ecosystem: Environmental > Aquatic > Marine > Intertidal zone >...
ATATCCGTAACATTACCCACATCCCAGTTGCTGATATCCTGGTCAAAAGCAGTAGCCCCTTCAAACATCTGGTTCATGCTTGTAACACTGCTCACATCCCAGCTGCTGATATCCTGATTGAAAGAAGAAGCCCAACTAAACATCTCATTCATAGTAGTAACATTTGCTGATGCTCCGTCGAAAAAATCAGTACAGGTAAACTGTTCTACAGAAATACCTCTAAACATCTCGTATGCACTAATGATTCCTTCCACGCCTTCAGAAATTGGTGTAAGGATATCTTTGAAGCTTCCGGGATTATTATTGAAACTTTCATAAAAAGCTATCCGGTCTGCTTTTCCCTGAACCTTAATGGTCCATTCACCAGCAACGCCAAAATCGTGTGTAGGTTCAACATTCCCGTTATACGTTTCAATAGCTCCTTGTTCCCAATAGATATGAAAATCTTCAGCACCATCAACAATAAACGAATAATCTGTTTGTTCCTGCGTAGTTTCGATAACAAAATCGAAGGTATTAGGTTGCTCCGGGTATTCTTCAAAATTGGCGGTTACTACCACATGGTCGGAAGGCATGGTAAAGTTCGTTTCAACTGTATCGGCTTTTTCTATGGTTCCTGCCGGAGCCTCCCAGTTAACAAAACGGTAAAAAGGACTGGCCGTTGCTTTTATGGGTACTATATCGCCCGGGTTGTAATTCCCTGCCCCCTGAAACTCTCCGCTGTATTGAGGATTAGGAACAAAATCCAGGTTAACTTTCGCAAACTCTTCGCCGGTATCCCCTCCATCGGTGATACTCCAACCCAGAGCATTAATCAGGTAGTCTCTCTTCTCTTTGGGCAAGCCCAAATCGTAAGTACTATTTCCGCCATGAAATGATATCCCTTGGTTTAACTCTTGAGCAGCCCATAAAGTAAGCAAATTGTTATAATTGTCGGTTGAAAGCTTGGATCCGTTCAAAAAATTTGCAAAATCTGTTACCATAGCAACGTTCCATTGGCTAATATCCTGGTTAAAAGAGGAAGCATCATGTAACATCGAGTTCATATTAGTAACATTTTCTACATTCCAGCTTCCTATATCCTGATTAAAGGATGACCCTCTGAACATAGATTCCATATCAGTCACTTTGCTTACATCCCAGTTACCAATGGGCTGGTTAAAAGAGGTAGCACCAAAAAACATATAACCCATATGGGTAACATTACTAACATCCCAGTTGTCAATATCCTGGTTAAAAGAGGTAGCTCCGAAAAACATTCCCCACATAGTAGTAACATTGCTTACATCCCAGTTACCAATTGGTTGGTTAAAGGAAGCAGCATTCTCAAACATACACTGCATGTTACTAACACTGCTCACATCCCAGCTACCAACAGGCTGATTAAAAGATCCTGCATCAGAAAACATGTAGCTCATATTAGTAACACTGCTTACATTCCAACTACTTATATCCTGGTTAAAAGGTGTCCTGTCAAACATATAAGCCATATCTGTCACATTACTCACATCCCAGGAACTGATATCGCAATTGAAAGACCCTGCCCGGCTAAACATACTGTTCATGTTAGTAACATTACTAACATCCCAGTTGCTAATATCTCTATTGAAGGGCGTTTCATAAAACATCTGACTCATATCCGTAATATGAACCGAAGCAGTATCCAGGAAGTCTTCGTGCCAGAAATCGCCCACGTGTGTATAAGCAAACATCTGTTTGGTGCTGGTAATCCCATCTACCCCTGCAGAAACAGGACTTATTCCGGTAAGCATTTCGGCATATTTTTTATCGGAATATTCTCCGGTATAAAAAGCAATTCGTTCAGCCGTTCCTTTTACCTTAATAATCCATTCGCCGGCTTCACCAAAGTCATGATATGGGACAGCATAACCATTACATGTATCGGAATTTTCTTCGTCCCATATGACTATTAAATCTTCGGCACCTTCCACCACAAATTTATAGTCGGTTGTCCAGTTATCCGTTTCTATGGCAAAAAAGAAATATCCTTCTTCTAACACAGCTTTCTCAAAATTGGCAGTAAGTGTTACCTCTCCTCGAGGCATCGTAAAGTTTGTTATAGCTGTATCAACATTTTCTATACTTCCGCTTGCCGGAGTTTGCCAGCTAACAAATTCATAAAACGGTTTGGGTATAGCAGAAACAGGAACCTCTTCCCCTTCGGCATACTCTCCTGCTCCTTCGAAAGATCCTGTTCCGCCAGGATCATCAATAAACGAAAGCGTATACTTTTCAAAACCCCCATCGGTAAAATGCCAATTATAAGTATCAATAATCGATTGTTTGGCATCGGCAGGAGTTCCTGCATCATACTTACTTTCTCCACCATGAAAAGTAACATTGTTTTGTAAAGGCAGGGATGACCACTGTAAAAGCAGGCTGTTATAGTTTTCTGTGGAAAGTTTAACATTTGCAAGAAACAGGGTAAAATTGGTTACATTGGAAACATTCCAGCTGCTGACATCCTGGTTAAAAGAAGTAGCAGTATTAAACATATACATCATATCGGTAACATTGGAAACATTCCAACTGCTCAAGTCCTGGTTAAACGATGTAGAACCCTGAAACATATGTCCCATATCCTCCACACTGCTTACATCCCAGCTACCAATGGGCTGGTTGAATTCTACTGCTCCCGATAGCATCGCACGCATTTTTGTTACGCTCCCCATATTCCAACTGCTGATATCCTGGTTAAACGAAGCGGCATCGTGCAACATAAATTCCATATCCGTAACATTGGAAACATTCCAGGCGGTTATATCGCCATTAAAAGATGTAGCACCATCAAACATTTTACTCATTGTTGTAACATTACTAACATCCCAGTTGCCAATTGGCTGGTTAAAAGAGGTAGCACCCAAAAACATATTGCCCATATGGGTAACATTACTCACATCCCAGTTACTGATATCGGAGTTAAAAGCCTCAGCTCCTTCAAACATACGACTCATATCGGTAATATTATGTGAAGCTGTATCGAGCAGGTCCTCATGCCAGAACTCGCCAACACGGGTATAAGCAAACATAGTTATAGTACTTGTAATACCACTTACTGCTGCAGAAACAGGAGTTATTGCTTTAAGCATTTGGGCGTACTGTTTTTCTGAAGTATTTCCTGTATAAAACGCTATCCTTGAAGCTTCTCCCTGCAACTTAATCAACCATACGCCAGCTTCTCCAAAATCGAACGAGGGGGTAACATTGCCATTATAGGTAACCGAATCATTTTCAGTCCAAACCACTTTCAGGTTTACAGCGTCATCTGCAATAAATTTATAATCGGTTTGTTCATCGGTTGTTTCAATAGCAAAGTATGAATAATCTGAACCCATAACAGAATCCACAAAGTTGGCTGTTACAATTACATGTGCTGATGGCATGGTAAAAGTTGTTGTTTCGGCATTTGCATCATCAAAAGAGCCATCAGGAGCCTGCCAGTTAGAGAAATCATAGAAAACATCTGGTATTGCCGTAATCTCAACCTGTTCTCCTGCTGAATAGTTTCCGCTTCCCTGCACGTTACCGGCATATTCAGGATTAGACACAATTCTCAAATTAACCTTTTCAAAGGGCTCGCCGGTAGTTCCGCCATCGGTAATGTTCCATCCCAGGTTATCGGTTAAATATTGTCTGCGCTCAGCAGGAAGTCCCAGGTCGTAAAGACTGGAACCGGCATGAAAACTGACATTTTCTTCTAAATCAAGATAGAACCAAAGGGTAAGCATATTATTGTAGTTATCGGTTGATAACTTTACCCCCCTAAACATGTTTTCCATATCGGTCACATTAGTTACATCCCAGCTGCTCAAATCCTGATCAAATGATGAAGAATTATAAAACATATAGATCATATTGGTAACCTTGCTCACATCCCAGTTACCAATATCCTGATTAAAAGAAGCAGCTTCATAAAACATCCCAGCCATGGCCTCAACACTACTCACATTCCAGTTGCTAATATCCTGATTAAAATCAGTAGCTTCCCCAAACATATAATTCATACTGCCAACCTTACTCACATCCCAGCTACTAATATCCCGGTTAAAAGAAGCAGCTCCTCTGAACATATTAGTCATATCCGTAATATTTCCTGAAATTGAAGTTAGGAAACCTTCATGCCAGAATTTGCCTGCATTGGTATAAGCAAACATTTGTTTGGTACTGGTAATGCCTGTTACTCCTTCGGCAAGGGACGTTATGCCGGTAAGCATTTGTGCATAATGTTTTTCTGATGTACTTCCTGTATAAAAGGCCAGTCTTCCTGCCTGTCCTTTCACCTGAACAATCCACTCGCCGGCCTCTCCAAAATCAAAAGCAGGTTGCACATTGCCATTATAAGTTATAGTATCATTTTCTGTCCATACAATTTCCAAGTCTACTGCATCATCCACCACAAATTTAAAATCGGTATGTTCTGAGGTTGTTTCAATCACGAAATGAAAATAACCCGGTTCTAAGGCAGCATTTTCAAAATGTGCTGTAAGGGTATCTCCCCCTTCAGGGAGAAGATAATTAAATGAAGGCTCGGTACTTACCCCTGCGTTTGCTGAGTTGGTCCAGTTTAAAAAATTATATAAAACAGTTGATTCGGCATTTACTGCCACCAATGTTCCTTCTTCATAGTACCCCATGCCTGTTACAGAACCTGCATTTTCAGGATCTGTCTTTAATATCAAATTCGCCGGATTCTCATAAGCCCCCATATCAACCAGGGCTTTCTGTTGAGTCATAATACGCAGGTTGCCTTCCAGATCGGTTGTCACCTCCTCGGCTATTCCTCCTGTCTCAAAAGGCTCGTTATTCCCGGCATCAATACAGGGGGATTCATTCTGTAGACGGTAATCACTTCCGGCAATCCTAAAAAGCGGATCAGCGCTAATATTGCCGTTGCTTCCGGCATAACCGGTCTGTTCTATACAACTGTTATATAGTCTTAATGTACCAAAATCAATAATAATATCTTCAGTGCTATTATTCCACAGGATACAATTCTCGGCCTCAGATACTATTCCCCAATGGCTAAAGTCTATAACTCCTCCACCTGACGGGCCGTCATTATTGGTAAAAGTACAATTTAAAATGTTTGACTTTTTCTCTCTGACAGATATTGCACTGCCATGTAAACCGGCATAATTATTTTCAAATAAACAGTTAATAATACGGCTTTCAATGTTCGAATTCAGAATAGCTCCCCCGATATTGGTTGCGACATTATCTTTAAAATGGCAATTTACAATTGTATTTAAATTATTGCTTGCAGAATTTATTAATGCTCCCCCATTAAAGGCTCTGTTATTAGAAAATAAACAATTTTCAATACGTATAAATCCTTTATCAGTCACTACTCCCCCTCCGTATCTTCCGTCTGAGTCAATGGCATTCCCTTCAGTTATAGTAAATCCACTAACAGTAACTCCTCCATAAGTTATATACATTACATGATAGGAGTTATCGGTGCTGTCGCCAACGACTCCGATATCACCGCTAAGGATGGTTTCATTGGCTCTCCAGTCGCGTTCATCCCTATTGGTTTCGGTACCATCAAACCCTCCGTATAAATTAAACTTTTGAGCGATAACAAAAGTCTTCTCGCGATCAAGAGTTGATGCAGGCTTGTAGGTTCCGGCAGCAACCCATACTTCATCTCCTGCAGATGCAGTTGTAAGCGCATCCTGTAAATCAGTATAGGCATCCGTCCAGCTGGTTCCATCATTAGAACCAGTTGCACTTTGGTTTACGTAAATAATTGTCTGTGCATGAGCCTGAGCAGCCATTAACAGAAAAAATGAAATACAAAATAACAGGGTAAATTTTTTCATGATATTTATTTATTTAAGAAATTGTTTTTACAATAGAATTTTAAAATTAAAGAGTAAGAGATGTAATAATAACATTTCAACAGAAAGTCCTAAGAAATATTTCTACCCTGATATTAACCCCGTCAAAAACAATGGATTACAGCAACTTTTCGGTATATTTACAGAATAAAAAAAAACACTTTGGTGACTGAAAAAAATTATCTTACCCTTATATTTCAAAATAAAGATATAGAAATAATTAAAATCCTGAAAAAAATAGATAGAGTTTTTGATAAAAAGTTGAATAACTGTTAGCGGACAAATAAGCTCTATTTATCAAGCATTTGTAAATCAATTAAATATAGTTTTAAAATCATACAAATTCATCCGTTTATCTGTTTTAAAGAAATAGGATAATCGTTTGTTGCTGGATTTAGACAGGTAGAAATACCTGGTAATCCACTTTTGAGAGACTTATTTAATAAAGTAATTTTTTATTACAAATTCCTTTTATTGGTTATGAGATAAGCTAACCCAATAAAAAAACCAATATAGCCGGCTGCAAGAAGTACCGTAATTCCAATGGGCAAATTTTCCGGTACTAATCCAATCTCATGAAAATCCAATGAACTTTTTCCCGATGAGCCGGTAAAAGACTTTTCGGAAGTCATAGTTAAAAACTCAGGGGTTGGTGTAAGATTGGATATAATTTTAGCAGGAAAGAAGCGCCGTGCTTCGGCATTAAACATTAATCGTACAACAGGCTCAATAATAGCGAAGTACAATAAAAACATAATAATAGACAAAGCATTATTTCGAAAAATCAGCGCTATTAACAATCCAATAGTCATATAACCAATGGCCTGTATAAAATAAATCAAGATAAGATATGATTTTTCAAAAATAATGTCCATGGTAATACCATTCGAAAAAATAATCCCAAAAATAAGTATCGCAAGCAATACCATTAAAAAAGTATATATAGCGATAGTAACAATCATAATTAATTTCCCGGTAATTAAATCACTCCGGCTTAACCCGTTAATTACATTTTGTCTGAACGTGCGAAAAGAAAATTCGTTGCCAACCAGTAAAATAACAACAATAGCTAAGAAAAGATTAAACCAGCTGGCTACCCAGGGGAAAAACTCCCAGATATTAGGAAACTGATAAAGCCCTTTAACAGAGAACCCGGGGATACTAAAATGAACCCGGGAAACTACCAAAACGACTAAAAAGAAAAGTAAAAAATGGATAATCATCAATGTTTTAAAAGCCGGGTACGAAAGTGTTTTTATCTTTTCGAGTTGAAATAACTTTTTCATTTTTATCAGATATTGAATATTAATTATTTAACTAATTGAAGGAACTGGTCCTCTAAACTTTGTTTTTTCAATAATACTTTGGAAAGTATAATGTCTTTATCAAAACAGAATTTATTCAGGTCAGTGGCAGAATATCCTGAATCAAGGACTACTGCCAGATCGTTATCCATTTTAAATGAATTTTTAACAAAACCTGCCTGATTCAATATTTTTTCCAATTCGTCCATTTTATCACTTTGTACAAAAACCATATCGTCGGTAGTAAGCAGCTCGCCTACTCTCCCGTTGGCAATTAAGTCCCCTGATTTTAGAATGGCAACATGCGAACAAACTTTTTCTACTTCATCTAATATATGGCTTGCCAAAATTATGGTTTTTCCTTCGTTGGCCTGAGCCTGAATAATATTCCGCACCTCGGCAAAACCTTCGGGGTCAAGGCCATTGGTGGGTTCATCCAAAACCAAAACTTCCGGGTTACCTACTAATACCGAAGCAATAGCAAGCCGTTGTTTCATTCCTAAAGACAAGGTATTATAAGCCGAATGTTTGCGTTTGAGCAAGTTTGAAACACCCAGAGCATAATTGATATCATCATCGGGGGCATCTTTAATTTTGGCTACTATCTTAAGATTTTCCCATAAAGATAAGTACGGGTAAAAATTTGGTGTTTCGATTAAAGAACCAATACGGCGACGTGTAAACTTATCCATGGGCTTATCAAACCATTTATAATCTCCTGTATCCGCTTTTAAAATATCAAGAACTACGGCAAGGGTAGTAGTTTTTCCACTACCATTCGGGCCTAACAGTCCATAGACCTCTCCTCTTTTAACCGTAAAGGAAATATTATTAATGGCAAGAATTTTCCCGTAACTTTTGCTTAGCTGGTTAATTTCTAAAACTTTTTCCACGTGACGAATTATTTTATTAAGTTAAAAAATAAGGGACTTTTTTATGTTCCCTTATATTTTTTATTGTAAAGACGAATGAACTTTGAATTAGTTACCCAATTCTGAAAAGAATTTTATTCTCATCAACCGGACTTCTTCCTCCGAATATTGATCCTCGCCCAATTCTTCTAAGGCTGCTTCAATTGATTCTGTTTCTGCTTCTTCCCGAAAATATTCATAAATATCCTCTTGCTTATCTTCATCAATAACCTGATTGATATAATAATCAAGATTCAATTTTGTACCAGATTGTACAATAGATTCTATCTCATCAAGCAACTCATGCATCTCCAGACCTTTCGCATCGGCAATATCAGGCAAAGGCATCTGCCTGTCGATACTCTGGATGATATACACTTTTAAACCAGATTTATTGACCACTGATTTAACCACCATATCCTGCGGACGGATAATTTCTTTTTCCTCCACATATTTTTTGATTAAATCGACAAATCTTTTACCGTAACGCTGAGCCTTTCCTGTGCCAACTCCTGCAATCCGGGTCATCTCATCCAGGTTTACGGGATATTGAATTGCCATATCCTCTAACGAGGGGTCTTGAAAAATAACAAAAGGAGGTAAATTCAATTCTTTGGCTAATTTCTTTCTTACATCTTTTAGGATATTAAACAACTCATCGTCAACAGCACCTGTTTTACCAGCTCCTGCATTACTATCCATATCATCATCCTCGCTTTCGTAATCATGATCTTTGGTAATGGTAAAAGGTTGTGGATTTTTCAGGTACTCAAGCCCCTTCTCGCTCACACTGAGCAGGCCATAGTTTTCGATATCTTTATCAATAAATCCGGCTATAAGGGCCTGCCGAAGAACCGCATTCCAGTGCTTGGGATCTTTATCGGATCCTTCGCCAAAAATTTCTAATTCATGATGTTTGTATGATTTAATCGAAGAATTTTTTACCCCGGCTAATACATTGGCCACGTGTTCCGCTTTAAATTTTTCTTTTACTGCCTGTATTGCTTTTAATGCTAACACAACATCCTCTTTCCCTTCGAAATGTTCTTTTGGGTGCAGGCAGTTATCACAATTTTCACAATTCTCCTGATGATATTGTTCACCAAAATAATGAAGCAACATTTTGCGACGGCAAACAGCAGATTCTGCGTAAGCTACTGTTTCAAGCAACAACTGCTTCCCAATTTCTTGTTCGGCAAGAGGTTTACCCTGCATAAATTTTTCTAATTTCTGGATATCTTTGTAGCTATAAAAAGCGATACACTTTCCTTCGCCGCCATCACGACCGGCACGACCTGTTTCCTGATAATAACCTTCTAAACTTTTGGGGATGTCATAATGAATTACAAAACGTACATCCGGTTTATCAATGCCCATCCCAAAAGCAATGGTGGCAACAATCACATCCACATCTTCCATTAAAAATTTATCCTGATTACCGCTTCGTGTAGCGGCATCCATCCCCGCATGATAGGGCAATGCTTTAACCCCATTTACCTGCAATACCTCGGCAAGCTCTTCAACTTTCTTACGACTTAAACAATAAATGATGCCTGATTTGCCCGAATTATTTTTGATAAATTTAATAATTTCTTTAGCAGCATTAACTTTAGGTCGTACTTCATAGTAAAGATTTTCACGATTAAACGAAGATTTAAACACGTTGGCATCAAGCATCTCCAGGTTTTTCTGAATATCACTCTGCACTTTTGGTGTTGCTGTTGCCGTTAAAGCAATTAAAGGGGCACGTCCAATTTTATTAATTATTGGACGAATCCTTCGGTATTCAGGTCTGAAATCATGACCCCATTCCGAAATACAATGTGCTTCGTCAACGGCGTAAAAAGAAATTTTGGCCTTTTTTAAAAAAAGAATATTTTCCTCTTTGGTTAATGATTCAGGGGCTACATAAAGCAGTCGGGTTTTACCGTCTAAGACATCCTGTTTTACTTTCTGCATTTGTGTTTTTGTCAACGACGAATTCAGGAAGTGAGCAATACCCTCTTCGGTACTAAATCCACGCATCGCATCTACCTGGTTTTTCATCAAAGCAATGAGAGGTGAAATTACAATAGCCGTACCATCCATTATTAATGAAGGCAATTGATAGCATAATGATTTTCCTCCTCCGGTTGGCATTAATACAAATGAATCGTTCCCATCCAGTACATTCCGGATAATTACTTCCTGGTTACCTTTAAACGAACCAAATCCAAAATATTTTTTGAGATATTCTTTCAAAGAAATATCAGCTCCTACACTCATGTCAAACAATTAAATAGTAAAATGATTTAGATTAAGTATAAAAAAAATAAAGATTTTTGACCTGAACAAACTTTTTAGTTATTTATAAAACATGTTTTACAATGAAACTTTGTTCGATTATGATAAAAATAAATACTTTTGTAATTATAAATTTACAACTTTTTTTTGAAAAGATAAAAAAAGCCATACTTTTAAATTAAAATAATTAATCAATTTTATTTAGATTGCGATATAATCATCAATAAAAATGGATATAAAAAATGTAGCTATAAATACCATTCTTCAGGAAGCTGAATCAATTAAAAAACTTGCAGAATATATTGACCAAGACTTTGAGGATGTGGTTAAACTGATTTACAAGAGCAAAGGCAGAGTGGTTGTAACCGGAATAGGGAAAAGTGCAAATATAGCTAACAAAATTGTTGCTACCTTAAATTCTACAGGTACCCCGTCGCTGTTTATGCATGCTGCCGATGCTATTCACGGCGATTTAGGCATGATTCAAAAAAATGATGTCATCATTTGCATTTCAAAGAGCGGGAATACCCCGGAAATAAAAGTACTGGTTCCTATTATTAAAAGCAGAGGAAATATTTTAATCGGGATGGTATCATCCACCAGCTCTTTTTTAGCTAAACAAGCCGATTTTGTTTTAAAATCAACGGTTGACAATGAAGCCTGTCCCAATAATCTGGCTCCCACCTCAAGCACAACAGCACAATTGGTTATTGGCGATGCACTGGCAGTTTGTTTGCTGGAGCACAGAGGTTTTTCTACCGAAGATTTTGCGAAAGTCCACCCCGGAGGTGCGCTGGGAAAAAAATTGTACATGCGAGTGAACGATTTATATAAAAACAACGAAGCCCCCAAAGTATCTGTTAACGACAATGTAAAAGATGTAATTGTTGAGATTAGTTCCAAAAGACTTGGCGCAACTGCTGTTTTAAATGAAAAGAATGAAGTAGAAGGTATCGTAACAGATGGCGATATTCGAAGAATGCTACAAAATTTTGAAAATCTTGAGAAATTAACTGCGAAAGATATCATGTCTTCCAATCCTAAGACCATTCAAAAAGATGAGTTAGCTATAAATGCTTTCAATCTTATGGAAAATAACAACATCACTCAATTAATTGTTATTCAAAAAGATAAATACATAGGCATGGTACATTTACACGATATTTTAAAGGAGGGAATAGTATAGTATGGCCCGAAGCAACAACATGACTTTTCTTGAACATCTGGAAGAATTGAGATGGCACTTGATACGAGCATTTGCATCTGTTATTGTCGTTGCTGTTGTAGCCTTTATTTTTAGCGATATTGTTTTTAATCATATTATCTTAGCCCCCAAAAACCCTGATTTTTTTACCAACAAAATGCTTTGTCTTTTAGGTGAAAAAGTTAATATCCAAAAATTATGTATTAATGCTGAACCTTTTCAGATTATTAATATAAAAATGGCCGGACAATTTACGATTCATATTACTATCTCTATTTTTGCAGGGATAATTATCGCTTTTCCTTATATTTTCTGGGAATTTTGGAATTTTATAAAACCCGCGCTATACGAAACCGAACTAAAACACAGCCGGGGAGCGGTAACTTTTAGCTCTTTGCTATTTATTACGGGCGTTTTGTTTGGTTATTTTGTTATTGCCCCCCTTTCTATTCACTTTTTGGGTTCTTACAACGTTAGTGATCAGGTTTTAAATCAAATCAATCTAAGATCATATATAGGAACCATAACTTCAGTTACGCTGGCAGCAGGTGTAATATTTGAACTGCCCATATTAATTTATTTTTTAAGCAAAGCCGGACTGGTAACCCCGGAGTTTCTTCGGAAATACCGTCGACATGCCATTATTATCGTTATGGTACTTGCTGCAACAATCACTCCCCCCGACATTTTCAGCCTGATGCTGGTTACCTTTCCTTTAATTATTCTTTATGAAGCCGGAATTGTCATATCAAAAAAAGTGGTTAAAAAATTACAACCATAAAACGTTTAAATTTCCTTGTAATATCTATAAATATATCAGATTAAAAAAATAGATGAAAAGTTATACCTTTGCAAAAAATAACTGAAACAATGAGTCAAGATCATCGAGTACAATTACGAACAGAGAACCTAATCAAGAAATATCGTTCGAGAACTGTAGTTAACAAAGTCTCTGTAGATGTTAAACAGGGCGAGATTGTAGGTTTGCTTGGGCCTAACGGAGCTGGTAAAACTACTACTTTTTATATGATTGTAGGACTTATTACTCCTTACTCGGGCAAAATCTATCTTGACGATAAAGACATTACGAAAGAGCCGGTATATAAACGGGCACAAATGGGCGTTGGATACCTGGCACAAGAAGCCTCTGTTTTTAGAAAATTAAGCATCGAGGATAACATCAAGGCTGTACTAGAGATGTCTGATATGCCTAAAGATGAACAAAAAGAACGGCTTGAAAATCTTTTGGATGAATTTGGATTACAAAAAATCCGTAAAAGTTTAGGGATACAGCTATCGGGAGGAGAAAGAAGGAGAACCGAAATTGCTAGAGCATTGGCCATTAAACCAAATTTTATTTTACTCGACGAGCCTTTTGCCGGAGTAGACCCCATTGCCGTTGAAGATATTCAGGAAATTGTAGGCAAATTAAAAGAAAAAAATATCGGTATCTTAATAACCGACCATAACGTGCACGAAACCCTGACTATTACAGATAGAGCCTATTTATTGTTCGAAGGGTCTATATTAAAAGCAGGAAATGCTCAGGAGCTTGCCGATGACGAACAGGTACGCCGTGTTTATCTTGGTAAAAACTTTGACTTACGGTCCATAGGTCTTAGTAATGATTAAATATTAACTTCCATTTTTAATTTAATAATACATGGGATAACATAAAAATTCTTTATTTTTAAGGATTAATAAATTAAATCCTTTATTCAATGAGTTATAAAAAATGGTTACTACTAAGTGTATTAGGACTACTTTTCTGTTCTTTTACAAATGCTGAAAGCACAAAACTTTTAAGAAATCCTGATATCAGCGACAACCACATAACCTTTATATACGGAGGTGATATATGGCTTGCCGATAACAACGGAGAAAACCCCAAACGATTAACAACCTTTCCGGGAGAAGAAGTCCAACCTCATTTTTCTCCTGACGGGAAGCATATTGCCTTTTCGGGTAAATATGATGGCAATACGGATGTTTTTGTTGTTCCAATTGATGGAGGAGCACCCAAACGATTAACCTGGCATCCGTCTACGGATAATGTTATTGGATGGACCCCTGATGGAAAAATAATGTTTACCTCGGGAAGAGAGCAGACCCCTATATCAATGCCAGACATGCTCTACACTATTGATATGAATGGAGGTATGCCTGAACTGTTCATGAAACCCCGTATTTACAACGGCCAGTTGTCGCCCGACAGTAAATATCTTGCTTACAGGAGAAATCTACCCTGGGAAACCGAATGGAGAAATTACAGAGGTGGGCAGGCAAATCCCATTAGGATTTTAAACCTTGAAACCTTCGAAGTAGAAAAAATACCCTGGGAGGGGAGCAATGATATTTCTCCGGTATGGATTGACGAAACCATCTATTTCCTTTCTGACCGGGACTATGCCATGAACATTTGGTCGTATCATTTCACTACCAAAGAATTAAAACAAATAACTTATTATAAAAAGTTTGACTGCAAAAACCTTGAAGCAGGCATTAAGGGAATGATCTTTGAAAATGGTGGCGATTTATACACCTTATCTCCAGATAATACAAATCCCGAAAAGTTATCTATTGAAATAAAAGCAGACTTTCCATGGATGCGACCCCGTTGGGAAAATGCATCAAAGTATATTACCAATATTGAAATATCACCCACAGGTAAAAGGGGCATTATTGAAGCTCGCGGAGAGATATTTACAGTTCCCGAAGAAGAAGGAAGCATAAGAAATCTTACTAACAGCTCAGGAAGTGCCCAACGCTCTCCTGCATGGTCGCCCGACGGAGATAAGGTAAGCTGGTTCTCCGACAAAAGTGGTGAATATAAGCTAATTATTGCTAACCAGTTTGGAAAAATTATTCAGGAGATAGCATTTAAAAACCCCACTTTTTACTATTCACCTCAATGGTCGCCTGATTCAAAATACATAAGCTTTAGCGATACCGACCGGGTACTTTGGATGGTAAATGTAGAAACAGGAGATATCACCAGGATAGATGACGAAGGTTTTTCAAACCCTGAACGAGTAATCATTCCACATTGGTCTCCCGACTCAAAATGGATAGCTTATGGCAAAAGGTTACCCAATGAGTTTAGTGCAATTTTCATTTACTCATTAGACCAAAAGCAATCTTTTCAAATAACCGATGGAATGAGCGAATGCAGGCAACCCACCTGGGATAAGAATGGTAAGTACCTTTATTTCATGGCCAGTACAAATTATGGTTTAAATACCGGCTGGCTGGATATGTCATCGCTCGAACGCCCGGTAGATTATTCTCTTTATGTTACTGTTCTTGATAAAGATGAAAAAAGTCCGTTGCTACCCAAAAGTGATGAGGAAAAAACAGATAAGAAAGATAAAAAAGAAAAAACAGACAAAAAAGAAGACAAAAAGGATGATAAAGTAAAAGTAAAAATTGATTTAGAAGGAATTATTGGCAGAATGCTGGATTTAAATATCCCTGCACGGGATTATAGAGAAATAAAAAGTGCAGAGGAAGGAGTAATATTTTACACAGAGTCTGTTGAAGATCAAAGAGGCTTAACATTACACCGATACGACCTGAAAAAGAATGAATCAAAGGAATTGCTGGATAATATAGGCGATTTTACTATTTCGTTCGATGGTAAAAAAATACTTTACGCATACAATGGAAACTGGTTTATTTCTGATGCTTCAGAAAATATAAAACCCGATAATTCCATTAATACCTCTGATCTAAAAATGAAAGTAGACCCTATGTCAGAATATAAGCAGATGTTTCGTGAAGCATGGCGTTACCAGCGTGATTATTTCTATGTTGAAAATGTTCATGGTTTAGACATGGACTGGGCATATAACACCTATTCCAAATGGGTGGACCATGTACGTCACCGTTCTGACATGAATTACCTGTTAGATATTTTTAGTGGAGAAACAGCCGTAGGCCACTCATTTGTCAGAGGGGGCGATTTCCCTGATATTGACTATGTTCCCGTAGGATTATTAGGAGCTGATTTTGTTATTGAAAATAATACCGTACGGATAAAAAAGATATACAAGGGAGAAAGCTGGAACCCCAATTTAAGAGCTCCCCTATGTCAACCCGGGCTTAATGTAAAGGAAGGAGACTATTTACTGGCTGTAAATGGAACCCCGATAAATCCAGCAAAAAATATCTATTCGTATTTTGAGCAAACAGCGAATAAACAAATAAAAATCAAAATCAACTCATCTCCTGATTTACAAACAGCCAGAGAAATTACTATTGTTCCGGTAAGAAGTGAAAGTAGATTAAGACAAATCGATTGGGTAGAAGAAAACAGAAGAAAAGTTGATGAATTATCTGACGGGAAGTTAGCCTATGTATGGCTCCCCAATACCGGTTATGGAGGGTATTCAAATTTTAACCGCTATTATTTCGCCCAAAAGCATAAAAAAGGTGCTGTAATTGATGAACGCTTTAACGGAGGAGGTCTTGCAGCAGATTATATCATTGATCTGTTAGACCGGGAACTTTATGGCTACTTTAACAATCCTATGGGAGACGGGACCTCACAGACGAGCCCCTCGGCAGGAATATGGGGACCCAAAGCGATGATTATTAATGAATTTGCCGGATCCGGAGGGGACCTTATGCCTTACATGTTTAAAAAGCGAGAAGTGGGCAAATTAGTTGGGACTACAACCTGGGGAGGATTAGTTGGTATCTGGGATGTTCCTGCATTAATCGATGGAGGACACATCACTGCGCCACGAGGAGGTTTTTACGATACCGATGGAAACTGGGCTGTTGAAAATGAGGGAACAAGCCCTGATATTAAAGTAGAACAAGAACCTAAACTAATTCAACAAGGAAAAGATCCTCAGTTAGAAACTACGGTTGAAATCCTGCTTAAAGAATTGGAAACAAAATCAATTGAGCTAAAACCGACACCTGAAGATCCTATACGATCAAAACGACCAGAATAACGTTTAATCATATCTTATCAAACAAATCCCGGATGCTCAAAGTATTCGGGATTTGTTAATAGCACACAAATAAACTCAAATACAGTATAATAGAACGTAAAATAAAAATCATATAAATTTAACCTTTAAATAATATCATTAAAAAATTAAAATGTTTTCTTGTGCTTTCTTTTATAAAATGTTAATTTATGAATAGAAAACAATACTTAATGATTGCATTTTTGTTGATTACTTTTCCAATACTTCTACAATTTACAATCAAAAGGCCTCCCGATAATTATAACATACATGTAATAGATATAATAACAGGCTTCTGCATAGGCTTAGGAATAAATATTATTCTTTCCTTTTTTTTAAAACAACAGTAAACCACAAAACTTTTTTTCTGATTTTTCTTTTTCTAAAAAAAATATAATATATTTGCACACACTTTTGCGGATGTGGCGTAATTGGTAGCCGCGCTAGACTTAGGATCTAGTGCCTTCGGGCGTGGGGGTTCGAGTCCCTTCATCCGCACAAAAACGTAACAAACCGCTGCAACAGTCGATGAATATTTCGACTGTTTGGCGGTTTTTTAAAATTTGTAAATGCTCAAATCAAATTACAGATGAATATAGTAAAAGAAAACATCGACGAGTTAAATGCCTTATTAAAAGTTCAGATAACCGAAGAGGATTATGCTGAGAAGGTAGAGAACATGCTTAAAGACTATCGTAAAAAAGCAAGAATTGACGGATTCAGACCAGGAAAAGTTCCTGCAGGACTCATAAAAAAAATGTACGGGAAAGCCATCTTAGTTGAAGAGGTAAATAAGCTTATATCCGAATCTCTTACCAATTATATCCGCGAAGAAAAATTAAATATTCTTGGCGAACCATTACCTAACAAGGACCAAGAAACCATTGACTTTGATCAGGATAATGAATTTGAGTTTGTTTTTGATATAGGGCTTGCCCCCGAAGTAGAGGTAAAACTTTCCAAAAGAGATAAAGTTCCTTATTATGATGTTAAGGTTGACAAGAAATTACTCGAAACGCATACCGACAACTATCAACGAAGATTTGGTGAATTTGTGGATGTTGAAAAAACAACGGACCATGAAATGCTAACCGGTAATTTTACGCAATTAGATGAAAATGGAAATCCGCTTGAAGATGGAATTCAAACCGAGGATGTAAAAATTTCTATTGAGTACATCAAAGACCAAGAGATTAAAGCTGCTTTTGCCGATAAAAAAGTAGGCGACATTGTAAAATTTGATGTACGAAAGGCTTACCCAAGTGACTCGGAAATTGCTTCGATGCTAAAAATTGATAAAGAAATAGCAAAAAATATTACCGGTGATTTTGAGTTTAAAATCAATCAAATTCAAAAATTTGAAAAAGCGGAGATAAACCAGGAACTTTTTGATAAAGCTTTTGGCGAAGGTGTTATTCAATCAGAAAAAGAATTTAATAACAAGTTAACTGAAGAAATAAAAGCAAACTTCAAAAAAGAAGCTGATTACCGATTTTTAATCGATGCCAAAGAAAAACTGGTAAACAAACTAAAACCCGAATTACCCGTTGAGTTTTTAAAACGATGGTTAGTTACCATTAACGAAGGTAAATTTACGCCCGAGCAAATTGAAGAAGAATTTCCAAAGTTTGAAGAAGATTTGAAGTGGCAGATTATACGCGACCAAATCATTAAAGATAATGAGATTAAAGTTACCGAAGAGGAAGTGCTTGAGGTAGCCAAAGAAGTTACAGCTGCACAATTTATGCAATACGGTTTGAACAATTTGCCCGATGAACAGTTAGAAATGTATGCTAAAGAGATTTTAAAAAAGGATACCGAAAGACGAAATCTTTACGAACGAAAATTCGAAGATAAAGTACTGGAACATATTAAGGATTCGGTAAAACTTGACGAGAAAGAGGTTACTACCGAAGAATTTCAGAAACTTTTCGAAGACGAACAAAAGAAAAATAAATAATTTCGTCGAAACGTAAAATTCGTTACCTTTATAAACCAAAAATTAAACAGGTATAATTATGATTCCAAAAGACGAATTTAAAAAATATGCAACCAAGCATCATGGTATTAGCAGCTTGTCGATGGAAAAATATGCATCGACATATAACAGTTATATTTCACCCACCATTATCGAAGAACGTCAGATGAACGTAGCTCAAATGGATGTTTTCTCGCGATTAATGATGGATCGTATTATATTCCTTGGTGTACCTATTGACGATTATGTAGCCAATATTATTCAGGCTCAATTATTATTTCTTGAATCTACCGATCCGGCCAAAGATATTCAGATCTATATGAATTCTCCGGGCGGAGTTGTTCATGCAGGATTAGGCATATATGACACCATGCAGTACATTTCTCCGGACATTGCCACCATTTGTACAGGGATGGCCGCATCGATGGGAGCTGTGTTACTGGCTGCAGGGACTCCCGGTAAACGTTCTGCATTAACTCATGCAAGAGTAATGATTCACCAGCCGATGGGTGGTGCCCAGGGACAGGCTGCCGATATTGAAATTACTGCTCGTGAAATCCTTAAATTAAAAAAGGAACTTTACGATATCCTGGCAAAACATTCGGGTAATACGTATAAAAAAATCGAGAAAGATTCGGATCGTGATTACTGGATGACTGCCGAAGAAGCTAAAAAATACGGAATGATTGATGAAGTGCTAATCAAAAATGAAAAGAAGGAATAATAAAATATAATCGCACTTTTTATTTAACCGCATAGCTAAAATGCGGTTTTTTTATTCTAATTATTACCGTAAATTTGTAAAATAGATTAAAAAGAATTAATGATGGATAAATGTTCGTTTTGCGGGAAAGATAAAAAAGATACCAATCTTTTAATTGCTGGATTATCAGGACATATTTGTGACCGATGTATTGAGCAGGCACATGAAATTGTGCAGGAAGAGTTACGCAAAAAAGGGGAGTTTGATGTTAATCAGATTGAACTGCTTAAACCTATAGAAATTAAAGAATTTCTTGACCAGTATGTAATAGGCCAGGAAGAAGCAAAAAAGTATCTTTCGGTAGCTGTTTACAACCACTACAAAAGGTTAATGCAGGAAAATCAAAAAGATGAAGAAGAAATTGAAATCGAAAAATCAAATATTGTACTGGTAGGCGAAACCGGAACAGGAAAAACATTACTGGCAAGAACCATTGCCAAAATGTTGCATGTTCCGTTTACTATTGTTGATGCTACTGTTTTAACCGAAGCGGGATATGTGGGCGAAGATATTGAAAGTATCTTAACACGTTTACTACAGGTAGCCGATTATAATATCGAAGCTGCCGAAAAAGGCATTGTTTTTATTGATGAAATTGATAAAATTGCCCGTAAAGGCGATAATCCTTCAATTACCCGGGATGTTTCGGGCGAAGGTGTTCAGCAAGGACTGCTCAAATTACTCGAAGGATCAACAATAAATGTACCGCCTCAGGGTGGACGAAAACATCCTGATCAAAAAATGATTCCTGTAAATACTAAAAATATTTTATTTATTTGTGGTGGAGCTTTTGATGGTATCGAACGAAAAATCGGGCAAAGGCTCAATACCCAAGTGGTTGGGTATGCCGCCAGCAGAGAAAAAAATCAGATTGACAGAAACAATCTATTGCAATATATTGCTCCACAAGATTTAAAAGCATTTGGATTAATCCCTGAGATTATTGGACGAATCCCTGTGCTCACTTATTTAAATCCGCTACATAAAGAAGCGCTTCGTAAAATTCTTACTGAACCTAAAAATGCAATCATCAAACAGTATAAAAAACTGTTTAAAATGGATGGTATCGATTTGCATTTTGAAAATGAAGTATTAGATTTTATTGTTGAGAAAGCCATAGAGTTTAAACTTGGAGCTCGCGGATTACGTTCTATTTGCGAAGCAATCATGATGGATGTAATGTTTGATATGCCCTCGAAAAAGGACAAAGAAATTACTATTACAATAGACTATGCAAAAGAAAAATTGGGTAAAACCAATATACAAAGGCTCAAAGCAGCCTGATTAATGTTAATGTTTCATTTAAATTTTTTAAAATCCTAATCGTGGTTTACATTAAGCAGTCGCTTCCGGCGACTGTTTTTTTATGCCCTCTAATCCGCCTAGCCGCTTGGAGCGGCTTGGCGGATATAGGCGGAT
>Ga0102943_1000785_pt1 | contig 20686 bp, 16 predicted proteins | sample SalPonC_black_MG_FD_78174 | JGI IMG/M metagenome (GOLD analysis project Ga0102943, IMG submission 78174) | Salt pond soil microbial communities from South San Francisco under conditions of wetland restoration - Salt Pond MetaG... | ecosystem: Environmental > Aquatic > Marine > Intertidal zone >...
CTCGCCGGCGGCGGATTCGGCCGAGAGCATGACCGCGTCGGCGCCGTCGTAGATGGCGTTGGCGACGTCCGAGACCTCGGCCCGGGTCGGCACCGGGCTCGCGATCATGCTCTCGAGCATCTGAGTCGCGACGATCACCGGCTTGCCGGCGCGGTGCGCGTCGGCGATCAGACGGCGCTGCACCACGGGCACGGAGGTTATCGGCATCTCGACGCCCAGATCGCCGCGCGCGACCATCAGGGCGTCGGCCTCGGCGAGGATGGCGTCGATCGCCTCGACGGCGGTCGGCTTCTCGATCTTGGCGACGAGGGCGGCGCGACCGGCGGCGAGGCCGCGCGCCTCCGCCACGTCGTCCGGGCGCTGCACGAAGGAGAGGCCGAGCCAGTCGATGCCGAGGCCGCAGACGAAGTCGAGGTCGCGCCGGTCCTTCTCGGTCAGCGCCGGGATCGGCAGCACCACGTCCGGCAGGTTCACGCCCTTGCGGTCCGAGATGCGGCCGCCGACGAGCACCTCGCAGTCGGCGCGCTCGCCGTCGGCCTCCAGCACGCGAAGGCGGATCTGGCCGTCGTTGACCAGCAGGCTGGCGCCCGGGGCGATCGCCGCGAAGATCTCCGGATGCGGCAGCGGCGCGCGCGTCGCGTCTCCCGGCGTCTCGGAGAGATCCAGCCGGAAGCGGGCGCCGGTCTCGAGGTCGGCGCCGCCGCCCTCGAAGGTCCCGACGCGCAGCTTCGGGCCCTGAAGGTCGGCGAGCACGGCGATGGGGCGGTCCATCTCGTGCTCCACCTCGCGGATCAGGCGATGGCGGGCGCGGATGTCGTCATGCGTGCCGTGGCTCATGTTGAGGCGGAAGACGTCGGCTCCGGCCTCGAACAGCGCGCGGATCATGGCGCGGTCGGAGGAGGCTGGGCCGAGGGTGGCGACGATCTTGACGTTGCGCAGGCGACGCATGATGGCTCCGTGCGGGTTCGGTGCAGGCTTCGCGGGACTCTTAGACGAGGCGCGCGGCGATGTCGCGGGGGCAAGGGGGAGTTCGGGCGGGGCCGATGCGCGCGCAAGCGCGCGAGGGCCCGGCCGGGCCCCCCTTGCCCGCGCCCGCGCTCGGGGTCATGTTGCGCCGCCATGGCGGGCGGCGGGCGCCGCCCGCGGCCCGCGAGACCCCCGGAGCCTTGCGCCCATGCCCTCCATGCCCGCCTTCGAGCTGGTGCGACCCGATGGCGACCCCGCCGTGCTGGTGCTCTGCGACCACGCCTCGAACGCGGTGCCGCGGGAGGTCGCCGGCGGCGATCTGGGGCTGCCGCCCGAGGACATGGCGCGACACATCGCCTGGGACGTGGGCGCGCGGGGCGTGACGCTGGCGCTTGCCGAGCGGCTGGGCTGCCCTGCCGTGCTCTCGACCTTCTCGCGCCTCGTGATCGATCCGAACCGAGGCGAGGACGATCCGACGTTGGTGATGAAGCTCTATGACGGCTCGGTGATCCCGGGAAACCGGGAGGTCGACGGCGCGGAAGTGGCGAACCGCCTCGCCATGTGGCACCGCCCCTACCACCGCGCCGTGCGCGAGGCGCTGGACCGGGCCGAGGCGCGCGGCGTGCCCCCCGCCCTGGTCTCGATCCACTCCTTCACGCCGCGCCTGCGGCGACGGCCGCCGCGGCCCTGGCATGTCGGCGTGCTCTGGGACGAGGACGGGCGGCTGGCGACGCCGCTGATCTCGCGGCTGCGCGCCGAGCCGGATCTGGTGGTGGGCGACAACGAGCCCTATTCGGGACGCCTGAAGGGCGACTGCATGTGGACGCACGGCACGCGTCGCGGCCTGCCCCACGCCTTGATCGAGGTGCGCAACGACCTGATCTCGGACGAGGCGGGGCGCCGCGCCTGGGGGGCGCGGCTGGCCGACGCCGTGAGCGACGCGCTCGCCGCGATGCGGCGGGCGGCCTGAAACAGGAGGACGGCATGGACCGGATCGACGAGGCGACGCGGACCGAGATCGAGGCGGCGGTGTTCCGGCGCCTGCGCGACCATCTGCGCGAGCGCACCGACGTGCAGAACATAGACATGATGAATCTGGCCGGCTTCTGCCGCAACTGCCTCTCGCGCTGGTATCAGGAGGCCGCGGTCGAACGGGGCCTCGAGATGTCGAAGGACGAGGGCCGCGAAACCGTCTACGGCATGCCCTACGACGCGTGGCGCGAAAGACACCAGACCGAGGCGAGCGAGACCCAGAAGGCCGCTTTCGCCGCCCAGCCGAAGGACCACTGAGATGGCGATGACCGAGCCCGAGGACGATTTCTCGCAGACCCAGGTCTCGGCCGCGCAGCTGCGCGCGATCGTCGAGCGGATCGAGCGGCTGGAGGAGGAGAAGAAGGCGGTCGCGGCTCAGATCAAGGAGGTCTACGACGAGGCCAAGGGCAACGGGTACGACGTCAAGACGCTGCGGAAGATCGTGCAGATCCGCAAGAAGAAGCCCGAGGAGCGCACGGAGGAGGAGGCGATGCTGGACCTCTACATGCATGCGCTGGGGATGCTGCCCGGAAGCTGAAGCCGTTTGACGGCGGCCGGGGGCGCGGCCATCCTCGCCCGCAGAGGGTCGGAGGGTGAGGCATGCTGAGCTTCGGCGAAGCCGAGATCGAGGCGCTGACGGCGGACGCCGACGCGGCCTGGGCGAAGACGGTGGCGGGACGAATCACGGAGGCGGGACTCCGCTGCGCGCCGGAGACGGCGCGCGCGGCCGTGGCCGAGGCGCGGGCGATCGGCGCATCGGCCCCGCGCTCCGCCGCCGCGCTGGCGGCGGTGGCGGCGGCGGGCGGCCTCGGCGCCGCCGGGCCGCTTCTGAGCGCGGAGGGAATCCCGGCGGACCGGCGGGTGGAGATGCTGGCGGCGCTGGCGGTGGACGAGGCGGCGCCGGAGCCCGCGCGCGGCGACGACCTCTTCGCCCGGGCGGCGCGGGTCGACGCCGCGCTCTCGGCCCTCGGGATCGAGGGAGACCGCGCGGCGGCGCTCGCCGAGGCGCTGGCCGGCTTCGCCGAGGACGCGCCGGCGCCGCCAGTCGCCGTGGCTGGCCCGGCGCCCGAGCCCCCCGCCCCCCCCGAGGAGGCGTCGCCGGAGGCGCTGGCCGCCCTCGTGGAGGAGGTGGAGGCGCGGCGCGCGGCGCTGGCGGCGGACGCGCGCGCGCTGCTGGAGGCGGGGCGCGGCGGGCGGCCCGGCCTCGGCAGCTTCGCCGGCCGGCTGGCGCGGGCGCGCGAGGCGCAGGCGCGGCTGCGCCGGGTGCTCGGCATCGCCGCCGCGTCCGGTCCGGTTCCGGCGGCCGCGTGGCGGGCGGCCTGCCGACGGCTGGCGCCCTCGCGGGCGGAGACGGGCCGATGAGGATGACCGAGCGCGCGCGGGCGGCGCTCGCCGCGGCGCTGGAGGCCCGCAACGAGGGCCTCTGGGACGCGATGCGGGGCGAGCTGCAGGCGGACGGGACGGAGGCGGCGTTCTGGTTCGCCGTATCCTCGCCCAGCGTGATCGGCGCGGTGCGGGCGGTCATGGGCGAACTCGGCGCGGAACTGCGCGACGCCTATGACGAGACGGCGCTCTCGGCCGGCTTCGTGACCGCGCTGCCCGACGGCATGCTGCTGTGGGACTCCCTGACCGACGCCGAGATCCGCGGCGAAGCGGAGCCGCGGGCCTACGGTCTCGCGCCCCAGACCTACGCGCTGAGCGAGTTCGGGCCGGGGGCGGAGCTGTTCCCGATCGAGATCCCGGCGCCCCCGCCGCCCGATCCCCCCGCCGGGGGCTGACCGCGAGGCCCCCCCAGGGGGGCGCCGAGGCGGCGCGAGGGGGGTCGATCCCCCCGAAGCGGCGCGGGCCCCCCGCGGCTCAGCCGCCGCCGTTGGCCGTCCGGTTGTTGCCGCGGAGGCCGTTGCGAACGCCGTCGAGCAGGTTGAAGAAGATGTCGACGGCGTATCCCACCACGAAGGCGAGGCCGAGCTGGGTCAGCCCGGCGGATTCGGCGATGCTCTCGCTGTCGTTGAACACGATGCCGATGGTGGCGCCGGCGACGCCGCCGAGGATGCCGGTGGTCCAGCTCTCGAAGGTGTCGACGCGGGTCAGGCGCATCGAGGTGAGCCGGTCGTTGGCGCGCATCGCCACGGCGGCGAGGGCGCCGAGGATCGCGAAGGCCGGCGGCAGGGCCATGTTGAGGATCTGGATGCGCACGCCGGCGAGCGCGATCATCTCGCGGCTGCCGTCGGGGGCGAAGCGGGCCTCGAACACCTCGCCGCGCAGGCGCTCGAACACGGTTCGGCCCTTGGCGAGGTTGGCGCTCTCGGCGGCCGGCGCGGCGTCGGCGTCGGGGCCGACCGCGCGGCGATCGCGCAGTTCGCGCTGGGCGGCGTAGAGGTCGCCCGAGCTGATCGCTTCGGCGAGTTCGCGGCAGACGCCGGGCCGGCGGGGATCGGGCGCGTCGTCGGGCGCCATCTTGGCCCCGCCGGCGAGGCGGCGGGCCGGGGCCTCGGGCGCGCGGGCGCCGGCGGCGGCCGGATCGGCTTCCGCCCGGTCGGCGTCGCGGGGCGGCCCGGCGGCCTTGGAGGCGTCGCCCTGCGGCGTCTTGGCGGCGGTTTCGGCGCCGGAATCCGGCGGCGCCGACCCGGGGACGGACGGCTCCGCGTCGTCGCCCGCAGCGCCCGGCTCCGACGGCGCGGCGAGGCCGAGACCGTCGTGGAACACGAGCACGCGATCGAGCTGGCGCGTCTCGGCGTGGTATTCCAGCGTCAGCCGGCACATCGAGGACAGCGTCGCCACGAGATCCACGTCGGGCCGGGCGAAGGCGGCGCTCTCCTCGACGTAGCGGCCGAACAGCGTCTCCATCGACTGGAGCTGGCGGGAGAGGGCGGTGGAGTAGCTGTGCAGCGCCACCACCGCGAGACCGAGGATGCCGAGGGCCACCAGCGCCGTGCGCAGCGGGACGCTCTCCTCGCGGCGCTGGATGCGGCGGAAGCGGACGATGGCGTCCGGGCGCCGGTCGCCGAGGAGGCGCGCGGCCTTGAAGGTGGCCTCGCGGAACTCGGCGGCCGCCTCGCCGGTCGGGACGTAGTCCTTGTCCAGCGCCTTCTCCTCGTATTTGAGGAGGATCGCGACGGTGTCGTGCGGGAACTCGTTCTGGCCGACGCCGTAGCGGTTGAAGTACCACATCCGCTGTTCGTTCTCGTCGACCATCCGCTCGAATTCGTGTCGGCGGCGCCGGGCGAGCTCGGCGGCGTGGTTCGGGGCGGGGGGGCCTTCGGCGTCGGTCATGGTCATGGTCGCGCCCTCCGGCGCCGCGGATCAGCCGAGCTTGGCCTCAGCACTGAGCGTCCCGTCGGGATTGAGGAAGCGCACGACGTCGTCGCTGGCCTCGATCAGGTTGCAGACGCGCGGGAACTCCTGCGAGCCGACGGTGACGACGCGGCAGAGCTGGCCGCCGGTGAAGGTCCAGCTGCCGGTCGGCGTGACCCCGTCGAAGTTCCCGGCGAAGCTGCCGTCCGGATTGGCGATCAGCACGCCGCCGTTCTCGAAGGTGATCGGCTTGCCGGCGACCTTCTCGATGAATTCGCCGGGGCCGGTGACGGGCCGGAACTCCCGCGGCGGCTCCGGCGGGGGCGCGGCGCAGGCGGCGAGCGCGAGCGTGGCGGCGACGAGGGCGGATGCGACGGTTCGGGGCATGGGATGTCTCCTCGGGCTCATTCGGCGGCGTAGCTGAACTCGCCGTCGGCGACGTCGATGCTGACGCGGGTCAGCGGCCGACCTTCGGCCATGCGGCGCAGCGCCTCCTCAGAGATCGCGGGCAGCATGGAGTTGGTCAGCACCGCGTCGATCATGCGCCCGCCGCTCTCGAGTTCGGTGCAGCGGGCGCGGATCAGCTCGAGCACGGCGTCGGAGTAGTCGAGCTCGGCCCCGTGGGCGGCGGCGACGCGCTTCTGGATCGACTTCAGCTTCAGCGTGGTGATCAGCTTGATGACGTCGTCGGAGAGCGGGAAGTAGGGGATCGTGACCACCCGCCCGAGCAGCGCCGCCGGGAAGACCTTGAGGAGGTCCGGACGGAGCGCGGTCGCCAGCGCCTCGGGCTCGGGCGCGAGGTCGGGATCCTCGCACATCCTCATGATGAGGTCGGAACCGACGTTGGAGGTCAGCAGGATCAGCGTGTTCTTGAAGTCGATCTGCCGGCCCTCGCCGTCCTCCATCATGCCCTTGTCGAAGACCTGGAAGAAGATCTCGTGCACGTCGGGGTGGGCCTTCTCGACCTCGTCGAGCAGGACGACGGAGTAGGGGCGGCGGCGCACGGCCTCGGTCAGCACGCCGCCCTCGCCGTAGCCGACGTAACCGGGAGGCGCGCCCTTGAGGGTGGAGACGGTGTGCGCCTCCTGGAACTCGCTCATGTTGATGGTGATCAGGTTCTGTTCCCCGCCGTAGAGGGCCTCCGCCAGCGTCAGGGCGGTCTCGGTCTTGCCGACGCCGGAGGGGCCGGCGAGCAGGAACACGCCGATCGGCTTCTCGGGCGCGGTGAGGCCGGCGCGGGAGGTGCGGATGCGCCGGGCGATCATCTCCATCGCGTGATCCTGGCCGACGACGCGCTCGGCGAGGGTGTCGGCGAGGTGGAGCACGGTCTGGATCTCGTCGCCCATCATCCGCCCGACGGGGATGCCGGTCCAGTCCTGGACCACCGAGGCCACCGCGTTGCGGTCGACGGAGGGGAGGATCAGGGGCGTCTCGCCCTGCAGCTCCGCCAGCGCGGCGAGGCGCTGCTTGAGGAGCGCCTCGGCCTCGGCCCGCTCCTCCGGCGAGAGGGCCTGCGGTCCCTCGTCCTCGGCCGCGGGGGGCTCGGCGAGCGCGACGCCGCCCTCGGCCTCGGCCTCGGCGGCCTGGACGGCGCGTTCGGCGGCGGCCTCCTTGGCGGCCTCCTCGGCGGCGGCGCGCTCCAGCGCCGAGCCGGTGCGCTCCACCGGCTCGAGGCCCTGGCGAAGGCGCGCGCGGAGATCGAGGATGTCGAGGACGAGGCCCTTCTCGGCCTCCCAGCGCTCCTCGAGCGCGACGAGACGCTCCTTCTCGGACGCGAGGCCGGTCTCGACGCTCAGCGAGCGGTCGGCGGTCTCCAGGCCGATGGCCGCCTCGCGGCCGATGATGCCGCGCTCGACCTCCAGCGCCTCGATGCGGCGGCGGCTGTCCTCCACCTCGGCCGGGACGGCGTGCTGGGAGACGGCGACGCGGGCGCAGGCGGTGTCGAGCAGGCTGACCGACTTGTCGGGGAGCTGGCGCGCGGGGATGTAGCGGTGCGAGAGGGTGACGGCGGCCTCCAGCGCCTCGTCGAGGATCTGGATGCGGTGGTGACGCTCCAGCGTGGAGGCGACGCCGCGCATCATCAGGAGGGCCTTGTCCTCGGTCGGCTCCTCGACCTTCACCACCTCGAAGCGGCGGGTGAGGGCGGGGTCCTTCTCGATGTGCTTCTTGTATTCGGCCCAGGTGGTGGCCGCGACGGTGCGCAGCTCGCCGCGCGCGAGCGCGGGCTTCAGGAGGTTGGCGGCGTCGCCGGTGCCGGCCGCGCCCCCGGCGCCGATCAGGGTGTGCGCCTCGTCGATGAAGAGGATGATCGGCTTCTCCGAGCTCTGCACCTCGTCGATGACGTTCTGCAGGCGCTGCTCGAACTCGCCCTTCATCGAGGCGCCGGCCTGCAGGAGGCCGATGTCGAGCATGTGCAGCTCGACGTCCTTGAGCTGCGGGGGGACGTCGCCGCGGGCGAGGCGGAGGGCGAAACCCTCGACCACGGCCGTCTTGCCGACGCCGGCCTCGCCGGTGAGGATCGGGTTGTTCTGCCGGCGGCGCATCAGGATGTTGACGATCTGCCGGATCTCGGGGTCGCGGCCGACGATCGGGTCGATGTCGCCGGCGCGGGCCTGTTCCGTGAGGTTGGTGGCGTAGGTGGCGAGGGCGGAGCCGTCGGCGGCCGGGGCCTTGGCGGCGTCGGAGGAGGCGCCGGCGTGGCCCGCGCCCTTGCCGGCGGCCTTGGCGCCGTCCTCGGCGGAGCCCTCGACGAGGCTCGGCAGCTCCTCGGCCAGTTTCTCGACGTCGATCTTGCGGAACTCGTCGGAGAGGGCGTTGAGCTCGCCCCGGAGGGCGCGGTCGCGCAGCACGCCGTGCAGGACGTGGCCGGAGCGGATCACGTCGGACTTCCAGACCAGCGACGCCTGAACCCAGGCCTCGGTGATGGCGTCGAAGATGTGGTTGGAGATGTCGGAGATCGAGGTCGCGCCGCGCGGCAGCATGTCGATGGCGCGGGTGAGGTCGGCGGCGAGGTGGCTGGCGTCGATGCCGAAATGGCGGCAGATGCGCTGCACGTCGCCGTTCTCGATCAGGGCGAGCTGCTCGATCCAGTGGACGAACTCGACGTCGGGGTTGCCGCGGAGCTTGGCGGACTTCATCGCGTTCTCGACCGCCTTTCGGCACGGCATGTTGAGCTTCGCGAGCAGGTCGGTGCGCTTGATGGTGCTCATGGATCCCCTCCCCCGGGTCGGAGCGTCGTTGCGTCAGCCTAGCGCCTTCGGCGCCCGGCTCGTAGCGAAAAGGCGGGTGCGCGGCGTCACGCGGCCACCTCGAAGGTCGGCTCCGGCGCCGGGCGGCGCGGCGGAGGCGGCGCCCCTTCCAGCACCACGTCCGCGGCGAGGCGGCGGCGGTCGGCGGCGAGCCAGCTGTCGAGCCCGAGGCGGCGGCGGCCGTCGAGGGCGAGGTCGGGCACGGCCTCCGGCTTCAGGCGCAGCTGCAGCTCCCAGTTCGCGGCGAGGCCCATCAGCATGCGCGCCGCGTCGCGGGCGGCCGCGAGGCGAGGGCCGCCGGGGAGCAGGTCCGCGAAGCTGTCGGCGTCGAGCGGGGCGGTGCGCACGCGAAGGCGCGACTGGAGCGAGAAGAACCGCGGGCCGAGCGTCAGGTCGCGGCCGAGCGTGGCGCCCTGGGCGCCGAGGCGGCTCTGCTCGGCCTCCGGCATCGGCAGCCATTCGGGAGCGTGCTCCTGCACCTCCACGGGCGCGCCGACCGCGGCCTCGAGCACGCCGGCGAGAGCGGCCCGGGAGCGCCGCTTCGACGCGAGCCAGCCCGCCATGTGCAGCTTCAGGTCGTCCGGGAAGGCGTCGCGGTTCCGGAACTCCGCCGGCCCGGCGCCGAAGAGCGAGGCGATGCGCCGCGGCCACGGATCGTCCGCCGTGAAGGCCTGGCGGGAGGCGAGTCGGGCCGACTGCCAGGCGCGCACCATCAGGTGCAGCATGCGGTGGGTGAAGACGTCGAGGAAACCGGAGAGCCAGGGCCGACCCTCCTTCGCCTCGTGGATGGCGTCGTCGGTGACGTGCACCGGAAGCGGACCCGAAGGGCCGAGGGGGCCGAAGGCGATCTGCTCCAGCTCGATCGTCGGGCGGCCGCCGGGGGCGGAGCGGCGCGCGGCGACGACGGGCGACGCCTTGAAGGCGAGGGTGGGCCGCTGGCGCAGGCGCACCGGGTCGTCGGCGATGCGGCTGGACCGGCCGGGCGCGGGCAGGTCCGGCTGCGCGGCGTGCACGGCCTCGACCGCCGCGAAGAGGTCCCAGGCCCAGGGGCGGGCGAGCAGATCGTCGAGATCGTCCTCCGCCCCCGGCGGCGGGCCGCGCTCCTCCGGATCGGCGGCGAGCGGACGCGTCGCGGCGCCGCGCTCCGATGCGGCGGGCGCGGCGGCGCCCTCTTTCGGGACCGCCGCGTGGGCGGCGGGCGGGATCGGGTCGGCGGCGGCCGCGGCGGGGGGGATCATGGCGTCGCCGCCTCCGGAGGCGGCGTCGGGGGGCCGAGGGCCTTCGTGCTCGACCCCGGCCGTCGCGGCCCGCGGGCCGTCCCCGCCGGACACGCCGGGGAGCGCTGCGGAGGCGGCCCCGAACATGACCACGGTCTTGGGCGCGGCGGCCCCCATCGCCGGCGGCGTCTCCGGCGGTGGCGGGGGCGGAACCTCCGAAGGCGGTTCGGGCGCCTCCGGCGGCGGTCCGGGCGGGGTCTCCCGCGGGGGGCCGAACGGATCCTCGGAGGGCGGCTCAGGCGGCGTCTCCGGCGGCGGCGCGTCCGGGTCGGGGGCGTTGGGATCGGTCTCCGGCGGGACCTCGGGCGGGGTCTCCTCGGGCGGCTCGGGGCGTTCCGGCGGCTGACCGGGCGGGCCCTCGGGCGGCTGGCCCGGCGGGGTCTCCGGCGGCGCGTCGGGGGGCGTCTCGGGCGGCTGCTCGGGCCGAGGCGCGTCCGGCGGCGGGGTCTCCGGATCGCCGGCGGCCGCGAAGGGGTCGGGGACCGGCGTCGGGTCTTGCTTCCCGGGCTGGGCGGCCGCGTCGTCGGGCGCCCCCTTCCCCGCCGGATCCGGGGACGTCCCGTCAGCGACGACGAGGCCCGCCGGAGACGCCGCCGCGCTCGGCGGCTCGTCGGGATCGCCCGCATCGGCAGGGCCGCCGCCCTCCGTCGCCGCCGCGCCCTCGGCCGCGGACCCGAACGGGTCCTTCCCGATCCGGGGCGGCGGAGACGCGTCGAAGGGATCGCGGCGGGAGGGCGCATCGGGACGCGGGCCGGTCTCGAACGGATCTTCGGGATCGTCGGTCATGGGGCTGGCCTCGTGCCGGTTTCGGGAGCGAAGCGCGCGCGCTCGCGTCCGTCGGGGCGACGCAGCACCGTCTCGACGAAGCTGTTCGCGTCGGCCTGACCGGCGAGCACGCGGGCGAGGACGAGGGCGAGACCGCAGGCTTCCTGCGCATCGTCGCGGAACACGAGCCCGGCTTCGAGCCCGCGCACGAAGGCGATGGGGGCGGCGGCGTCGCCGGGACGGTCGTAGAGGGGGCGGGCGCGGCGCACGGTGGGCGCCGCGGAGACGTCGGCGAGCGCGTCGATCAGCCGTTCGGCCATCTCCGAGCCCTGGGGCGCGTAGATCCGCATCAGCGCGCGGAGGGCCGCGGCGGCGTCGCCGCGCTCGCCCCGCTCGCCGTCGATCAGGCTGAGATGGTTGAGCGAGAGATGGCCGACGGCGTCCCAGAGGCGCCGGCCCTCGGTCAGGCCCGCGCGGGGCGCGGAGGGGCCGGCCGCGACCTCGACATGGCTCCAGCCGAGGGCGAGATCGGACTCGAGCCGCCCGTCGGCGCCGAGATCGACCAGCAGATGCTCCGCCCGATGACGATTGGAGCAGAGGAGATCGAGCCCGACCGAGCGCACCGCACCGGCGGGTCCCGCCGCCGCTTCGCCGCGGTGGTCGACGATGCCGAGGAACGCCTCGGTCCCCGCGTAGAGGTCGAGGCTGCGGTCCCGGTCGGAACGGACGTCGGGGCGCTGGCGGGCGCGGCGCACCAGGTGCCAGTAGCGCCGCGGGCCGTCGAGGCGGTCGCCGAGTCCCTCGATCGAGTAGAAGGGGCGGAACGGCACGGCCTCCCCCGCCGGGCCGGTCCCGGTCACCGAGAGGATCGAGTGCACCTCGTAGTCCGTCGCGCGCCGGTCGGGCAGGATCGGGTGCTCGGTCCGCTGAGGGGCGAGCGAGACGTCGTTGGCCGAGAGCGGAAACAGGTTCACCGCGGGCACGCAATTGGTGCGGATCGCGTCCTCGGGCAGCGTGCGGGCGAGTTCCGGCGCGGTGCGGTTCAGCAGGACGAGGACGCTCGCGCGCCGCTCCTCTCGCCCTTCGAGCGCGCGGCGCAGCCCCGAGAGGCGCAGGAAGCGGAAGCGGTCCGGAAAGGCGAGGAATTCGTGCAGCAGGCGCCAGCCGTCGAAGCTGCGGTGGCCGTAGGGAAGCAGGGCGTCGGTCTCGTCGGGTCGCGTCTCCTCGCCCGGCAGGCGCGGGCACGGCGTGCTGCGGTCCAGCCCGAGCGGCGCGAGCGAGAGGGCCGCGCCGTCCTTCGCCGTCTCGACGCGGGTGGAGGCGGCGATCACGGCCTCGAACAGGTCCGGACCGGCGCCGTCCCGGTCCCCGACGAAGAGATCGAGATGGTCCGCGGCGAACGCGGAGAGCTTGCCGGCTTCCGGCGTCGCGACGAGGTCGAACGCGATGGCGGCGGGCGCGGGACGCGAGGCGCCGGCGGCGCGCACGGCGGCCGGCCCCTCGAGATAGCGGAGCGATTCCACGGCGACGGGAAACAGGCGGAGGGCGCGGCCGGTGGTGAAGCGCACGGGACGGTCCCCGGAGCCCGCGCGCGCCAGCTCGAACGTGGCGCCGCGGGGCAGCAGGGCCCCCTCTTCCAGCAGGGCGGGATCCGGACGCATGTTCGCCGCCGCGACGATCATCGAGGGGGTGGGCGCGTTGAGATGCGGATAGACGACCGAAAGCAGCGCCTGGGTGAAGCGGGGGAACTCCGCCTCCAGCCGGCGCTGCACCCGGGCGGCGAGAAAGGCGTAGCCCTGCAGCAGCCATTCGACGAAGGGGTCGCGCGCCTCCTCCGGCGCGTCGAGGCCGAGGCGCGCGGCGATGCGCTGGAAGCGGCCGGTGCGCGCGAACTCCTGCGCGTGCGAGCGCAGATGCGCGAGTTCGGCGGCGTAGAGGCGCTTCAGCTCGTCGTCCATCTCAGCGGGTGACCTTGGCTTCGGAGCGCAGGCGTTCGGGGTCCCAGATGGTGTTGATGACGAGGCCGACGCTGTCCTCGGCGCCGCGGATCTCGCCCTGCACGACGAACTGGAGCGGCGCCTCGGTGTCGAGCCGGCCGTTCTTCTGGGAGAGGATCTGCACGCGCAACGTGTCGCCGCGGATCCGCGGCTCGAAGGCGAGGATCGCCTCGCGCATGCGCTGCTCCACCTCCGCGGCGGTGAGGGCGAAGGCGCTGGCCCCGATGATCGCCGGCAGACCGTAGTTGACGATCGAGGTCCGCACGTCCGGGGCGTCGTGGAAGGGCAGCTGCTGGCGTCGCCGCTCGCGCGGGGTCTCGTTGAAGGCGCGGCCGTCCAGTTCGCCCGCGAGCAGCGCGGATTCGAGGCAGGAGGCGTTGAGCAGGCAGACCAGCTCCGTCTCGACGTGCAGACGCAGGGTGTCGAAGTCGGTGAAGAAGGCGGATTCGCCGAAGCGCTCGGCCGGGACGTCGCCCGACTCGGGCGCGGGGACGTCCGGATCCGGCGCGTCCTCGTCCCCGCGCCCGTAGCGCGAGGGTGCGATGCGGGCGTAGAGCGAGGGCCAGAACAGGGTGTCGGGGTCGGCCATGGCCGTGGGCTCAGCCCTCCGCGGTCGGGTCTTGGGCGGCGTCCGCCTCGTCCGCGTCGGCGGCGTGATCGAAGACGAGGCTGCGAAGCTCGAGGATCGGGACGTCCGCCTCGGCGTGCGCGAACAGGCGCTGGCCGAGGCCGGCGGCGTGGCCGAGTTCCTCCGGGCCTAGGGGGCGCCACTCGGTCCGCCGGGCGAGGGCGATCTCCGCCCCCGCCTTTTCGGAGCCGGGATAGCGGGTCGGGATCAGGACCGGCCACTGACCGCCGTCGGCGAGGGTCAGGACGCCCACGCTCCAGACCAGATCGCGCAGATCCTTGGGCGGCTCGATCTCGAGGGCGCCGATCTCCTCGAAGGGGATCCAGCGGTAGGCGCCGTTGATCACCGCCTCGAGCACCGGGCCGAGACGGGTGTCGGCGTCGGCGAACCACTCGAAGCGCTCCCCGTCCACCGTGCCGGGGGAGGCGGGCGCGGCGTCGAGCGCCGCCGCGCGGGCCTCGAAGGCGGCCGCGGCGTCGCCCGTGGAGTCGAGCGCCAGCGCCTCGGCGAGCCCGTCGGTCCAGGCGCGGGCGCCCCCGAAGACGTCCGGTCTCTCCGCCCCGGCGAAGACGCGGTCGCGCGTCGTCTCGGCGGCGAGCGCGGCCTGATAGTCCGTCGTCATGTCGAGGGAGTCGGGGCGGAGCCGGCCGAGGAGCTCGAGGGCCTTCATCGCGCGCTCTCCGTTCCCGGCGAGGGCGGAGACCTCGAACAGGAAGGCGCGGAGGCCCGCGTCCCCCGGGGCGGCGCGCACCGCCTCGATCAGCTTGGCGCCGGCGGCGGAGAGATCCCCCGCCGCCAGCGCCGCCTCGGCCTCGCGCCGGCTCATCGGGCCGACCGCGCGGCCGGGGCGACGAGCCTCACTTCGGCGCGCCCGACCACTGCTTGTACTCGGCGATGTTGAAGCCGAAATCCTTCTTGTCGCCCTCGGCGCCCGTCTCCTTCTGCTGGGTGTACTTGAACCACCACTTGCGGAAGTTGAGCGAGATGTTCTCCGTCAGCCGGTCCTCGCCGCCGGAACCGCCGGTCGAGACCGAGGAGACGATGAGGTCCTCGAAGTTGTAGATCATGTACTCGAGCGGCTTGTCGCCCGCGGCCTTGCGGATGTAGAGCCAGCCTTTCGCGATGTGCGACCCCTTCGAGCAGAACTTGATCAGCTCGGGCGAGGCGATGTCCACGAACTTGGTGATCGACAGGTCCTGGAAGTTCGCCTTGCCGGAACCGCCGCCCCCGCCGATGTGCATGGTGCCGGACTGGGACATGCCCCAGCTCCAGGCCAGGATGTCGATCTCGCTCTTGTGTGCGTCGTCCGCGGACTCTCCGGGGATCCCGTCCAGCTTGAGGAACATGTCGACGGCCATTGCAGCGCCTCCTCCGATTTGATCAGCCCCCTGATCGGGCTGCAGCCTTGGTACGCGGCCGGACGTGATGGGACCGTGATCCCCCCGTCCGGCCGCGTGAATCCACCGTCAACCGTACGTCAGGCGCCGGCTTCGGACGGCAGCTTGGAGACGAGACGCAGCGAGATGTTCGCGCCCTCCAGCTGGTAGTGCGGGCGCAGGAAGAACTTGGCGTCGTACATGCCCGGATTTTCCGGATCCTCCTCCACCACCACCTCGGCGGCCTTCAGCGGCTTCTTGGCCTTGTCGTATTCGGAGGCGTTGTCCGAGAGTTCGACGTAGTTGGAGATCCAGTTGCCCAGCCACTTCTCCATGTCGTCGCGCTCCATGTAGGAGCCGATCTTGTTGCGCACCATGTGCTTGAGGAAGTGCGCGAAGCGCGAGCAGGCGAAGATGTAGGGCAGCCGCGCACCGAGCATGGCGTTGGAGGTGGCGAGCTGGCCGGCCGCGTTGTCCTCGAACCTCGGCGGGTTGTGCATGGACTGCGCGCCGATGAAGGCCGCCTTGTTGGTGCCCTTCATGTGCACCAGCGGCATCAGCCCGAGCCGCGCCATCTCCGCCTCGCGGCGGTCGTCGATCTGCACCTCGGTCGGGCACTGGCTGTCGAACTCGCCCGAATCCGCCTGGAAGACGTGGGTCGGCAGCTCGTCCTGCAGACCGCCGGATTCGACGCCCCGGATGCGCGCGCACCAGCCGTAGAGCTTGAAGGCCCGGGTGATGTTGGCGGCCATGGCGTAGGCCGAGTTCGACCAGCAGAACTTGGTGGCGTCGTTGCCGCCGGTCTCCTCGACGAAGTCGAAGGCGTCCACCGGGTTGTTCTCGCCGTAGGCGCGGCGGGCGAGCATGCGGGGCCCGGCGAGGCCGATGTAGCGGCTGTCGTCCTTCTCGCGCAGCGCGTTCCAGGCGATGTGCGTCGGACGCGCGGTGATCTCGGCGAGGTCGCGCTTGCCGACCACCCCCTCCCAGTCGTCCGCGTCGAAGAGGTTCGGGGAGACGCCGGTCATGAACGGCGCGTGGCTGGCGGCCGCGATCTTGGAGACGTCGTTCAGCAGATCGACGTCGGGGCCCGTGTGATCGAAGTGGTAGTCGCCGACGAGGCAGCCGTAGGGGTCGCCGTTCAGCACGCCGTAGCCGTCGGTGTAGACCTTGGCGAACAGCGGCGACTGATCCCAGTCGATGCCCTGGTACTTGGAGAGCTCGTCGGAGAGCTCCTTCTTCTTCACGTTCATCACGCGGATCTTGAGATCCACGCCGGTCTCCGTCCGCTCGCACAGGAAGCGCAGGCCGCGCCACGAGCCCTCGAGCGCCTGGAACTTCGGGTGATGCAGGATCTCGTTCATCTGATCCGACATCAGGCGGTCGATCTCGGCGATCATGGCCCGGATGGCGCGGATCGAGGACTGCGGCAGGTTCTTGCGCCGCTGCTCCTCCATCACCCCCTCGAGGAAGCCGGCGAGGGCGCGCACGGCGCCGCCGACCTCCTCCTTGGCGGCGTCGGAACGCGGCTCGAAGCGCTTCTCGAGCAGCGCCTCGAACTCGTCGAGCGCGATCTCTCCGGTCGCGCCCTGGGCGCCCTGCGGATCGGCGGCGGTCTCTTCGGCCATCTGGATCAGCCCTTGTCTTCGGCGTCGCCCTCGCCCGCGTCGGCGGAGGAGGCGGCGAGGGACTTCAGGAGGGTCTCGTTCTGCAGCAGCTCCTGGATCAGCTGCTCGGCGTCGGGCTTGCCGTCCATGTGGCTGAGCAGGTTCTTGAGCTGGTTGCGCTTGTCGAGGAGCGCCTTCAGCTCCGGCACCTTCTCGGCGATGCGGTCGGGGCTGAAGTCCTTCATGCTGTCGAAGCTCAGGTTCACGGCGAGGCTGTCGGCCCCGCCGCCGAGCTTGTTGTCCACGTTCATCATCACGCGGGGCTTCACCGACTTCATGTAGCGGTCGAAATTGGCGGTGGAGACCTCCTTGAAGTCGCGGTCGCCGACCGTCTGCGGCTTCTCGCCCGCCTCGGCGTCGTAGTCGCCCTTGAGGTCCGACATCACGCCCATGATGAAGGGCAGCTCGATCTTCTTCTGGGCGCCGCCCGTCTCGAGATCGTACTCGATCTGGACGCGCGGGGCGCGGTTGCGCCCGATGAACTTCTGTGCGCTGTCGGACATGGGAACCTCCTGACGGCCGGGCTGTTTCCGGACGCTATCGTTGCGGCAGCCTACTCACGGGCGGGATTCCGTGCAAGGCGAAGGGCGGGGCGGGAGACGTCGTCGGCCGCGACCTGCCGGACGACGTCGATGAAGGCGAGATCGACCATCTCGGCCAGCTTCTCGAGCGCCAGCGCGGCGGGCGAGGACGGCTCCGTCGCGCGCCAGTGACGCCCGAGGGAGAGCAGCGCGGCGCGCACCCCGGCGCGGTCGACGACGCGCCCCTGCGCGGCCCCGCCCGTGGCGGGGGGCGGCCCCGCGGCGGGCTCGGCCGCAAGGGCCTCCTGCGCGGTCTGCACGCGGTCGGCGATCTCCCGGAACACCGCCGGGTCGAGCGCGGGGGGGGAGGGAGGCTCGGGCGCGTCGGGCAGCGACACGTCGGCCTCCCCGGCCGCGAGCCGCTCGCGCGCCTCGGCCAGGGCGGCGGCGTGCGCCTCCAGCTCCTCCCGAGCGCGGAGGAGCGCGGAGGCGAGCGAGTCGACGTCCCACATCAGCGAACGAAGCTGGTGGTGGGTCTCCTCCAGAGCGCCGAGATGCGCCGCCCGGTCCGAGGCGGCGGGCGCGTCCCCCTCCTCCGCCGGCGCGTCGTCCTGCGCCTCGGCGTAGCGGTCGAGCAGCGCGGCGTCGACGTTCCAGATCGGCAGCTGCGCCCAGTCGCGCCCCTCCTGCACGGTCTCCTCGAGCCATTGGTAGAAGGTGGCGCGCTGCATCTCCCGGATCTTTATGAGCGCGAGCGCGATGGGCGAGGAGCGGGCCGACCGGGCGAAATAGCGGAGGACGTCGTCGATCAGCGCCAGCGCCTCCTCGCGCGTCGCGAGGTCGCTCGGCGGCGTCGGGGCCGGACCGGCGGCCGCGGGCGCCGCGCCCTCCGCCGCCCCGTCCGCACCGCCCGGCTCCGCGGCGACGGCGCCGGCGGTCTCCTCGGGCACGAAGGCGGCGAGGGCGGCGGCGTAGTCCTCCAGCTCGTCGATCAGGCCGCGGCGGCGGCCGTCGCCGGCGAAGCGCAGGGTGTCGAAGCCCTCGGTCTCCGCGAAGAACGCCTGCAGCGCGCGCAGGGCGCCGGCGGCGCCGAGCATGGCGTCGCGCATCGCCGCGATCTCGGCCCCCGCCCCGACGCGGGCGACGAGCCCGTGCATGCCGTCGGCGGGATACACCGTCTCGCCGGAGGCGGGACGTCGCAGACGGCTGGCGTCATGGCGACCGGCGGCGTGATAGATCATGCGCAGCGTGATCTCGCCGTCGCGCTCCTTGGCGTCGAACACCACCACCGGCTCGAACGCGTTGGCGAGCAGGCGGTTGCGCAGCGGCGTGAAGGCCCGGACGCGCAGGCTCTGGGCGGCGGGGTCGTCGGCGGGGCCGGGATGGATCTCCTGCCAATGGCTCTCCACCACGTGCGCGAGACCGGCGAGCGCGCCGTGGAACGCCTTCGGCCCGTCGGACCAGGCCAGCGCCTCGGCGAGGCGGGTGTAGAGGCGCAGGTCGCGCGTCCGCTCCAGCCGCTCCAGCGCGGCGTCGCGGCGCTGGGCGTAGCCGCCGACGGCGGCGTCGTGGCTGAAGCTGTCGCGGTCGGCCGGATCGCCGCGCGGCACGGCGAGTTCCAGCGGCATGATCTCGGCGTCCTCGAGGGGCGGGCCCATCGGCGCCGCCCCGCCGAGGGGCTTCAGGAGGTCCGGATCGAGCGGCTCCTCGGGGTTCGGAAGATCTGCCATCGTCTGCCCCCTCCCCCCTTCAGCCGCCCAGGCTCCGCCCGCCGTCGCCGAAGACGACGAAGGGGGCCCAGTTGAAGGGATGCGACGTGGCCGGCGCCTCTCGCAGCGGAGCGACGGCGCCGCGCAGGGCGGCCGCGAAGGGCGCGCGGTCGGGCCCGGAGACGGCGGCGTAGAAGTCCCGCATCAGGCCGGGCGCGAGATCGTCCCGCACCAGCCAGTGCGAGGCCACGGCGGCGCGCGCCCCGCCGCCTAGAAAGGCGCGGGTGAGGCCCTGCAGCGTCTCGCCGGTGGAGGTCTCGGCCGGATCGACCGACTGGCAGGCGGACAGGACGACGAGGTCGGCGTCGATGTCCAGGGCGCGGATTTCGCCGCTCTCGATCAGACCGTCGAAGCCGTCGGCGCCCGGCGTCGCGGTGAGGGCGGGCTGGAAGCAGTCGACCGTGGGCCAGAGGATGCCGTGGGTGGCGAAATGCAGGATGCGGTAGTCCGAGAGTTCGCCCCGGTCCGAGAGGTCGCGCAGCGCGCCCTCGGTGAAGGCCCCCTGGGTCAGCGTGCGTCCGTCCGAAAACAGCGCTCCGACGAGGTCGAGTTCGCGCTTCGTTCCGGGCAGCGCGCGTAGGCTCCGCAGCACCCGGACCTCCCGCCCGCAGGCCTCGGCCCGGCGCCGATCGATCTCGGCGGCGATGTCGTCGGTCGGGTCGAAGTCGCCGAAGCCGAAGAAGCTGCGCGTGGCGCCGGAGGCGCCGACGGCGCCGCGCAGATCGACCAGCGTCCGGGCCGAAGGCAGGTAGGAGAAGGTCGCCGAGGCGCCGAGCCAGGAGACGCCGGTATAGTCGAGCGACTCCGCCGCGCGCCGCTCCGCCGCCGGATCGAAGCGGTTGACCAGCACCTCGAGCGGCAGCGACTGCATCGGTCCGTCGGCTGCGACGAACACCAGATCGGCCGCCGAGACGTCCTCGGCGATCGGGCCGAGCAGCCCGTCGTGCAGAAGGCTCGCGAGGCGCACGTCGAAGGGCTTCAGCCGGCCGCCCGGCAGAGGCTCGGCCGCGTCGCGCAGGCGCCGGACGACGATCCCCACCGTCTCGGGCGCGAGGGCCGAGGCGTGGACCTCGACCCGGTCGGGCGAGACCAGCATCACCAGCGGACGCGGCTGACCGACCAGGATCTGCAGCATGATCTCCCCCGGGCGGAGCGCGCCCTGCACCGCCTCCAGCGTCACCGGCGCCTGGATGGCGCGCACGTAGTCGGGCGCGAGGCGGTCGCGCCGCTCGCGCAGACGCGCCTCCTCGGTCAGCGCGGAGACGAGCTCGCGCTGCACCTCCTGGCGCTGCAGCGCGATCAGGTCGCGCCGGGCGGCGGCGGTGTAGAGCTGGCCGACCCGCTCGTCGGCGGCCTGCCAGTCCCGGATGGCGCGTGCCGCGGCGTCGTCGCCGGCGGCGACGAGAGCCGCGTTCTCGGCGATGTCGGAGGCGAGGGCCGCGCTTCGGACGAGCTGAACGGCCGCGAACACGCGGCGGTCGCGCTCCTCCCCCGAGATCAGGCCGTCGCGCTCGCTCTCGATGGCGAGCTTGACGAGCGGCCAGACGCTCTCGAAGCGCAGTTCCGCCGGCGTCTCGCCGTAGATCGAGAAGGCCTCGTCGAACGCGGCGAAAGCCTCCTCGCGTCGATCGAGGCGCGCCAGGGCGACGGCCTCGATCAACCGGGCGCGGGCGGCGAGGGAGGTGCCGGGAAGCTCCCCGGCGAGCTGATCCGCCGCGCGGGAGGCGAGCGCCAGCGCGAGCGGCGCGTCGCCGGCCGAAAGCTCCACGGCCGCGCGCTCCGCCTCGATGCGCGAGCGCAGGGCCCCGGTGGCGCCGGGCAGCCCGCCCGCGGCCTCCAGCGCCGACTCGATGGAACGGCGCGCGCCCTCGACGTCGCCGTCGCGCGACAGGGCCGCCGCCTGGGTGTAGCGCGAGGCGGCGTCGAGCACCCGTCGGTCGAACTCCGCCGTGTCCAGCCCGAACAGGCCGCCTCCCGCCGCGTCCGAGAAACCGCCGAATCCGACGCCGAGCAGCCGGATCGCCGCGTCGCTCTGGGCCCCGGCGACGTCGTAGCGGGCGCGGTTCAGCTCGTGCTGGGCGCGGTAGGCGGCCACCCGGGCGGCGTTCAGCAGGGCCCGCCGCTCCGGCCCGTCCTCGGCCGCCACGCC
>Ga0102943_1000786_pt1 | contig 20639 bp, 21 predicted proteins | sample SalPonC_black_MG_FD_78174 | JGI IMG/M metagenome (GOLD analysis project Ga0102943, IMG submission 78174) | Salt pond soil microbial communities from South San Francisco under conditions of wetland restoration - Salt Pond MetaG... | ecosystem: Environmental > Aquatic > Marine > Intertidal zone >...
AGCCTTTTTGCTTCAGGAAGATTTTCAATTAGGCAGTGATACGTGCGTTGGCCATTTTCTTTTAGCTCCAAATAGCCAAACCCACCATTTCCTCCAATCCACAGCGTATCATCATCGTTCATATCAATCGACATGACGGAAATGACGTTTTTTGTCGGATGTTTCTTCCAGGATTCACCATCGAATTCGATTATACCTTCATTCGCTATGAAAATGTTTCCGTCGTCAGATATCGCCAGGTCAAAGATCCGTTTGGTGCCATTGAATGCTTTCGCAGGAACATTTTTCGTGAAGGGCGAACCATAGTTGGCTCCTGCTGATTTCACTACCAAACTACTATGAAATAAGATGCCAATTGTGAGTGTAAAGGCTATGATGTGAGATGATTTCATTGAATGGGTTTAGCAGTAAATTGCATCACTTTGTCTTTTGTTACGTTTTTTTACTTAAAAATATCCCTTCATGTATTCAGCTGCTGTTAGTATGAATTAAAGTGTTCACTAAATACACAAAAAAAACACTAAAACACTAAACACAAAATACAATGAAAGATTACATCGAAAGCTTAGCCTCCACTATATGCTTGTCAGTCGGCTTCGAAGGAGCGGCGGCCAAACTGGACCGCGTCACTTTGAAAAGTGCGACGGTTGCCAGAGAAAATGCAGAAGGTGCTCCGCCATCATTATGGCCTAAAGCTCCACCTTCGTTATGGCCGAAGACCAGCAACTAAGTTCAACTTTCAAAACATCACATCACCGGCATTAATTGCCGGTGATGTTTTTCATCAACCCAATCACAACCACGCCCACCATGATCAGTCTCGCTCCCTTAAAATACCGCAATGTCCTGGCTGCGGAAGGAGGCCCCATCGCGAAAATTGAGTCTCAGAATTGTCGTGTCGCTGGCTCGTCTGCATCTGAAGCACGTGCATTTTTGAAAGCAGAGTTGGTATCTGAACCATCTATCCATGCGGATGGAGCGGGCACACACCGTTCTCCAATCGTCGCTCGCTTTATGGCCATTTCGGAAGCCATTGAGCGCTGGGCTCTGAGAACCCTGGTAGAGGCGGGTGATTTGTCTGGATATGGGCTCAACATGGATATTACTTCCAATGGGATGGCGGCTTTTCCGGGGCTTTTTGATTTTCAAGCTCGCAAGCGTGCCTACAGCGAAGCGATCGAACGGCACTGTTTGATTTCTTGGTGGGAAGGCATTTTGCCTTCGGTGCCGCTGGCATTTCCAGGTCTGCAGGAAATGGGCATTGAGATCGTCAATCCCTACAGCAAGCATTCAGTCGCCGTACTCTGGAAGTTGTGCGATAAAAGTCATTATGCATTTGCTTTTGGTTACGGCGATACATTGGAAAATGCTGTTTGGCGTGCAGGCATCGAACTGGAGCGAACCGAGGATATTTTAGCCCAATATTACGCAGGGAATCCCGAACCCACGCTACGGGAGATCATGCGGATAGAAGATATCATTATGCGGCGTATGGTCTATTTTTCTACCCGGCATGGGTTTAAGTTATTTTTAGAGAAATTGAAGAATACTCCGAAATGCCCTCCTAAACGAAAACCTAAAGTTGTTTTTGATGGTAAGATACCTGGACCCTGGTCGAAATATGCCACCGTCTGGAGAGTCGTGTTGGATCCGCCCACTAGAGAGCACTTGACCGATACACATGATTACTTTTTTTGGTAAACGCTGACGCACACGACTGCCTCCTTGGATTGTTGCCAGAATTTTTAATCTTTAGCCTGCCTCATGGCTACTCTCCCGATCGCCCTGGCCGCTGAGATATTTTATTTCATTGCGTATCACACCTATGGTGAGTGGTTGGCGGGCAAAATATTTAAGCTCGATCCGGCTTCTGTTGCCCCAAGCATTGCGCTCAATGACGACCAGGACTATGTCCCGACGGATAAGGCGATTGTTTTCGGCCATCATTTTGCGTCGATCGCTGGCAAATGCGGGCAAAGGGGCATGATTTTGTGGCCATTGTTTGGCGCGACGACCAACTGTTCGGAGGTCTCGCATTTTTAGTCATCGCTTTTTGGATGTGGCGTCGGGAGATGTCGATTTGGTTTATCATCATTCCCACCGTTTTATACTGATGATGCCTGCATGGGCGATGCTGTACCAACTTTTTGTCGCAACTTGCCATGCGAATTTGCAGGCTGTTTTGCCCATCTGCATTCTGCATGGCTGCGTTTGGCACTGCTATTTTCAAAACCTGAGCAATTCTGCTTCGATTCTGGTGAGCGATTCGGGCTAGAAGTTTGGACGCTGGTGGAAGCGATCCTCGCTTGGCCCAAAACTAAAGGGATCATTGAAAAAATAAATTAGACTTGTCTTTTGTCAGCTAAACGTGATTTTGAAGAAACCACTGAGCAATTATGTCGATTCAATTTTACAATTTTATTCATTTTGTGGGAATTATCATGGTCTTTCTTTCTTTTGGAGGACTGGTCATGCAAAGTATCGCTAAGAACGATGACAAAGGCTTGCGCAGATTGGGGGCGATCACTAATGGGATTGGGTTGTTACTCGTACTCGTTGCTGGTTTTGGGCTATGGGCCAAGTTAAAGATTCCCCTCTCGGGGTGGTTGATTGTCAAAGTCATCATCTGGTTCGTGTTTGGAGGGCTGGTCGCTGTTATCAATCGTAAGCCTGATCTGGGTAAGGTTTTGTGGTGGGTAATACTGGCCTTGGGTATCCTGGCCGTTGTGATGGTGACGTTTCGTCCTTTCTGATCTTCCGTTCCGGCGACTGCACGAGTCGTAAAATTAAAAAAGATCCTCGAACTGGAGAGATTTGTTCGGCAAACTCTTGAAGAGTTGTCTCGAAAGTAGCTTTATTTATGAAACAGAATGTATTTTGCGTCATCATGGGAGGAGGACGAGGAACGCGTCTCCACCCACTTACTCAACAACGCTGTAAACCCGCAGTGCCGCTGGCAGGAAAGTATCGCCTGGTGGACATCCCCATCAGCAATTGCTTGAATTCGGGTTTTAATAGAATTCATATTTTGTCTCAATTTAATACGGCCTCTTTGCACAATCACATCCAACAGGCCTACCAATTTGATCCGTTTGGCGGGGGCTACGTAGAAATTTTGTCGGCCGAACAGACGGAGTCTGGGGAAAAATGGTATCAAGGGACGGCCGATGCAGTTCGCCAGAATTTACATCACTTTGGAGCAAAAGATGATGATTTATTTCTCATTTTGTCTGGAGATCAGCTGTACCGAATGGACTTCCGCAAGATCATCAATCAGCACAAAGTGATGGGCTCGGATGTGACGGTTGCTGCCAAAGCTGTTGGTAAAGAGGAGGTGGCGGGTCTTGGAGTCATGCGCGTGAATGACGATTACTCGATTCAAGAGTTTGTTGAGAAACCCACCGATCCAACAGTGATCGATTCTCTGGTTATCAGCGATACACTCAAGCAGGGGTTGAGTAAAACGGATACCGACTTCTGCCTAGCTTCAATGGGAATTTACGTTTTTTCGGCGAAAGTCCTGAAAGAAGCTTTGGACAATGACAGCACAGATTTTGGCAAGGAAATCATTCCGGGGCTCTTGGGCTCACATTTGCTGTCCAGCTATATATTCGATGGTTACTGGGAGGACATCGGTACGGTTGGGGCATTTTTTGAAGCCAATCTTGGCCTGACAGATTCTATGCCGCCGTTTAACTTCTTCGACCAAGAAAATCCTATTTACACTCGGGCCCGTTATTTGTGCGCAACGAAAATAAACAGTTGCGCTATCGACAGAGCTATCATTGCCGGAGGCTGCATTATCGAACCGTCTAAGGTCTCGCGTGCGGTGATTGGCGTGCGTTCCAAAATCGGCAAATATTGCGAGTTGGAAAATGTTGTGATGATGGGCTCCGATTTTGACGAGTCTGAAAAAGACTTGGCGCAGAATTCTGCAGCCGACATTCCTCACCTGGGCATCGGGGACCATTGTAAGATTTCTAATGCAATCATTGACAAGAATGCTCGAATTGGGAATAACTGCATCTTATCTCCGGATAACAAGCCAGATATGTGGAATGAAGGCGGGCTATTTGTACGTGATGGTGTGTTGATTGTCATGAAAAATGCCGTTATTCCAGACGGGACCCAGTGTTAACCAAGAAAGAATAAATATTTCCAGATTATGTATGCACCATTTGAGTTCAATGATTTGTTAGGCCCTTTGATGGTTCTCGGTTTATTAAAAGTCGCCGTCATCACGAGCATATTGCTGTTTGTGTATTCGGCATATTTAAAAGAGCAGGATAAAGAGCTCGATTAGAGACCTTTAGTCAACCACCTAATGCGGCGACACTGTTTGCCTGTCATGCTTGCGCAAACAGGAAATTTTTTTGCCAAGTGTATGCTCAAGTTGCAGAGATATCGGTCGACTTACGCTACCCCTTTGGTTAAAAGATATGCTCGATGGGATTCACACAGCCGCCGGTCATTCATTTTATTACGCTCTCGGAGCGGGTGCGGCGAACAGCAACGGCGCACAGGGTTCCGGGCTGCCAGCTGCGCCCATCGATGCAAAGGAGCGAACAAAGGCTGAAGCTGGTGTAGAGCACACGCATGTGCAATCGAGTGAACGAGATGCAGCTGCAGAGAAACGCAAATCTGCGCGCATCGATTATGGCGGCGACCAGGAATTGACCAGAGAGGAGCAGGCGCTGCTACGTAAATTAAAGGCACGTGATGCGGAAGTTAGGGCGCACGAAGCAGCTCATCAAGCCGCTGCCGGGGCATTGGCTACCGGTGGCACGGCGTATCAGTACCAACGTGGGCCCGATGGTAAAAACTACGCTGTAGGTGGGCATGTCAGCATCAATACATCAAAAGGTCGCACGCCAGAGGACACTTTGCAACGAGCACAACAAATAAGGGCCGCAGCATTGGCTCCAGCGGCACCCTCCAGTCAAGACTTGAAGGTGGCCGCAGCCGCCAGTAAAATGGCAATGGAAGCGCAGCGAGAACTGCAAAAAGAACGTGCGGAGGCGCTCGATGGCATGACCAGCGCTGCGGTTGAGGGGGCTTCTCAAGCGGTTACACGCGCTCGGAGCGCTCCCCACGCAAATACCACCGAGATGGCTGACTCGCCGCAGCGTTCTGCACATTTTTCGGGAAAAACACTGGCCGATCGTCGAACTCATATGGAAGAGACCAATGAGCAGGGGGTGCCGCATGGTTCTAATCAAGCGCATCTGCAGCAATGTCCCGAATGCATGCAAAAGTTTTTCAGGGGTCAAGAATATGCAACGTCCAGCAAAGCACTGTTTGCTTAATAAAAAGGACTAAGCCAATCGCAAAGTCGACCGATATCTTGTATTCACACTATCTTTAATTAAATTACTGCTAATTGTTTATGGACCATTCGACCAAAGCTATCCCTGCTCCACGAATTAAGGAATCTTTGGAGGGGCTCAAAGAAAACATCGCAAAAACCATTCGTGGTAAAGATGAAGTTATCGAGCAAGTGGTTGTTTCCTTGATTGCAGGGGGCCATGTCTTGATTGAAGACTTACCCGGGCTGGGCAAAACAACCCTTGCATACAGTTTGGCTCGGTCGATCGATGCGACATTCTCCAGGGTCCAGTTTACTAGCGATTTGTTGCCGAGTGATATTTTGGGGGTTTCGATTTATGACGAGCAATTGAAAGACTTTGTGTTCAAGAAAGGACCGATTTTTGCCAATATTGTGCTGGCTGATGAAATCAATAGAACGACACCAAAGACGCAGTCGTCTCTACTGGAAGTGATGGACCGCGGGCGTGTGTCGATGGATGGGCAAACCTACTCGGTGGGAACGCCGTTCATTGTGTTTGCCACGCAAAATCCGGTTGATTACGAAGGCACATTTCCGCTACCAGACAGTCAGATGGATAGATTCTTGATGCGTTTGCAAATGGGATATCCAGAACCTGAGCACGAGATGGATATTTTGCAGGATGCTTTTCTCCATCAAAAATACGATACAATCGAAACAAATCCGGTGATCACGCGTCAGGAGATTTTAGAAATCCAGTATGTTGTTCCACAAGTATTCGTCGAAGAGAGTGTGTTGGATTACATTTTAAAGATTGTGACCGCGACTCGCACCGAAAGTGAATTTCAGATGGGGATCAGCACGCGTGGCGCTCTGGCCCTCAAGTTGGCAGCACAGTCCACAGCCCTGGTTCAAGGGCGTAGCTTTGTGATCCCCGAAGATGTGGCTGCTGTAATCAGTGCCGTATGTGTCCATCGCTTGAGTTTACGCCGCCAAACCTCCGACCCGCTTGAAGAGCGCGCCCAGGTCAGAGGGATCTTGAGCCATTTGCTGGATAGGGTCAAAATCCCCATCTAGTTCGCGCAATGAACTTTGATGTCTTGCAACCTGTAAGGCATTCACTCGAAACCTTTGTGTCAGTTACAAACTCTCAAAACCAGCAAATGCTCCATGCCGATGAATGGATGGAGCCAGGCAAGGCCAACAAATATGTCGGTCCAGTGAGTCGTTTGTGGCGAATGGTTTGGCTGCTTATCCTGCCACCACAGGGCCATCGAATTATCCCGACTGCATCCGGCTACATCTTAATCCTGGTCTCGTTAGGGTTAGGCTCAGCAGCTTACAATGCGGCCAACAACATACTGTATATGGCCCTGTCTTTGATGCTGTCTACCCTGGTGCTGAGCGGGTTTTTAAGTTGGTTGAATTTTTGTCATTTGCGTTGGCGCTTATTATTGCCGCCTCATTTTAGGGTGGGCGAACAAGCGGTGATTCAAATTGAAATACACAATGGCAAGCGATTTATTCCGACTTACGGGTTGTGGTTTAAGACGCAAACCGCTGATGGAAATGGAGGAGAGCGGGTGTGTTTGAATGAACGATTGAACGCCGACACTTCCATCCGGTTGAACTGGTATCACACGCCACAATATCGCGGACCCGAACGGCTTATTTTATCGGGCCTGGAGTCACAGTTCCCATTTGGGTTTCTGCAAAAAAGGGTGGGTGGAGGCATCCAAAAAACAATCGTGGTGTTGCCGCGACGCATTGAGTACGCCTTTGATGGTATGCAGGGGGTGCGCACGAATTTTCAAGGAGAGGTGTCTGCACGGATTGGCAGTGGAGCTGAAATCGTCAACATCCGGCAATACAGTCAGGGAGACGCCCAGCGGTTGGTGCATTGGAAAGCAACTGCTCGGTCCAAAAAGTTAATGGTGAAACAAATGGCAGATGAAAGCCTCGTCGGGTATACGCTGTTCATCGAAACACCTGCCTCAATATGGGCGCTTGGCGAGCAGTTTGAAACGCTCTGTAGTTTTGTTGCGAGTTTAGCTGAAGACCTTTTTAGAGCAGGCCGGTTGCTTGGAGTCGCAATGAATTCAGACTCCATTGTGCCGATCAAAAAAATGCACGACCTAATGATTTTTCTGGAGCAATTGGCTGAGCTCCAGCTTGTGGAGACGTATACGTCGCAAGCGAATGTTAAAGGTCATAACGTGATCACCTTTAAACCGGGTGACTTGAACAAAGTGGACGCGTATGTTGGGGGGAAAAAGACCGGTACGGCTTAGCAATACGGAACTCTTTCAACTCAAGTGGTTGTTGGGAAATCTACTGACTCTGATGGGGATGTGGTCGCTTTTCCAGTTGAGTTTGAGCAGCCAGCCCTTGCTCTACGCATTTTCGATAGCATTGATGATACTGTTGTGTGTGCCGCGTTTGGCCGGTCTCATCATGCAAAGCATTGGCAAGTCACTCTCTCTGGCAGTGCTGTTGATCGTTATCATCGATTTCTCTTTGAATTATGTCGAGATGATCGAACCCATTACACGTATGGTGTTGCTACTCGCATTTTTTCGCGCCCTGCAATATCGAACTAGACGGGAGGATTTACAACTTTTGTTGCTTGCTTTGTTTATGCTTATTCTGGCAGGGGTGCTCACTGTGTCATTGTTGTTTGCAGTGCAGATGATTTTGTTCAGTCCCCTGGCCATGGGCTTGCTGTTTCTTGCTAATTTATTGGATCACGGCCAACAAAAAGCGCTGACCACAGACGACTGGAAAGACTTTCATTGGGGGCCATTTATTGCCCGTGTCACTAAAGGTCTGGACACACGTATGTTGTTGTTTGCGGGCGGTCTTTTTGTAGCGGTTGTGGCTGTAAGTACGTGTATTTTTGTCATGTTGCCCCGGTTCAATATGGGGCAAAACTTGTCTTTCATGCAGTTGCACGGTTCGGGAAAAAAAGGCTTCAGTGACCAAATTACGTTTGGAGATGTGAACGAGCTTGCGGATGATGATGCCGTAGCGCTGCGCGTAGAGCCCCCAAACAGAGAAAGCATACCAGCAACCCCTTATTGGCGCATGATCACTCTAGACGAGTATCGAAATGGCTCATTCCTGTTTTCAATGTCTGCTCGAACGAGTGGATTGCAGACGCGTACAGCATCCACATACACTGCCCGCTTTGCAGATACGGATTTGCGACCGGAACAACAACATCCTGATCAAACGTGGGTGTTTTATTTGGAAGGAAATGTGAGTCGATTTCTACCTTTTCCCGGCCCCTTTGCAGCAGCTCGTTTTCCGCAAAATACCAAGTTCAACGCCTTTCCTGAGTTGAATTTAATCGAACTCAATCAAGTTAGCAATAATGTTTTTGGTTATTCGGTGACAGGTATGTTCGCCGATGGGGACATACCTGCATCCGAACAGGAAATACGCGAATTAAAACATGCAAAGCCATTTGTACCCACATTGAATGAAGAGGGCAAAGTAGCACGTGTAAATTATCCGATGACGACCTTGGCATTGCCGATGGATGCGGAAGACAGAGCGTATTTAAACCGTGTGCTCGAAGAAATAACCGATGGTCAACAGCTCGATTTAGCAGAGTTTCAACAACGGGTCTTTGCTTATCTACATACACGCTATCGATATGATACGTCATTGGGAGATTTGACCACTGATGCCGGTTCAGACCCCTTATTGCATTGGATGCGTAATGCTCAGACCGGTTGGTGTGAGCACTTTACAGGAGCCTTTATCGTGTTGGCCCGTATGGCAGGCTTCCCTGCTCGCGCAGTAACCGGATTCACAGGTGCAACTTGGAACGATTTTGAAGATTACCTGCTCGTGCGTAATAATAATGCGCATGCGTGGGTGGAGGTTTTTGATGCGCAGACACTGTCTTGGCGACGGGTCGATCCGACACCTCAGGCGAGTGAAGCGCTGCTACAGGCGACCGGTGCCTTAGCTTCAACCGTTGCGACCGATACCGGCATGCATGCATGGTTGGACAGCTTGAGGATGGTTTGGTACCGGCGGGTTGTTAATTTTGACGAAGGTGACCAGACTGAAATGGCCAGAGGCCTGCGTGACTTTGGCGCATCGTTTTTTCAAGATATTAAAAAGGCGTTTGTTGCGGGGGCAGAACGATTGGAGGCATGGTTGCACAGTGGGTGGAATCTGGCAAAAATTGTGCAGGTTTTAGCTGTGTGTGTGTTTATGGTGTTACTCGGATATGCGGCAAAATATTTTAACCGCGCAGTCGTGTTTTTTTGGAATTTACAGCACCGTAATGACCGTCGCCATAGAGGCTCATTGCATCCACTACGGCGCAAGGCGGGTAAATGGTTACTGCGCTTGCAGCCTTTGCGTAACCAACCGTCGGCCAGTGATGCAGGACAAACGTTAGAGCAAATATATGCGCGTTTGCTCGCGCTTCGCTATGATGTGTTGGACCCCTCGCACGAAGCCCACGTCTTGTTCAAGCAAGCGCGACAGGTACTGAAAAAATATAAAAGCAAACTGGAATAAACCTTTGGTGTGGAAGCGTTGACTTTATGCAAGTGCATCCTCAAAGTTTGCTTCAGCATCAAGTTACGTATGAAACTCTATCTTATAGGCTTTATGGGGTCTGGTAAGTCGTCAATCGGCAAACGCTTGGCGAAGCTATTAGACTGGAAATTTGTGGATTTAGATGAATGCATTCAAAAAGAAGCGGCTAAAACAATACCTGAAATTTTTGTGGACGAAGGTGAAGACGGGTTTCGGGAATTGGAGCGAAAAGTTTTGCGTAAGTCTTTTAAATTAAAAAATGCAATCGTCGCCACAGGGGGCGGCGCACCCTGTTTTTTTGACAATATGGCAGCAATTCGTGAGCACGGTATGAGTGTATACCTGCGTTGCAGCACCGACTATTTACGCAAGAAATTGAAAAGTTCGAAGAGAGAACGTCCTTTGGTCAAGGGTAAGTCTGCTGACGAATTGGAGGCCTATATTCGTCAAATGCTGCAGGCGCGCGAAGATTACTATCTGCGAGCCGACCACGTGATTTCATGGGAAAATTATTCTAAAGATCAAACGGCTAAGATCATTGCGGCATTTATTATGCCTAAGCAATTGATATATGATATTTAAAATAATCACTGTTCCCTTGCTCAATTTTCAGCTATGTTCCTGAACGCTTTGCTGGCTACTGCGGACTGGCAGTGTAATTGTGAAGCAAGCACCGCCTTCGGCCCGATTACTGGCCTGAATGTTACCTCCGTGCTTTTCAATGATCTCTTTGGAAATGGCCAATCCGAGTCCCAGGCCGAAATCCGATTTACTTTTTTTGGTGGTGAAATTTGCCTCAAAAATTTTCTCCAAAAGATGCGGCTGGATGCCCGTGCCGGCATCACTGAATTGAATCATGATGGAATGGGGATCTGTTTGTTCTGTGCTGATAGCGATCGTTTTCCCCGATTCGGTCGCCTGGATGGCATTGATTAACAAATTGGTCCATACTTGATTCAGCTCGCTACCACTACCGTAAATCGGTGGAATTGGATCGAGTCTAAGCTGAATACGATAATGTTTTAAACGATTATTCAGGACGGTAAGCGTGTCGCGTATGCCATCGCGTAGGTCGAACATCTGCCAGGTTGCCTCGTCATGTTTACCGTAATTTTTTAAACTGATTACGAGCTTATGTATACGGTCGGACGAAAGTTGTACGCTGCGCAAGTAATTGCCGATTTCATAAAAATCGAAAAGATTGCTGATGCGTGCAATGGTTTTATCGGCAAGGGACCCGTGGTCAGGCAGGTGTAAGCTGCGGAAAGTGTGTTCATCCAGTTGAGCCATGCGACGAGCGAGTGGCCGTTTGATATTGGGATATTGTTCGAGGAGTTGATGCATACGGCTTCTTTTTTCCTCAGCACTCCAATAGGGACAATTCATGCCCGCAGTGAGCATCCTGCCTTCTTGGTTAAATTTGCCGAATACATGCGTTGTATCGAAAAGGGTTGGCAGAATCCTTATCAGGTTATCAACACCGCGATTCAGCGCAGCGCAAGGATTGTTAATTTCATGGGCAATGCCTGCAAGTAACTGGCCGAGCGTTGCGAGCTTTTCTTGATGTACAAGTTGGTTGCGGGTACTTTCCAGGTCCTGCATCGCTTGCTTCAGTTGGGCATGTTCGTGTTCAAGTGCGTTACCCAACTCAGCAACCTTAATATTCAATGCAATCATGCGTCGGTAGCGCTTGGATAAATTGGAAATGAATATGCGGTGAACGGTTTTGCCAAATGCTGGATCCTCATGGACGAGTTGTTCGACATCTTCATTGCGTAAACGTAAGCAATTCACTGCAGTGATCGCTTTTGAGGATAGAAACGAAGGTTGTTGGCTCCAAAAGGAGGTCAATCCGAGTAAGTCGCCTGGGCCAAACCGGTCAACAGGCATTGACGCTTTTGTTTGACCATGCTTGAGAAGTTGAACGCTGCCCTCAAGAATGACATAAATAAAAGCATTGGATTCACCTTCATTGATAATAGGCGCATCCGGTGCATAAGAAACGGTCTCTTTTTTTAGATGACGAATTTTTTGGACGATGTTTTGCACCTTGATCGGATCGTTCAAGTCGTCGTTTTCGTCTCCGGGTGATTGGATGAAAGCGTCCATCTGCAATGCGCAACAGCTTAGTTTATGTGTTAGACAAGAGAATCGAGCTGTGATAAAATTAAGTCATTCATCACTGATGAGGCCTCGTTTATATACGACTTCGGCAAGTTTTTGCATGTTGAGTTGCTGCATGTAAGGGCGGGGATCGGTCTCAGTTTGGATGACATACTCAGTCAGTTGGTCACGGGCTACCTGGCGTAAGTTATCGGGGGTCCAGGGTTTGGCGATGTAATGATTGAGCTGGCCTGCATTGACCGCTTGTACCGTGGCCTCCAGGCCTGCCTGGCCGGTCAGTAAGACGCGGCGAGTGTCGTGTGTGCGTTCGTCATTGAACATCTCAATCAGCAGCTCGACGCCTGTATCTCCAGGCATGACATGGTCACACAAAATAAGGCCAAGCCTATCCCCGACTGCATAGATTTGGTCGATCACGGTACGTGCATCATCAGCGGATTCTGCTGTCTCCAACGGAAAGTCATCCTCGAGTTCAGCAATGTCGCGCTCAACAGCTTCGAGCACTTCAGGTTCATCATCTACACAAAGTATATATATTTTTTTCATTTTATTCTAGAATTTAATCTTTCATCCTAAAATGACTGGCCAGAAAAATAGGCTGAAAATAAGGGTGAAGATGAAACCAAAAATACCAATCACGATGCCGGTTTTGGCCATGTCCTTACTTTCAATCATGCCGGTGCTCATTGCGATTGCATTGGGAGGAGTTGAAATCGGCAGAATCATGGAGAAACTGACGATAATTCCAATGGTAATGATGGAGGACTGCATGTCGAAACTTTCTCCTGCGATACTCGAAACGCCTAATCCAACAGCAAGCGGCACCAGGATCGTTGCTGACACAGTGTGGGAAACGAGGTTAGCGACTGCGAAACCCACCAGTCCGAACACGACCAGAAGCCCAAAACCTCCAAGGCTCTCCCAATTAACCAGGCGAATGATCCAGTTTGCCAGACCGGTGTGTTCCAGGGACAATCCCAATGAAATTCCACCAGCCACCAGCCAGAGTACTTCCCAGGAAAACCCACGAATATCTTTTTTGTCCAGAACTTGCAGAGCGGGTAAACTCGCTATGGGTAGAAAGGCTATAATGGTGGAAGAAATTCCGTGAATTTTTTCGGTGACCCAGAGTAATACAGTTATACCAAATATTATACAGGCGCCAATTGCAGCTGGTGACTTGTCGAGTTTACCATCAAGTTTAACTTCGAAAGATGCGGTTGCTGGAGGAAATAAGAATAGCAACAAACGCCACGCAATAAATAGCATGACTACGACCAGCGGAACTGCGAGCATCATCCAGGAAGAAAAAGCGATTTCGATACCTTGCTCACGTAAAGCGGCCAACGCAATCGCGTTAGGGGGCGTGCCAATTGGAGTCGCGATTCCACCGATATTGGCACCGACCGGAATCGACAGGGCGACTACTTTCTTAAAGGGATCAGTCGTATCCAGTTGAGCGATGATAGGCAGGACCACCGTAATCATCATCGCGGTGGTCGCCGTATTACTCATGAAGGCTGACAATACCGCAGTGGAAACCATTAGTCCGAGGCAGACATTTTGCGGTTTACTGCCAAATGGTTGGAGCAAAATGCGGGTTAGACTACGGTCGATGCCATATTTTACCGCAGCAGCAGCGAGTGAAAAGCCTCCCAGGAACAAGATGATAATTGGACTCGCTAAGGTCCCGTAGAAGTCTTTATAGGATTGTGGCATATATTCCACTGAGCCGTTGCTGAGCGCTTCAGCCAGTAAACCTTTGTCACTCAAAAAAAATACTTGCAGCAGAATGACCACCATTGAGGTGGCAAAAATGGGAATCGGTTCCAGAATCCAGAATACACCAGCCATTAGAAAAATGCCCAGCGTGATGCGGCCTGCAGGGCTCAGTTCTGCCAATGGCAAAAAGTGCGGCAGAATCAGAACGAATATGCCGAGTGTAAGTCCAATTATTTGTTTGTTGAATCGCATATTTGTAACAGATTAAAATGTGGAAATGAGCTGGGTTTCAACAATGTGGTTGTGGTTCCAGTTATCCGTTGCCTGTGTCCGTTTGGATTGAATCATGTAAAACAGATTGAGACGAGCGGATGGTCGGAGAGTCAGTCCCGTGCCAAATGGTACCCTGCGGATTTCATTGAGTTTGTCGATGGAGTAAACATAGAATGCTTCTGTGTTGACAAACAGTTTGCACACAGGGTCTATTGCGACCGCTCGGGCAAGCTGTAGGCGGTGTCGTGAGCGGTAATCGGCTGTGTCTTGATTTTCAAGGAAGCGGGTTTCCAACCTGTTACGCAAGTGAAATCCAAGTGTGTCGGTCAATTTGTCTTTGGGATTAAACTCAAATTCTAAGTGCTTTTTTTGCGTCCACGCGTTAGTCCCCACGTTGCGGATGTCCATATACAGGTACCCCAGGCCGTGCTGTAGATGTTTATGCGCTAAATAACGGTGCCCAATGCCTGCTATCCAGAGCTTTTCTTTACCCATATCGTTATCGATGCGATGGTCACCACACAAGTATGCCCGGTGTTGAGAGTTTTCCCAAAAATAGATACTGATCCAATTCCAAGATTGAATATCGTCTCGTGCATGCACTGGGGCGGTTACCGCAGCGTGGCTTAGCAGTGCTGTAAGGATGGTTTTGGTCGTGTTTGAAATCGCTTCTAATAAATCCATTACGTGTCTTTGGGGTAGACACTCAGAGAGTAAGATGATAAATAAATCTAATGATGTGTTAGTTTTTAGATAAGATTGCCTAATCTTGCATTTATGCAATGGTCTTTCGAATGAGAACGCGCACTATTAGGTTAGCTGCTAAAATGTATTAGAAATTCAGGAAACTCTTTATCACCGTAACCATCATTTTTATCGACATTCTGTTTAATAAGCATTTTTTTGAGAAATAGTCTCAATCTCATTTGTTATGTATTTGTCAAATTTACGCCCAGGTGAAAGGGCTCGCATTGCTTTTTTGGACACGCAAACCGCCATTGAACAGAGAATCGCGGCTTTTGGACTAATGTGTGGAGAAATCGTGGAGGTAACGCGGATTGCGCCTATGGGAGATCCGATGGCCGTATGGTGTGCTGGAACTGAAATCATGCTACGCAAGAGCGAAGCTGGCAGCATTCGTGTCAATCGGCTTTAAGCTGGAAGGAGTGCTAGCGTGACAGCAGTTGCGACGAAAAAAGTGAAGATCGCGTTGGTGGGGAATCCCAACACTGGAAAAACAACGATTTTCAATAATCTGACGGGCCTCAAGCAAAGGACCGGAAATTACGCGGGCGTTACGGTTAGCCTTAAAATGGGGCTATTCAAAATGGGGGATAGTGATGCTGAGATGATCGACTTGCCCGGTACTTATAGTATGTCAGCGAATTCCCTAGATGAATCCATCGTGTTAGACGTTCTTAATAGCAGAATGAAGGACATGCGCGGACCGGATGTGGTTGTCTGTATCGCTGATGCCTGTGCATTGCGTCGGAATATGTTGTTGGTTTCGCAGATTGCGACTTTGGGGTTACCCATGGTTTTGGTGTTGAATCAATCGGATGGCTTGAAAAAATTAGGTCTCGCGGTGGACACTGCACTCTTGGAAAAGCGCTTGGGTATACAGGTAATATCTGCCGTTGGCACCAAGGGTGTGGGGATGGCTGAGCTGAAATCAGCAATCGCAGATGCGCTCGAACGGCAACGCCTAATGAAGTCAATTTTTTGGCCCGAATGTGTCAATAAAGCGACGGCTCATTTACGCCATGTGTTGAGTGAACGCGGTAAACACATGCTCGAAAGCGAACTGCATCGATTGATGTTTGATGCGCATTCGCACGAAAATTTGGCACTTGGTGTTGAATTCTGTTTTTTGCGCGAGGGAATTGATCAAGCTCGCGAAATGATCAGAAAGGGTGGGTACAACCCACTCGCCGCTGAAGCAGTCCTGCATTATCGCAACATCGACGCGTTGCTCGAGGGGGTGGTGACAAAAAAAGGCGATGTGGAAGCGTCAACCAGCGAATCGATCGACCACATCATGCTGCATCGTTTATGGGGTTTTGTCATTTTTATAGGCATGATGTATCTGGTTTTTCAGTCTGTGTATTCTTGGGCCGGGCCTTTAATGGATGGTATTGAATTCTTGCAGGCAAGCGTCCAAAACTGGGTCACGCCGTTACTGGTATCCACCCCTATGTTACAGAGTCTAGTCAGTGATGGTGTCATTGAAGGAGTGGGCGCTTTTTTGGTGTTTTTGCCGCAAATATTGATTTTGTTTTTCTTCGTGGCATTGTTGGAAGACACCGGTTACATGGCGCGGGCTGCTTTCCTGATGGATAGAGTGTTCAGTGGTTGTGGGCTGAACGGTAAAAGTTTCGTACCACTGCTCTCCAGTTACGCATGTGCGATCCCTGGCATTATGGCAACTCGGACCATCGAAGACAGTAAGACGCGTTTAGCCACTATTTTTGTTGCACCTTTTATGAGTTGTTCGGCGCGTTTGCCCGTATATGTATTGATGATTGGGGCCTTTATCCAACCAAAGTTCGGGGCACTTTGGGCAGGCTTTACGTTGTTCGCCATGCATTTTGTCGGATTGATGGTGGCCGTGCCCACTGCATGGTTGCTGACACGTTTCGTGTTCAAAACAAAGTCACAACCGTTTGTCATGGAATTGCCACGCTACCGAGTGCCCCGGGTGCGAGATGTCATCTGGCGCATGACTGAAAGTGGGATTGAATTCTGTAAACGTGCGGGCTCAACGATTTTTGCAATTACGATTTTGATCTGGGCTTTATTATATTTTCCGCAATTGACAGAGTCCGAGGAGCAAGCGATTCGGACAGCTTTCATCGAGACAAAAATGAGTGCAGCATCGAGTTCACCAAGCGAAGTGATGGCTGCATTGGATCAAGAAGGATCCGCTACAGCCAAGGCTTTACGCGCTCAGATCGCATCAGTGCAAATTAATCAAAGCTATATGGGCACGATGGGTAAAACATTACAGCCCGTGTTTGCTTGGGCCGGCTATGACTGGAAAATTACGGTGGGGTTACTGGCGAGTTTTCCTGCGCGGGAAATTTTTGTATCCACAATGGGCATTATTCATAGTCTCGGTGGTAACGTCGATGAGGAAAGCAATGATTTACGGACGGTATTGGCCCAGAGCACTTGGCAAACCGGTAAATTGGCCGGCCAACCGATTTTTACAGTACCAGTCGTAGTGAGTATTATGGTCTTTTTTGCACTCTGTTCTCAGTGCGGAGCTACGACTGCAGTCATTGTTAAAGAAGCCGGATGGAAATGGGCGATTTTGTCCTTTACCTATATGACGGGTTTGGCATGGCTGGGGGCTGTGCTGACATACCAAATGGGCACATACTTATTTTATTAACATATGCAGGGATTGGATATAGGGGTTGTTGTGGTGTGCATATTGACTGCTGGCACCTACTTACTCAAGCAATGGCGAAAACGTTTTCACAAACCTAAGGCCTGTGGAGGTGCCTGTGACTGTTTGACGCAAAAGAAATCTTCATTTTAAATTACGAGTAATTGTGCTCCAGTGGGGGGAATGACTATGCAGTCCGCTCGTATTGTAGCCATTCAGATTGTATACGGATTTTCAACCTTGCGCCGTGCCACTGTTGATTTATAGTCTAGACGAAGTTCAATTGTCATTGTTCCAATCGACGAGGTTGGATTTTATTGTCCATTTAACCATCCATCTATATGAGGAATTCTATATTTGCTTCAATTCGTACGGCAGCTTTTTGCATTTTGTTATTCACTTCAACAATTTCAGCCGCAGATCTGGAAGTGGATGGGGTCACCTATAAAGATGTTGTTGTTAAAGAAACATCTCCGGACTCAATAACCATTAGGCATTCCAAAGGAATCACCAAGATATTTTGGGAACGACTCCCTCCGGCTCTGCGAGAGAAGTATGGATTCAGTAAGGAGAAAGCAGATGCTTATCGAGAGACTGCAACTGCAAATGCGGCAAATGAAGCGAAGGGTGTGGAAGAGATTTTGAATGCGTTGTCTGTTGATTACGTAACAGACAAAAATAAACTGACCTTCCAATTTGAAGTACAGCATCAACAAGATCGGTCGCAGATCGTGTATATATCCTCTGATTCTTCACGCGTTATGTCGTTCGAGACCATCAAAATTTGGACATTTGTAGCACCAAAAGATCGACTCAATTGCGAATTGATTGAGCTTTTACTGAAAGATGCAGTGAAAGGACCTATCGGAAGCTGGTGTTATTTTAGCCTGGATGGAGTCGACACATTGGCCTTTTATGCCACCGTTCCAGCAAACATCTCAGCAGAGGACCTGCAATCGACTTGGACTTATTTGATCACCTTGGGCGATCGACTTGAGCAGAATATTATGAAGAGTGACGTCTACTGAATTGGCTGACATGCTTGCATTGTCCTGCTCAAACACTCAAAAAAACCGCATTATTCATATTTTTAAATCGAGGCAGGTGCGTTTTCTTAGAATAGTAACTCCCAAATGTACGAACCAAACAGACCCCCGATAAATAGTAAGCAAACGGCAACTGCAGCAATAACACATCCCACTTTTTGCTGGGTGGTAATGCCAGTATTGTTGGGGGAGGAAACGAATTGATTGGGATCAATGTCGGCATGCTCCGTTTCCATCCTGTATGCAGCCGGGTTATTGGCAGCAGGTGAGTTAAGGTGTTCGGATAATTGCGATGAGGAAGAGAGGGTGATCGCTTCTGCAGGTTGGGCGACAGAAGTTTCTTTTGCAGTCCAGTTGTCTTCCGCAGTCGGAAACTGAGAAAGCTTTTCATTTAACCAATTCAGGTGGGCTTCGATAATGGCTTTTTGTTTGAGAAGCTCCTCTCGTTCTAAATGCATATAATACCCTTATTTCAAATATGTAACCGATTTCTTTTTAACTGGCAAACCCGAGACTTTATGCAGTTTGTCAGTATGCAAGTATCCATACTGGATAAAATGAAAAATTTTAACCCAGGGTAAACACAAAAAAACCTGACCTTTGCGGCCAGGTTTGAAGAATGAAAAATTTAATACAGGCGGAGCGCCAACTAAGCACTCACAATAATGGAAACGTTGCGTTTAGCCTTATTCCAGTTAACAATGCCATCTTTAAGCGCAAATAATGTATAGTCCTTGCCGAGACCGACGTGCTCACCCGGATGAAATTTGGTACCACATTGCCGCATTAAAATATTGCCAGCCAAAACTTTTTCACCGCTGTACCGTTTGATCCCGCGACGTTGAGCGTTGCTGTCGCGACCATTTTTTGATGTTCCTTGTCCTTTTTTATGTGCCATGACCTTTTGAAATGGATTGTATTAACTGTAATTGATTGACTATAGATTAGCCTTTTATCGAGCTGATTTTTATAACTGACAATTCTTGCCGGTGACCGCGGCGCTTGAGGTAGCCGTGCCGACGTTTTTTCTTCACTATATTGACTTTTGCGCCACGTTTATTTTCGAGCACGGTGGCTTCTACGCTGGCACCGGAAACGAAGGGCGTACCCAACTTCATCTCGGCGCCGCTGCCGACGGACAAAACACTGTCAATTGTAACGGCATCACCTGCCTCAGTGTTAGGATACCGATTTACGAAGAGGACATCACCTTCCTCTACAATGAACTGTCTGCCTTGAGTCTTAATTGTCGCTTTCATTGGAAAAAAGTCGGAATAAATAGAGCATAAAAATATATGCAAGCGTAATTTTTAAGTTTGGCGTATTTGTAGATAGTTTTGTGTGCCGTCGCGAAGGTTTTTGTGACGATTCAATTGCGATTGCTTGACAAGTGAACAATTGAACAATAAACGTTTGTGCATAATGAAAGACTTAACCACCCGTCAGCACGAGATTTTAGGTTTTATTCAATTACATTTTAGTCGGGAAAAATTCTGGCCAAGTATACGTGAAATTCAGGCACACTTTGGTTTTAAGAGCACCAATGCAGTGATGGGGCATCTCAGAGCTTTAGAGCGCAAGGGATATATAAGCCGGAATATCGGTCAGGCCCGCACATTTAAAGTTAATTTTGCCGACGAAGATGCTCCACCGCAAAATTCAACCGAGGTGTTGGACATTCCGGTTTATGGCAGTATCACCGCAGGCTATCCCGATAGAGTTGAACCCGGTGGTGAAATTGGGCGCTTGCAGATAGATGTCGATACGGTCGGCATTCGCCGTGCAAGACGTGCCTTTGCGCTCAAAGTTAGAGGCGAAAGCATGATCGATGCAGGCATTCACGACGGAGATATCGTCATTGTAGAGCAAGGTTTGCCCAAGAGCGGCGATATTGTGGCTGCTTTGATCGACGGGGAAACAACGTTGAAGCGTTTTGTGCAGCAAGGCAGAAAAGCACCCTTTTTAAAAGCTGAGAATGCAGCTTATCCCGACTTACATCCTGTTGCAGACTTGACTATCCAGGGACTTGCGAAAGCGGTTGTGCGCAGCCTTTGACGAAATTGGATCTCCCTCTTCACATAAGTTCTGTCATAGCAGGCTGATTTCGCTTTTACTGTGAGGTTTCACGGAGGTAAAAAAATAAATGTCTAAAGTTGGGATAAATCGCTTGACGCAGTAGTCTGGATTGTTTTTGTTCGTCGGCCTTTCCCTGACATACTGGGGGAAGTTGAGGTGC
>Ga0102943_1000787_pt1 | contig 20594 bp, 13 predicted proteins | sample SalPonC_black_MG_FD_78174 | JGI IMG/M metagenome (GOLD analysis project Ga0102943, IMG submission 78174) | Salt pond soil microbial communities from South San Francisco under conditions of wetland restoration - Salt Pond MetaG... | ecosystem: Environmental > Aquatic > Marine > Intertidal zone >...
AAACCTCATCGTCGGCTATGCAGAACTCAATATCCAAGGCTTGATTTTGGTTCTTTTCAAGGTAGGAAGCTTTCAGAAAAAGAGATTCGAGCAGTTCCTTTCCCGGAAGGGAATCTTCTCGAGCTGAGGTCAGCACTCGTCCCGATGCTTTATCAAAAGCCACTTCGATGGGATCGGCCTGTCCCGAAACCAGTTTGTCTCCAAAACCCTTAACCAAGTGAATCAGTAATTCGTTCGGGTAAACCGGATACGTGGTAAATAACACCCCGCTGTATGCTGCCTCAATTTGCTGCTGAATGATGACGGCGGGTAGGAGTTTTTCAGTAATCTCTTTTTCTCGACGGTAGGTCTTCAGTCGCTCCGACCAAATGCTTTCAGCCACTTTTTGGATGGCTTCCATTAGTTCCGCTTTCGATTTGACGTGCAGCACCGTGTCGAGCATGCCCGGATAGGCATGGCTCTTTCCATCTTCGCCCACGGCCGAAGAGCGAACCGCCAAGGTGGGAAAATCAGCCGAAAGGTCTTTCAACCACTTGTCAATCTTGCGCTCGACCTCAGGCTTACGCCAATCACTTTGGATCTTTTGTGAGATATAGTCAATGCTCATGGCAAAAACATCGGTATCCAAAACCATAAAAGGAGGAACCTTACAGCCTACCCGCTCCAGACGGTAGAGTCCTTCAGCTTTTCCGCCTGCTTTCCCTGATTGCCTTTTATAGGAATTTGCCATCAGCGAATCATTTCAATAATCAAAATCAGATAACTGAACAGCATGTATAGCGATACGGCTTTTTCTCCCTTTCGGAAATGAGTATCCGCAAGTGTCTTTAATCCTTTTCGGTAAACGACCACTACGGCAAAATATACAGCTCCAAGAATGATATAGGTGTAGAGATGCAAGTCCAGATAATGGAAAAGGTAAAAAAGGAAAGCCAAGCCCACAGCCAAGATGCTCAGGATGCCGTGCACGCTATTCTTCAAACCGAGGCTTTTCGAATAGCTGTCTATCGCGGGGCGTTCTGCGGAGGGGGCATGGGTCTTTCGGGCCAATTCGAAACTAAAACCTGCGGTGAGACTAAGAATCATCAGGAGCCAAAGAGCGGGAGAAAAATCACTGCGGTAGGCAAACCAAATCCAACCGATAACGAGTGGCATGACCAGCATATGGCTGATGGCATAGACAGCCAAGCGGGGCCTAAGCCAAGAGCCGATGAAAAATTCATAGCGCATCAGAAAACTATAGGTGAGGGCCGAAAACCAGGCGATGGTACATTGAGAGCCCGAAAACAGAGACCAGCCCAATTCGATCAATGAACCAACCGCCGAAATCACAATGAGTATTGGCAAGCTGATTCCACCGGACTGAAGCACTCGGTGGGGATGATTTTTTGCATCAATGTTGAAATCTTTGATTTCATCCATCACGCGCAAGCGAAAGAAAAAGCTGATGACCGCCACGACTCCCCACAGTTCTGACCAAGTTGGGGACAGACCCTCGGAAGCCACGCTATACACCGCTCCGAAGAGGATGGCAAAGAGAAGCATGTTAACCGGCGGAAAGCGTTCCTGCAGATAAGAAGCCAGTTTGATTCGTTTCATCGGGATAAAAGTAGAAGATTCCATTCAGCTTCGGGACCCGGATGATTCGGAGACGCATTTTATGGCAAAATCCGGAGTAGTTCATCACTTCCCAACTAAAATTTTCTAAAACTCCTAATCTCCACCGAACATCCTAAATTCGCGCCATGAATTTGGTAACCGGTGCTACGGGTATTGTGGGTCTTCGAATTGTCTATGATCTACTGAAGCGAAAACAGCAGGTACGAGCCTTGCAGCGGTCGAGTAGCGACATGGCTTTCGCCGAAAAGGTGCTTCGATTTTACGGCGCTCAGGTCGATGATCTAAAAAACATCCACTGGTTTGAGGGCGATTTGCTCGACATTTTCTCTCTCGAGAAAGCCCTCGAGGGAATCAAGACGGTTTACCATTGCGCCGCGCTGGTTTCTTACGATTCAAAAGATGAGAAAAAACTTTTCCAAATTAACGAAGGCGGCACGAAGAACTTGGTCAATACTTGCCTTACCTCGGAGGTAGACACAATTTGCCACATCAGTTCGGTCGCAGCTCTGGGGGTGGAGAAAGAAGGGTTCACTACGGAAGAATCGCATTGGCAGCGAGATGACAATCGATCGGTATACGGTCTCACGAAATACCTCGCAGAGCGCGAACTATGGCGGGCAGGTGCCGAAGGACTAAATGTAGTGGCGGTAAACCCATCCATCATCCTCGGCCCGTCAAAACCCGATCAAAGCAGTGGCATGTTGCTCAACATTCTGCGCAAAGGGTCTAAGTACTACCCTACGGGCGGCGTGGGATTGGTCGACGTTAGAGATGTATCCGAAGCCTGCATCACCGCGGTAGAAAAAAGAAAATATGGTGAACGGTTTTTACTGAATTCTGAAAACCTTTCTTTCCGAGACCTTCTCAGCTTGGCAGCTGAAATCTTCGGTCAGGAGAAACCGAAGACAAAACTTCCCGACTTTCTCTTGGAATTGGCCTGGCGGTTCGGGTTGATTACGCGATTATTTGGCATCAAAACCATTACCAAAGAAACCGCCCGCAGTGCTCAGCGACAAACGAACTATGAAAGCTCCAAAGCGAAGCATGATTTGGGAATGGAGTTTATCCCCGTCGGCGAAACGCTAGATTGGATTAAAGATTTTTAGCAGTCTTCTCTATTCTTTCATCCCATTGATTTCTGATTGGTTCCTTAACCACTAAAGGATCAAAGCTCGCCAAGAAAATGCGGCAAATTGACGTCTGCGTGCTTCTCTATTCTTAATCGATGCCTGAATTCACTTCAAAGGCTGAAACTTCCTCTGTGAAGCAGCTTTGGTGATGGAATCGACATTCAGGGTATCCATCCGATTTTTCGGCGTATTGTAGATCTTCTTCACCTCCACATCGAGCTTGGAAAGGCTGTCGAGCACTTGCTCGTAAATTAATTCCATTTCTTCGGGGCGCGCCTTGTAATAGTCGTAAGTGGCGTCGAAGTCTTCCTGATCGACGCCATACTTGGAAAAAATATTGGCATACATCGCTTCCATATCAGGGCTCTTCTCCCGCTTAGGACCGAGCTTGTGTATTTTCATGCCTTCTACCAACTGCACATCCACCATCATTTCGGTGAACTTATCTTTATCCAAAATACCTTCGGGGGCCACCTCAGGTGCGGGCTCACTGCAGCCTGAGAGAAACAGCACGAAAGCACAGAACCATACGAATCGACAAGCCATCACTTAAACCGCATTTTTAACACTCCCAGAAATGCCTCGGTGAAAATATTCATACTCATCTTGCTCTGCCCTACCTGCCTGTCGATAAAAGTAATCGGCACTTCTACGATCTTGAAACCACGTCTTATGGTGGCATACTTCATTTCAATTTGAAAGGCATAGCCCACAAATTCAATATCGTCCAGATTAATGGTTTCGAGCACTTCCTTTCGGTAACAAACAAAACCTGCCGTAGCGTCCTTGACCTTGATCCACAAAATCATTCTCACATACAATGAGGCAAAATAGGACATTAACACCCTGGAATAGGGCCAATTGCTCACCTTTCCGTCTTTGGTGTATCGCGAGCCTACACTCATATCGGCACCATCTACGCAGGCTCGGTGAAGCCGCACCAAATCTTTGGGATTGTGTGAAAAATCAGCATCCATCTCGAAGATGTAATCATAACCCTCTTTAAGGGCCCAGCGGAAACCTGCGATGTACGCCGTTCCCAGTCCGGTTTTCTCCTTTCGCTCGAGCAAATGCACCAGCATCGGGTATTGCACTTGCTTCTTCCTCACCAAGTCTGCCGTGCCATCCGGACTGCTGTCATCGACCACCAAGACATGAAAATCAGCATTGAGATTCATCACCGCATCCAGGATGTTCTCAATATTGCCGCACTCATTGTACGTAGGTATGATGACGAGTTTGTGGCTCAAGACAAAATTTTCGGGCTAAGATAAATTAAGTTTGGTATTGAGTATGGAGTATTGGGTATTGAGTATGGAGTATTGGGTATTGAGATTGTCCGTTAGCTGTTAAAAGTCGAGAAATTGAATTTTGTATCAAGAATTGTGACATCAGTATTATGACCGGACTATGTATCTAATTTCAAACTGTCCCAATACTCCATACCCTATACCCAATACTACCTGATAACCATCACCTTCCCCGTGTAAAAACGCTCCTCCAAATTAAAATCCGGTTTTGCCGAAAGGTGCCACTGGTAAAGGTCAGAACGTCCGTAATAACCCGAATTTTTTTCAGAACCGTTCCACTTCTCATTGGGGTCATTTGTTTCAAATACCACCCGACCGTCGCGATTGGTAATCCAGAAACGGTATTCGGCGATATCTATTCTCGAAAGCTGCGGAAAAAACAGATCGTTCAGCCCGTCACCGTCTGGGGTAAAGGCATTGGGGATGTACAGGAAGAAGTCATCGGCAAGGGTCACGCTTTGGCAAATACTGTCGGTACAGCCTTCCGGCGAAATAACCTCGAGACAAACATCGTAGGTACCGCCAAAATCAGACGGAAACTCGTACGAATAAGATTCGCCCGTTCCCAAATCCAGGGTGTCAATTTCCCAAAAGCTGAGCTCCGCATTTTGAGTAAGATTCGTAAAAGTGACCTTCGGATTAGTAATGGACGGTGATTCAGGGAAGAATGAAAAATCGGCTTCGGTGCCGGAGACCGACAAGCCTTCCGGCAATTGAGCCACTCGACTACAGCCTGCTGCCGATGTCACCTCCACGGAAATGGTGTATTGCCCCGCCGTGAATGCCCGTGAAGTGCTTGGCGATGAGTCACCGACCGGCTGCGAATTGACGCTCCACTGATAAAAAACTCCTTGAGTGGTGTCGGCCAAAGAAAATTCCACCATCAACGGCTCGCAACCTGAGACGGTCGAAGCCACTATTTCGGCATCGGGGATGGGCGCTACTTCGAGATCCCAAAAGACTTCGGAGGTGCAACCTGCTTCATTTGTTCCCAACAAGCTGATTTCCGCATCGGCGGAGATCATCAGCTTTGTTTGAAAACTATCGGGATCCGAAAAGAACTGTCCCGGCGACCACATTAAGTCCTCTGCTCCATAGCCAATTACTTCCACCGAGTCGCCTTGACAAACGGTACCGGGCGCTATAATTTGCAACTCGGGTTCGCTGTAGACGGTAATCAAGACGGTATCCCGGTTGACACAGTTCACATCGATGGCGGTCAATATCAACTCATTTTCCTGCGGAAAGAACCCCCCGTTGAAAGCGGCAAACTGACTCGTGGAAAGCGATGCGTCCAAAATACCCTCGTGGTATCCCCACAAATACGTCACCCCCGAACTTGGCGAAGCGCCAATGAGGATGGTATCTCCCGTGCACACAATTTGATCGAGACCGGCATCCACAGCAGGCAGCGGATATTCCACCAAGTCGATAGCGAACGTATCGAGCAGGGGACACAACTGATCGCTGAAATTAGTGATGCTGTAGCTGCCGCCAATGGTTAAAGCCAGAGTGGTATCGCCTGAAATCAGGTAGGGCTGCTCGCCTACACCGTCATTTAAGTTAAATTGAAATGGAGCTACTCCCAAAGGATTTATCTCCAGCAGAGAAGTATCGCCCGTGCAAATTTCCTGATCCCAAGCATAAGTCAATGCAGGTATGGGATGGTATGCGATGGTGCCCACGCCAATACCACCGCCCGTGCAATGAACAGATGCCGTAGCAAGTGGCTGCACCACCCCCGAATCGCTGAACATCAAATCTAGCGATGGTTCATCTACTTGGATGGTATTTTCTAATCCGTTAAACGAATAAGTGAATGATTGAGGTAGATTCCCTGAAAAGCTAAAAGGCATCACGGCCGTTTCGTCGGGGCACATTATTTCGTCATAATTCACCAAAACGGAAGGTTGTGGAAGGAAGATGACGGGTTGTCCGGGGGCAACTGAGGCTTGTGGATGGTCTAAATCGATCTCATCTCCCAGTGGATTGCCAACCACGGCCGAGATGTAATAGGTGGTATTGACTTGTATACTCTCACTAAGGGTGAATGCAGGAGTGTCGGACCAAGCAAAAATAGTTCCGAGCACATCGGAATTGCTGTCGTGGAGCACGTATTTCAAAACATCGTTTCCGTCAAGTGCGGCAGCAACATTTTGGATACCAACAGCGGTTTCGTCGCCACAAACCCACAGGGTGTCAAAACTCATTTCACCCGAGAAGGAGATAACGGGACATTCGAAGTTGCCCGTAAAATCGGCTGTGGGACAGACCGTGTTATTGCTCAAAGAAATACTAACCTCCGTTCCTGGTGCGATAAACTCGGAGAGAAAAACATTGCCTGTAAAGGCACCCTGAAGACCGTCAACCGAATATCCGCTGCCATAATCTCCAAGAGCCTCAAACGTCAATTCATAAGTGGCATCGATACCCGTGCAAGAGAATTCCGGGTTGATAATTTCAGGAGTGGGTTCAAAACTAACCGTGAGAGAATCAGAAGAGGTGCACGGACCGTTGGACTCCAAAACTACTGCGGTGGCTTCGCCGAAATCCACCAACGCAAAATCAGTCACGGCGCCACTCGGATCGGAAAAAACAGCCCCCATGGCGGAACTTTCCCAAAGCAAGTCGCCCACCGTCGGGGTGGCTTGGATTTGCGTAGTAAGTCCACAAACCGAATAGTCTGCTACCACTGATATGTCGGGTTGCTCGAAAAAGCTGAGCGCATAAATGGTGGTGTCATAGCAAGCGGCTTGATTGTTTACCACCAAGGTCACGGTATAGTCGCCTTCTGTCGCCGAGGTCACTTGGGTCTCCGAATCAGTCGCCGAGCTTAGGTACAGATCCGTTGATGTCCATTCTAAAGGGAAGCCCGAAATCGGACTGATCAGTTCCGTCTCCAATCCACACACCGAATCGATCACAGTCCCGGGCACCAGAGGCTGTTCGAAAAAAGTGAGATTCAACGTGTCGTAGGCAATGCAACCATAACCATTATCGACGGTGAGTGGCAACTCGTAAATACCGGGATCGGCAGATACTTCAATTTGAGCCGCCGTATTGTTATCGATGGTCAATCCATCAGCTGGCTCCCAAAGCAAATCACCCGTTGAAACGTCTGCACCGATGACGGCAGTAGAACCACAAATAATGGTATCGGAAAGCGGCGTTATGACAGGTTGTTCTACAAATCCCACTTCGATGGTATCCGAATCTTGACAGAAACCTTTGTTGGTTTCGCGCCAGATAATGTCATAAAAACCATAAATTTCCGTACTTATCTCAAGGCTAGCACCTACGGGTGTTCCGAATGGGATAACCTCATCCGGTAAAATCCAAACACCATTGCCCACAGAGGTTGAGGCAAACAAGTTTATCACATCTCCACAAACGATATCCGCCTCTCCGGCATCGGCGAAGGGCTGATCGATGAATTCGACGGAAACCGTATCTGCCGCTACACAAGGCCCATTGACGGTTTGGTATATGATGTTTTCCAAACCCTCTGCATCGGCCACAGCCACCACCGGATCAGAAAAGGGATCAATCAGCGATACGTTCGCACTCAAGACCCAACTCGAAATTCCGTTTGCACTGGATGTATTCATTTCCACCTCGGGTCCGCAAACCGAATCCGGAGCTGACACAGATGCGAGAGGTGCATCAAAAAACTCCACTAAGAGGGTGTCGCTATCCACGCATCCACTACCATCGTCCTCAGTCCATACCAACTGATACTCCCCGGGAGTGGTGGCGGTGAGTGTAGAAGTAGGTGAAGTAGGGTCCACAATGGTCAATTCAGGATCGGTGGTTGTCCAGAGCGTTTCGCCAAAACTGGGTATGGCTTCCAATTGGTATTCGGTGCCGCACGCAAAGTCATCAGCCCCGGCATTGGCATCGGGAAAGATGAGATTTTCGATGATGAAAGTTCTCGTTACGGTACATCCGTACACATCATCGGAAATGGTAACTGTGTAGGTCCCTTCGTTCAGATCGGTTCGCACCAAATCCGTAGTTGGGCTATCATCCCAAACGACCGTGTACGATCCTGACCCGGTGAGCACGTCGATGTGAATAACACCGTCGTTTTCAAAACAAGTTTCGGGAATTAACTCTGTTTCAAGGCTCAAGGGTACCGATATCTCGACTGTATCCGTGGCCGCACAAGTGCCACCGGTAAATTCACCCTGAGCGATATATATGGCGGATGTATCAGTTGTAATTACCGGATTTGCGCAGGGATTGCACGAAAAGTCAGGTCCGATGGGAATTTGATTTCCCTCCGTATCGAACCAAGTGTAAGTGGTATCATTTTCAGCGAAAAGCTGCACGCTCTGCCCCGCACAGATCGTGGTATCAGGACCTGCCATTAGTGGTTCGCGGAGCACAAATTGCACGGCATAGAAGGCTTGTCCGTAGATGGAGCAAAAATCGTCGATAGCCGAGACCACAAAATCACCACCCGTAAAGTCAGAGGGGAGAGTTCCGCAAAATTCGATGGTTGCGGGATTGACTCCCGACTGTGTGAAGGTGGCTCCCGGGATGGCTTGAGCGATATCTGTCGAAAGGGTGAGCTCCAAAGCAGGATCCGTTGAAGAAAAATCGAGTTCCAAACAGAACTCGTCTCCCGCACATATCCCGACTTCATTATCGCTAGTTGGATATCCGCCACCGCTCACCTGCGCCAACGAACCGGGTACGGGGGTAGGTGGCGGCACGGCGCACGGGATGACGATGACATTAAAATCGAAGTAAACCACTCCGATCAGGACTCCGTCCCGATACTCTCTGACCTCCACCACGATGGTGTATTTCCCTTCGGCGGTGGGCATCATGGTCATCTGCCCGGTTTCGGGATTAAAGGTCAGGTTATCAATCGGTGCGGTGGGAGAATAGCCGGGCTCGTAGCTCATCTCTGTGGGCATATCCGGTTGGGGCGATGTCATGGCAGGTGTCAATGCATATACTAGGCTATCGCCGTCGGGATCAGTAAAGGAGAGGTTGTAGAAAAATTCATTGTCTACACAAACAAATGGCAGCGCCAAGAGACCCAATTGTGGCGAGGTATTGCACTCACCGGAAGCATTATTGAGGAAAGTTTCGACACGTAAGCTGACAAACACTTCTTCCAAATTGAGAACGGAAGCACGATGTTGTTCGGCCACAATCATTTGCCAGTCGGCACACGGTGGCAAGTTGACTACTCCGCTGTATACGGTAAGATTTACGCCTGGCAAAGTTCCCCCATTGCAACTACTCGAGGGCAGTGAGTCAGGGCAGAGTTGCGACACTTCCATGCTATCTGTCACCGGAAGTTGGACGTATCCGTAGTTGGGGTCACAGGATGAAGAAATAAAGACGGGTATCGTAGGAAGGGTTGCAGTAAACTCGGCGCAATCGCGAAAGAGGTGCACGGTAATACGGTAGTCATTGCCTCCAAGGCATTCATACTGCACATTGATCCCTTCATTCCTACCTGCCAAAACACCTTCCGGCAATGCAAGAAAAAGGACAAATAAAAGGCAGACTGAAAGGTGAGAAATGTGCTTCACGCCCGCAAAGATAGGGCGAATAAAAACCATCGTTCTGAATAGTTTGCGAGAAATCATCACCTCATTGTTGACGAAAGAATCATAGGATGAACATTAAGTTTAGATTAAATCTTATCCACAACTCGGATTGATCTTCAAATTGAGCCTTTCAAATAGTTACTTTTGTTCTCGAAATCTTACACAAAAATACATGAGAACACTTATACTTTCAGCAGCAGCAGTAGTGGCGGCTTCCTTAACTGCCAACGCGCAGTGTGACAGAATTTTTATTTCTGAGTACGTAGTTGGAACGGGCAACAACAAAGCTTATGAGTTGTACAACCCAACTTCCGAGCCGATCGACTTGAACGGGTATATTTTAGAGAGATGGTCGAATGGTGAGCAAAATGTGACTGACCAGACCAATTTAGTAGGGACTATCGATGCTTATGGGACATGGGTAGTAACAAATGGACAAACCGAGGACATTGATTTGGGTACTTTTATTTCACCTGCTTGTGACCCTGAATTACAAGCCTTGGCAGATCAATTGGATAATCCATATCCTGCGCCCACCTTTATGAATGGTAACGATGCATTGGTTTTGACCAATGCCAGCCTTACACCACAGGTTCTTGATATTTTCGGTAAGCCTGGTGAAGATCCCGGTATCGCTTGGAGCGCCCCCGACGGCACGTTCATTACCAGTAACCAAACGATGGTGAGAAAATTCGACATTACCGAAGGTCTTATTATGCCTCCAACTACATTCGAACCTCTTGCAGATTGGGATACTTTGGGTACCGATGTATGGACAAACTTGGGAATCCATGATTGCGCCTGCTTCCCCCTTAGCAATGACGAACAAGAAGTATTAAACGTACAAGTTTTCCCTAACCCTTTGGTAGGTGATGCTAGCTTGACACTTACTACAAACAAGAATATAAAAAGTGTTGAAGTTTTTGATATGTCAGGCCGCTTAATCGCTACTGAAGTGAAAACTGTCAATGCGGAACGAGCAGAACTCACTTTCGATAATTTGCCTGCGGGCACCTACATTGTGAACGTAAAAATGGAAGGCTCGGTCGGGTTTTCTTCTCGATTCATTAAGCAGTAAGACTCCTAATAATTTATCCCACTGTCGCTCACGGCAGTGGGATTTTTCTTTCCAAAAAAACACCCGTTGTGAGAAGAGTATTGATCACCGCTGTCCTGATTTTTGTTTCATGGACCCTAACAGCGCAGAATACAGGAACAATAAGTGGAACTGTTAAGGATAAAGGAACCGGTGAGACTCTGATAGGAGCTGCCGTAATCTATGCCGATGGAAAAGGTGTGATAACCGACATTGATGGTAAATATGAACTTACGCTTGAGTATGGAACATATAACCTAACCGCTACTTACGTGGGATACGAGTCTGTTGCAAAAACAGTAACGATCGATAGTAAGTTCAAGCAAATAAACTTTTCGCTAGGCTCCACTACGCTGCGAGAAGTGGAAGTGGTGGCTGATTTGGCGATCGCCGAAGAAACGCCTGTAGCCTTTTCCAACATCACGCCAAAACAGATTAAACGTGAGTTAGGTTCAAACGACCTTCCGCTACTTCTGAATACTACTCCCGGTGTGTACGTCTCCCCAACGGGAGGAGGTGATGGAGGTGCCAGAGTTTCTATTCGTGGTTTTCAGGACAGGAACATCACCGTAATGATTGACGGGATTCCGATCAACAATATGGACAACGGAAACGTGTTTTGGGCCAATACCTTTGGAATTGGCGGAGTATTGGCCAATATGCAAGTACAGCGAGGTATGACCTCTTCGAGGCTGGCTATTCCTGCTGTTGGTGGAACCATCAACTTCATCACCAAGAGTATTGAAAACGAAGAAAGTGTTTATCTAAAACAAGATTACGGTTCCTTCAACACGTTGAGAACATCTTTTGGATACAACTCGGGACGAAGGAACAATGGGTGGGGATTCTCAGTGGCAGGTTCATTCAGAAAGGGAGATGGCTACTCCGAACAACAATACCGAGAAGAGTACTTCTACTACGGGAAAGTTCAAAAAGAAATTGGAAGTCACATCATTAGCGCCAGCGTATTGGGCTCCCCTGTGGAATATGGATTACGTCGCGATCAGCAAAAAATAGCGACCTACAGTGCTGAATATGCTGCCGATCTCTTCAAGGGAGATGATGATCTGTACAGAAGGCTTTCTCAATATAATGTTGCAGTCAATCGCGCTCGAGAAAATCAACCCGGGGCATCGGATGAATTGGCTTTGCTCCAAGAACAGTACGGTTGGGACCAGAATGATTTTGCAAGATTAGCTACGCAAAACGACTTCATCGACACTGCAGGCGTTATTTCGAAAGGTTATCGTTATAACAATCACTGGGGTAATCTCAACGGTGGTATTCTGAATGAGCGAGTTAGGCAATACCACAAACCGATTTTTTCGGTTCGGGACTTCTGGAGCATCAACGAAAACCTTTATTGGTCCAACGTAGTTTATTATAGCTTTGGGCGAGGTGGTAGCACCAGCCGAGTTCCCTCTTTGGGCTTTGGAGATTACGATGATAATCTACAAGTTGACTTTCAGGACGATTACGATGGAAACACGGTGGGTGGAGTTTTTGGCCCCCCGGTTTTCCCCGAAATATTACCCGACGAATTAAAGAGTGGAGTTATTCTCAACAAAAGCTTCGATAATCATTCTTGGTTAGGATGGCTTTCCACAGTGGACTGGACAATCAGTGAAAACCTCACTTTCGCAGGTGGGCTTGATTTTAGAACCTACACCTCGTCACAATATCAGGAGGTGCATAACTTACTGGGTGGTGACTACTACGTGCCCTCAAATGAAGATTTGCCCTTTGATAGGAGCTTCGAGCCACCGTCAAACGTGTTTCGTGAAGGTGATAGATACAATTACTCCAACGAGAACCTAATGAGGTGGGGAGCATTTTTTACAGAATTGAAATACAACAAAGAGGATTGGCGAGCTTTCGTTAATGTTTCAGGTGTTGTGACAGGATACAAAAGAATTGATTATTTCAACAGAAGAGACTTTATTGTCGATGACGAGCGGTTCCCAAATGCCATTGGCTACAGTGACGTACTATTTTACAATGGGGATGATCTGCTTGTAGCGGCCACTTCGCCCAGTGGAGCCGAGCCAACTTTTTTCACCTCAGGCGACACAACATATGTCACAAATCCACAAAACAACCTTAATGCCTATGCCCCTGGTGGACAAAGCTTCATAGTGGGTGCGCGCAGGGTGGATTACAACGATTCAGAATCACAAGTATCCGAAGTTCCTTGGAAAAATATACCCGGATTCACGGTAAAAGCCGGTGCAAGCCGGACTATTGAAGAAAGGCACACCGTGTTTATGAATGTAGGATATATCAGTAGGACTCCTCGTTTTAGAAATGTGGTTGATCTAGGAGTTCTCAACGAATTCCTAAGAGATGTAGAGAATGAAAACATTGCCTCCATCGAATTGGGATACGGTTATCGAGCGTCGAACTTTTCTGCAAGCGTCAATGCTTACTATACCGACTGGCAAAACAGGCCAATAGATGGAGGAGTAAGAGTTTTTCTTCCCGACAGAGGTATCAGTGTGCGGGCCAACTTAAATGACATGAGTGCCATCCATAAAGGAGTTGAACTTACTTCTCAATATGTCTTCAATAAAAAATTGAGAGCCGATGTCTTTGCTTCTTTCGGCGATTGGAGATGGAACAGTGCAAAGACGGTTAATTTCTTTGATGACCAAGGACGTCCTCTTGCCGCAGTTGATGACAACAACCAACCAACCGATTCTCTGATCACCATCAATTTTGATGCTAAAGGAGTGTTTGTAGGTGATGCTCCCCAAACGCAAATTGGAGGTTCACTTCAATGGGATTTTGTGAAAAATGCTTACATCAAAGGACGCTATACTTACTTCGCTAAACACTATTCCGATTTTGATCCATTACAGCTCCAATTTGAGAAAAAAGGAAGGCAATCTTGGAAAATTCCCGCTTACGGCTTGATGAGTTTGTTCGCCGGATATAGATATGACTTTGATAAAGTCTCCTTAGAACTAAACCTCATAGTTGACAACTTATTTGATATTAGATACATAGCTGATGCAACCAATAACGCAGGAGGAGCCTTAGTGACCACGGATTATCTTCAAAGCCCGCCTCAAGCCACAGTCGCATTCGACGCCAATTCTACAGCAGTCTACTTCGGCCTACCCAGAATGTTCAGTATTTCCTTAAAAGCAACGCTCTAAAGTTCAATTAATGAATAAGCTAAAAACAGTCCTTACCGTTTCTCTATTTGCCATTACAGGAATTGGGTTCGGCCAAGAAAACATAGCCGACCTCCGAGAAAACTTCAATGTAGGCCAAACAGCAACCGTGACGGGTATCGTGACCAATGGCCCTGAACTCGGCAGCATTCGCTACATCCAAGACGAGACGGCAGGAATCGCCATCTACCCTGGCAACAGCTGGAATAATTTAGATTTTGTGCCTCAGCCTGGGGATATTATTACGGTTACAGGAGAAATCACGGAATTTGCCAACCTCCTTGAAATCGGACCTGCCATTTCGTCGATGGTTTTGGAAAGCTCGGGCAACCCGCTTCCGCAGCCTTTTGTGCTTACGCCAAATGAGCTCGATGAAACCTATGAAGGAATGCTGGTGCAAATATCCGACGCCGTCTTTGCCGATGGAGGAAGCACTTTTGCCAGTTCTACTTACAATTTTTCAGCTTCGGGTGAGACGGGAATCATCTATGTACCGGCCAGCTCACCATTGCAGGGCGAACTTATCCCACTTGGACAGATTGAACTCATCGGCATCCTTTCTCAATTTAGCTTTGCCGATCCGTTTAATGGCTACCAATTGCTACCCAGAACAACTGACGACTTTGTTTCGGACAGCAATATCAACTTCGGGTCGGAGATTGAGCAATTCAATTTGACAACTACCGGATTTACACTGACCTGGAGCACCGATGTGGCCTCGACCAGCGAGGTTGAGTACGGTCCCACTCCTGATTACGGTGAGACAATAACCTTGGATGAAGCCGTAGCTGATCACATTGTTGATTTGGAAGGATTGGAACCCGGTACTCCCTATTTCTGTCGCGTTTTTTCCGTGAACGGAGAAGATACAGCCAGTGCCACGGGAACATTTAGCACCGTATCCGAATCTTCGGGAGACATCGCGGTATACTTCAATCGCTCGGTAGATACTTCCGTTTCGACGGGGGTAGATGCCATTAGCCTTTTTAATGCGACGGATGATACCATCATCGCTCAAATCGACAGAGCAATGACTACTCTGGACATGGCGGGCTACAATATCAATAGCGGCACCATCGTGCAGGCCTTGAACAATGCCCTGGATCGTGGCGTGACCATTCGCTACATCGCTGAAGGACAAACGGCCAACACGGCCTTGGCCAATTTGGACGACGAGATTCCCGTTTTGATTCGTCAAAATGCGACCAGCAGCGGAATGCACAACAAGTTCATCATCGTTGACCGTAACAATGTGGACAGCGCATTGGTCTTGACGGGGTCAACTAATTTTACCACCGGCAACCTCTTTAACGATCCCAACAACTTGATCATCATCAAAGATCAGTCTTTGGCAAGAGCTTATACAATTGAGTTCGAAGAAATGTGGGGTAGTTCAGGTGCACAACCCGATGCGGTGAACTCGCGCTTCGGTGAGCTGAAAATGAGAAACACCCCGGAGAAATTTATCATCGGAGGAAGAGACGTAGAACTCTATTTCTCGCCGAGCGACAATACCACCACGGCTATCGTAGAGGCCATCGAAACGACCGAGTACGACTTGGATTTTGCCCTGCTCCTTATCACCAATAATATCATAGCCGATGCCATTGTGGATGCAGCCAACCTCTTTGTTCAACCACGGGGAATTCTGGAAGACGTGAACGGAACGGGGTCAGACTTTCAGTATTTGTTGGATGAAGGAATCAACGTCATTGAGCACGAAGGTTTCGGCCAGCTGCACCACAAGTACGGCATCATCGACCATAGCCAGCCCGATTCAGACCCGATCGTCATCACGGGTTCGCATAACTGGACCTCCTCGGCCGAATCGGTTAACGACGAAAACACCCTCATCATTCATGATGCCACCATCGCCAATTTGTTCTATCAGGAGTTTACCGCGCGCTACAATGAGGCGACACTCAGCACGGCTGAGCAAGCTCAAGCAGAGATTAAGCTATACCCGAATCCTGCCACGGATTGGGTGACCTTGGAATTTGAAGGAGCGGGCGATGCGGCTACTATATCGGTTTATACCTTGGAGGGAAAAGTGGTTCAGCAGTTGAACCTACAATCATTCAAAGGAGCCAACGGCCTCACGCTGGATGTTTCAAGCCTGCCCGTCGGTTTTTATCTTTTGGAATACAAAGAAGGAAATCGGAAAGGAGTGCAGAAGTTGAGTATTTCGAAGTAAGGATTGAAGAAGGTTATATTGGCCTTCTGGGGCGCGAAGAGTGTTTAGTGTTATTCTGGGTTTTCGGCTTATCTGAAATACGGCATGCTAAAAATGTATTCCACGCAATGGCGCGAAGGCGCTAAGAATATCATGTGAAGTCTGGAATTCTTGTCTTTGCGGCTTAGTGTATTTGCGAGAATTTAAACTAAATCTTTTTCTCAGCAGACTTCGCTTAAATTCATCTTGCATATCGTGGTTAAAGATTGTATCAATTGCTCTTTATCTACGAGTCTGTCGGAGTTTTTTAGGATTTTGTCGCGTATCAAATACATTGATTATTTCTATTCTCCTAGCTGCTGCATTAATCCAATAGATGATTTTATAGTTTTTGAAAACAAGGTATCTGAAGTCTTCTTCTCGCTGTTGCAACAAATGTTCAACCTGACCTATTTTAGGTTGAACTTGGAGAGTTAAGGTGGCATCAATAATACCAATGACAATTTCAGTGGCTATCCTTTGACCTGCCTTTTCCGAATAATATCCGTAAATGTCATCTAGCTTGTTTTCCGCAAATTCTAGCCAATAGACGGAAAATTTCACTTGTTATATTTTTCTCGAAGCTCAGCCACCTCGATCATTCGGTTGTTATTAGAATCTTCCATTGCTTGATCAATCTCATCATTGAATTCTTCTAAAGTCATAGGAGCATTCTTTTCGACCACTTCCGCTTTCTTTTTACGCAATAACTGCTCAAGCCCTTCGATAATTTCCTCATTTTGAAGGCGAAGAAATTCCTGAATAAACGAGATTTTACGTGATTCCAAGTCCATATCTTCTTTTTGTAAAGTTATAGATTTCACTTTTGAAGTCATAAGAAAATGAATTCGAATAAGAAAAATGTGAAAATAAGAAAGGGCTCAACTTGCGTTGAGCCCTTTCTACCTTAATCACCAATTAAACCTTATTAATGAAATCCTGCACTTATTACGGCAGGTGTTTTCACTTGGTTACAAATTTTTTTACTTCCCGGTAAAATCCTTCGGGATCTTCTGCATGAAGCCAGTGTCCCGCGGGCAAATCAGCGAATTCAGCCTTGGGAAAAATTTCTCTGATTTGATCGAAATCAGCATCGGGAATGTAGTTTGACTTCACACCGCGAATAAAAAGAACATCGACATCAATTTCTCCGGCCGGATGCGCTTCAAGGATTCGGTCCATCTCCGCTTCCATTACACGAAAGTTGACGCGAAGTCCATAGCCATCGTCTTTCTTGCGATAAAGATTCTTCAACAAAAACTGTCGCACCCCACGGTCGGGGAGAATATGCTTAATTCGCTCGTCGGCATCCGAGCGCGATTCGAGCGTTTCAGGCTCAATGGCGTGAAAAGCTTTTAGGACATCATGATGATGTGGCTCATAGGCCTTCACTCCCATGTCGGCGACAACCATTTTTTTCACCTTCTCAGGATAGAGAGCCGCAAATCGCATCACCGTTTTACCTCCCATGCTATGGCCGATCAATATGGCTTTATCGATTTTATGTTCTTCCATAAATTCGTTTAAGTCCTCGGCTAAAATATTGTAATCAAATTCATCGCTATGGGGCGAGCGACCGTGATTTCTTTGATCGACCAAGTACACGGAAAAATCTTCGGCAAACTGTTTTCCTAAAGTTTGCCAATTGTCGGAAGACCCGAACAAACCGTGTAAAATGATCATGGGCTCTCCTTCGCCCATTTGTTTAAAAGCAAGTTTCATCGCAATTCTTTTAAGTAAAGTCTGATGGTATTTTCTAAACCGAGGTAGATGGCATCGCATACCAGGGCATGGCCGATGGACACTTCTGACAAGGAGGGAATGTTCAGATGGAAATACCGCAGATTGTTTAAGTCGAGATCGTGACCCGCGTTGATTTCCAGTCCCGCTTCGTGTGCCGCAAGTGCTGCGTCGACATATGGTTTGATCGCTTCCTCCTTGTTTTTTAGATAGCCTGTAGCATAGGCTTCGGTGTAAAGCTCAATTCGATCAGCGCCCGTATCCTTTGCGGCAGCAGCCATTTCGGGATCCGGATCCACAAAAATGCTGACTCGGCAACCGGCTTCTTTTAATTTTCCAATCACATCTTGGAGCAATTGTTTCTCACTTTTGGTGTTCCAGCCTGCATTGGAGGTCAATACCTCGGGAGGATCGGGAACTAAAGTCGCCTGTTCGGGACTGGTATCACACACCAGCTTGATGTATCGCTCATCAGGATAGCCCTCAATATTGTACTCTGTAGTGATAATCGGTTTTAGATTGTATACATCACGGGTGGTAATGTGGCGCTCGTCCGGACGCGGATGAATGGTGATGCCTTCGGCTCCAAAATGCTGGCAGTCCTTTGCTACTTTTACCAAGTCGGGATTATTTCCACCCCGAGCATTTCTTAGGGTGGCAAACTTGTTGATATTGACGCTTAGTTTTGTCATCTTTCGCATATATTGCAAAATTCGGTGCACAAAGGTAAGCGTTTAAAGAACCGTAAAGTTTTAACTCATGAGAGCAGCAGATTTAATCAGTGATGAAATTCCTACCCTGGAAGGGAGTGACAACGCCCTCTTTGCCATGCAGCTCTTGGACGAGTTTAAGATGAAGCAGCTTCCCGTGGTCGATGGAAATGAATTTTTGGGATTGATTTCCGACAGCGCCGTGATGGAAATAGAAGACCCTGAGGCACCTTTGAAAGATTGCTGTAGAAACTTACAAATGATCTACGTGCAAAAAGATCAGCACGCTTACGATTTGATACGCGTGGCGGCTGAATTTCAACTCAGCGCCATTCCCATTCTCAATAATGAGAACAAATACATGGGTGTGGTGAGCATTTACTGCATGGTTCGAGAGCTTTCTCATATGGCATCGGTAAAGCAACCCGGAGGAATCGTAGTATTGGAATTGAACCAAACCGATTACTCACTCGTGGAAATTTCACAAATCGTGGAGGGAAATGATGCGAAGATTTTAAGTGCCAACGTTACTTCCGTTCCTGAATCACAAAAGGTAGAGCTTACCCTAAAATTGAATCTCACGAACATCGACTCCATCATCCAAACCTTCAATCGGTACGATTATATCATCTCGGCTTCCTTCCACGAGTCGGACTTTGACGACATGATCAAAGACCGCTACGACGAATTAATGCGCTATATAAACTTCTAGTCCTTGTCGATTAAGGTTCGCTTCCTAGCCTTCATTCTGGGGTTCTTTTCGCTTATTGCCGCACACGGTCAATTGGTAGAATCCATCCAACTCGATACCACGGGTCAAAAAATCATCACGGACTTTATAATCGAAGGAAACAAGCTCACCAAAGAGCGAATCATTCTTCGAGAAGTGACCCTCGCCATTGGCGATACCCTTTACTGGTCGAACCTGCAAGCCGGGATGGATCAATCAGAGAATAACGTCATGAATTTACGGCTATTCAATTTTGTTGAAATGGAGCCCATCCAGGTCGATAACAAGCACGTGATCGTGCTGATTACGGTCCAAGAACGCTGGTACATTTACCCCGTCCCGATTTTTGAGATCGCACAGACCAATTTCAACACTTGGTGGGAAACCAAGGAATTGAGATGGTTGAATTACGGTATGTCCGTCTCACACTCAAACTTTCGCGGGCTCAATCAAGATTTATCCCTTACGCTTAGGTTTGGCTACACCAAAAAATACAGTGCGAGTTGGTCTATTCCCAATCTCAACAAAAAGCAGACGCTGGGGCTGCACTTTAGCGCGGGCTTTTTTGAAAACAATCAAATAGTCTACACCACCGAAGACAATGAAAGGCTTTTTTACGATAATCCTGAAGACAAGGCTCGACAGTATTTTCAGTACAAGGCAGGTTTGAGCTACCGAGAAAACATCTACCTGCGCCATTATTTTGAGGTGAGCTATTTTGATGCCCGAGTGAATGATACCATTCCATTGCTTCAGCCGGACTACTTTACGGGCGGCGGTTCCAACTCAAAATTTCTCAGAGCCTCTTACTCCATTCGCTACGATACCAGAGACTACCGCCGCTATCCTTTGAAAGGTCTTATGCTTTATGGAACGTTAACCCAAGACGGATTGGGCCTCGTTAATCGCGAAGGGTTGGGTCTTTTCACCACTTTCGGAGGATATCGACAGCACTTTAAAGTAGGCGATAGGTGGTACCTTGCCCACAATCTGGAGGGAAAGGTCAACTGGGATGACCCGCCCTACTACCTATTAAGAGGATTGGGGTACAGCGATTTTGTGAGAGGCTACGAATTTTACGTGATTGACGGAACTTCTTACGGCCTTTTTCAATCCAATTTGAAGTATGAAATCCTAAAGCCCAAATCAATCGAAATACCATTTGTGCCCTCGGATAAGTTTAGTAAAACCTTCGTAGCGCTTTACGCCAATTTGTTTTTTGACGCCGGGTATGTGAATGGAGATCAATTCGCTCCGACTAATTCGCTGGTGAATGAATATCTTTACAGTATGGGAATTG
>Ga0102943_1000789_pt1 | contig 20467 bp, 19 predicted proteins | sample SalPonC_black_MG_FD_78174 | JGI IMG/M metagenome (GOLD analysis project Ga0102943, IMG submission 78174) | Salt pond soil microbial communities from South San Francisco under conditions of wetland restoration - Salt Pond MetaG... | ecosystem: Environmental > Aquatic > Marine > Intertidal zone >...
AAAAAGGAAAGGTCCGAATCGAACTATAGCTCTTTGCTGGAGTGACCCTGGTTCACCTATCCTTTTCCCGTTTTGTAAAACTAATACAAGTCTAAAGGAGTGAATCGCGAGGGACGAGCGAGTTGTATCGAGAACCTTGTCAGTTCGAGTGATTTTGAGGCACGAAAAATCGTATCGAGAACACGTTGCAGGCAAATCTCCCTTCGAAAAGCTTCTCGATACTATTTTCCTTCATTCTTCAGGAAAATCACTCGAAGTGACAGAGCTCCGTATTATTAAATTCAAGACTGTCTGCCACTTCGAGTTATTTTTGACGCAGGAGAAAATTGTATCGATTTGTCAGTTCGAGTGATTTGCGACGCAGGAGCAAATTGTATCGAGAACTATTCTCTTATTGTTGAGCTCAGCAATTTCGTAATACTTTTAAGCGCGTTGGTTCACTTTCTTTTTTAAGCAGCGTAGAGTGACCTTTCTTCGTTACCATGAAAATCACGAAAAGACATATCCGATATTTATTGATTGTCTCTCAGGCACTGGTTTGGGTGGCAATTATTTGGGCCACTATTCCCATCTCGACCCGACGAGCTGTAGATACGATGGAGACACTCACGATTCCCGAGATCATCTGGGTTTTCATTCCATACATCGTTCTGATCAATGTGAATTGGTATTACCTCGCTCCTCGATTTCTTAAAAAAGGAAGCTACAGAAAGTATGCGCTCTTTGTGGGGGCGTTGATTCTTGTTTGTGCCACCGCAGCAGCGCTCAATCAGTCTTTTATGGAGCAGAATGACCTCTGGCTGATCTTCGGTGAATCCGAACGTGAGCTGCTAATCCCCGGCATATTCACCATGACTTACGTCTTATTTGTGGTCTATATCTTATCCATGCCTTTTTATTTATCCCTGGGCTGGTTCGACCAACAAAGCAAAATCGACAAACTGGAAAGCGAGAATCTCAGAACGGAGCTGGACGGTTTGAAAGATCAGATTAACCCGCATTTCTTTTTCAATACCCTGAATAATCTGTACGCGCTTACCCTCAGCAATTCTGAAAAAGCCCCTGAGGTGATTTTGAAACTCTCTGAACTGATGCACTACGTGATCTACGACGGAAGCAAATCATCCGTAACGATCCAAGAAGAAGTGGATTACCTCGAGAGCTATTTCGACATCCAAAAGCTGCGACGCGATCAGCAAGCCGAAATACGTTTTGAATCGCAGGTGGATGACTCCTCTACTCGTATTGTGCCGCTGCTTTTTATCAATCTGCTGGAAAACGCTTTCAAACACGGCACCGATTCCATGACGAAAGGCGGAACCATTCTTTGCACATTGCTGATGGAAAATAGAAAACTCACCTTCAGATTAAAAAACAGATACGAAGGGTACAATTCCAAAGAGGAAGGTTTGGGATTGACAAACTTAAAACGACGGCTTGCTCTGGCTTATCAAAACAGCCACTCCTTGACCATTACCGATGAAAATGGCATCTTCGATGTCTCTCTTGTAATCGATAAAACGGATGACCTACCTCATAGTTGACGATGAACCGCTGGCACACGATGTTGTACTGAGCTATGCCAAAGAGATCGACTTTTTAGAACTCGCTCATCAGAGTTACAACGCCATCGATGCAATAGAGTGGCTGGAAAAACACACGGTCGACTTGATCATTCTCGACATCCAAATGCCAAAGATTACCGGATTGTCTATGCTAAAGCTGCTGAAAGAAAAACCGGATGTCATAATCTCATCGGCGTATGAGGAATATGCCTTGGAAAGCTTTGACCTCGATGTGGCGGACTATTTGCTCAAGCCCTACACGATGGAGCGGTTTTATAGCGCCATTCAACGGGTGAAGAAAAGACGGTCGGCGACCGAAAACAAGGAAGAACCGGCAGCAGCTTTCTTTGTCAAAGGAGATAAAAAACACCATCAATTGCGATTCGATGAAATAGAATATGTGGAAGGCTACGGGCAGTACTGCAAGATTCACTATCGAGGCGAGGTGATTTTAACGTTGGAGCGCCTCTCCAAGCTTGAGGAGGCCCTTCCGGTAAACGATTTCTTACGCGTACACAAATCTTATATCGCGGCGATACCCAAAATTCAATCCATCAGCGGCAATATGATTGAGCTGGAGAATGCGAAGATTCCTATTGGCCAATCTTATCGAAAGTCAGTGAAGGAAGTGTTGAGATTGAAATGAGGCTGGAAATGTTGGTTCCAATCTTATCATTTGAGGTTGTTTCTATCTCCCGATGATTAGAAAAGCGCTCACAAATGTTACTTTCGAATGTTCAATTAAAAGATGCTGAAACTCCAATGAGACGATTACTCTCCTTCTCCTGTTTGTTATTTTTCCTTTCTGTCTCAAGCCAAGACAAGGGTGATGTAGATTATATCAAAAGCAAAAACATAAGCGAGGACTTCTTAAAGGAGAGATTCGAAAACGATACAGTAAAGACCTATTATGATGAACTTGGAGAAATAACAAATCAAGCCTATGCCGAATTTTACAAATTGACATGGAAAGAGGACACGATTTGGAACGTGAACAAATACAACATGGCAAATCAATTGCTAATGAGAGCATCGTATTCCGTCCAAGACTTGGAAATTAAACATGGTGAATTTGAGTCGTACTACGACAATGGCAGCCGTGCCAGCAGCTGTTTATATCGAAATGGTTTCATCGTGGATGTCTACTTGGAATGGAATGAAAACGGGAATCTGAGTATGGAGGGCAGGTACGCAGACAGCCTGTCATTTGATCAAAGGGTTGAAATTCATAAATTCAATAAAAGTGCGATCTTTCCCGGTCAGATGGATTCTTTATCGGTCAAGGATGGCGTATGGGAGTTTTACCATTTTAACGGATTGTTGAGCGCAGAGGAAGAATACGATAAAGGAAAACTTATTTCAGCCAATTACTTTGAGGAAGACGGCAAGCCTGCGGCGAGTAATGCTATAGTGGAAATTATGCCCGCCTTTCCCGGAGGTATAGAAGGGTTAATGAAATACCTCAAAAAGAATGTCAAGTATCCCAAACCAGACAAACGAAGCGGAAAAGAAGGATTGACGATGGTCAGTTTTGTTGTAAACAGAGATGGGTTAGTACAGGATGCTAAGGTGATCAAGTCGGCAACTCCATTAATGGATGAAGAAAGTTTGAGAGTAGTTAATTCTATGCCGAAATGGACTCCGGGAAAGAAAGAGAACCGCAGGATAGAATTAGAATTCAATCTTCCTATCCAATTCCAAATCAGGTAAGTCATCAATATGAAAAGCCTCTCATCTTCCTCACTGATTTTTCCATCGGGTCACTCCATGAAGAACCGCTTTATGCTGGCCCCGATGACCAACACCCAAAGCCACGCTGACGGGACTCTTTCGGACGACGAGTACCATTGGCTAACGATGAGGGCCGAGGGTGGCTTTGGCTTGACCATGACCTGCGCCTCTCATGTGGCCAAGCTCGGACAGGGCTTTCCGGGGCAGCTTGGCATCTTCTCTGACAAACATATCGAAGGACACCAAAGACTGGTTGCAGGTATAAAAGCCCACAACAGTCTGGCGGTAATTCAACTCCAGCACGCGGGAATGCGCTCTCCCGAAGAGCTTATTGGCGAAAAGCCACTGTGCCCTTCAAACAACGAAAAGACGGGCGCTCGGGCCATGTCGCTCACCGAAGTGGAACAACTGCGCGATGACTTTATTGCCGCCGCACTGAGAGCCAAAGCGTGTGGCTACGACGGCGTGGAAGTCCACGGTGCGCATGGGTATATCCTTACGCAGTTTCTCAGCAGTGAAATCAATCACCGCACCGACCGTTACGGTGGCAGCTTGGAAAACCGCGCCAGGCTGATGTTTGAAATCGTCAATGCCATCCGCGAAAAATGCGGCAAAGATTTCCTTCTGGGCATTCGGCTTTCGCCCGAAAGATTTGGGATGAAACTTGGTGAAGTGAAAGAAGTGGCTCAGCGATTTATCAACGAAGGAAAAATCGATTTCCTGGACATCTCACTTTGGGATAGCTTCAAGCTTCCCGAAGAGGAAGACCAACAAGACAAAAATCTGCTGCAGCACTTCGCCGAGCTCCCGAGAGGAGAGGTAAAACTGACGGTAGCCGGACAAATCAGAACGGGAAAAGAGGTGCAACAAGTGCTCGAGGCTGGCATTGATTTCGTCACGATAGGCCGCGCGGCTGTCCTCCATCACGACTTTCCACATAGGGTTTTGGAAAACCCCGACTTCACCCCTACTCCCACACCCGTTTCGAAGGCCTACCTTCGGAGAGAGGGGCTGGGAGAAAAACTGATCACGTACATGAAACGCTGGCCTGATTTTGTAGCAGATTAATATGAAAAAACTCAAGAAAGGACTCACACGCGGATTGCTATCCTTAGGATTTTTGGTCCTATTGATCGTCATACTTTTTGGTCATTCCGACATTCCTCTGGAAGAGCTCAAATCGAAATATACCTTGGAGTCGTCCGGGTTCTTGCCCATAGATGGTATGGAGGTGCACTACGCCGATGAAGGAAATGTGGAGGATTCCATCCCCGTAGTTTTGATACACGGAACGGGTTCAAGCCTCCACACCTTTGAAGGATGGACAGAGAGATTAAAGCGAGAGCGTCGCGTCATTCGACCCGACCTGCCCGGTTACGGCCTGACGGGTCCCTTTCCCGATAGGGATTATTCAATGGAGAGCTATGTCGACTTTTTAAAGGTCTTTTTGGATAAGCTGGAAGTCGATCAATGCGTTTTGGCCGGCAACTCCTTGGGTGGCGGAATAGCCTGGCGATTCGCCGCTGAACATCCCGAAAGCGTCCATAAACTAATATTGATCGATGCCTCCGGCTATGCGGACAAAGCACAAAGTGAACCGATCGCTTTCGAAATAGCCAAAATCCCCGTCATCAAAAATGCGTTCAAATTTATCACACCTCGCTTCGTGGCCAAATCGAGCGTAGAAAATGTCTATGCCGACAAGAGTCTTGTGACCGAAGACTTGGTAGACCGCTACTTCGATCTGACCTTAAGAGAAGGAAACCGCCAAGCTTTTGTAGATCGATTGGCAGTAGAGAAAGACACCACGGCTACACGTAGAATACCTTCCATCGAGATCCCGACCTTGGTGCTTTGGGGCTCAGAGGATCAACTCATTCCGGTCGAATCGGCCCGTCGATTTCACGCCGATTTGCCCAATGATACCTTGGTCATTCTTCCCGATTTGGGCCATGTGCCGATGGAAGAGAATCCTGAGAAAAGTTTTGCGGCTCTGCGCGCTTTCCTCAAGGATTGAATGGATAATGATTCACTCAATATGCAAACAATGGTGGAGAGAGTCCCGTTGATATCATTAAATGGATTGTTACGAAAATATACTATCTTGATTGTCTCGTGGGTTCAGTTATAAACAAGTCGATCTTCGTGCTCCTCTTTCTGCTTTCGCAAGCAGCGTGGAGTCAGCCCATCGATCATTGGGAGGCAGCAGTCATTGCAGAGCAGGAATGGGCTTACCGAATGGGAGGTTCTGAACCTCCTACCGCTTGGAATCAGCCTGACTTTAACGACGACGAATGGACTACCGGCCAGGGAGGAATAGGTTATGACGATGGCGACGACAATACTGTGATCGAGCCAACTGTTTCATTGTATTTAAGGCTGGAATTTGAGATAGTAGATACCGCAGCAATTAGCGCAGTTTCATTCTATGCGGACTTTGACGATGCCTTTGTGGCCTATCTGAACGGCGTTGAAATCGCACGATCAAATATCGGCACGATCGGAATTGCTCCGACTTACGACCAGACGGCTACAACTTTCCGCGAGGCACAACTCTACCAAGGCGGGCTTCCCGATGAGTTTTCCCTCTCGCATCAACAGCAGAATGACCTGCTGAACAACGGCACAAATACACTCGCTATACAGGTGCACAATGTGGGCTTGAATTCTTCAGATTTATCCGCTTTGTTTTTTTTACTCGTTGGTATAAACGATAGTTCAAACTCATATCAGCCCGTGCCGGACTGGTTCATTCCACCATTTGCATCCTCAAATTTACCGTTGATATTTATCAATACGGATGGAGTTGAAATTCCCGATGAACCCAAAATCGATGCCTGGATGGGGATTATTGACAATGGTTCCGATCAGCTCAATTTTTTGACGGATAGTTTCAATGATTACAATGGAAACATCGGTATTGAAATCAGAGGCTCATCCTCGATTCTTTTTGAGAAAAAAAGTTATGCAGTGGAAACGCGACTTCCCGACGGTGAAAACAACAACGTATCGATTCTGGGTATGCCCGCAGAAAATGACTGGGTCTTAAACGGACCGTATAGCGATAAAAGCCTGCTTAGAAACGTATTGTCATTTCACATCGGAAGATCTATGGGACGATATGCTCCGCGCACCAGATTTTGCGAGGTTTTTATCAATGATCAATACCAAGGAGTGTATGTGCTGATGGAAAAAATCAAGAGGGATGACAACCGAGTGGATATTGCCACTCTCAATCCCGAAGATCTTTCCGGCGACGAACTCACGGGTGGATATATCTTTAGTGCAGACCGTGATGACGAGGGCCCTGAAAGTGGCTGGTATTCGCCGTATACTGATATTTTATTTTACAAATACCAGGACCCCGATTTTGACGAATTGGCACCTGAACAAAAAGCGTATTTGAGCAACTACTTTACCGATTTCGAGGAGGTGATGGATGCCTCTCCCTCAGCGGATGTTTACGAGGAATACATAGATGTGCCGTCCTTTATCGACTACTGGATCGCGACTGAGATTTTCAAGCATATTGATAACTTCAAGTTGAGCTTTTACATGTACAAAAAGAAGGACAGCAACGGAGGTAAAATCCACTTTGGACCGCTTTGGGATTTGAATCTAGGATATGGGAATTTTGATTTTGCTCAAGACCCGGGCCCTGAGGGGTGGTCATATATTTGGGCATCGTTCGGAATCTTACGTCCGGAGTGGGTGTACCATTTATCGGAAGATCCGGCCTTACAAAACCAGATCAATTGCCGTTGGAAAGAACTTCGTTTGCAGAGCTTGCACACCGACAGTTTGATGCAGTTTATAGACGAGAAAGTTTCGTTTTTGGAAGAAGCCCAGAATCGAAATTTCGAGCGTTGGCCGATACTTGGAAATTATGTGTGGCCCAATGCTTTTGTAGGCGAAACCTACCAAGAAGAAACCAACTATTTGCAAATTTGGCTCAGTCAAAGGCTAAATTGGATGGATGAAAATATGTTAGGTGATGACTGTCTCTTTCTTTCCACCAATGGTGACCCGCTGATGGATTCACCCATCGCGATTTTCCCGAATCCTTTTCAGGAGGAAGTCACTTTCAAACTAAACATCGACTCGCCGGAAGGAGCACATCTAACCCTTTTTGATCCCTTGGGAAATAAGTTAGCGGAAGAAAACTTGCAGACGAACACTCCTCAATCCTTTTCTCTGAGGCGTTTATCTTCAGGACTTTATTTTTATCAGTTGAGGAGAAATAATCAGATTATAGCATCGGGAAAACTGGTGAAAGAGTAATCGACTTAACCAGGTCACAAAGTCATCGCAAAAAGAAAATTGTTTTGGTGAACCAATAAGATGAGAAGCACGAGTAGAATCATCATCGGCTGTATGTCGTGGGGCCAATGGAGAAAGGAACTTTCTAATAAAGAACAGACTAATCTGATTCAGTTTTGCCTCGAAAATGGCCACGACACTTTTGACCATGCCGATTTTTATGGAGACTACATTTTGCTCCGGAATGTTGGGTTATGGGCGAAAATAATGCACCCGATGTCTCTGTGCAATTGTCACCGGATGCCACAAAAGATACTACAGTGAAGGTTTTTGAGAAAGATCTTCTACCCCATTCGTTTAGGTCTCATCCCAAAAGGCACCCTCAAAAAAGACACTTTTTTGATAACAAACTCATAAAGCACCCAACAAGACAGACCGGTTGCTACTACAATCAAAACGAATTTCGGAAAAGGGTCTATTGCCAATGGTAACACCAGAGTGGAAACTCCATACAATACAGCCATGTGAATAATATACACCGGATACACGGCATCAGAAAAGTAAGACAGGCTCTTACTAGGGCGGTTTAAATAGGAACTTGCCAATCCGAATAGTGAGAATATCCAAAGATTTGACTCAATCGCCAGCAAATAGTTCGGGGAGGAATTGCCAAAGATCGTCAGTCTAATCACAAAGAGAGAAACGGCCAATCCCAAGTAGAGATACTTCCACTTTGAAACGGTCGGCCAGAAAGTCTCTCCCGCATAGACCAAGATAAATCCAAAAAGGAAAGCCAGAAATCCAATGGCGTATCCGTGGAGGCTCTGGGCATACATCGAAAATACGTGAGGATCTAGAATCAATGCTTCGAGCACGAAGAATACGGTAATCGAAAAGATACCTATCGGATTTCGAAAGAGACGGTTCAGGAGGATCTTGAATTTGTTCTTAGGATGCAAAACCAACCATCTGAACAGCGGAAATAAGATCGATAGATAGATTACCATATTCCCCAAGAACCAAAGGTGAGCCGGATGAGCCATGTAGGTCAATGGTTGATTGTAGAACTTCTGGAAAATAAAGATATGCAGCGGAACAATGGCAACGATTCCAAAGAGGTAAGGGAAAAGTATGCGCTTCGCTCTGTCAAGAAGTAGCTCTTTGATGCTGCGCCGCTGCATCGCAAAATACACTCCCATCCCGGACACGAAAAAGAGCAGTGGAATTCTCCAAACATTGAGGAATGACATGGGTACCCAAAGTTGCTCGAGCATATCATCGCTTCTGACGAAACCGATAAAAATGGCCCAAGGCTGAAAAACAATTGCGATGTGATAAATCAATAGTAGAAAGATGGCAATCACTCTCAGCCAGTCAATGTCGTATCTCCTTTGATGTGTCATTGTTCCGTTGTATTTAATGATCGATTCCTATCGAAGCATATCTGCAATTACGGGTCTCGTCTTTTCCAAGTAATCCATATCGATTACTACACCCATTGGGCCCAATTGAGCTTGGATCATCTCGTATGCGGGTTTTATCACTTCAAAAGGCGCCGTTACGATTTCCCGTGGTGTAGCATCATAGTTGTTTTTGATGGTCTTGTCGGCGTTGGCATCCAGAAGCATTTGAACCATTTTCTTTCGGCAGAAAAAAGCAGCTGAGTGAAGAGCGGTAGAGCCGTCGTTGTTCTTTGAGCTCAAATCTGCTCCGGCCTCTACCAGCGCTTTAGCGATTTCAAAGTTATTGAACGTTATGGCGCTGATCAGCGGGGTTGATCCGCTCATCGGCTCTTTGATGTTAAGGTCAGAACCGGCATCAATGTGCTGTTTTACCGCATTTAGATCGCCTTGAAATACCGCAGTGTGGATGTCCACAACAGGAATCTCTTGTTTCGAGGTTTCTTTTTCGGAATTTGTACTTTCGGAGCAGGCGGGTAAAACGACCAGTATTAGTAAAAGAGCAGCCAGAATTCCTTGTGTTGTTGTTTGAATAGTTTTCATAATTATTTGGATTAAAAGTTTGATGGGTCAAATATCCGGGATTAGGATAGCTCTGGTGTAAAAGGCTTGTAGCGGTTTATAAAAACTTTGGTCCGAGAGTAAAAACTATGATGCACCAGTATAAATTATGACGCAAGTGACTCATTTTTCTATACATTCGGACTTATAAACCCTCGTATTGGAAGAGAATCAAAACGTGCCAAGAGACTTCCTCTCAAAGACGGAAAAGATCATTTTAGAGAATCTCTCTAATGATCAATTTGGTGTTTCTGAATTGGCAGAAGCGCTGCACATGAGCCGTTCCAACCTCCTCCGAAAAATCAAGAAGGGAACCAACCTTTCTGCAAGTCAATACATCCGAAAGATTCGTCTTAACGAAGCCATGGAACTACTCAAGAAAGGAGAGCTCAATGTTTCGGAAGTTTCTTATCGAGTAGGTTTTGGAAGCACTTCCTATTTCATCAAATGTTTCCGAGAAGAATACGGCTATTCTCCCGGGGAAGCAGGCCGCAAAGAAGATCGTGAAAGTGCGAGAAACAGTGGAAGAAAGCGGCAATTGGTCGCTATCATGTTTACTGATATTCAAGGGTATACTGCCTTAATGCAAAAGGGTGAAGACAGAGCCATTTCTTATCGTGAGAGACATCGGGAAGTCTTCGAAACTGCCACCAAGAAATACAACGGTAGAATACTTCAGTATTATGGAGATGGAACCTTGAGCACGTTTCAAAGTGCAGTAGATGCCGTGCAATGTGCCATAGAGATGCAGCTCTCCTTCACGAGAGAAGAGCCCGTTTTGCCCATCCGTGTTGGAATTCACTCCGGAGACATACTGGTTTCCGATCAGGATATTGTCGGTGACGGAGTGAACGTTGCAGCGCGAATTGAGTCATTATCAAAAACAGGAAGCGTCTACATATCTGACAAGGTCTACGACGAAATAAAAAATCACTCCAAGTTCATTACCGCTTCGAAAGGGGTACATAACCTCAAGAATGTCACCAAACCGATTGAAGTTTATCAGGTATCGAACCGCGAGCTCGGAGGAATTGAAGCTACCGAAGAAGTAGCTCCGAAGAATACTAAGAAAGGATCCATATTTAAATGGTTGGCTTTGGCATTAACCCTTATTATGATGGCCGCATTGGCTTACTTTTCAGGCGTTTTCAATAAAGACTCTGATCAAATAATCATGAACATCGATGCAGATAAGTCTATTGCGGTGCTGCCATTCATCAATGAAAGCAACGATCAAAATAACCTCTACTTCGTCAATGGGCTGATGGAATCTACACTGAGCCAGTTGCAGTTGATTGAAGACTTGAGAGTAATTAGCCGAACCTCATCGGAGAAGTACCGAAAATCGGGAAAATCGCTTCCGGAAATTGCCTCAGAGCTCAACGTGAACTATATCGTAGAAGGAAGCGGGCAGAAGTCAGGCGATCAGGTTCAGCTCTCCATACAGCTGATCGATGCGCGAAACGACCGGCAAATCTGGTCTGAGCGATTCGTTCGGGAGTTCACCGACATCTTTGATCTGCAAAACGAAATAGCACTCAAGATCACCAATTCAGTCCAGGCCTCAATCACTCCCGCAGAGCTCGAACGTTTGGAAGAACGACCAACGGAAAACGTCACTGCTTACGATTACTTCTTGCAAGCTTTAGAGCCATTCAACCTGCGTACTCAAGAAAGTTTATTGGAGGCCATAGCGCTTTTCGAGAAAGCGATTTCATACGATAATGAGTTTGCTCTGGCTTACGCCAATATTGCCATTTCTTACTACCTGCTGGACATGAACCAGATGGAAAAGCAGTACACCGATAAGATCAATTCATACTCTGATCAAGCGTTATTGTACAATCCCAAATTAGCTGCCAGTCTTATCTCCAAAGGGTTTTATTACCTCCAAACCAAGGATGTAAAGCTGACCCTTTCCCATTTTGAAAAAGCCTTAGAATACAATCCAAATTCTGTGGTGGCTCTTCAAATGCTTGCTGACTTCTATGCTTTTCGCTTGCCCAATACGAGCAAATACCTTGAATATGCCCTGAAGGGAATTCAGCGAAATAACCTAAACTCCGATTCTACGGCTCAAAGCTACAGTTACTTGACTCTCAGCAATGCCTTAGTCCAGTGTGGATTCTTCGATGAAGCATTGGAATATGTGAATCTGTCTTTGGCCTACGATTCTACCAACTTTTATGCTCCGCATCTCAAGATTTTCGTGCTTTTTGCGAAAGACAATGACGTAGTTCGCACACAGAGTATGCTTGTCGATTTGTGGGAACAAGACACCAACCGTATTGATATCTTGAAAGATATAACCAAAATGCACTGCATCGATGGAGACCTTGAAGAAGCCATGCATTATGCAAATAAGTTTGTCGCTATTCGCGATGCACAGTTTTCCGTTGCTTTTGCCGGAGAAGACATCAACCTAGCCTATATATTTCGAGAAAACGGCGAACCGGAAAAGGCCGAGCGCTTTCTGCAGACTTTCAAGACGTATTGCCATCAAGATCGAACCATCTACAAAAGTGCTCTAATGGCTTTGCTTTATGCTTATGAGGGTGAAGAAGATCGATCCATTGAAGAATTGAAAGTGTTTGCAGAACAAGACAATTTCCAATATTGGTTTCTGCTGATGGATCAAGATCCGCTGATGCGATCAGTGGCAAAGCACCCCGAGTTTCCGGAAGTGTTTGAAGACATCCAAGAAGTGTTTTGGAACAACCACGATCAGCTAAAAGAGACTTTGGAGTCTGAAGAGTTAATTTGAATCAAATTGTGATGAGCTCACCTTAAGTTGATGTTCTCCAGCAATCCTTTCGTTCAAACAAATCATCCAATTAGCACAATGCATTGACGGTTGATTGGCTTTGTGTTTGTGGAGAATTATTCTTCGAATCTTGACTTTTTTAACTACAACTCGAAAGTTCACCCCTAAGTAAATCTGTGCCTCTACGAAAACTCGTTTTTTCTTACCAATTTCGATATGATAGCCAAGATGATAGGAAGTATCTAGTTTAAAATCATTTCCAATTTTATCACCGTCCGGATCCAAATAGGTTTGAAATTGCGGTAAACTTCAATAGTTGCAAATAGGCCCTTCCAGAGCATGCGTTGGTACGGCATTATGGGTATCATATTTTCGATTGATTCCTGCTATTTAGAGCCTCACCATTTTTTCCTTGACAATCGTCTTCTGAATGCGCTAGAGCCGTGACCGCAAAATTTGGAGCCTGTCACAGAATTCTTAAAATCTCGAGAGAAGTAGTAGATTCATTCCAAATTCAAAAAAGGCCTTTAAAATGAAATCTAAAATCATTATCGGATGCATGTCGTGGGGCCAATGGGGAAAGGAACTTTCTACCAAAGAACAGACTGATCTGATTCAGTTTTGCCTCGAAAATGGCCACGACACTTTTGACCACGCCGATATTTATGGAGACTATACCACCGAGGAAGCGTTTGGAAACGCCCTGAGAGAAAGCCGTGTTCGCCGTGAAGAAATTCGATTGATCTCCAAATGCGGGATCCAACACGATGGAGATACCCGACCGAACAGAGTGAAGCATTACAATTACTCCAAAGACTACATCATTTGGAGTGCGGAGCAATCGCTGAACAACCTCGGGACAGACTACCTCGATACTTTTCTGCTTCACCGCCCGAGCCCGTTGATGCACCCCGACGAAATTGCCGAGGCCATCACGCACCTTCAAAAATCCGGCAAAATCAAGGAATTCGGAGTCTCTAACTTTACCCCTTCCCAGATTGGGTTACTTTCAGACAAGGTTAAAGTCTCGGCAAACCAAGTGGAGTTCTCGCTCACCCAACCCTCCGCTATGGAGGATGGCACCTTTGACTTTCTTCTCCAAAACGGCATTCGCGCGATGAGCTGGAGTCCTTTAGGCGGTGTTTTCAAAAAGCAAAACGAACAAACCCAACGGGTGAAAAAGGTTTTAAATTCACTTACCCACAAATACCAAACGACTGAAGATGTGCTTCTTCTCGCATGGATTCTAAAGCATCCCGTAAAGGTTTCGCCCGTCATTGGCACCACCAACCGCGACCGCATCAAAAACAGCAGTCGCGCGTTGGAGCTAGATATGGAATTGGAAGACTGGTTTATCCTCTTGGAGGCGAGTCGAGGGCATGAAGTAGCCTGATCGATGTCCTATTCGGATGGCTTGGGAAAAAATAGCTAGATGCTTACGAAGGGCATTTGGTAATTGAATTGCTCATCCTCTACTTGCGTCAAAATAAAGTCTGACAAATCACCCCGACTGATTTTCGTGCTGGCATTTACGCCTACCCAGCCGATGCGGTACTCCCGCTGTTTCGGGTCATTGGTCAATCTCGGTGCTCTGACGATGGTCCACTTCAACTCACTGTTCTTCAATACTTCGTGGTGCTTGATGGCATCATTGAGCACTTTCGGAACCGCCAGCTTCATGATTCCACGGATGAGCTTATCAGCAAATTTAGGCTCGTCCTTTTCGGGAAAAGGCAAGCCTCCGCCAGATAGGGATATGATTCTGTCGACACCAGTCGTCTTCATGGCGGCAACGATGTTTTTTGTTCCGGTTGTTTGCAGCCATTCGGGAGAACCTTTCACGTGACCGAATAGGCTCACCACGATATCGGTATCGGCGACGGCTTGATGCACGTGCGGTGCGTTTAGAACATCCCCTTCAACCACCGTGAGTTTGGCATCGTCCAAATCGAGCTTTTTCGGATCACGCACCAACGCTTTTACTTCGTAACCAGCGGCGAGCGCTCCTTCCAAAAATTTCTTACCGGTCTGACCCGTTCCCCCGAATAAGGCGATTGATTTCTTCATCTTCACTTGTTTTTAATGGCTAAAAAATTCTTTTCCAAATTGCCGAAAGGCAGGTAACCGCTACCGATTTTATAATAAGACCCGTCTCTTTCAATAAAAACGGAGGGAAATCCCGAAACGCCCAGGGCGGCTGATTTTCTAAAGTCCTCTTCTGCCGCTTGTTTGTAAATCGGATCCTTCATTTTTCCAACGAACTCCTCAGCGTCGAGACCGAATCGCGAAGCAATATCTCCGTAAGCTTCCAAGTTTTCGGGTTCGATTCCGTCGTAGTAAATCGCTTTTTGAAGTGCCCCGGCAAAGGCAACGGCTTGATCGGCATGGGTACTTTTGAAAACCGATAAGGCGATGGAAGGAGGTATCGAGGTGAAAATAGCATCCCCTTCGGCTAAGGTTTCGTTCAAAAAGCTTTCGCCAAACTTCACTCCCGTGGCATTTTCCACGTCTTTGTACGCCTTCCCGATATAAGCCGCTACTTCACCAATGGGCCCGATTCGATTTCCCGTAATCATTCCACCTGAGATCACTTCAAAATCAAGGCTGTCTTGATACTTTTCGTGAAATTCGGACATCACCGGGGAAAAACCATAACACCACCCGCAGAGGGCATCATATACGTATACGACTTTCATTTTATCTTGAGATTTACCACTCGTTATATTCAAAAAGAAGAGTAAAAAAATGAGTAGATTCTTCATGGAACTATTGATTTCATGACAAATGTATCTACATTTAGGGTACAGGTAAAATGATCATGTACTAACCTTTTTGTAAGTATGGGAAGTGAAGAATTAAAAGTAACGGCCAGGTGTCCGATTCGTACCACGTCGGACTTACTCAGTGGAAAGTGGAAGCTGCTCATTCTGTTTCAGCTCGCCCCTCAACCCTTGAGGCCATCGGAACTGAAAAGACTGATTCCCGATATCAGTGAAAAAATGCTGATACAGGAATTAAAAACCCTTTGCGACAATGGATTGGTGGCACGAAAAAACTTTGGCGAAGTCCCTCCACGGGTGGTTTATGAAGTGACACCCATCGGACAGAAGATCATGCCGATTATCACCGAAATGCGCAACTTTGCGCTTGAATACGAAAGCGAAATTCAACGGTAGTTGGAATACCAATCTCATGAAAAAACTGCTGATTGCAAGTGAATCGGTTTTATAATTTACCAAGGACCGTTCAATGGAGCTTTGCCATAGGCATGCTGCTTTTGGGGACTTTGACGATCGCCTTCTGGTTTCGGTTGACTGAGGCGACTTCCTTTGCCTTCATTCTCATTTTTGTCTTTACGCCGGTCATCCAGTTCTGTATTGCTCCTTTGATGACGCTCACGGGAGTTTACCGCTACCTCTCCCCTATGTTGCTCGTTTACAACGCCACCCCGGCGAGATACGACCTGCACAACGGCACCTCTTTTGACTACCTCTTTCTCTATCGAAACACAAACAGCGGGGTGAATTGGCAAAACCGAATGCTGGGCTACTACCTGACCGGACTGCTGGCCATCATCGATAAAATTGAAAAAGGCGAGCTCCCCGAAACGGTCGAAGTGCGCGGCAGTTCCTACTTTCTGAGCGAGCAAACGGCTCGGCGCCTTGGGTTTGAATCCAAATCAACGGGAATCGCCGAAAAGTTAAATATCCTGATCAACTACGTGGACTTGGCGTGGATGTATTCCCTTTCGAAAGGAAGGTTGAGTTTCCCGAAACTGAAAAACATCAAAACGGTGACCACCACGGGCGAGAAGTTGGTGAAAAACAAGGAAGAGTTTTTGCGGGTCCGGCGTTTTCTGGAAACGAGGTAATTATGAATGTATTCTCCTTTAGGATAAAGCCACCCTTCAGAAACCAAGACCATAGAATTGTTTTATAACTTTAATCAGAATGTGAATTAAACGAAACGAGAACCTTTGGAAACATTCGTACACTACTTTCTGCATTTGGGATTTCCCTTTTTCATCGCCTACAGTTTCTTTAGGAAGGATTGGAAGGTGGTATACCTGATTCTGATTGCAACGATGTTGGTCGACTTAGACCATTTGCTCGCCGATCCGATTTTTCAAGCCAATCGCTGCAGCATCAACTTCCATCCGCTGCACACCTATTACGCGATGATCGCCTACGTGATTCTGCTGTTTTTCCGAAGGCCCTTTAATATCATCGGCATCGGTCTGCTGTTTCACATGCTCACCGACCTGATCGATTGCCTGATGCGGTATTCCGCGTGTCAGGAATGCTTCTCAGATTCACCTGCCATCGACCTGTTGCGCTTCATTCAACAGAATACTCAATTGTCGGATTAACTCATTCTTACTCCACGAATCCACATATTAGTTCAGTTATGTAACAATAGGTTGTTTTGAATCTTCTTATTTGATTATATTTGTCTAATTAAGACGAATTCATGGCAATGCTTAACCCTATTCCCACAGAAAAGATCATCGAACGTATTCGATACGAAAATCCGTGGTGGATTACCAAAGAGATTCCGGACACTTATAGTTCAATGTCCAAGAGATTATATTTTGATCTTTTTTATCCATTCGTTCTGGAAAGAAGCATAAAAAGGGCATTAGTACTAATGGGACCAAGAAGAGTAGGTAAAACGGTAATGCTATTTCATTGCATTGGAAACTTACTAAAAGAAGATATCAATCCTCATAAACTATTTTTCATTGGAATTGATAACCCGATTTATGTCAACTTAAGCTTAGAAGACATACTAACCCTTTGTAAAGAATCTTTAAACCTTGGCAATCTGAATGGTTGTTTTGTCTTTTTTGATGAAATACAATACTTGAAAGATTGGGAAAGGCACTTAAAGGTTTTGGTTGACTCATATCCGGAAACTAAATTCATTGTTTCAGGCTCAGCAGCTGCAGCATTGAAATGGCATAGCACAGAAAGTGGAGCGGGTAGATTTACTGATTTCTTATTACCTCCATTGACATTTCAGGAGTATATTCATTTGAAAAATCTAGACCATTTAATTTATGAAGGCGATATTCAGTATGGAGACAAGGATATAGAATATTGCTTAACTCATGATCCAAAGGCTTTAAATAAAGAATTCATTCATTATTTAAATTTTGGAGGCTATCCTGAGGTTGTGTTATCTGAAAAAATACAAGGCGATATGGGTAGATATGTGAAAAATGATATTGTAGACAAGGTTCTTCTTAGAGATTTACCAAGTTTGTACGGTATCAAAAACGTCCAAGAATTAAACAGATTTTTCACATATATAGCTTATAATACGGGAAATGAGTTTTCGTTTGAGACAATGTCCAGGGAAAGTGGAATTCAAAAGGATACATTAAAAAAATATCTAGAATATTTAGAAGCAGCATTCTTAATTAAAGTATTAAACAAAGTCGGAGTCAATGCAAAAAGATTAAAAAGGATTACCAGCTTCAAAGTATATCTTACTAATCCATCACTTCGTACTGCTTTATTTTCACCGATAGTTGAAACAGACCAAGAAATGGGAAACATGGTTGAAACTGCAATTCTTTCGCAATGGATGCATCGGGAGCAACTCGATTTAACCTATGCCAGATGGAAAGACGGCAGAAAAGAAGGAGAAGTAGACCTCGTTTTAGTAGATGATAAAAATTACAAACCTGTTTGGGGTGTAGAAATTAAGTGGAGTAATCGATATTTTGACAAACCACACGAATTGAAAAGTTTAATTAAATTTTGTGAAAAAAATAAACTTAAATCTGCCGTTGTCACTTCAATTGATCAAATAGGAATGAAAGAAACACAAGACTTGAAATTTACTTTTCTACCGGCTTCCATTTATGCTTATAATATTGGAGAGATAACACTTAAAATGAAAACGAATAATTAAAAAAACGAAAGCACCACAATAGGTATAGTGCATAGCACCCTGCGCAATGCTAAGAAACCATGCACGGGACGTTGGAAACCATTTCCAAGGCCATCGGGATCAATAATTTTTAAACGTAAAACCGAAAGTCAAAAATCGATCCTGTTGCTTTTGGTCGGCAATCACAATACTCTCATAGGTATGAAGGTAGTTGACCTTGAAGTTGATGAATTTCGAAATGGGCATCTCCACACTGAGGTCGGCCTGCCAGCGAAAATTATTGCCTTCTTCAAGTGAAGGCTGGAAGTAGCCCTCATAACCCGCGATGACCTTTTTCTCGAATAAATAATGTTTTCCGTTTATCCAGAAGGTTCCGCGCAGCGTATTGATCGACTCACTTCCATTGTACTCATCCAAATTGAAGCGGGTGCTGGAGAAATTGGTGTTTTCGTATTCACTGGAAATCGAAAGTTTCAGCACATCTTCCTTTTCCCTCAATAGCTCATAAGTCACCCCCGCACCAAAAATGGTTCTCAAATCTATTTTCCTCCGAAAATTAGAACTCACGATTCCGATCAACAATGGAGACCATATGGCGTCAGGACTGAAGTACAAAAAGTTTAAACTTACAATGTCCAAATCCGCTTTGTCTCTGTCAAACTCTTGGTAGAGATAAGAATTTCGCGTGTTGAACAACCACTTGTTCAATGGTTTGTAAGAAATATCCGACTTCGCTCTGAAAATAATGGTCTCAATGTTTCCCGATTGGAATAAGCCCGTCAGCGCCAGACTTGCCTTCAATTTCAAGGAATCGCCGTTGCTCTTCAGCGTATCGCCTTCACTGGTTTGGGCTGACAGCCAGAAAGGAAAAAACACGAGGCAATAAAAAAGCTTTTTCATGCTACTCCGCTCAAAAATTTCTCCCTTTTGAAACGCCCATGACCATTACTCTTTCTTTCACTTGGCTTAAATTTTACTTCTCATTCATCACACGCTCCTGTTGCGTGATGCTCTCGTCGTGAACGCTCTGAAGGTAAGCCTGAATAAATGCTTCACTCAGTCCGTGGGCATTGGCATATTCATTCCCCTTTTCCAAGATTTCGTTCCACCTTGACTTTTGGAGGATGGTGATGTTATTGGCCTTCTTAAACGAGCCAATATCTCGAGCCACTTTCATGCGATTGTTTAAAAGATTAAGCAACTCATCATCGATGTGATTGATTTTCTCACGCAGCCTATCCAACTCGGCGTGGTTGGTGTCCTCGCTGATTTGCGGCTCGCGCACTACTATGGAGTTGATCAATTCCTTCAAAGCTTCAGGTGTGACTTGCTGCGCCGCGTCGCTCCAAGCATTGTCGGGATCGATGTGCGACTCGAGCATGAGTCCGTCATAGTCCAGGTCCATTGCCTTTTGGGAAACGTGGAAGAGCAAGTCTTTTCGCCCTCCGATATGACTGGGGTCGCAGATCAGCGGCAGTTCGGGCATCTCGTTGCGGTAAGCTATGGCAAGCTGCCACTGCGGACGGTTGCGGTAATGCGTCTCACCCAAGTTGGAAAATCCACGATGGATGGCTCCTACTCGCTTCAGCCCCGATTGGATGAGTCGCTCGGTAGAGCCAATCCAGAGCGCCAAGTCGGCATTGATCGGATTCTTGATGAGCACGGGGATATCCACTCCGCGCAACGCTTCGGCGATTTCCTGAACGGTAAATGGGTTGACCGTAGACCGCGCCCCAATCCACAGCATATCAATATCGTGCTTGAGCGCCAGCTCCACGTGAGCGGCATTGGCCACTTCAATCGTCACTGGCAATCCGGTCTCTTTTCTCACCTTCTGCATCCACGGCAGACCTTTCTCTCCTATGCCTTCAAAAGAGCCCGGTCGCGTACGCGGCTTCCAGATACCCGCCCGGATGTAGTCTACCTTGCCCGTGGCGGCCAGCCTTTTTGAGGTTTCCAATGTCTGCTCTTCCGTCTCGGCACTGCAAGGTCCGCTAATGAGTATAGGCCCTCTTCCCGTGGAAATCCACGACTGCAATTTTGTAGTTGTCTTAGTCCCTTCCATACCTTCTCTGTTAATTTTTTTTTGATTGAATTCGTTCATTTTGTATCGCATCATTTATGCGTCGATGTGCTTCTTTAAACCGTTCGAGATCTCCGCACAAAGAGATTCTCAAATGTCTGCTTCCTTTTTCGCCAAATACCATCCCGGGCGTAATGAATACCTT
>Ga0102943_1000792_pt1 | contig 20435 bp, 13 predicted proteins | sample SalPonC_black_MG_FD_78174 | JGI IMG/M metagenome (GOLD analysis project Ga0102943, IMG submission 78174) | Salt pond soil microbial communities from South San Francisco under conditions of wetland restoration - Salt Pond MetaG... | ecosystem: Environmental > Aquatic > Marine > Intertidal zone >...
ACCCCTGAAATGATTGATTCATCCGCTGGTTTTCCATGGAATGTGAGAATGAGCAGCCGGAACATGTACAAGGCTGTCATCGCAGCAACGGCAAATCCGATGATCGGGAGTATCCAGTGACCGTTCATGGTGCTGAAAGCAAGAGTACCGGCCAAAATCTCATCTTTGCTAAGGAAACCGGATGTGAAAGGAATACCCGATATAGCCAACGTAAATACCAAAAATGTGATATAGGTAATCGGCATTTTTGATTTCAGGCCGCCCATATTTCGGACATCCTGGGCATCTGTATGATGATCTTTTGCTTTGTGCAAACTTTCATGCATCGCATAGATCACGCTTCCCGCACCTAGAAAAAGCCCGGCTTTAAAAGCTGCGTGTGTTACGAGGTGCATAAATCCGGCAGTGAAAGCGCCTACTCCCAGTGCCATGATCATATACCCAAGCTGACTGATTGTAGAGTAGGCCAACACCTTTTTGATATCAAACTGTGTGATAGCAATCGTTGCCGCAATGAGTGAAGTAATGGCCCCGATATAAGCAATCACCAGCAAGGCGTCGGATGTGAGCATTGGAAAAACCCGTGCTACAAGGTAAACGCCGGCGGCCACCATGGTAGCGGCATGTATTAGAGCACTGACCGGCGTTGGGCCTTCCATCGCGTCGGGCAGCCAAACGTGAAGCGGGAACTGGGCTGATTTTCCTACCGCACCGCAGAAAATCAGAATACCGGCTGCTGTCAGCCATTGTTCACTTCCAAATGGAAGCTGTCCGCTGTTGATTGAACTGAAGATCGTTTCAAATGTGAAAGTTGAGTAGGTGAAGAAGAGTATCATAATCCCGATAAACATCCCGAAGTCTCCAATTCGGTTTACGATAAACGCTTTATTTGCCGCATTTGATGCTGATTTCTTTTCGTACCAGTGGCCAATCAATAGATAGGAACTGATACCAACCAACTCCCAGGCCGCATACATCAGCAGAAGGTTATTTGTGATAACAATTCCCAGCATGGAAAAAGAGAATAAGCCGAGATAAGCGTAGTATCGCGAGTATCGAACGTCGTCCTTCATATATCCCATGGAAAAGTAATGAACGAGCGCACTTACAAGGGTAACCACTACCAGCATAACCGCTGCAAGATTATCGATTGCAATTCCAATCTCAATACTCCCGGATCCAATAAGTACCCATGTAAATGAATGGGATATCATCTCTTCGGAATGTGAACTGACTTTATTAATAAGCAGGTAAATTGACAGAAGTAAAGAAATTGAGATCAGTCCGGAGGAAAGCCAGTCACCCTGTCTGGGTAATTTTTTACCAAAGAAGATCATCAGGATAAATCCCAGTAAGGGTAACAGAAGAATGATTATCGGTATAGTTGTAAACATGTGATATTCTCTATTATGTTATTTCCTTTTCTGTCAGCATCATCCTTTCAGCATGCTAATGTCATCAAGATTAATTGTTTTAAAGCGTTTGTAGGCATTGAGAACAATTGCCAGAGCAACGGCAGCTTCCGCTGCTGCTACAATAATCACAAAGAGCCCGATCATGTGGCCGTCTAGTGAGAGATCGGTAAAGCGGCTAAATGCGATGAAATTGATATTTGCAGAATTCAGGATCAGTTCTACTCCCATCAATACCATAATTACATTTCGTTTCGACAGGACGGCCATGATTCCTAATGAGAATAGAATGGCGCTCAGTATTAAAAAGTGAGAAAGTCCCGGATCAGCAAGCCATTGTAAGAATGAAGGTTCCATATCAATTGCTTTCAGTTGGTTTAGAGTTTAAACGGGTGGCCATGAGGATAGACCCGATAATTGCAATAAGCAGAAGTACCCCGGCTATGATAAACGGAAGCAGGTAATCACTCATCAGCATGGTTCCGAGAATTTCAACTGTTTCCTGGGGTGTTTCCAGGTTCCTGGAAGCCCATTGAGTCGTAGTAAATACGTAGGTCAATAAAACCAGTGCAGTTACAGACAAAATGGAAGCAGGGACCACGTTTACTGTAACTGTCTTAAAATTCAATTTGGCAGACTCTTGTGAGGTAAGCATCACACCGAATAAAATGAGTATCAAAATACCTCCTACATATACGAGTAGTTGAGTGGCCGCCAGGAAATCGGCATAAAGCAAAACATAGATAGCGGCGACTCCTATCAGGGTAAACATCAATGCAAAAGCAGAGTGGACGATATTTTTTGAGAATACCATAATCGACGCAGATCCAATAGTAAGGATCGCAAAGACATAAAAAAGAATTGCAGTAAATTCCATGGATCAGGACTCCTCGTCTTCTTTGTTATCTGGTTGTTTCGACTTCGGCTTCGGCTTCGATTTGGCCTTGTCCTTTGCTTTTGCCTTTTTCTCTTTCATTTTTCGTTCCCGCTCTTTCTTTTTCTCTTCCGCCTCTTTTTCAGCTTTTTCTTTAACCTCGTCTACTTTCTCAGGCGTTAAATCACTGAAGTGATAGATTAAATTCGTTCGGTCAAATTCCGAATACTCGTATTCGGGAACCATGTAAATACAGTCCGTAGGACAGGGAAAGGTGCACAAATCACAGTACATGCATTTTGCCATGTCAATATCGAATTGTGTAAGCCAAAACCGTTTTGGATTTCCGGTAGATGTTTTACCCAAGTCCACATCAGAGGTGGCCAATACGGTTTCAATGTCGATACAGTTTACCGGGCAGGCGCGTGCACAGAGATTACACCCGATGCAATCATCAATATTTACGTAGAGTTTTGCGCGGGCTCCTTTTGGAAGTTCAACTTTCTCTTCAGGGTAAAGTTCAGTAACTGCAGGTTTGAAGAAGTGACGGATCGTAACTCCCATCCCGGTAAAAATTGATTTTAATGTCGTCCAGCCTTCTCTAATTACAGTTGTCATAGCTTCAAACTTATTTTTATTAAAAAACGACTTCCCACAGCGCCACAAGTATGAGGTTAATAAATGTGGCAGGAATTAAAATGCCCCAGCAAATGTGCATCAATTGATCGACCCTGTATCTTGGCAGTGTCCAGCGTATCCACATCATCACGAATACCAACAGGAATCCTTTCAGTAAGAACCAGAAGAATCCCCAGGCCGGACCAGACATAAAGCTTCCAAACGGGCTGTTCCATCCACCAAAGAAAAGTGTAACTCCGAGCAGAGACAGCAGCAGCATATCGGCGTATTCGGCCAGCATAAACATGGCCCATCTCATTCCTGAATATTCCGTTTGGTATCCTGCAACCAGTTCCGATTCAGATTCGGGCAGGTCGAAAGGTACCCGGTGTGATTCTACAAGGATGGAGATAAAAAAGATGCCGAAAGCGATGATTAAAAATGGATTTTGAAAGATAAACCAGTTGGGAAGGAACCCGAGTATGTCGTTGCCGGACTGCAATTCCGTAACCGTCATTAGGTTCAGGGATCCGGAAACAACAATCACTGTTAATACAGTGGCAATGGTAGGCACCTCGTAACTGACCAACTGGGCTGCACTCCGCATTCCCCCAAGAAGCGACCATTTATTGTTTGACGCCCATCCCGCCATGATTACACTTAGTGTTAAAACAGATGTAATCGCTATCAGGTAAAAAACGCCAATGTCGATCATGCTTCCGATATACCAACTGCTGAAAGGGAGAACGGCAAATGCGGCATAGGATGCAGCAAACATCATAAAAGGTGCAAATTTGAATAAAAACCTGCTGGCATCTTTCGGAACAATGTCTTCTTTCTGAATTAATTTCAGAAGGTCTGCAATGGATTGGGCCCATCCATGCCATCCACCAACACGGTGAGGGCCAAGGCGGTCCTGGATGAAACCAGCAACCTTTCGTTCTCCCCAAATAGCAACAAGAGCATATACAAGTATGATTGTAAGTGGAATCAGGGCATGAATCAGCACAGCCAGTACCGGGTTGATATTTCCGTAAGACTCAATCATTAGTTATAGTTTTAGATATTAAACTCTTATTTTGTTTTGCAGTAAAGTTGTTTTCGTTTGGCTGTTCGGTACATTTCCTCTCCTCTATTTTTAAGATGTTTTCATCGATCTACTTCTCCAAGAACGATATCAATACTGCCAACAATGGCTACCATATCTGCAATAAGTGATCCTTTGGAGATGGACGGAAGCATGCTCAGGTGTACAAAGCTTGGTGCCCGTGCCTTCACCCGAAAAGGTCCGCCCTTTTTATCACTAATAATGTAATATCCCAATTCGCCTCTTGGAGTCTCTGTTCGGCAATAAATTTCGCCTTCCTTTAATCGAATCCGTTTGGGCACAGCTTCAGTTACATCTCCTTCATCGGGCATACCGTCAAGTGCCTGTTCAATGATCCGAAGGCTTTGTTCCATTTCACGAACCCGGACCATATATCGGTCCCAGCAATCGCCGAGGGTTCCCACCTCTCCGCTGCCTACAGGAATATCAAAATCAAACCTGTCATAAATAGAGTAGGGATCATCTTTTCTAAGATCCCATTTCATGCCGGAACCTCTCAGTACAGGTCCGGATGCAGCATAGTTGAGTGCAACTTTTTCAGGAAGTACCCCGATATCAGCCGTACGATTGATGAAAATCTTATTGTAAGAGAGAAGATCATTCAGCTCTTTAATTTTTGGCCGGAAGGTCTTGACAAATTCAGCCGTATCTTTTTTGAAATCTTTGGGAACGTCCTTCATCAGTCCGCCGACCGTCATATAATTGTAGAGTAATCGGGCGCCACTGGTTTTTTCAAATATGTCTAATATTTTTTCCCTTTCCGTAAAGAGATAAAGAAAAGGGGTAAAAGCTCCGAGGTCCAGGCCAAAAGCACCGATACCCAAAAGGTGACTGGCGATTCGCTGCAACTCTGAAATAATTACGCGGATATACTCCACACGTTCAGGGATCTCTAACTCAAGTAATCTCTCAATGGCAATTACATATCCCAACTCTTGATTCATGGCCGACACATAATCCATGCGGTCGGTGTAAGGAGTTACACTGGCGTAATCTCCCAGTTCTTCGGCGTATTTCTCAAAACACCGGTGCAGGTAACCAATATTTGGACGCACCTCTTTAACCACTTCGCCATCCAATACAAGCTCCAGTCGAAGAACACCGTGCGTGGAGGGGTGCTGCGGCCCCATATTGATGACCATCTCCCTTCTTTCAGAATTACTATCGGTCGTTTTATTCATCATCACTTCCATAATATCTCCTTAATCGCCGGTAGGCATCCCCTGGTAAAATTCTTGTTGAACATAATCCTTCCGAAGCGGATGGCCTTCCCAGTCTTCGGGACAAAGTATTCGTTTATGATTGGGATGTTCATCAAAAATCACTCCCACCATATCCCAGGCTTCGCGTTCATGCCAGTTTGCTGTTTTCCAAATCGATTCAACGGATGGCACATGAGGATTCTCAATGGGTACGCGAACTTTGATGGCCAGCTTATGCCCCAAGCTTGTGGAGTTTATATGATACGTTACACCTAACTCCTCTTCTTTTTGATAATGTACACCGCTGAGGCACATCAATACATCAAACAAGAGTTGTGGATCGTCTCGTAAAGTTTTCATAACAGGTTTTAGAGAGGAGGTCTCAACCAATATCCATGGTTCGCCAATATCACCTGTTTGATATTCCATACCGGCTTCCTCGTTGTTCTCTCTCAGGGTTTTGAAAATCTCTTCTGGCAATTTCATTTTACGGTGTTTGTTTAAGCTCAGGTGCCGGTTTTCGTTTCTTTATCTGAATCTTCTTTTTTTCCTTCGATAATGGTTTCACCTGTAATTTTTTCCTGCAGTTTCAAAAATCCTTCAAGCAAAGCTTCGGGTCGGGGCGGGCATCCGGGAACATAAACATCCACCGGAATCACTTTATCTACTCCCTTTAGGACATGATATCCATGTTCCCAATAAGGGCCACCGCAGTTGGAACAGGAACCCATGCTAATTACATATCGCGGCTCAGACATCTGTTCATAAAGACGTTTAATACGTGATGCCATTTTTAACGTCACGGTTCCGGCAACAATCATCACATCCGCCTGCCGGGGTGATGAGCGCGGTATAATTCCAAAACGGTCAAAATCGTAGCGGGAGGCAGCTGTTGCCATCATCTCTATAGCGCAGCAGGCAAGTCCAAACTGTTCATACCACAGGGAATTCTTCCTGGCCCAGTTGAGGGCACTTTCAAGCGACACGATAATAATGTTACTGTCGTGATATTTTTTATCGAGCATTCCCATAATTCAGATACTTCTTTTTTAAAAGTTCTCTTTCTATAATTTTTTTGCTGAAGGTACAGTCTCTCTCTTCTCTTCCTCTTCAATCACCCCAACGTTTTCTTCATAGCGGGGTATAAGCGGTGCAGGTATATCCCATTTTAATTCGCCTTTGCCGAGTTCGTAGATAAACCCGATAAAAATCAGGAATACAAATACAAACATCACGAAAAAGGCAAACCATCCAATCTCTTTAAAAACAACTGCCCAGGGAAACAGAAGTAAAATCTCTACTTCAAAAATCAGGAACATCAACCCAATAATATAGAACCGATTGTTGAATTGAATACGCGCATCTCCAAATGGAATCTCACCGCATTCGTAGGTCATCAACTTTGTGTCGTTAGGCCGGTCTGGGCGGATCAGTTTTGATACGAATAGTGCAACGCCTACAAACAGAGCTCCAGTAATAATAAAGAGAAGGACATAACCAAAATTTGTAATCATCTGTCTTTTGTTTGTTGGGTTGAAAATTAAATTATGATATTTATACCTATTTATCCAAAATTATTTGTTTCAAACATTAAAAAGATTTCAGAAAGCAGATATTTTTAAACCGCAGCGAGTGAAACAGTATCAGAATTTCATATGATTCAACGATTATTCGGATGACCGGAAAGATGATCATGCCCGACATTGAAAAACATAATTCTTTAAAGAAATTGATTTACATTGAAAAAGATATTGCTGTTTTTCTGATAACGAATATGGAGAGATGAAAAAAATACGCTCTGTCTTAAGGTGGATTTTAAAGTTCGTACTTTTGCTGGTTCTGTTCTGTGCAATTTTCATCACCGGGACAATGGTAATGACCGAAATACCTGTGGGCGCAGTATCTGAACCGGGCCCATTTTCTGAGACTGCCGGTTTGCTGATATATGCTGTTACACATGTAACCGTAATTTTACTTTTAATCTTGACCTCGCGCTGGAAGGGCTTGAAACTATCGGCAGCACTCTCGTTTGCATATTACGGTGCGGTAACTCTTCTCACTCAAATTGAGACGTGGTATTTTCTCTCCTCTCTAACCGTTTCGGAGGAGCTGCTAATTCAGCTATTTATGATGGGAATACCCGTAGCTTTTGTGTTCATTCCCCTGGCGGTATGGATAGTTGGTGATACGAGATTGACGTCCAACGGCAGGAAAAAATTCATGCAGTCCATTCCACTGAAACAGTGGATCTGGAAACTGATGGGTATTGCAGTGATATACGTGATTTTATACTGGCTGGCCGGGTATTTTATAGCCTGGCAAAATCCCGAGTTGAGGGCTTTTTACGGTTCACCGGGCGAGATTACCCCGTTCATTGAACATACAATGAATACCTTTGAGAATGACTCCGGTCTATTTGCATTTCAGATACTGCGCGGTTTGCTTTGGACATTGTGCGCTGTGCCAATTATTCGGGGATCGGGTGTAGATGCTTGGTGGACGGCTTTATTGGTGGGGCTGTTTCTGAGTGCTCCTCAAAATATCGGCCACCTTCTCTCCAATCCTCTTATTCCTGATGCAAGTGTACGGATGAGCCATATGATTGAAACTGCTACTTCTACATTTCTTTTTGGTTTGATCATAGTTTGGTTTCTTCACAGAAGGCATCAATCACTTCGGGATCTATTGTAAGATTTTCCCCCTCATAAATTGTCATAGAACCCTTTTAAGCAGTTTTGCGGGAATTGCTGATATTTAAATATCCCCAAATATTCATAAAAAAGGGAAGAATGGATGGCAGACAGTCAAACCGTATCATTCAGCCATAAAAAATTAAAAGAAAGTGCAACGCATCTTGCAGAAAGCCAACTTGCAGCAATTAACGGGAATGATGTTGTTCGGATTAAATCTATTCTTGATGAATCCAGGAGAGAACTAACCGATGCATACCGGACACTTTCAAGATTGGCAAAAATGGAGCAGGATCTCTCACCTGCGGCCGAATGGTTAATTGATAATTTTTACATCATCCAGGAGCAGATTGTCCAGGTAAAAGTGGATTTTCCAAAAGAATACCAGGTCAGTATACCTGCTCTAACCCATGGAGAACACAAAGGATTGCCGCGTGTTTACGAGTTAATACTTGATTACCTGACCCTCACTGACAATTTGCTCGATCCTGAGGTTTTGACTACATATCTCAAAAATTATCAGGAGATAAAAACTTTAATGATTGGTGAAATATGGGCCATTCCAATAATGATCCGGCTGATACTCATACAGAGACTTGCTGAAAAAGCATCGCGCATCATCTATCGAAAAAATATTCACAAGAACGTTCAAAGTATCATTCAAAAGCTTGAACGAACCGAGCACAAGGAACCGGGTGTAACAAATAATGTAATTTCGAACTGGCTCAAAAATAAACCAAGAGAGGGAGCTCATATTCACTTGATAGAACTGTACCAGCAATTGGAGATTGCCGGTCTGCTTCTTGAGGATCAAAAACGCTGGTTTAACTACAGGTTCCGGCAGTTGGATATGAGCCTGGAAGAGGCGATGCGGATTGAAGCGCAGAAACAATCTCGAATCCAGGTGAGTATTCAAAATGCAGTTATATCCCTTCGTCTTTCCTCGGAGATGGATTGGTCGGAATTTGTGGAAGATTGTTCCATCTTGGAGCAGATCTTGGGCCTCGATCCGGCGGGTATCTATAAAAGGATGGATTTTAAAACCCGCGACTCTTACAGAAGAACGGTTGAAAGGTTAAGCCGGAGATCGGAAAAATCTGAAACCGAGACGGCGGAACAAGTTCTATTATTTGCAGAAGGAAAAGTATCTGAGACCGGCCGGGAGGCATCAGAAAAAACAGCCGAAGACTTAAAAAGACATGTAGGATATTATTTAGTTGGTGAGGGATTCGATGATCTTGTAGACAAAATTAGTTACAAAATGCCTGCAATGGAGAGGATTGTTCGATTCCTGGAGAGAAACACATGGGTTTATACATTGGCAATTGCACTTCATACAGCAGCCCTGATGCTAATTCTCTGGTTAACAATTGGCGCTTTCAGTACCTCTACCCTTACAATAACTATTTTGTTCCTGGTTACTTTTTTCCCGGCGCTGGATCTTTCTGTCTCCTCCGTGAATCGATTTTTTGCGTTTCTCCTGCCGCCGAGAATTCTACCCAAAATGAGTTACAAAGAGTTCATCCCGGACGAATCCCGAACAATAGTTGTGGTACCGACCCTTCTGCAATCAAAAGAAGATGCGGTTCGCCAGGTGGAGGCTCTGGAGATTAAATCCCTGGCAAATCCTGATGAGTCTATACAGTTTGCATTGCTTTCTGATTTTAACGATGCAATAGAAAAAGAGATGCCGCACGATTCAGATATCGTTGAGGCCGCAAAAAATGAAATTGCTAAGCTAAATAAAAAGTACAAATCTAAGTTCGGGGATAAATTTTTCCTTCTTCACAGGGAGCGACTTTGGAACAGAGCTGAAAAAAAATGGATGGGATGGGAGCGTAAACGAGGAAAACTTGAGGAGTTCAACCGAATACTGCAAAATGCCGATGAAGAGACAAGTTATAAGTGGATAGAGGATAATTTCTTTGAGACGATAAAGGTGCATCCTGTACGCTATGTTATAACCCTGGATGCCGACACAAAGCTGCCACCCGACAGCGCAAGAGATCTAATCAGAGCGATCTCCCATCCGATGAATCGGGCTGTTCTTGATACAGAAGAACGAATTGTAAAAAAAGGGTATGGAATTATTCAACCTCGGATATCCATACCACCGGAGTCATCACGTAATACATGGTTTTCAAGAATTTTCTCTGGCCACGTTGGGCTTGACCCCTACTCAACGGCCGTTTCAGATATCTACCAGGATCTGGCAGGTGAAGCCGTTTTTACAGGTAAGGGAATTTATGATGTAGAAGCATTTCATAAGGTTTTGAACCGGCGTTTTCCCGAAAACAGGATACTATCCCACGATTTGATTGAGAGTACATATCTTCGGGCCGGCCTGGCAACGGATATCGAACTATTTGATGAGTATCCCTCCACATACATCAGCTATAGCAAGAGAAATCACAGGTGGGTCCGCGGCGACTGGCAAATTGCAGCCTGGCTATTTTCAAAGGTGCCCGGCAGGGATGGAAAGGTAGAAAACCCTATCAATCGATTATCGAAATGGAAAATATTTGATAATCTTCGTCGCTCCCTAAACCCGTTTTTCCTTACTCTATTTTTTATTGCGGGATGGTTTTGGCTGCCCGGGTCTGCATTCGTCTGGACGCTTGCGGCATTTGGAATCCTGGCATTCCCCATTTATGTAAGCCTCTCTTCTGATATTGTGAATCGCCCCACTCGTGTACAGTGGAAACTCTACATGGTGAAAGTGAAAGCAAACCTGAAGATCAACACACTCCAGGCGATCTGTACCCTTATCATTTTACCACACCAGGCCATTCTCAACATCGATGCAATTTTTCGAACTCTATACAGGCTTCGCGTATCTAAAAAATCGCTGCTTGAGTGGACCACAGCATTCCAAACCGAGCAGATGAGCAGCAATTCCCTGGTAAGTTACACTCGCATGATGATGGTTCCCATTATATTGGGCTTCGCTGTACTGATTATTCCGATCTATACTCGAATGACTTATTTGTGGGTGGCGATGCCTTTCTTTGTGCTTTGGTCGGGTTCACCATTCTTTTTGAAAAAAATTAGTGACCCAATCGTAGCAAGATTGGAGGGACTCAACAATGAAGAGCAAAAAAAATTGCAACAATATGCACGCCGTACCTGGTTCTATTTTGAGCGGTTTTTGAATGAAGATCATTCATGGCTGCCTCCCGACAATTACCAGGAAGATCCACCGCTTCAAGCAGCAGCCCGAACCTCACCAACCAACATCGGACTGGCCCTGGTATCTACCATTGTGGCATATAATATGGGGTTCATTCCATATACTGAATGTTTAGAGCGGCTGCGGAATACGCTCAGATCGATGAAAAAACTTGAGCGTTATCGAGGTCACTTTTACAACTGGTACGACACAAAGTTGGGTGAGGTGCTGAGTCCAAAATATGTGTCAACCGTAGATTCAGGAAATCTTGCAGCCAGTTTAATCGTGGTGAAAGAAGCTGTTAAAGAGGAGATGATCACCCCAGGATTTAATAAAAAATATCTTGATGGATTGCAGGTAACGATTCGGGCTGTCCGTGAGATATTAAATGAATACTGGGAGAAAGGAATTCTGCCTGATGATTGCCATGAAAACGTGAATGAACACATGTCGGAAATTTTAAAGATGCTCGAAACCGCTGGTGATTTGTCGCTATCAGAATCTTTGGAACTGGTGAAAAACTGTAAGACGTATGCCAACGACATGTGCTCCATCGACCTGATGTCGTTGCGAAATCGTTTAGGAGACCGGGAGCTGAATGACCTGGTATTCTGGGTTGAGAGTCCTCTCCGGCAGATGAAAAAAATCATCGATGAATACAAGTGGCTGATGAATTTAGATTTTCCGAATATGGGTCAGCTTAGCCCTTCAGAACTGAGTAATAAAATCGATCATCTGCAAGATCAACCTAAAAATGCACTGCCAAAAAAATGGCAAAATCAGGCCGGAGAGATAATTTCAAACTGTGAGAATTTTGTTGATGAAATGGATTTCTCATTTCTCTATCAGAAGAGACGAAGATTATTTCACGTGGGCTATAATGTAGAAAAAGCCCAGGCAGATAAGGGTACATACGATCTTCTGGCCAGTGAAGCACGAATTGCATCGTACATCGCCATAGCAAAAGCTGATATACCGGTTGAACACTGGTTCAGGCTCAGCCGAAGACTTACAAGCCTGGATAGGCAGGAGATTTTACTTTCCTGGGGCGGTACCATGTTTGAATACCTGATGCCGTTGCTGTTTATGCGATCCTATCCCGAAACGCTGATCGCCCACACTTACAGCAATGTGATAGAATGGCAGAGAAGCTATGGAAAGAAAAGAAACAGGCCGTGGGGTTTTTCGGAAAGTGCATACAACTTCCTGAACCTGGATCTGCACTATCAATACAGGGCATTCGGGGCGCCCGGGCTTGGCTTGAAACGCGGCCTGGCTGACTCCTATGTTGTAGCTCCCTACGCATCAGTCTTGGCGATGATGATCGATCCGAAGTCATCGCTTGAGAACCTTGTTGAACTGGAAAAAATTGGTGCAAAAGGATTGTTTGGCTTTTATGATGCAGTTGATTTTACGGCTTCCCATAACCGGGAAAATCAATCCTACAGTGTAGTTCGAACCTATATGGTGCATCACCATGGAATGAGTTTACTGGCAATGGAGAACCTGTTGAATGAGTGGTCGATCAATCGGTACTTCCATTCCGATCCTCAAATCCGATCCTGTGAGCTGATCCTGCAGGAAAAAATCCCAAGGGGTGTTCCTATTAAGGAGCCTCACCCAATTGATGTAGAACTCGAGCCCGGTGAAAGAGAATCTGTACAAAATGTAGTTGAGCATTCAGGTATGGAGGAGTTGGATCAAAACCCTCCGAGAGCGCATCTTCTTTCCAACGGCAGCTTTTCCACTTATGTAACTCATGCCGGAACGGGAATGGCGGAAAAAGATGGAATCTCACTGAATAACTGGATTTCTGATCCTACAGCAGATCCGCTTGGAGTTTTTGTATATGTAAGAGATCTGGACACCGGCGAATTTTGGTCGTCCATGCACCAACCCGTACGGGTAAAACCGGACCGTTATGATACCTGGTTCCACAATGGCAAAGTGGTTACATCGAGGGTGGACAACTGGATAGAAACTACTACGGAAGTCAGCGTTTCCCCGGATGATCCCATCGAGCTGCGAAAGATTACGCTTACCAATTATTCGCATCAGTCCAGATCCATCGAGCTGACAAGTTACGCCGAAGTGGTATTGAATTATTATGAAGATCACAGATCTCACCCGGCTTTTTCAAAACTCTTTATCCAGACGGATTACCTGCCGGAAGAACATTCATTAATCGTTAAACGACGTCAAAGAAGTGATCGGGAGGGCGAAAAATGGATGATTCATAGTTTTGCAAGCCTCTTTTCGGATAATGGTTATTCGCTTCAGTACGAGACGGATCGGTCAGTTTTCTTAGGCAGGGGAAGATCTCTGAGCCACCCGGCGGCAATGGACAGAAATGGATCATTGAAAGGAACCCTAGGTAATGTGTCAGATCCGATTGTAAGCCTACGCAAAAAATTTGTGATTGAACCGGGTGAAAAAGTTGAGTGTACATTCGGGCTGGGATACGCCGAAAGTTACGAAGAAGCCGTTCGTTTGGCCGATATGTACGACAATCAGTACGCGGCGAACCGGGCTATTGATATGGCAAATGTATACAGTCTTGTGGCACTAAATCACATAGGCTTGAGTGCCCGGCAAGCCCACTATTTCCAAAAGTTTACGTCGTACCTTCTTTATACGAACGACCAGTTCCGGTTGGAATTCAGCAGGATGAAAGAGAACCGTAAGAAACAGCAGGATTTGTGGGCGTACGGTATTTCAGGTGATTTTCCGCTCATTATTTTCAGGCTCGACGATACCGATCAGATCAAACACGTTCGGCTTCTATTGAAGGCTCACACATTCTGGAGGATGAAGGGTCTTGAAACCGAAATGCTCTTTTTGAACGACCATCCGCCGAGTTATGCCGATGAGGTTCAGGAGGCGATACAGGAGGCTTGTGAAACCTCCATGGAAAGAGATTTAATAAACAAGCGTGGAGGGATCTTTTTCCGGCGAACCGACCAGGTTCCACAGACCGATCTTACTCTATTGTTAAGCGTTGCTCATGTAATTCTGCGGAATAAACTCCATGACTTTTCTCAAAAAGCGAGTCTTTCTGAGATCCGGTCATGGAATCATAACCATGTTTCAGCAGTATATCAGCCGGCTCAACTAAAACCAGATGAGCAGGAAAAGCCTGAAATTATTGATGATGCTAAAAATCTCCGGTTTTTTAATGGGTACGGTGGATTTTCAGAGTCCGGCGACGAGTACCGGATCATCATAAATCAAGATTCCGGAACGGGCAAGCTGAATCTTCCGCCTGCACCATGGGTGAATGTAATTTCAAATCCCAATTTTGGGTTTATCGCCACCGAACGGGGCGCAGGTTATACGTGGAGCGAAAACAGCAGGGAGAATAAGCTCACGACCTGGTCGAATGATCCGGTTCGGGATCCACATTCCGAAGCATTTTATATACGAGACGAAAACCGAAATGAATTTTGGTCGCCCACACCGGGTCCGGTTCCGGGAAATGGGCATTACAGGATATCACATGGATTCGGATACACGCGGTTTGAGCACGAGTCGGCGGATATCATTCAAGAATTGATTCAATTTGTTGCGAAGGATGATCCGCTTAAAATTTCAAAACTCATCCTGAATAACAAAGGTTCGGATCCTCGTCGTATATCTGTATTTCGCTACCTCGATGCAGTACTTGGTGTGGATCGGATGAAATCATCAAGATTTATCACTCCATCTGTATCAGACGATAAGCAGACCTTGTACATGCAAAACTATTATAACAATGAATTTTCTGAACGTGTGATGTTTGCTACAGTGGTAAGTAGCTCTGACAACACGGAGCTTTCCTTTACAACAAGCCGTGAGGAGTTTATCGGGAGGAATCGTGATGTAAGTTGCCCTGCAGCACTTCAATTTGATGCAGAACTTAAGATGAAAAAAGTTGAAGGAGAAGATCCCTGTCTTGCATTGCAAACTATGTTTACAATCAAGCCCGGAGAGACCGTTGAACTGGTTTTCCTGGAAGGCGAGGCGGAGAATTGGGAATCTGCTGTGAACTTGGTTGAGGCATTCAGGGACCCGGAAAAAGTGAATACAGAGCTTGAAACAGTTCGAAAATTCTGGTCTGAGAAACTATCGAGAATCCAGGTGAAAACACCGGACAAATCCCTGGATCTTCTGGTAAACGGGTGGTTGATGTACCAGAATCTATCAAGCAGAATGTGGGCGCGCACGGCGTATTACCAGGCCGGCGGGGCATACGGATTCCGGGATCAATTGCAGGATTCAATGGCAGTATTATTTACGGATGAGAAGATTGCAAGGGAGCAGATTCTGCTTCACGCAGCAAACCAATTTCCCGAGGGCGATGTGCTGCATTGGTGGCATCCCCCAACTGGCCGCGGTGTAAGAACCCGGATTACAGACGATCGTCTATGGCTTCCATATGCTGTCTCTCATTATCTGGATCACACGGATGATCATTCTATACTGGATGAAAAGATTCCTTACGTCCAGGCCCGCGCCCTTGAAGAATACGAGCACGAAGCCTATCTGCAACCTGAAAGATCCCGCATCCGGGAATCGCTCTATGAACATTGCTGTAAGGCTATTGAGATATCCCTGAAGTTTGGCAGAAACGACCTCCCGCTGATCGGTACCGGCGACTGGAATGACGGAATGAACCTGGTTGGAGAAAAAGGTGAAGGCGAAAGTGTATGGCTGGGCTTCTTCCTCTATCAAGTCTTGGTTGATTTTGAAAAAATCTGTGTGAAAATAGATGATTCAGAACGGGCAGACAGATATCGAAAAGAAGCTGAAAAACTCAGAAAAAATCTAAATACAACCGGCTGGGACGGCGAGTGGTACCTGCGGGCATTTTATGATGACGGCACACCGCTGGGATCATCTCAAAATAATGAATGCCGGATAGACGCCATTTCGCAAGCGTGGTCGATTCTGTCTGGAGTAGCTACAAAAGAAAAGAGAGCGAAGGTACTGAAAGCGATAAAAGAGCATCTTATTTCTGAGGAGGATGGAATTATCAAATTGCTCACGCCACCCTTCGACCGGACTGAAAAGAACCCGGGATACATTAAAGGATATATTCCCGGTGTTCGTGAAAATGGCGGGCAATATACCCACGGTGCTCTTTGGGTGGTCAGGGCATTTGCGCACAGCGGTATGGGCAACGAGGCGATGAAATATTTCTCCATGATTAACCCTGTTAATCACGCCCTGAATCATGAAGCGGCTGAAAGATACGGAGTAGAACCCTACGTAGTAACAGCAGATGTTTATGGTGAGTCTCCATTGACAGGACAGGGCGGTTGGAGTTGGTACACAGGGTCAGCGGGCTGGATGTATCGGGTAGCTGTGGAATCTATTCTTGGATATCGGCCGGGTAAAGAGTGTGCCGAACTGAAACCAGCCATTCCGTCTGACTGGAAGGAATTTGAGATTATGTTAAGGCTGGATGACGGTCAAACCACCTATCAGACAATCATACAAAATCCAGATGGCCTGCAAACCGGAACGTTAAAAGGTGAGCTTGACGGAAAACCGATCACGCCATCGAAAGAATCAGCAAGAATACCCCTCCGAAAAGATGGTCGACATCATGAAGTGAAATTGATTCTAAAAAAACCTGAATAGCCTGGATTTTATTTCGAAAGGGTTCAGATGTAGTCTTATTCACTACAAAAATGCTTACTCATAGATTACTTCCACTCTAAAGGTTTGCGCACGGTCTGAGTTAACTAAAGCCAATATCTTTATTAGAAAGTAGAATCAAATGCGAGAAGATGCCTGTCGAATTTAGAAATACAACCGTTTTTATTATCGACCCGAGGGTTCTGATCCGTCAGATGTTATCAGGGATAATGAGGGAAGAAACGGAGGTTTCCAGCCTGATTGCACTCGAGAATAAACAGAATGATGAAACACTCATAGAGATCGAAAATCACAATCCCGATCTCATATTATTGGGAATCGAATCTATCCAATCAAAAGAGTTTTGGTTGTTGAAGAGTATTATCAATATGTATCCGGAAATTCCTGTTGTGCTTCTGACAACATTAACCCCACAGGGTGCCCGGGCGGCACTTACAGGATTGAAACTGGGTGCTGTGGAGTACCTTACAGTCCCTGATACTTCCCAGGGAGTTGTTTTTGCCGGGAGACACTTCAGAAAGAGGCTAACCCCGTTGATAAAGGCATTGCCCAACTTAAATATGCGGGCCAATTACGGGAATCAAATTGTCATATCTCAAACAACATCTGTTACCACTCAGAATAAATTAAAGCAGAAAGAAAACATTGAGTTGGTTGTAATAGGCGGTTGTTTAGGCGGAGTTCGAACTCTTTATGATGTGATCTCGAGAATGAGTGAAATTTCCGTTCCTGTGATGATTTTACAGCATATGCCTAAAATTTATACCCGGGAACTGGCTGCAGATCTCGATGATATCACACCGTTAAACGTTCGTGAGGCCGATGAGAATAGTATTTTGCTGCCCGGACAAGTATATGTGGCACCGGGTGGATATCATACTGTTTTAAAAAGCAACTGGAGAAGAAATATGATAAACATTCATCGAGGACCCCGGGAGATAAAATACAGGCCCTCTATTGATGTTCTCTTACGTTCTGCAGTCAATGTTTATCAAAATCGCGTTTTGGGAGTATTTCTGTCAGGTGGGGGGAAAGATGGTGTTGATGGCGCTAAGGAGGTGCTTGAAGCCGGAGGCGAGATAATCGTTCAAAGTAAGAAGAGTGCAAGACTTTGGGATCTTCCTGGCAGTATTCAATCGCTGCATGTAAGTATAAATCAATATCACAGTCATCAATTGGGTGAAGAAATTATCTCTCGTTTGAAAGACCGTAAGAGTTCAGCCACCCATTCAAAAATGGTCCATTGACAACAATGGGGTATTTATCATTAAATCATTTGAGATCAAAAAATAACGAGAACCATATGGAGGTAAGACGATGATTAAACGAATTGTAGTAGCCCTCGATCCCGACCAGGACACACCGATTGCAACGCGATATGCCATTCGCCTGGCCAAACGCTTTGATGCCAGTCTTACAGGTTTGGCTGTTGTGGATACATCTAATATTCAGCCCGTGATAAGTGTAGGAGCATATGGAACAGAAGTGTACGGACATCAAATCTGGGAAGAGATGGAAGAGGAGAGTAAGGAGATCGCCAAACGGTTGTTGGATTCATTTAGTGGTGCGGTTCAAAAAGCAGATGTGAAACATCGGGAAGTGACACGGCATGGTGCTTCTTTTGAGATGATTGTTGAAGAGATGAAATATCATGACCTGCTGGTTGTGGGACGTGATTCTCACTTCTTCTATAATGAACCGGATAAAGATACCAAGACGCTTGCCAATGTTGTGAAAAACGGAGTTGCCCCTACCCTGGTGGTAACCGATGCCTACCATGATGTAGAGAAATTGATGGTTGCATTCGACGGAAGTTCACCGGCGGCAAGATCGATGCAGGCATTCGTACATCTGCTGCCGTACGGAAGTGATCTTGATATTGAACTTGTGAATGTAGCGGCAAGTAATTCCAGCGAAGATGTTGGTGAGGCATCTGTAATTTTGAGCCAAGCCGAAAGTTACCTCAAAGAACATCGGTTCAGCTATGTAACCAAAGTTGTGCTTGATCCGGGCGACGTCGGTAAGCGGCTGCTTGAGAGACAGTTAACTAAGAATCCGGACCTGGTAGTTATGGGGGCTCATTCAGTTTCAGCGTTGAGAAGAGCTACATTTGGCTCAACAACCCACTTTATGATTACAAAGAGCGAGGGTCCACTGTTCCTGAGCCCATAAATGCCGGACAAATTCAGAGAGATAATATCTTGAGCCCCTGTCGGGGTGGGGTGAAAGTTAGATCCGTCCTGAATCATCAGGGCGGATTTTTTTACAAGCCTAAAACACGATAAACCTATCTTCTTTAAAACGTATGAAGGTATTGGAGATCATTATCGTAAGCATTCGAGATAATAAAAGAAAAATACTTTCTAAAAACCTCCATTGAGAGGCTCCGAGTTATTTTTAATTGAAAACCTGTTTTCATGGTAAAAAAAGTAATTTTTGTTTGATTGTTTATTCTCTCACAGCTTTTTTAATGGAGAAGCGAACCTAACTGCGCTGAAGCTTCGGAAGACAGGCGGAGTGAGCACTGGAATGGTCTGTTGATTATAGATTGCAGCTTTGCATGTAAGCTTAGTAGTAAAAATCCATTTCTATTCCGTTCACTGCACTCCTAAAATGACGGTGCAGGCTCTTCTAAGGTGTATACTCCTCAATAAGCAATTATCTTTCAGGGTAACCAGTTCATTGTTCGAATGACTAAACTCACTTCTTTATATCAAATTCAGGTTGATTACGATCGCAGCCCGGGTGTTTGATCAAAATACTCTTTCCATTCATTATCCAGGTCCTTCACAAGATCACTGACTTCACCCTTTGCTTCACGAACGGTAATTCCAATAACCTGATTGAGAACCGCTCTTGCCTGGTTTTCATCGAAACTAAACTTATCCCGGAGAATTTCAATGCACTCCTCAGGCAAAATATTGTCTTGTTCCTGAGGCTCCCCACGAAGTGTTTCATAATCCAGGTAATCCGGTAATTGAGCTGCAAGTTCACGCGCCTCCTGGTCCGTCAGAGAGCTGGAGATCATTCCTAAAATAGCTTTTGTGACCTCACCTGCCTGGTCCTTCGTATGTACAAAATCCAGCATTTCTATAATCTCCTGATATGAGTCTGTTATTTGCATCATGGGAATTGAATTTTTATGAACCTTTCCATCTCACTTATTAAACATGTGTAATATTGGCATCATTTCAATGCAATTGAGATCTATTACGGGCTTGATTCAAACCCATATTGGATTCCCCTAAAAGCTTTATCAATCATAAATACGCATTCAACCTTTGAATTTACGCATTCGTCGGAATGAAATTGTTGCGGGACGTTGCCAATCCTACATTTCTAATAGCTACTTAAGCAACAATAACATTTAAAACCTAAGAAAATGAAAACAAGAATTAGTTTACTCACAATAGCACTGTCAATATTAGCAATGAACGCTTTCGCTCAAAACAATCAGGATCGATGGGCATTTGAACTTTCAACCGGCGCATCGTATGCAACCACAGAACTCGGTGACGCAAACCTGAAGGCAGGTCCCGCAATTGAAGGAACATTCTACTATCGGTTCCTGGAACACACGAGTATTTACCTCGGCTGGGGATGGAAAAAGTTTGGATCGAATCAATCAGTAGCAGGCAACTACATGGATTTTGAAGAAACCGGTTATACCTACGGCCTGCAATGTAAACACCAGTTGTCTGGAACAAGATTAAATTATGTAG
>Ga0102943_1000794_pt1 | contig 20397 bp, 21 predicted proteins | sample SalPonC_black_MG_FD_78174 | JGI IMG/M metagenome (GOLD analysis project Ga0102943, IMG submission 78174) | Salt pond soil microbial communities from South San Francisco under conditions of wetland restoration - Salt Pond MetaG... | ecosystem: Environmental > Aquatic > Marine > Intertidal zone >...
ATTAACCAATTTACTTTAGAAGTGAACCTGCTTAACACAGGTCAAAGAAGATGAAAAAATAATTGAGTCTGAGCAGAACCCAAAACCACTCGAATACCGGATTTCTATTATTTAATCAGCAAAGACATAATCATCAATCATTTGCTATCGGTTGTTCTTTAGCCCGTAAATCTTCAAATTTGGGTTGATATTCCTCGAACTCTACCAATCATAAATAGTTTTTATATCTATGACCTTCTCCGACTTTTTTAAAGTTGCTCTCTTCATTTTAGTATCAATCGGACTTACTCTGAACTCTGAAAAATCTTTCTCTCAAATGGATCCATCAAAAACTCTTGCCGAACAACTGGGCTACTCTGCTGATGCTAAACTCCTGATTATTCATGCTGACGATCTCGGAGTGGGTCATTCAAAAAATGCAGCCAGTATCTCTGCCTGGGAGCAGAACGGTATTAACTCCGCATCCATAATGGTTCCAACTCCGTGGTTCCCGGAAATTGCACATTATGCCACTAAGAACCCAGAATTTGATTTGGGTCTGCACCTCACTTTGACCTCTGAATGGATGTATTATAAATGGGATGGTGTACTCCCCTCGAATGAAATTTCTACCCTTCTAACTGATAAGAGTTATTTTTACCCCACAGTGGAAGAGGTAGTGGCAAATGCCGATCCCGCCGAAATTGAAAACGAGATCCGGGCCCAGGTGGAGCGGGCATACCAGTTTGGCCTCGACCCAACTCACCTCGATAGTCACATGGGAACCTTGTTTTCCCATCCCGATTTTTTTGAAGCCTACCTGAGAGTTGGTCAAGAGCATGAACTCCCCGTTTTAGTTCCAGACAACTGGATTGAAGAGGCAATGTTTTCGAGTGAAGAGGTTCGGGATAGAATTATGGAATTAGCCGAGGGTTACCCCGTTCATGTACAAGAGGTGATTATGCTAGATACCGATACGCCTGAAAGTGAATGGTTTGAAAAGTATGACAGCGAAATTAAAAACCTTAAACCGGGGTTAAACGAAATCTTGCTTCACCCTGCTTATGATGATGCCGAGATGAACGCCATGACCATCAATTACCATCACAACTTTGGTGCCGAATGGCGCCAACGCGATTACGATTATTTCACCAGCCAACGGTTGAAAGATCTGTTTGAAGAAGAGGATATTAAATTGGTTACCTGGCGGGAGATTAAGGAGCTGATGTATCCCGAGTGATAATTAATTGTACGCCGGACAGCCTTTCCGGCCCGGAAAATCAAAATAAGATCAGTAAGATGTAATGGTGGTTATCCCCGGATTATTCACGAATAGATATACTTATCACTCTAAGTTATTGATAATATTGCTCATCGTTAAAATAGGTAATAGCCCGAAATTGAGGTACCAGTAAAAACGGCGAAATTTACCCCTGAGCTGCGTTTGCCCAGGGCATGCCTTTGGCGGAAGTAAAAAAAGCTTACTCAGGGTACGACAAGTACCCTTCCGTCTCTTTTTCTCCTTCGTCTTGCTCACAACGAAATTTCTTGGTAAATAATCCGGGTATCTTCTCTTTGGTGGAATTGGATTTTTATGGTTGATCAGTAACGGGCAAGCTGCCCGTTGTACTATTTCAAAAAGGAATTCGCCTTATTCACTTTATTCACTCCTCAATCGAAACCGCAAATCCAGCCTCATCCTTTCCTTTTGGATAGAGATATACACTTTCGGATTCACGAACAACTTTTGCCTCTTTAAGGTCAGGCTGAACGGTGATTGCTCCCTTTGACAACAACGCCTGGGTTAATCCCTCTTTATTTATCCCCACAACTGTGGCCCCTGCGCCGGATGCAGCTTTTACACCACTGACTGAATCTTCAAAAACAATCATACTTTCCGGTTCTACATCCAATTTGTCTGCCGCGAGAAGGTAGCATTCCGGATTGGGTTTTCCATTTTCCACAAGATCCGCCGTTATCATCACTTCAAATGGAGATGAAAAACTTAATCCTGCGAGCATTATGTCCACTTTTCCGGGCAGAGCACTGGTCACCAAGCCCATTCGAACTCCGTTATCCGAGCACTTTTTCAAAAGCTGTTCAATGCCGGGAATCATAGGGTAGGTTTCAACGGAGGCATCAAACTCTCCGCACTCTTTGATAATATCCTCACGTTCATCTTTGGAAAGAGGGGCAAAAAGATCGTTAACTGTTGGGCGTGCCGGCCGGCCGTGAAAGCGTTCTTCTCTTTCATCCTTGGGAATTTCTATTCCGTACTCATCCAGCTTTTGAAGCCAAAACTGTTCTACATGATCTTTACTGTTTATGATGACACCGTCCATATCAAAAATAACAGCTTCGTAATGGGCGGAATTACTTTTCAATTTCATATCCATCAATGATTGTGACGCAATTTTTGACTAAAAATACGGGTAAAGGATATTCAATAAAACCCGAGTCCAATTCTCATCGAAAAGTAATTTTTATTCTGGGGAGGCATTGCAAAACCGGGTGTCCGTCATTCCTAACTTGATCCGGAATCTCTAAAACCATTAAAGATCCAAGGATGGAGATCCTGAATTAAATTCAGGATGGCCAAAAAGGTTTTTGCAAAACGATCTCTAACAATTTGAAGATCTCCTAAATAAAAAACCGACTCACCAAGGGGCAAATAAGTCAGTTGTTCAAATCGATATGATTTGCTGATCTGGCAATAATTTGAACGATCGAACGCTCCGAAGAAACCCTCAGACCGAACTCACATTATTTTCGGTAGAAAAAAGCTTTATTTATTCGCTTTTCTTTTGCTGTGATGAACGTGTGCAGGATGCTCTATTTCTCCCAAAATATCCTCTACATGATGTTGATGAAAAACATTGATCAGGAATAGGAAAGCCCAATTCGTAAAAAATGAAAAGAAAACTCCATCAACAATACCGAAGATCAGGCCAATGATGCCCATGAGAATCCCACCAACAAATCCCCAAAAGACGTTGGCTTCTAATGAAATTCCTTCCCTCTCAATAATAAGGCCAAACAAAAATCCCACAAACAAACCTACCGATGCATACCAGTAAATGAGCGTTAATGTTAGCTCTTCCATCTCTATACCTCTCTTTTACTCTTAAAATTCAGTTATAATCGAGATTTTTTTTAAGTGTTCGGAGTATCCGGTACATCTCAAAAAGTTTGTAAACCTCGTTGTCTCCCACTTGGTCAAACACCTCATATACCTGCGATACCGCTCTGAAATCAATCGGTGTTTCGAGAATGATGACATTGTCAACTTTTTGGGAAAGTTTTCGCTTCATTCCATCACCGGAAACCGGAGTCGCAACTACAAGTTCTTTAGGCTTCTGTTTTTGACACATCTCAATAGCAACTATTAGTGTAGAACCGGTTGCAATACCGTCATCAACAATAATAACTACCCTGTTAGTGAGGTTTGGTAACTCTCTTTTTCCACGATATGCTTTTTTCCGTCGCTCAATCTCTTCTTTTTCGATCTTAAGGACGGTTTCTATTTCCATCTTACCCAACCGTTTTTTTGATAACGGCTGTAAAATCACACTACCGTCTTCCGCTACGGCTCCAAATGCCGCTTCCGGGTTTCTCAGGTACCCAAGTTTCCTGGCTACAATTACAGAAAACTCGCAATCTAACACACTGGCAACTTCATATCCTATAACTACTCCGCCGCGAGGTATGGCCAGCACAATTGGGTTTTTTGTTTTATACCCTGTTAGTTTTTTCGCCAGCTTTTTACCTGCATCACTTCTGTTTAGAAACATATTTTACGATTTGTTCAGGAAAGCCGCTCCCAGGCTATCCAATGCGGGTGTCCGTTTTCATCCCGAAGTCTGAGTAACTTATTTCCTTGTTTTAATTCTTGAGCAATCAGTACGGATTTGTGATTTAAATCTGCACGCGATCCCTTCACTGTTACGATATCTCCCTTTTTAAAATTTCCACGTTGCATGTTCATATACCATGCTGGCCCGAGGTGAACCGGAATTAACTTTTCATCGGATTGCAAAATCAGTTCCATGCCTTTGCTTTCGCTGTTGTCTTTTCCGGAAAATCGGATATCGGCAACTTTACCGGTCAGTTCTTCTACTGTTTCCAAATCAAACTCCCGGTAGTAACCTTTGTGGCGATTCCTGTATTGATATCCTGCAAGTGCTACTCCAGCTAACGTTACCAGTGCTGCTCCACCTGCAATCATTTCATTTTTTACGTTCATTTCTCCTCCGTTTTTAATGAACCTTTATTCAAAAACTGGTCAAATTTTTCATTAAAAACCTATTGTTATCACCTAATCTGTAAGTAATTGAAAAACGACCATAGTTGTAAGGGAATAGACTACATGTTTCATATCCAAACCGAGGGGGAAGTATTTAAGGTCTGCACCTATGGTGTAACGCTGAGAAAATTATAAGATTAAAATAGAAACTAAATTTTGGGGGAGAGAGAGCCATGATAAAAATTAGACAAGTTACTATACCGGTTGGCAATAATGATCTGACAGCAACAATCAGCAAACCGGATATAGCGAAGGGAATTGTAATTTTCTCGCATGGATTAGGCAGCGGCCGGTTCAGTCCTAGAAATGTAAAAATAGCCAACAGGCTGCAAGATGCCGGTTTTGCAACATTGCTTTGTGACCTGCACGATAAACAAGAACTCGATTCAGAAGGTATCCAATTTAATATCCAGGAGATGGCCCTTCGATTGGAGATAATTGTTTTGTGGCTAAAAAATCAAACACAGTATGAGATGTTGCATCCGGCATTATTCGGATCGAGCACGGGTGCAGCGGCGGCAATTAAAGTAGCATCTGAACTTGATGGAGTGATCAAAGCTCTTGTTTGCAGGGGCGGACGCATTGAGTTCGCCAAGGAGTTTATCGACAAAGTTAGTTCTCCCACATTGCTGATCGTTGGTGAACTTGATTTTCATCTTCTTGAAGTACACAGGAAAATGTTCAACCGGCTCAATGCTAAAAAGGAGTTGGCAATTATACCCGGTGCAACTCACTTGTTTGAAGAACCGAAAAAACTGGATGAGGTTGCAAAAATTTCGATAGAATGGTTTGATAAATTTTTGAATCACCCGGACCCGGAGTTTAACCAAACCGAGCATAAAGATTCCGTAGACAGATGATCTGAGAGCTTGCATTCATAAAATAAAGGGTGCTCAAGATCAACCTGAACACCCTTTTCTCCGTGTGGTTATGGTAGCATCTTCTAATCCAGAACGAATGTTACTTTAACATTCACCCGGTATTTAGCAATGCTGTTTCCTTCAACAATTCCCTGCATGTTTTCCACATACACACTCTTTATGTTGTGTACGGTTTTGGATGCATCAATTACGGCATTCTCTACCGCTTCTTCCATTGTTGGGCCTTCTGCAATCACTTCAATCACTTTTGCTAATGACATAATTCTACCTCTTGTTTTTGTTAACCTTTCCTGATTTATAACTTCGTTGAACTACCAAACCGTACTATTCTGAATTTCTTGCTCCCAAAGATTTACAATATCTTTTGGCATGGATTTTTTCACATCTTCCAATTCACCGATACTTACATGTTCATACAGCACCTTTAAGACGGCACTTAAAGCATCTTCAGGAGAAAGTTCGTTTGAAGCCCCCATCTCCTTGCGAATGCGGATTAAGAATTGAGCGGCATTCAATTTTACTTTTTTTCCTGATGGCCTATATCCTTCAAAGTAGTAACCCCGAAGCAACACCGGCAACTGGGCTGCAAGATGGAAAGCCTCTTCGATTGTGGTTCGGTCCCTGATAGCATGCAATACGGCCCGCAACGCATTGAAAGCCCAATCTTCCCGTTCGGGGAAGGTTGTTCTCTGCGCTACGTCATAAACCCACATTAATGTCTCTTTGCATTGATTATCAAAATTGACTTTACTATTCATATTCCCTCCTTTTCCCTGATCTTATATTAATCAATTTTTTAAGATCTCTCTTCACTTGCTGTAGGTATCGTTATTTAAACAGCGTAGTCTATTTTCTAAAGTTCTAATAGGGAATTGTATTACAAGCACAAATCTATTTACGGTTTACATTCATTATAAATAATTCACAGTATTCACCAGTTGCTCCCGATCCTTAATTATCTCTTAAAGACTCAGGTTTTTCCTACATATTTTATCGGGAAATTTCTATAAAGTCAGTTGAATCCATTGCAATACAGATTGTCGGCCATCTCCATAACTTTTTGAAGAGTCATATAAAAACAGAGGTGTATTATGAATTCAGAAGTTTGGCAAATAAAAATAAAACTTGATGTTCCCCAAGAGGTCATAGAATATTTTCAGCTCGAACAGCAGTGGGAAAATGAGGGAGGGGCCATAACCAAGAATGAGAAAGCCGAGATCGAGCATGATATAAAAGAACCCCTTAAACCCGGAATGTGTTATTACGTGATGGATGGCCGTTTTGAGGTTCAAGACAACAATCTTCTTTACGTAGCCGATATACATCCTGATTATAAAGGCTGATTTACAAACCCGGTGCACATTTAGAAATACAGCCCATGTTCGAAAAACTATTCCAGCGGCTGAGACCTGCACTTTCTTTCACGAAGAAACATGCCGGTTTTGTAGTGATTGGCAGCTTTATTCTGTCTTTGATCGGGCTGGGCCTTGCCCGGCAACTCAGTATCGATTCCGATTTTTCAAAACTCATTCCAGAATCCTACCCCAGTGTACAGGCTCTTGAAAAATTAAAAGAGCAGGTTGGCACGATTAATGAAGTTGCCGTTGTGATTGAAAGTAATTCGTTTGCAACAAATAAAGAGTTTGCCGAACGCCTGATTCCTGAAGCTATGAACCTGCGAAATCGTTTGGATGGCGAACCCTATTTCAACAGGGTAGAGTACCGAAAAGAGATCTCATTCCTGAAACAGAACGCCCTCTATTTCGCTACGGATGAGGAGCTGACAACCCTCGAAGAGTTCCTGGATGATAAAATTGAGGAAGCCCGCCTCGAAGCAAATCCCTTCTATTTTGATTTGGATGGTGAGGAAAGTGAGAACTCCGCCGATTCACTCGGCCAGGTTCTTGAAGACACATACAATGACCTGGTTGGAGATGAATATCTCATTTCACCGGATTCCCTTACGATGGCTTTGAAATTTTTCCCGGCCGGTTCACAAACCGATATTCAATATATCGAAGAGTTATACAGCGACCTGGAATCTCTGACAGACAGCCTGACCGCTGCTGCAGGCTTTCCGGAAATTAAGATCACTCTTGCCGGCCGTCTTATCAGAACCCTCATCGAGCTCAATAGTATATACAGTGATGTGCAGAATTCATTTACGGCGGGTGTCATTATGCTTTTGTTGATGGTAACCGCCTATTTCTTTTACAAAAACTATATGGCGCGTACCGGCGGCCGGCGGTCCTATCGAGTGGTCTTTTCAGAAATCATGAGGATACCCGTTACCGCTTTGATCATGTCCGTCCCCTTGGTATTCAGCCTTTGCTGGACGTTTGGAATCACATGGTTACTGTTTGATACACTGAACATTATGACCTCAACCCTTTTTCTCTTACTCTTTGGGATGGGTATCGACTTTGGAATCCACTTCTATGCCCGTTATGTCGAAGAGAGAGGCGAGGGGCATGCAGTTCTCGATGCAATTGATACCACTTTCATGACAACCGGACAGGCCATTACCGCTGTGGGCATCACTACCTCGGCTGCCTTTTTTATTCTGATGCTGGCAGATTTTAAAGGGTTCAGTGAATTTGGTTTCATCGCCGGGCTGGGAATCCTGTTTGCCATTATTGCAATGATATTTGTAATGGCTGCTTTCATTATTCTGCTTGAGCGATTTGGCATTTTAAAAACAGAGTCCAAAAGCGTTCAAAAAAAATCTCATTCCAACGAGATCAAATCGCCCAACACAATCGGGAAATCAATTCTTACCACTGCTGTGCTATTGATTTCAGGAGGCCTCACTTTCCTTTCGATATGGTATTCCGGGCGGATCTCTTTTGAATACGATTTTGGAAATCTTGAACCTCATTATGAAACCTACAGCGCCCTTCAGAGAGAGGTGAGGAAAGTGTACAGCGATAAAAAAACCCGAAATGCAGCTTATGTAATTGCAAATAGCCCTGATGATGCCGTTCAGGTTCGCGCTGTTCTGTCCGAAAGAATCGATTCCGATACCCTCTCCCCAACCATCCGATCCGTTGAAACTCTCCAGGATCGTTTCCCTTTTACAAAGGCTGAACAGCAGAAAAAACTGGATCGCATTGCCGGAATTCGTGAGCAACTCAATGATCCTTTTATTCGAACTGACAGGTCGGATCAGCTTGAAATGCTCAGAGAAGCGGCTTCTACCGATACACCGGTTAAGCTTAAAGAGGTTCCCGGATTTTTGCTGGACCCGTTCACAGCAAACGACGGCACCATTGGAAACCTGGTAATTATCTATCCCTCAGTAGGGTTATCTGACGGGCGAAATTCTATGGAATTTGCAGACGACCTCTCCGAAATACGTATTCTAAACGGGCAGGTTTATACGGCTGCCTCAACCTCTATTGTAGCATCCGATATGCTCCGCCTGATGCTGGATGAAGCGCCTGTAATGGTCGCTCTCACACTTACGTTTATTATTTTCATCAAACTGGTGATTTTTCAAAGTTTTAAATGGATGGGACTCGCACTTCTGCCATTAGTTGTCAGTTTTTTATGGTTGTTTGGTTTGATGGAGATAACAGCCTGGAAAATTAATTTCTACAATATCGTGGTGCTTCCGACCATACTCGGTATAGGTGATGACAGCGGCATTCACATGATTCATCGATATATCGAAGAGGGGAAAGGCTCCATCTATAAGGTGGTTCGGTCTACCGGGGAGCATATCACCGTCAGTGCATTCACCACTATGCTTGGATTTGCAGGACTTTTGTTTTCCTCTCATCCCGGCATGAGATCGATCGGCGAGCTGGCTGTGGCGGGTATCGGTTTGATGTTATTCAACTCCCTTATTTTACTGCCTTCTCTTCTTTATGTGATAGAGCACTGGAGAACAAGGTCCGGTACATAGATATCCCCGTCAAATTTTGTTGATCTGTCCAATCAAGAAATTCTTACAACCATTTTGTATCAATACCTACATCAAGAGAATTTTCAAGAAGTTATGTTACAATTGAATGGTTCTTAGAGAGCACAATGAAAAGTTGCACTACGGAGCAGGTTATCAGGTATCAGGAAAAACCCGCTGATCCTCTTCGGACTTCTTCTAAAAAAGAATCCGGAGGTTGTGCTCCGGTTAAATATTCGTTTTTTAGTTTGCTTTAACATCATAGAGGTTGAGTGAAAAAGTGGCTTTATAACCTTCTTGAATTTCTGCCTCTCAATTCTTTGAGAAAAGAGATCTTGGAGAATGTAAGCCAAATTAAGAGAGAGAAAAATGGCCTGCTAAGATTTATTTGCAGGCCTTTTTTATAAATCAGCAACACAAATTTCATAACCACCATGAAAACTATACGAAATTTACGCGATCTTTTGATAGAGCAGCTTCAAGATCTATTTGATGGGAATTTACGTCAGCTAAAGTTCCTGGAGCGAATCGGCGACAAACCGGATTCCACCGACTTACAGGCCAACATTGCAGAATATACACGTGAAACTACCCGCCAACACAACCGGCTGGAGAAAGTTTTCGTCCTGTTGAATGAAGAGAAACACAACGGTCCCTGCAATGGAATTAAGGCGATGATACTCGAAACGAACAGACTGATCAACAGCTGCTACAATAAAGCTATTGCAGATGCCGCATTGATTACAGCCATTCAACATATCAATCATTACGAAATTGCCGGCTATGGCACGGCCGTAGCCTACGCAAAAGTGTTGGAGCTGCACGATGTGGCTGAAATTCTTCTCGACTCACTGCGGGAATGCAAACTGGCTGACAGCGAACTGTCAAAGATTGCCATCGAGGAGATCAACCGCGATGCAAAACAACCAGAAGCAGTACTCAAGGTTAGTGAGTCCTAATTGGGTGAGATCGCTCAGGCTTGAATCGTAACGTATCTGCGATGTGAATAAAATGTGTCAAATTCTTCTCGAAAGGAGCGCAGGGGAGATGATATTCCAAAGGTAAATATATCCAAGGAGTGCCCCTTCGAGAATTTCTGAGAAAATACACAATCAAAGATATTTTCCATTTGTTTTTTACCACGAAGTCACGATGACACACCTGTGTACAGAAGCACTTCTGTGCGCAGGCACAAAGGTGAAAGAAAATCAATAAAACGGAAGAGTTAGCTTGGTGGTTTCTTCAGCTCATTCTATGATCTCTTTTTCCCTGGACTGAATAGCTTCAAAACCCGCAATGATATCCAACAATTCCTCTGTAATGGCTGATTGTCTTTCGGTTGAATAGGATTGTTTCAGCTGTTCAAGACGTTCATCAATTTTTTGTTCGGCACGCTGCATTGCCGATAAACGGCTGCTATATTCTGCCGCTAATGATTCAGCTACTGCACGATACAATGACACAAACAGGTACTGTCTCAATAGTTTCTGAAAAAGAACACCGGAATCGATTTTAAATTGAGGGAGTTTATTGGTAGGCCATTTTTTCTCTTTGATGCGATTCATCCAGGCTGTTTTGGGAGGCAGTAAATTTTGAGATATCGGGACAAATCCTCTTTTTTGCACGGGTTGGTTATGAAAAACTCTTACAGTTTGAATATTCAACTCCATCTGCCATTGTTCTATTCCCGATATAAGTTCAAGTACCAACCCAATAATTCCACTTACTGAACCCGGCATTTCAAATTTTTTGTCGATTGTAAAACCATCCTTCATCAACAGATCGCCCAAACGTTCACCAGAAGTGTAGATTTGAACCCGGGAATTCGCTTCCTCCGTCTTCTTTTGATGAATAAAGTCAGCAATTACGTTATCGAATGAACCACAAAGAGCCTGGCCAGAACCTAAAATCAGCCAACCCTCTTTTTCGGTCTCTGTTGAAAACAGGGGTGCAGGGGTTTCTTCAAACGCTTTTTTTAAAATAACCTGCATACCCATTTCAATGGTGTCAAAATATTCACGCAGCGATTCAACCGCATCCTCAAACTGATAGATCTCAACGGAAGACATAATCTTCATCGTGTGAACCACAGATCTAAGATCTTCTGCATTATTTAGTTTTCGTTGTAGCTGCTCTAATCGTTGCATCACTTTTCACTTACAGTATTTATGGCTGATTCAGCTAATTCCAGCAACTTCTCTTTGTCATCTTCTTCCAAACTGCTGTGCCAGTCAATTTTCTCAATCAGATCTGAGTTCTCTTTCACCTTCATCAAAATTCTCTTTTCTGCATCTTCAATGTCTGCGGGGAGAATTCCGTCCAGCAACCCGTTTGTCTCTGCCAATAGAATGATAATCTGTTCTTCCGCACTTAACGGTTCAAACTGTGGCTGCTTTAAAACTTCACGAATACGTCTTCCGCGATCGATGGTAGCCTGTGTCTCCTCATCAAGCCGAGAACTAAACCGGGAAAAACTCTCAAGCTCCTCAAATTGGGCATAAGAAAGTCGCAGTTTTTTGGTAACCGATCGATAGGAAGGCAATTGCGCCGCACTGCCCACTCTTGATACTGATTTACCCGAATCAATGGCCGGAAGAATATCTTTCCTGAACAGCTCCTGCGATAAATATAGCTGTCCATCGGTGATTGAAATCAGGTTGGTTGGAATGAAGGCTGAAATGTTTTGCGCTTGTGTTTCTATGATTGGCAATGCAGTAAGTGAACCGCCTCCGTATTCAAGTTTCAGTCGGGTAGAACGCTCCAGGAGCCGCGAGTGGATATAGAAGATGTCGCCCGGATAGGCTTCCCGACCCGGCGGCCGACGCAGCAACAAAGCCAACTCACGATAAGCCCGCGCATGCCAGGTCAGATCATCATAAACGATCAATACATCGTGTCCACGCTCCATAAAAAATTCGGCTATGCTTGTAGCAGCATATGGAGCAATGAATTGCAATCCAACAGGATCTTCACTGCTTGCAGAAACCACAATGGTATAGTCCATCGCATTATATTTTCGAAGGTCTGCAATGACCCTTGCAATGGAGGCTTTCTGCTTCCCAATTGCACAGTAGATGCAAATAACATTCTTATCTGATTGATTGATAATTGTATCTACGGCAATAGCTGTTTTACCGGTTTGGCGGTCTCCTAATATTAACTCCCGCTGCCCTCGGCCAATCGGGAAAAGCGCATCAATAATTTTGATTCCTGTTTGCAGAGGAACCTCCACCTGAACCCTGTGCATAATGGGCGGTGCCGGTCTTTCAACGGGGTATCTCTCGCTCGAAGGAACGGGCTTTTTACCATCCAGCGATCGTCCTAACGGATCCAAAACCCGGCCCAACATCTGCTCATCCACCGGAACACTCAACACCGAATGAGTTCGGTAGACTTCATCTCCCGCTTCAATATTTTTCTCTTCATCCAGGAGAATTACGCCCACTTCATGTTCATCGAGGTTATAAATAAGCCCCGGCTCACCTCCCTCAAAAAATACAAGTTCATCCGTACCGACGTTTGGAACTCCGTCTACTCTCGCAAAACCCTCCCCCACAGATTTCACTATGCCGAACTCCCGGAGTTGAAAGCCCGGCCGTTCCTCCCTGAGCCTGTCTAATACGTTCAGAACATCTTCGGCCAATGTATGTAGTGATGCATCTTTCATTTTGGACTCATTCACTCTTGCTTTGAATTGTCTTATTCAGAAGACTGTCCACTTCCGATCTCAATTCGTTTAGATACATTTTCATATTCCATCCCAGCTTCCAACCGTTCGATTGAAGTTCAATACCGAAACCCAAATCAGAATCTGTTGTATATTTATATGTGGTTTGATCCGAGAACATTCCCTGAATCACTGAATCAATTTTTTGCCGGTCTTTCTTTTCAAGTGGAAAGGATGAAACGATTTCGATCTCTTTTTCTGACCGAATCTTCTCCACTTGTGTTTTGCCCGCTTCATCATTTGTTTTGATCTTTTCCAGGAATCGTTGAATAGTCTGCTGCTCGAGGTCACTGTCAGAAAGATCTATCACAATCTTTTCGACGATGGAAAGTATTTTTTGAACGGACTGACGCTCAAGGGCCTCCATCAACAACCTCTTCTCCGACTCAAGCGCTTTCATCCATTTCGCGTGAATGGCATCTACTTCGTTTCGGGCGGTCTGCAGCAGCTCTTTCCTGAATGATTCGGTTTCTCTTTTTGCCTCTTCAAGCCATTCCTCTTTTTGTTCCTCCAGTTGATCCATCTTTTCCTGGTACTCTTTAGACATCTCTTCGGCATGAACCAATTTCTGGCGGGCTTCTTCCAAACGAGATAACACCTCCTCCTCTCTGTTCTTCATCACATTTTGAAGAGGTGTATACAGAAAACGTTTCAACAGCCAGATCAAAATCAGGAAGTTGACAATCTGTGCTGTAAATGTGAACCAGTTAATTTCCATATCAAACCTGGATTACATAATTCCAAAATGGGTTTGCAAAAATCAGGATCAGGGCAACTACAAAACAGTAGATTGCTGTCGATTCAACCATTGCAAGACCAACAAAAAGCGTCCGTGTGATAGTTGGAATCTCATCCGGTTGCTGGGCAATAGCCAATAATGCCTGGGCAAGTGCCTTTCCTTCACCAATTGCCGGTGCAATGGAACCTACGGCTATGGTTACTCCTGCTGTTATAATGGATACCATTCCAATAATGCTGATACTTTCCATAATTCATTTGCTTTGAGGGTTAATAATTTCTGTTGAATCTGTTTCTTCAGTATTGTGAATTCTGGATGCTGATGCGATATAAACCAGCGCTAAAATGGCAAATACATAGGCTTGAATGACGCCGATCAGCAATCCAAATGCCTGCATCACAACAGGGAAGAAAAGTGGACTTAAACTGAGTAAGATTGCCACGATCAAGCTCCCACTCATAATATTTCCAAACAACCGGACGGCCAGTGCTAATGTACGGGAAAGCTCACCAATGATATTGAAAGGTAACATCAACGGTGTGGGTTTTACATAATTATGGAAGTAACTTTTTACTCCCCTCGAGGTTATCCCAAAAATGGGAACAGCTACGAAAACAGATATCGCCAATGCCGCTGTTGTAGAAAGAGAAGCTGTTGGGGAATACACTCCCGGAATAACACTGATCAAATTTGATACCAGTATGAACAGAAAGAGAGTACCAATGAACGGCAAATACCGGTCTGTTTTTTCCTGTGTGGTTTCTTCAATCTGTTTTTGAATAACCACTACAAGCGATTCTATCAAGGCTTGTTTCCGGGAGATTCCCGTTCCCTCTGTCAAATCCCTGCTTACAAACCACGAAACGGATACAAGAACCACCATTACCGCCCACGAATAAACAAGAGTGGCGTTAAGCTTTATGAATTCCCATTCCCAGTATACTATTTGGTCGATATTAATTTCCATATTCTTCTTTTGTTTGAAATGAAGAAGGCGTACCGATTTTATGCACTATAACCTGCCTAGTAATAATGAAAGCCAATAAAGCCAATAATGCGGGTATCCAGCCAAGCATCAGAATGAAATAGAAACCGATGAGAGTAATCGTTACTCGGGCCAAAAAACTTAAGATCAGTACCAGGTAGTAGTGCTTGTTTAAATTTGTGATTTTTTGAACCGTAACCCATAAGCCAAAAAAATAGATTACGCTTAGCAGAGCACCCCCGAATATTACCAGTATATAGATCCACCAGTTAATGCTTTCTTCCATCTGCAACCTCCCTTTTGTTTAATATGTTTTTTAATAAAAGCGGAACGATGATGACCGACAGGGTGGATATCACAACGGCATATGTAAACATCTTTGCAGTTACAGCCCACTCTCCCAAATCCAGACCGCGTTTCATAATGATCAAGAAAATTTCTGCCCTCGGTATCATGCTCAGCCCAATCACAGTAGAATAACTGAGGCCGAGACTTACCCATGTTCCAAGACCGGCTCCTAAAAATTTCCCGATGAATGCAGCCGCTATCAATAAAAGAAGTGATATCTCAATTGAAAAAAGTGCCGATAGATCCACATTCATGCCAATATTGATGAAGAAGAACGGTACAAACAGTGCATACAGTGCTTCAAATGATGAATCCATTTTTATTTTTGAAGGGTTACTGCTGAGCAATACTCCGATCAGAAAAGCCCCGATCGCAAACGAAAATCCTAATAGGGTAGAGATCGCCGCTGCCATCAAACCAATTCCAACAACAACCATGATCATACTTTTCCCTCCGTGCAACCTGTTCAGGTTTTCGATTAGCTTCTCTCCCAGGTATCTCGAAAACAGAATGCACATCAGTCCAACCAAGGTAAGCTTGATCAGGAAAACTCCAATGGTTATAAGTATTTCATAGCCTGACAAACCAACTGTTTCACCCTGAAAAACAGGAGCAATTGAAAAGAGAATACCCATCAGCAAAATGCCGGAGATATCATCCATCTCTGCAACATCCAGTAGCGTTTGCCCTGTGTCTGACTTTATGGCTCCCATCTCATCCCAAACATTTGCAGAAATACCTACACTTGTAGCCGTAAATGCGGTAGCTACAAACAGGCTGGGAATTATTTCCCAACCGATAAGATAATAGGCGGTTAAAAATCCAACAGCTCCACTGATTAGAACATCTCCAACCCAAATAATAGATGCTTTTGGTAACAGCTCAATCAAGCGCGAAAGTTTACTTTCCAATCCGATTTTAAGGAGCAATGCGATAATTCCAAGATCCGCCAAAAACTCAATGATCTCAATTCCCTCTTGATTCAAAAAGGCCAGTTTGTTGTTAAGGTATTTTGCGATTATTCCCAAAGCAAAGTATCCAAGAAGTGCCGGCAGCCCGATTCGGTCGAACCCGTATTTGATGAAGATGGAGATCACAATGATCAAGCCAACAAAGAGGATATATGTGGCAATAATGCTTTCCATTTATCTACCCGCTTTTACTTTCGTTCTTTACCCAATACCATGCATTCATGCATCCGATAAAAATTCCGAGAACTAACATCATCAATGTCCATGAATAGGGACTCTTATAGGTACTGTCGATCCATATGCCCAACACCAGGAAAAGCAGAGTTGGGATACTGACGGACCATCCTACCAATCCGAACATCCCCAACCCATACCACAGGCCTTTATGTTTCTCATTTCGAGCCTTGATTTTTCTCGTCGACTTCTCCTGGATTTTTTCCGCAAATTCTTCCGATTTCTGATGGTTTTCCTGTTCCGACATCACAGCTCTCTTTCGCTATTTATTGATTTCAATAAAGTGCAGCAGCAGTTCTGCTTCCATACTTTTCATTGCAAACTCCGTGGCTTTATTCAACTCCTCTGATTTGTAAAACACGTCTCTTACCGTTTTGTCCAACTCAGCCAGTTTAGTGGCTGCAATTGCGTTCAGCACCGATACCATCACATCTTGTCCGCATTTCACGAGTATGCCTTCGTCAATCGCCATGTAGTATTCTTTTACATCCGATTCATACACCAGTATTCCCGGTTTCAAGGCACTCACAAAGTCAATATGACGGGGTTTCAGGCAAAAAGCCCCATCCAATCCCTCGGCAATCACTTTGTCAACCTCTTGATCGAGGATTATTTTTTCCGGCTTGATAATCTTCAGATGGATTTTTTCCTTCTTCATAACTCTTTGGCCTCCGGAATTTTTCCAATCATAAACAGTTTGTGCTCCGGTATGCTGTCTAACTCTCCGTCCAGGATTCGCTCGCACCCGGAAATCACATCCTCGATATCCACAATTTTTCCCTCGATTCCTGTAAACTGTTCTGTGACTGAAAATGGCTGCGTAAAAAACCGCTCCAAACGCCGGGCTCTGCCTACAATTTGCTGATCCTCCACCGACAGCTCCTCCATTCCAAGCATGGAGATGATATCTTTGAGTTCTTCAAAATGAGCAAGCGTTTCTTTAACGGCCTGTGCAATTTCATAATGGTGGTCTCCAACAATATGCCTAGCCAGCATTTTGGATCCGGATTTTAACAGATCGATTGCCGGATAAAGTCCCTGCCCGGCTCTTTCTCTCGACAGTACAATGAATGCGGAGAGGTGAGAGAACGTATGCGTGACCGCCGGATCCGTAAAATCATCGGCGGGAACATACACGGCCTGAATGGATGTAATCGCTCCTTTTTTTGTGTTGCAGATTCGTTCCTGGAGTTCAGCAAGCTCACTGCCTAATGTGGGTTGATATCCCAGCCGTGAAGTCACCTTTCCCATCAATCCGGAAACCTCTGCGCCGGCCTGAACAAATCTGAAAATATTGTCAATAAGAAGGAGGACGTCACGTCGGCGGACATCCCGAAAATATTCAGCGATCGTTAGTGCAGTCTGGCCCACCCGAAAACGTGCACCCGGGGCTTCATTCATCTGCCCAAAAACCATGATTGTGTGCTCCATCACTCCAGATTCGTTAATCTCCCGATACAGTTCCTCAGCTTCCCTGCAACGCTCACCAATACCACAAAAGAGACTGACGCCCTCGTGTTTGGTCACCATATTGCGAATCATCTCCATAATCAGAACCGTTTTGCCGACGCCCGCCCCGCCAAAAAGTCCCGCTTTACCACCTCTTTCAAGCGGCGACAAAAGGTCTATTGCCTTAATGCCGGTGGACAGAATGTTTTGACTGGTTTCCTGGTCCATTAACGGGGATTTTGGCTGAAAAACATTGCGCAGTTCTTCGTGTTCAATCGGGCTCTTATCATCAATCGGCTCACCAAAAATGTTAATTGCTCTTCCCAGAAGTCCGATACCGACGGGTACCTTCATGGGTGAACCTGTGTCCAGAACTTCAGCACCTCTCCTGAGCCCCTGCGTTGAAGTAAGTGCCAGCACCCTGACTACATGCTCGTTTATATGAGCCGCCACTTCTGCAATAATCCGGGGGTCGGTTTGGATAATCAGCTTTGTTTGTAACTCGGGAAGGTCATCCGGGAAATATACATCAATAACGCTACCGCGTACCGACTGAACCGAACCCATATTTTCATCCCTAATTGAGCGGGTTCTTTCTGCGGACTCATCATCTGCTATATTTTGCCCGATTTGCATGCTTCTCCCTATGTTTCTAGAAACCGGTAACTGCCCACTTGATATCCGGTAGCTTTTTTTTGCCTCTAATTATTAAAGTTCATCAAAAATAGGGAGTACTATTAATGACCCAGAACTTGTTTTTTTGTAGTGAAGTGGATCTTCTTTTTGTAGGCAAATTCCTGACAGAGATATAATCTAAATAATCAAGGTTCTGAATGTTTAAGAGTGGGAGTGATCTCTGAATGATTGTGATTATTAAAAACGAATCGATTCAACTCACCTGCAAGGATCGGAACCAGGCTAAAAATCAGAACGACAGTCCAACCTATAACTGTAGGCGGATGAATGGAGAGTACATTTGCAAGTGAAGGAATATAGACGGCTGCAAGAATTAACCCGGCAGATAATACAATAGCACCCCAAACAAATCGATTGTTTATAATCGTATTATCAATAATGCTTGAGCGGTCTCCCCGCATATTAAACACGTGCCAGAGCTGGGCAAAGGCCAGGGTTAAAAACGAGAGAGTTACGGCTTCTGCCACCGGGAGGTTAAGTACTCTCATTCCTACAAACAATGTTCCCATTACTGCGATTGAAATCAAGGCTCCGTAGCCGGCAATTCCAAACCATAGCTGGTTCGTTAGGATGGGTTCCCGCCGGTTCCTGGGCGGCTCTCTCATGATCTGTTTTTCTCCTTCACCCAACCCTAATGCAAGAGCCGGGAACACATCGGTCACCAAATTCAAAAACAGGATCTGGAGCGGCAATATCGGAAGTGGAGAACCTACCACAAATGAAAGTGCAATGACCGTAACCTCGCTCACATTACAACTCATCAAATAATAGACAAATTTTCGAATGTTGGTGAAGATGATGCGACCCTGTTCAATGGCTGTGACGATGGAGGAGAAGGCATCATCCGTTAAAATCATATCGGCTGCTTCGCGGGCAACCTGTGACCCACGCTGGCCCATTGCAATTCCGATATCTGCCGATTTCAGCGCGGGGGCATCATTCACTCCATCACCCGTCATTGCCACGGTGCGGTTATTTGCCTGGAACAGATCGATCAGGCTTAACTTTTGCGCCGGGCTGATTCGGGCAAAAACCGTAGTTTCCAGCAGTGATCTTTTTTCCTCATTTGAGAGTTTCTTTATATCCATTTTTGCCAGGTCACGGCCGTGTACCACATTTGCATTCGGATCGGATTCAATGCCTATTTCATTTGCTATGTATCGGGCTGTATGCTCCTGGTCACCGGTCACCATCACCACATTAATACCGGCCTGCTTACAGTTTTCTATGGCTTGCTTCACATCCGATCGAGGCGGATCCAACAGCCCAACCAAACCGGTAAACGCCAGGTTTTCGTATGGATTCCCATCTGTTGATGAAACATCTTTTTGAGCAAATGCAATCATCCTCAACCCTTGAGCGGCTAATTGATTATTCTTCTCGATCCATTTTTCTCTTTCGGTTTCATCCATCCCTTTTGTAGAACCGTTGGCATAGACTGATTTGCATGATCGCAAAACAGCATCCGGTGCCCCTTTTACATGTACCCGATATATACCTTCGCCAATGGTATTCCAAGTAGCCATCATTTTTGCTTCTGCATCAAACGCCTCTTCTCTTTTTTCGGGGTATTCATTCCGAACCGATTCAACAGAGATCCCAAAATTCTCGGCTGCAGCCAACAGAGCGATTTCGAGCGGATCGCCGGAGCCTTTTATATTTTCGAGATCTGTAAGTGTAGCATTGTTACACAAAATGCCGCTCTCCAGGACATCCTTAAAGATTGGGTGATCAGACAACACTTTTTGATCCTGGTCCTGATTTCCACTTACTGAAACTTCTCCTGAAGGCAGCAGGTAACTCTGCGCAGTCATCCTGTTTTCGGTAAGCGTACCCGTTTTATCCGTAAAAATGACTTGTGTGGATCCAAGTGTTTCAACCGAGGAGAGACGAGTGATTAAGGCGTTTTTACCGGCCATCGTTTTCACCCCATTTGCGAGTGCAATGGTTGCTACAACCGGCAATCCTTCCGGGATGGTTGCAACGGCCAGCGCCACCCCGGTCTGAATCATAAAAATGATCTCCCGCCCTGTATAAATGCCTGTGATTGTTATTACAGATGCAATTCCAAGAGTGACCCAAATTAGCTTGTTACCCAGCTTATTGAGCCTCTCTTCAAGAGGAGTTTTATCATCATCGGCACCCTGTACAAGTTCTGAGATGGCTCCCAGTTCTGTTTCC